>Ga0335397_10006350_pt1 | contig 15261 bp, 19 predicted proteins | sample MAT04_FD_205740 | JGI IMG/M metagenome (GOLD analysis project Ga0335397, IMG submission 205740) | Freshwater microbial communities from Lake Fryxell liftoff mats and glacier meltwater in Antarctica - MAT-04 (spades assembly) (version 2) ...
ATCCAGCAGAAGATTACGAAGATGCAAACCAATATATTACCATTCTTGATTTATTAACACATACAGCAGGGTTTACCTACGGTGACCTTCAGAGTGGGAAACTTAAAGATGACTACAGAAAAATTTTAGGAGCAGACATTGATTCTGAACTTACAAATGAACGATGGATTAACGGATTGGCAAGTTTACCATTGGTAAGTCAGCCAGGTAAATTATTTAACTATGGCAAATCAACTGACCTGTTAGGAATTCTCATATCAACTATAGAAGGTAAATCACTGGGGAATGTAATGAAAGAAAAAATTTTCGATCCATTGTCGATGAGCGATACATTTTTTGATAACCCAAAAAACAAAAGAGACCGATGTGCTTCCAATTTTGGATTTAACGAGTCTGGCAATTTAGTAAATCTTGAAACTGTCCCATCAAAAATGGCTTGCAAAGAACGTCCTGATGATTTAGAATTTGAATCAGGCTGTGGAGGGCTTTGGTCAACCGTAGGAGACTATTTAAAATTTGCAAGACTTTTTGTAGAAAACGGCAGTTCAAATGGTGTAAGGCTCTTAAGTAAAGAAATTATCGAATTAATGTGTACCAATCACTTGACAGCATGTCAAAGAGCAAATTCAAAATTAATGGGTTCAGCAATGTTTAAAGAACATTATGGTTTTGGCCTGGGACTGGCTGTAGTAATGAAAGAAATTAATTATTTATCAATGCCTTGTGCAGGCTCTATTGGCTCGGTCGGTTGGCCGGGTGCCTATGGTAATTGGTGGTCAGCTGATCCAATAAAAAAATCGATTTCCATCTTTCTAACACACAGCATGACAGAGCTACATCAACTCGGGCATGGTATTGGACTTGAACTGTATGATGCCATTGACATTTTTTCAAACTATAGCAGAAAAATATTAAATCATTAAAAGTAAAAAATCAGGTATTTCAAACATGGTAGAAGTTTTTAAAACAGATGTCCGACAAAAAAACAAGCTAAAATATTAATTCATATTTTTTCGAAAATGTTTCCGCTCTATAAAATAAATTTTGACTTATGTGATTGTGATAATATTTTAAGGGTAGAGGGAAAAGATATTCAAACAGAAAAAATAATTGATGTATTAATGACAAACAATTTTCAATGTCAGGTCTTATAATCAAAATATTATAATCTCCATTTAAACATAAAATAATTTGACAGAAATAATATTCCCAACAGAAATTCACAAAGAGATAGTTACCATAATAAATGACTTTTTTTCTCAGAAAAAGAATGTTGACACTATTTTATTGGTGAACTCACTTGCCCGGGGACAAGCGACAGAAGATAGTGATATAGACATGGCTATCCTGGTTTCTGACTCCTGCCAAAAAAACGAAATTTTGGCGATTGAGAATACCTGGCAGTTGTTCCTGAATTCCAATTCAAGGATAGACCATTATTTAAAATCGAACAGATTTGCTCAAATACACTTAGATATTATTGATGGCATTTTTGAACCTGCTATTTGGGAAGATGGCACTGCTGTAGATTCCTTTGAAGTTGAAATAGGAAACAGGTTATTGTATTCCAAACCTTTGAACAATGAGGGAGCATATTTCACACAACTAAAATTAACATGGCTGCCATATTATAGCGATACACTTCAAAACAAAAGAATGCAATTAGCAAAGAACGCTTGCCTGTATGACTTAGACCATATACCAAATTTCGTTAAAAGAGGTTTATATTTTCAAGCATTTGACAAATTATATATGGCATTTCAAAAATTTCTGCAAGTACTTTTTATCAAACATAAAATATATCCTATCGCTTATAATAAATGGATAAGATACCAGGTAACTGAAATTTTAAATCTTCCGGAATTATTTAGTGAGTTACTACCTATCCTTTCTGTAAAAGAGATAGAAAGCAATCAGCTGAATGATAAAGCAAAAAATTTAAAAGATATTTTAAACAAATACTGTTAATCAAAAATAACAAATCCACAAAATAAAATGATACAAAGAAAAAATTTTAATACCTCAAAGGGTCCCCGCATGTCAGCAATTTTTCGCCAGGCAGTGATGGCAAATAATTTTATTTTTCTTTCTGGAATGGCAGGAATTGATCCCATTAAAGGTACCGTCGTCTCCGATGATTTTGAACAGCAGGCACGGCAATGTTTCCAAAACATTAAAATTATTTTAGAAGAAGCAGGCAGCAACCTTGGTAACGTTGTTAAGACCACCATATTTATGGTCACAGGTAATGATTTCAGCATTGTAAACAAAGTTTATAAAGAGTTTTTTCCTCATGATGGTCCAGCACGCAGCGTGCCCCAGGTAATGCCATTCTCTGACGGAATTTTAATTTCGGTAGAATGCGTGTCGAAATAAATAATTAAAACTAAAATAGAAAAGATAAACTTAGATACAGGCCTAAGCATAAAGCTATAAACTAAAATAAAATTCACAAATGCGAAATGGACTTTTAAAAAAAAGAACAATTTTTTTAATCAGTGATTTTAAACTCAATTGTTATTTCTATGAATTCTAATGAACTTAAAAATATACAATCCCCGCTAAAAGAAAAATATAAATCAGATCCTGAATCAGCAGTTATCTTGTTAAAAGCTGACGGTGACATTGGTGAAGGAGTATCTTGCAAAATTGAAACGGGCAAGGCAATGATCGTAGCAGGATTGCATCCTGCTACGGGCGGAACAGGTATGCTTGCCTGTTCGGGCGATTTACTTTTGCAGGCGTTAGTAGCCTGTGCCGGCGTTACCTTAACTGCTGTAGCTACTGCAATTGGAATTGAGATAAAAGGAGGAACTATCAGGGCCGAAGCTGCAGTAGATTTTAGAGGTACCTTGGGCGTTTCAAAAGAAGTACCGGTTGGTTTTAAATTTATCAGGCTTTATTTTGATATTGACTCAGCTGTTTCACCAGAACAAATTATTACGTTATCGAAGCTTACTGAAAGATACTGTGTAGTTTACCAAACTTTAAAAAGCGGCATTGAGATTGCCACTGCTTATCAAAGGATAAAATAGCCAAATACATATGGTGTGTTCCTGTATTCGAAAGATGATATTTTAATTCTTTAACCACTTACGAATAATTTGAAAAAATGAAATATACAATTGTAATTTTAATTTCAACCAAGGTTAACTAGCTGAGGCTTTCGAAAGAAGAAAGAAACAATTTTAATGAAAATTTTTTGCTCCATTAGCGATTAAGTATAATGACAATCTTCACATTAATCTTTTTGATTGTGAAAGTATGAACGCAAAACATACCGACTTCATAATTATTGAAACAACCGACCTGGATCAATATTATTATTTTTGGGAAGAAGTGAGAGACAGTAAGATTTACACTGAACCCTATTTCTTAATAAATGAAATTATCATAGGCAAAAAAGACGGATTCAAAGAATTTGAAAAAACACTTTAACACTTTCTTGAAATGGTGTTTTTTAAACTTACAATATATCTAATAGCATTCAATCTATTGATTAAAGATCAGGTGGTAGAAATTTTAAAACTCCCGGAATTGTATAAAAATTGGTGAACGGAATTTCTGTCAGGCAGATAGAAAATGTGAGCGCTACAACGTTGTTGGGAGCCGACATCATATTTATGCCGCATGTTACGATGTGCATACCTTCCACAAGTGTAAATTCCGGGCATGTTGACCCACCCTTCCGGGATGTTGACCCACCTGCGTAGCAGGCATTAATTGTAAGAGCTAAATGATGATTAAAAATACGAATGGTTATTGATAGTCTTTTATTTTTTTCCTTCTTAATGATTCTCCTTTTAATTCTATTCTGTGTGCGTTGGATGTCAATCTGTCAAGAATTGCATCAGCGAGTGTTGGTTCATTTATAAAGTCATACCATTTTGCAATTGGTAGCTGAGAGGTGATGATTATGCTTTTTTTACCATACCGATCTTCGAGTAATTGCAGCAATGTTAGTCTTACATCCGGGCCCAGATTTTGTAAGCCAAAGTCATCCAGAATAATGAGCGTTTGTCTTTCGAGATGGTTCAGGAGTTTGATGTAGGAGCCATCTAATTTTGATAGGGTAACTTTTTCTATAAAGCGGTTCATTCCAAGATAGGTTGTTTTATATCCCTGGCAACAGGCCTGGTGTCCGAGTGCACAGGCTAAATAACTTTTCCCACATCCGGTGGCGCCGGTGATTAGCACGTTTTCACCCTGCAACAGATAGCGTCCTTCCAAAAGGGTTGCAAGTTGTTGTTTGGTAATATTTCTTGTGGGGGAGCATTCGATTTGTTCGGCGGTAGCCGGTAGTCTTAGTTTAGCAAGTTTAAGATAGTAGGCTGTCTTTTCGTTTATCCGGTTCAGTTGTTCGGACTGTACTAGTTGTGCAACAAGATCATGCCCCTGGAGTTGCTGATCCATGGGTAGTTCCAGTTGGGAGCGATAAGATTGATGCATGCCCTGCAGTCTTAACTGTTGCATCTGTTGCAATGTTTCTGTTGTGTTCACTGTTGTTGATTTTTTTAAATTTTAAAAATGGTTATTGATAATTATCCTTTCCCCGGATATTGGTATGTGAGGGTATTATATTTTCGTTTTCAAATAAAGTGGCCTGTTTGTCAAGTCCTTTTTCCAGGATATTTTTAATCATGGTATAGTTAACCCTTGATCCCTGCAGGGCTCTGGTGCAGGCCGCTTCCAATCGTTGGGCTGTGTATTTTTTCTCCAGCATGAGCATACCAAAGCAGGCTTTATAATTCTGTTCGATGTAGATACTGTTTTCAAGCATCAAAGCAGCAGCCTGAGTTGTATGCATTCCAATACGTGCTGCCTGTGCTAAAAGATCTTCCTTATTCCAACCCTTTATTTGTTGCATCCGCTGGTGATTGGGTGGCATGTGTTCAGCAAGTGTGGTGTAAGCTTTACTGTGAGGTTTGCGGATGTGCAGTGCAATCCGGTTGTTGTCATAATAAACTTCTACCACCCGGTTGTCGTAAAGAATCTTAACCTTTTTACCCACAAATAAATAGGGTACGCTATAGTACAAAAAATCTTCCCGGAGTTGTATATGATAGTTTCGCTGCACGGTTAGCAGGGCTACTTTCTTCGGAGCAAAGGGTTCGGATGGCAGTGCTTTTAACAGCGACCGTTCCTGTTGTTCATAAAAATACCAGCGGCTATAAGCAGTATTTTTATAAGGCTTGTTGTTGAGCAGCAGCAGTTGTTCTTGCATAGCGGTATTAAGTGCCTGAAGGCTTCCAAACTCACGGTTACGAATGGGTGCATACACATGGGCATAGACAATACTTACCGCTTTTTCCACCATCGCTTTATCCCTGGGGCTGTATGGCCGTGTAGCAGTAAAAGTGGTTCCATAGTGTTCGCTAAGTTGGTAACATAAATCTGTAAAAATGGGTTCATAACGGCCGGGCCGGGTTACGGCAGTTTTTAAATTATCACATAAAATAGTAGCTGTAACGCCTGCATAGAATAAAAGCATAGCATTGATGCAACTGCCAAAATTATGTGTTTGCTGTGAGGGAACAGGGTAGCAAAATATAAGACCACTAAAGGGAAGTACTGCAACAAATACTTCACAGTAAATACATTCCCCGGTCTGCATATCAACATAATGTTGCTTTTTACCGGCAAAGTCAATCATGAGCAATTCTGCAGCCTTATACTCAAGATGCATAGTTACATCCTTATGTTTGAGGTATTCATTTAAATGATAGCAGTATTGACTATAGCCATAACCATCGGGGTGAACTTGCAGGTATTCTTTCCAAAGCAATTTTCGGGTAACACCAGTCTTATGTAAATCAGCTTGTGCTGATTTAAAATGCTCAAATACCAACTGATGCTTTTGAGTATTGAGCTCAAGCTGATCGTTATTGTAGGCTTTTTCAGCAAGTTCTTTGTTGCTCAATTCATTGGTAGAGACATTGAGTACGGAAAGATATTTACGCACACTATTGCGGCTGATACCAATACGACGTGCAATTTCCCTGATACCAATCCCGTCATTTTTTAACTGAAGAATTTGTTTTAATTGTTCCATTGTTACTGGCTTTTGTGACATCGCTCCTTTTATTTGGTGAGGAGCAAAAAACATCAAAAAGCTTCGAACAATTAAATACCTGCAGGTGGGTCAACATGCCGGAATGACAGCAATCTATAAAACCACCAATAAAATAAACGCAACAGAAACAGGTGGGTCAACATCCCGGAATATTCAAACCAACGTAATTTGAAAATCATAAAAAGGGGTGGGTCAACATCACCGGAATGGTGGGTCAACATGAAACGGAACGGTGGGTCAACATGAAACGGAATCTACACCACAAGGTCAGTTGCCGGATTTGTTAATCCTAAACTTTCGGAAAATAAAGAAGCGTATCCTACATCACTGCGATTAGAATTTGATGGAATGAAAGGCCGTGGCTGATTAATTAAATGGTTGCCAGCAAGAGCTTATGATAATGAAGTATAAGTGATTTTCGCAAACCCGATTGGTATGGATAATGACCAGTTAAAAAATGGTTGCTTTATGATTATAGATCCTTTCGGAGATATTCTTGCTGAATGCGGTCCATTCGAACATAGTTTTGAAACAGCTGTAATCACATCAGAAAAACTTGTTCAATCTTCAGGATACAGTTTTATCAAAGCGAGAAGACAAGATTTATACAAAGATATTATTGGACAACGTCATACTCCAGAACAAACAGTAATATGGCTAGACTCTGAATAACGTTTTACACAATTATATAATTACATAATGTTACAAGGTATTCCCCTGGGAGTATTTTTAATGTAGGTATAATAAATTCATTTATCCATTACATTCAAAATTTAAGGATTTATAAAAAATGAGTAATTCAGAAATATCCTGGAAATTTTGTGAGAAAATTCTATTTCGCTTTTTCTTTATTTTCTTTTCGCTTGAAATTTTTACCCAGGACTTTACAGGGAATTGGCTTGGAGGAAATTTAATTATTTGGGATTTGGGGGCAAAAATCTTTACACCACCGTTTCTTTGGCTAAACAACTATATTTTTCATTTTAATTATTACCCGGAAGACTGGACAACATTTTCAGGTTCACTTGTTTTAATCAGAGATATTACCTATTTATTCATTGCCGTAATTATTTGTCTTGCCTGGACAAATATTGACAACAATAGAAAAACTACAGCAAGCTCAATTTCTGGTTTAGTAAAGTACTTTGTATTTGTTTAGCCTGTACAATATTTGCTTATGGGATAATAAAAGTTTTTCCTGTACAAATGATGATGCCCGGCTTTGTTGACTTGCACAAGCCAGTAGGCGACTTAACCCCATTTAATTTATTTTGGTTAACAATGGGCTACGGAAAGCCTTATCAAATATTTAGTGGTATCGGAGAAGTGTTGGGTGCTGTCTTAATTTTATTCAGGCGTACAAAATCAATTGGATTAATAATAATATTTATTATTCTTTTGAATGTGGTAGTAATCAATTACACTTATGTCATTGGTGTATTGGAATTCTCAATTTTATTGTTGCTAGTTACAATATATTTACTATTTCCATATTTTAAAAATCTATGGTTATTCTTCTTAAGCAACCAATTTGTAAACCAATCCACCAATCTACCTTATTATAAAATTAGTACACCGTGGAAAAAATATACAGTTACTTCTTTAGGATTAATAGTAGTTGCTAGTACTTTTATACTCAACATCCATGCGGGTTATTCAAGATACACAAAGTTTGAAGCAATTAACAATTCGAGGAATTTTTCAACCATAAAAAATTTCGTAATTAATAACGATACACTAAAATACCATATTGAAGGCGATACGGTAGGTTGGCGATTTTGGAGTGAAAGAGTAGTACAGGAAAAGATGATGGTTACTTTGTGCGTAATGGATATCCCTGCTTCAAAATCCTATTTTTTAAAGAGGGACAGCGCAGGCAAAACTTTAACCCTGATACCGGCTAATAAAAACGACACCTCACAAATTAAATTCACCTGGAATGATCTGGATAAAACTAATTGGCATTTAGATGGGGTAATAGAAGGAAAACACATTATTGCCGACTTGCAAAAAATAGATCCTGACAGTACATTGAAATTATTAAAGGTTAAACGGGAAATTTTTGCTGTGGATAAAGATTTTCAAATGATAGAAATAAAATTTCCAACAGCATTTCATGAACAATCAATTGCCACTATAAAATATTTTTTTCTTCAGCAAGAAAACGTTGATACAATATTATTGGTTAATTCACTTGCAAGAGGCAAAGTAACAGCTAATTAACATATAGACATGGCTATTTTAATTTCTGAGGCATCAAATAAGCATGAATTACAATCCTTGGTAATAGTCGGCAACACTTCCTAAATTCCAGACCCAATATTAAACCTATAAATGGTAGGAAATAAAAAAACCTTTACAGAATATGCCGGCAGTTACTGGCAATAAATCTATACCCTTTATCTTCAATATAAGCTTTTTAAGTTGACATGACACTAGTATAGCATTTGATTTTTTACATCTTCCTCTTTTATTCCGACGTGTTCGCAGAACTCACGGATGGTGACGAACTCCCATTTTTGTTTGCCTAACTTTTCCCGGATTTCCTGCAGGATTTTTAGGGCCGTTCTTTCTTTACGACCTGTGATATTTTCCACATCTTTTGCATAGATGACTATGCGTTTTGTTCCTATTTCCTGCAATATCGGCATGAGCGGCAGCGATGTTTTTTATTTAGGGAAAGGCTTGTTAGCATTGCTTTTTAAACTTAAAACTAAAGTTATGAAAAGCTTTCTATTACTAACATTTATGATTACCGCTTTTGCAGGATTTTGCCAACAAACCTGCCTCGTTACCAAAGTGATTGATGGTGACACTTACAAAATTTTACGCAACGGCAAATTGGAAACCCTACGGTTGATGAATGTAGATGCACCTGAAACAGGCCAATATTTTGGAAGCAATGCCAGAGACAGTGTCGCTGCTTTGATGCAGGGCCATCTTGTTGAAGTGTCTCTTTACGAATTTGATTTGTATGGCCGCCGGCTGGCGAGCATTAAAGTAAATGGTGTAAACCTGGACAGTCTTATGATTGCCAAAGGATGGGCATTTTACTACTACAAATTTTCACGTAACAAAAGGCTTGCTATTTATGAAGCTGATGCCAAACTTCATTTTGCCGGTATTTGGAAATGCATGAATAATGTACCGCCGTGGATCTGGCGCAGGCTGAACAAAACTAATAAACGGCTTTATGCTACCTGCCAGCCGATGCCCTACCCTTCCCAACTGGTTCAAAATAAAAAATGATTTTATAATTTTTAAAAACCAATACAATGGCAAAACAAAAAGGAGTGATCAAATTAGATGGTACTATCGGAGATATTACTTTCTACAAATCCCAGGATGGCTTTTTAGCCAGGGAGAAAGGCGGTGTACCGGCTGACCGCATTAAAAATGATCCGGCATTTCAAAGGACCCGGGAAAACGGTTCTGAATTTGGCCGGGCTGGTAAAGCTGGTAAAGTGTTACGCAATGCAATACGCAACCTGTTGCAAAATACCTCCGACAGCAGAATGGTTAGCCGTTTAACTACGCAGATGCTTAAGGTAGTGAAAGCAGATGTATGGAAGCCATTGTTTATTTGGCTGGTGGTAATAAGGTTGAAATTGGAACCATCAGAGATAATATTGATGATGCATTAAATAGCATAAAGCTGTTTTAAATAGCCCGTAGTTTTATCCTGGTTAGTTTTCGTCTTTTTATTGGCAATATTTTGATTCAAGGAATCTAAATACATATCCTCCTGCATTGCATGATCCATTACTTTAGATAGTTCTGCAAACATCATCGTTCTGCTGGTGTGTATTGTTTTGTTTCCGGCCAATCGTCACGTTTAATATTTATTAAATAAAGGTCTTTACCGCCTCCCAATTGCTGTAATATAGTGTAAAAATACCCTTCGTTCCTATGAACAATCTGCATCGATAAAATGAATGCTCTAGGAATTTAAACTTCAGGATTATAATTAGTTAAGTTTTAAACGATTCTCTAATTTATTATCCCTTACACAAGAATAAATTTGCCAACCAGATAAGCCCCTAGCAGGCTGTGTCTTTTTTACCATTGAAGGCATCCTCCAATAATTTTGCAGCTTCAAAATTATATTCAGCAATGCTGGCCCTGTTTCTGGCCTTGGCTTGGCCAGAAACCAAGTAAAACAGTACGTCTGCCATTTGCCTGCTATCATGAATGGTTACCTGGAATGAAAAATAATGGATTTTTTTTGTGCACGGAACCGTGTAAGTGAAGTGTGAAGCTATTTGGTATAATTGCTGGCCAATAAAAGCGGCGTTGTAATATTCCCAAAATACCTGGAAGTTTTTATCAATACCGGTGACTGTCTTTTTGGGTAAGGTAATATTGTATTCTTTTTCATCCTGCAGGTTTAAAAATTCGAGGAGCTGTGGTAGGTTGTAGTGGTAAAACTCGGGAAGGTTGATTTGTACCATGTGGAAATTATTTGCAGGTGAGTAGAAAATTATTTTCGTTTGTCCGGTGCCGTTTTATCGAAGGCTACCAGGTTGAACATTTCACGGCATCGGCTGCGTACCCGCAAGCCATACATGGTTTCAATTTCATTGCTGTGACCGCTTCGTCTCTCAGGTACCATGCAATAAGCTTCAGTAGCACGTCTGTATCTTCCGGATACAAATGAAAATTTTTGCCAAATAACTCCACCCCTTTGTCGTGGAGGAATGCCCAGGTGGCGGAATAATCAAAGCGGCTCTGAATAGTCTTTACCTGGGCCGGGATCAACAACCTGGGTTTGCTGATGCTTTCCATTTTGTTTGCTTTGCATGGTTTGAAAATTTGAGACATTCATCATCCACTTGTGCCCGGAGGATTGCCAATTCTGCATTGGAGATTTACCTCCAACCAACCAGCCATTGGACTGATAGTGGTTGAAGAATTTTTTAGCTTCCGGGGCCGGATAATTTTTTTCCAAAAAAAAGGAAATTACCTGGTCTATGGATGGCTGCTGAAAATCATTTTGATGTGTCCCATTTTTGACCGCCGCGGAAAATACGTTTATGCCTTCCTGTAAATCTTTATTTTTAGAAAATATTTTTTGAGTGAGCGAGTTTTCCTCTCTCTCTTGTTTATTGTTTATTTGTTTATGTTTTATTAATAGTCCCAGATATGGTACTGGTACGGGGTCAAATTTGGGACTGGCAAAGGTCAATATTGGGACTGGAACGGTATCAATTTTAATACCGTTGCCGTTTTTTACCTGTACCGGATTTGGGCTGGTAACTGGAATATTTTGTACTGTATCTGCCGATCCCGGAGGAGGTGCAAACAGGTTTAATTGCTGCAGGGAACCCGAAGGATCACTGGTGCCTAATTTTACTATATAGACCGTGCTTTTGTGAAATTTGGTAAGTGACGCCCGGTAAAAGATGTATCCAAACTGATGCAAGTCTTTCAAACTTTTATGGTAAGTATTCTTTGATCCGATAGCGCTAAGCGACATTACATTTTCCCTGGTAATGGGAATTGGATTACTGAACCGGTTAAAATTCCAGCATTGAAACAACGCCATGTACAGACTGACATGGGCAGATGTAAGTCTTTTATCGCCTTTAACCAATGCAAAAAAAGCATTGAGGTGCCGTATGTAGTTCATACCCGTAACCTCCTATATTCCCATTGAGTAGCAGGAGATTTTTTTATAAGCATTAAAGAATGTTGGTAAATGCTTTTGGGCTTCATCCTAAATTCCGCTCCGGTTGGAGCGGAATTGGACTTTACAGCATTTTTGCTGCAGATCGGATGAAGGGTTTTCCAAGAAGAAAATAATTTAAATAGCTTCTTTTTAATCAGGCGCTTTTGACGTTCAGCGGCCGTGATTTTCTGTTTGCAAATGTTTTGTTTTTGGGTGTGGCTGCGGCCACGGTGGGTTGTGTGGTGGTGCATGGAGTTTCATTTTAGAGGCCTCTCCCTAAATCCCTCTCCCAGGTAGAGGGACTTGAAAGTAGCGGTTAAGAGTGGGCTGCACGGAGGTTTTTCTCCATGGTTTTTTGAATATGCTCAAAATCGTAATAGATAATGCCGCCAATTTTTGTGTACTGCAGGGTTCCATTAATCCGAAGCGTTTGTAGTGTACCGGGAGAAACTTTAAGTAACTTTTTCACTTCTTCGGATTTGAGCCATTTTTTTGGTGGGTCTGCTGCAGTTTTTAAAATGTTTTTGAGTTCGGCAAATAGTTCCGTTTTGAAATGCTGCAAATCTTCCTGGGTGATAATGTTGACTGCCATGGTGAGGTGGTTTTATGACAGCAAATGAAATAAGAAAAAGAATAGTAAAAGGGTTGCGGGGGTTGCGCAACCCCCAAAAAGTGCACGCTGGTACTGGATTACAGGTTTTAAAATTATTTGTCTATGGACAGTAAACTGGTTTAAAAAATAATAACAGTGAAGTGTTTGTTTTATAATGTAGTGTGTAATGAAGCCAGATGGATTTTTCAGTATAAAGGCAGGCACATGTTTTTCAAATTACAATTCAAAATTTTTGAGGTGCGTTTTTTCCCTTTTTTTTTGTTGTTTTCCTTATTGTTTATGTCAATTATTTTGAGAAATTGTAATCCTTTCCTCTAAAATCCTTACAAAAACAAGTGCAATGCGCTGCAATGCAGCATGCCGAATTATCTTATCTGATTTGCCATACATCCCACAAGTAAAAAGAAGCTGCCTTGGAATATGAATTGAAGGCACTGGGACAGATTGTTTCAGTAAGCCTATACCTCACACCTAAAAACCCTGATGCTGCCAGTATTGGTAAATACAAGCGTATTGTCAAAAAAGAAAAGGAAAGAATTAAGATGGAGTTCATACAGGCCGCTTTTGAAACAGGCGGGGAAACCCGCATTGAATTATATTTCAGACAACATCAACAATCACTGATTCAACTTTCTGATACCATTTATCATTCCCAGGAATCAAGAAGTACTAAATCTATTTATCGAATAACAAATGCCTCTGCCATCCGGCTTTACGAAGAGCTATTTCAATGCCTGGAATATCTTTTGAAATGTATTGAAACTCAATTTTCAAAATATTTTGACCTGGATATCAAAATACCGGATGCACACCGGTGGAAAATGGCGCCGGTAATAAGAAGCAACCTTCACTATTTACAAACCGCTTTTAAGAAAAATGAAGTGCCCGAAGATCTTATCAAAATTGCCTGCCACCCACTGGACGACTTTTTATTGCCGGGTGAAGTTGTAACTTTTCGTGACCTCCTATTTTTAAAGGAACTGCAACGGGAGTTAATTGCCGTGGCCAAAGAGAGAGAAAATACTTATAGTACTCAACAAATCGTAAGCCTAATGTTGTATTTGAATTTTAATAGCATCCGGTTTTTTAATTACTATATTGAGCAAATCTGCGAAGCTGGGAAAGACTATACGGACCAAATACAATTTTATTCCACCAAAATGAAATATATCAATCAGGTGCCGGTGATCCCCAGATTGGTGTATAGAAGTCAGCTTCCATCTATCCGAGACCAGATCGGCTCCTGGATCAGTGAAGAATTGTATTTCCTCGAAAAAAGACAACAGATTTTGTCACAGGTACCGGCACAAACACCTATGGTAATGGAGAATGAACCTAAAGTACACACCAGTTTATCTGTTGCCCATCTTTCACTAGCTGTTAAATTACTGGTTGATGCTAAAGTGATCACCAACAAGAATCATACAGAATTGCTGAAGGTTGTGGCCAGAAATTTCAGAACGGATAAACGAGAGCAAATTTCGGAAGACAGCCTTCGCAATAAATCATACAATTTTGATAAAGCGACGGTAGACCGGATGAAGGATGTGATTATCGGAATGATGAATATGGTAATGAAATATTGAAAGTTCTTTTATTGTTGAAGTAAATTGGCCAGGTTCCTGTTTTCGAGAAACTGGACCAGCTCCTGCAAAGCATGGTAAGTAAAACCTTCTGATTTCATCAATGTTGCAACTGGAATGATTATCATATCATTCACTGTCTTCACACCTAACTTTTGTGAAAATGATTTGAAGTCTTCTGTAAACGGAAGATCCAGAATTTTTTGTTCCAATATTTCGTGTTTGTTAGCGGGCATAAAAAAGACGTGGTACATACTAAGTGTATCAGGGGCACCCGCTAAGGGCCTTGTCCACAATAGCTGTTGCCACGCCATAGCGTGGCGACAGTCTATTAACGAGTGGACGAAGAAAAATTAGCGGGTTTTCTGATACTCAATCAATAGCTAATCGCTACTAAAATTTTAAAATGTTCAACTTATAGCTGAATGATAAAGATAGTTTAAATATGAAAAAATGATTTTATTGGAATTGAATTTCAAAACATTCTTTAGGAAGAACCCAAATATGTAGCAAAATCCCTACTTAAACGCTCAACCACTTACACACGAGAGAACAACAGAAGCTTTATATATTGTAAAATCTAATTTTCAAAATTTCAATTACCTGTATTTTTCAGTAAAGTTAAGGTCGCTCCTTTATCAAATTTAGATCGAAGTTTATCCATATCATGACTAACCTTCTTGTCGAGGATTTTAGCATAGTGCTGGGTTGTACGAAGGCTTTTATGACCCAGCATTTTTGAGACACTTTCAATAGGCACGTCATTGTTTAGAGTGACAGTAGTTGCGAAGGTGTGCCGGGCAATGTGAAAGGTTAAGTCTTTGTTTATTTCGCATACGTCAGCAATCTCCTTTAAATAAGCGTTCATTTTTTGATTGCTTAACACTGGAAGCAAAACAGATTTATTTATGCACAAAGGGTGCTTTTTATATTTTTCAATAATGTCTATGGCCGCGGGCAGGAGTGGTATGTTTGAGGGAGTCTCTGTCTTGGTACGATGTGTATGAATCCAATGGTTACCATCTATTCCAAGGACAATGTTGTTGCTGGATAGCTTTTTTACATCCACATACGCTAACCCGGTGTAACAGCTGAAAACGAAAACATCCCTGACCTGGCTAATACGTTCAATTTTAAATTTCTTTTCCTGTAGGGCATGCAGTTCTTCATCGGACAGAAATACCCTTTCTACTTCTTTCACTTTTACTTTGAATTGAATAAATGGATCTTTATCGAGCCATCCATTTAACAAAGAAAGGCGTACCACTTTCCTGAAATTTTTGATGTACTTAACAGCACTATTGTTGTTGCAGCTCTTTTCGGT
>Ga0335397_10006351_pt1 | contig 15260 bp, 16 predicted proteins | sample MAT04_FD_205740 | JGI IMG/M metagenome (GOLD analysis project Ga0335397, IMG submission 205740) | Freshwater microbial communities from Lake Fryxell liftoff mats and glacier meltwater in Antarctica - MAT-04 (spades assembly) (version 2) ...
GCCAGGGCCATGGAGAAACCGTGCATGCCGGCCTTGGCAGCCGAGTAGTTGGTTTGCCCGGCCTGGCCTTTTTCGCCATTGACCGAGGAGATGTTGATGATGCGGCCCCAGCCCTTTTCCACCATGTCCGCCACCACTTGCTTGGTGACGTTGAACATGCTGTTCAGGTTGGTCTCGATAACCATGTCCCAGTCTTCACGGGACATCTTCAGGAACATGCGGTCGCGGGTGATACCGGCGTTGTTCACCAGCACATCAATGGTGCCGTGCTCGGCCTTGGTTTTCGTGAACGCTTCGACGGTGGAATCCCAATCGCCCACATTGCCTGCTGACGCATAGAAGGTGTAACCCAGCGCAGCTTGCTCTGCAATCCACTTGACGTGGTCACGCGTGGGGCCACAACCGGCTATGACCTTGAAACCCTCTTTGTGCAAGCGCTGGCAAATGGCGGTACCGATACCACCCATACCACCCGTTACATAAGCTACTTTTTGATTCATCTTCCATCTCCTCTTTGGTTTTACTTGCTACAAAAACAGGAGCTGCCAGCGCAACGTCTATGCGGGCTAGCAGCTCAAATCACTCAATAATTCCGGGGTATCAGCGCTCAATCGTCAGCGCGACGCCCATACCGCCACCAATGCACAGGCTGGCAATGCCCTTCTTGGCATTGCGGCGCTGCATTTCGTGCAGCAACGTCACCAGAATGCGGCAACCGGACGCGCCAATCGGGTGGCCAATAGCGATAGCGCCGCCATTGACGTTGACCTTGGCGGTGTCCCAGCCCATCTCGTTATTGACGGCGCAGGCTTGCGCGGCAAAGGCTTCGTTGATTTCCAGCAGATCGAGGTCTTGCGCCTTCCAGCCGGCACGGGCCAGCGCCTTTTGTGACGCGGGTACCGGGCCCATGCCCATCAGGGCGGGGTCCAGTCCACTGGTGGCGAAGCTGGCGATGCGCCCCATGGGCGTGAGGCCCAAGGCTGCAGCCTTCTTGGCGGTCATCACCATCACGGCCGCTGCGCCGTCGTTGATGCCGGACGCATTGCCAGCGGTCACGCCACCGGCCTTGTCAAAGGCCGGACGCAAACCGGCCAACACTTCCGCAGTGGATTTGCGGTTAATGAACTCATCTGCAGAAAACACCAGCGGATCGCCTTTCTTCTGGGCAATGCTGAACGGCACAATTTCATCCACAAAACGGCCTGCATCCTGTGCAGCGGCCGCTTTTTGCTGGCTGGCCAGCGCAAGCGCATCCTGCATATCGCGGCTGATGCCATATTGCTTGGCCACGTTCTCGGCGGTGATGCCCATGTGGTACTGGTTGTAGACGTCCCACAGGCCATCCACAATCATGGAGTCGATCATTTTCCAGTCGCCCATGCGTTGACCATCGCGCGAGCCCATCAGCACATGTGGGCTGGCACTCATGTTTTCCTGGCCCCCGGCAATGACGATGTCGCTATCGCCCCACGCCACAGACTGGGCCGCCAGCATGACGGCCTTCAAACCCGAACCACACACGGCATTGATCGTCAGGGCGGGGGTTTCCTTGGCCAGACCGCTTTTCATCACCGACTGGCGGGCCGGATTCTGCCCGGAACCCGCCGCCAGCACCTGACCCAAAATGACTTCACCAACCTGGTCTGCGGTCAGCCCGGTGCGGGCGAGCAGGCTTTTGATGACCGCCGCACCCAACTCGGGTGCAGGAGTCTTGGCCAGCGAGCCACCAAACTTGCCGACCGCCGTGCGAGCGGCTGAAACGATAACGATGTCTTCCATTTTTACGTCCTTCAGTGTGTCAGTTGTCAGTTGTCAGTTGTCAGTTGTCAGTTGTCAAGAAATCAGGCCTTGGCTTTTACGTAGCTGCCGGGGGCCGGCTCCATCGCCTTGTATTTGCCGTTGCCATAGGTTTTTGGTGAAGCAATTTGTTTGCCAGCATGGCTCTGCAGCCATTGCGACCAGTCGGTCCACCAACTGCCGGGGTGCTCCACGGCGCCCTCAAGCCACGCAGTCTGGGTCTTGGGCAATTTGCCATCGCTGCGAATCCAGTGGCTGCGCTTGTTTTTGGCTGGCGGGTTGATCACACCGGCAATGTGGCCTGAAGCCCCCATCACGAAACGTTTCTTGCCGGGCAGCACCTGGGTCGACGCGTAGGCGCCGCCGATCGGCACGATATGGTCTTCGCGTGAGCCATAGATGTAGACCGGCATGTCCACACGGTTCAAATCCACCTTCTCGCCGCAAACAGTGACCTTGCCCGGCTTGATCAGGTTGTTTTCCAGGTAGGTATTGCGCAGATACCAGGCGTAGAAAGGGCCCGGCAGGTTGGTACTGTCGGAATTCCAGTAGAGCAGATCGAACGGCGGTGGCGTCTCGCCCTTGAGGTAGTTGCCCACCACGTAGTTCCATACCAGGTCATTGGGACGCAAAAAGCTGAAGGTGGATGCCAGGTCCTGCCCCTTCATGAGACCGCCCTTGCCCATTTCCTTTTCGCGGTACTGGACGAAGGATTCGTCGATGAACACATCCAAAATGCCGGTGTCCGTGAAGTCCAGCAAGCTGGTCAGGAAAGTGGCGCTGGCCACGGGCTTTTCTCCACGGGCCGCCAACACCGCCAAGGCGGTGCCCAGCATGGTGCCGCCGACGCAGAAACCCAGTGCATTGATGGTGGGCGCACCGGTGATTTCGCACGTGACAGCTATAGCCTTGATGACCGCCTTTTCAATAAAGTCGTCCCATGTGGCTTTTGCCATGGAAGCGTCCGGGTTGCGCCAACTGACCACAAATGTGCGGTGCCCCTGTGCCACGGCGTAGCGGATCAGTGAGTTCTCGGGCTGCAAGTCCAGAATGTAGAACTTGTTGATACAGGGCGGAACCAGTAAAAACGGCTTCTCGTACACCTTGGCCGTGAGCGGCTTGTACTCAATCAGCTGGAAGAACGCATTCTCGAACACCACCGCACCTTCGGTGGTGGCCACGTTCTTGCCCACTTCAAACAGGCTCTCGTCCGTCATGGAGACGTGGCCCTGACGCATATCGTTCAGCAGGTTGTGTATGCCCTTGGCGATGCTTTCACCCTTGGTTTCAATGGCTTTTTTCTGGGCTTCGGCATTGAACGCCATGAAATTGCTGGGCGCTGCTGCGGCCATCACCTGCTCCACCGCAAAGCGGATGCGGGTACGGGTCTTCTCATCGGCCTCGACGGCGTCAGCGAGGCCCATCATGGTGCGGGTGTTGAGCAGATACACCGCAGCGGAATACGCCGCCAGCGGATTGCTGCCCCAAGCCGCATCCGCAAAGCGCTTGTCCCCTGTGGAGGTCGGAACGGCCAGCCCCTGACTGAACAGGCCCACGGCATCTTCCAGATATTTTTTCTGCAAATCCTGCAGGCGTTCAGGGGCAAAGCGGATCTCGGGCGGCGGGCCGGCGGGTGCTGGAAAACCGGCGCCAGCAGCACCCAGATCCAGGCTTTGAAGAGACTGCATGGCCTTCGTCCAACCGTCAGACAGCGACTGCTGAAGCTGTTGGGACGCCTGGGTCCATAACTCGGAAGCGTTTTGCGTCACACGGTCTCCTCATTTATTTTGTTTAGGCAAGCATGTCTAAAACCATAGTATGTCAGTATCTGACCTACGATTTCCTGACAAAAAGCAAAAACAAAATCCTATGTACATGATTCCCATTGGCTGGCTGTATGTGGCCCTCATGATGAGCGTGGCCGAGGCCACGAACTCCAACGGATCCCTGCTGGGCGCCGTGGTCACCTTTGTTTTATATGGGGTGCTGCCGGTATCGCTGGTGCTGTATTTCATGGGTGCACCGGGACGCAAGCGCGCAATCAAGGCACGCGAAGCAGCAGAGCGCGCGTCAATCGAGCCAGATGCTGGCAGCCTGGCGCCCACTGACCCGGTCCCGCCGGTGCGAAAAGAACCGTAGCGGATTGCCCACAGTGCACCAGCCTGGGCTGCCATCATTTCCGTAGATCTGTGACAGGCCCAAGGTCTGCAAACGCTGGCGCGCCAATGCAGGCAAATCGGCCAGCCATTTACCACCGGGCAGCGGCTTGAAGCACGCCACGGCCTGCGCATGCGATGCAACAAACGCATCCAGAACGTCGGGGCCGACTTCAAACGCGTCTGGGCCTATACAAGGCCCGATCCACGCTATCAATTCAATAGCTGGTTGCGCACTGTCTGCGGGGGCTACAGGCATAAATTGATGATAAACCTCCTCCAGAACCCCAAATCCATTCACACCCGCCAGGCCCCGCCATCCGGCATGCACCGCAGCCACGGTGCTGCCTTTCGCATCACACAAGAGAATCGGCAGGCAGTCGGCCACCATGACCGTGCAGGCTACACCGCTTTCACGCGTCAGCGCACCATCGGCTTTCAGGTTGTCCATGGTCCGGGATGTGATTTCAAGAACCTGGGTGCCATGCACCTGGTCCAAAAAAACGGGCCTGGCTCCCAATTCCTTTTGCAGTAATGCGCGGTTGTGCCGCACGTGTAGGGAATTGTCTCCAACGTGGTTGCCCAGGTTCAGGGTGTCATACGGAGCGGCAGACACACCACCAGCGCGGGTGGTGCACACGGCCCGCACGTGGGCAGGTGCAGGCCACTGGGGCACCAGCCAGTCAGGGTTCCATGGGCTCACTGACATGCTCAGGCCTCGAAGTCCGGACAATTTTCCGGCTGTGCGCGCTGAAAACCGTCCAGTTGCATACACGCGTCAAAGGCGGCCATCGTACGGGGCAAACCGTCCAGCTCCACGGCAAAGCGTTTCGCATTGAATATTTGTGGCACCAGAACGCAGTCCGCCAGGGTGGGTGCATGTCCATAGCAATAGACCGACGGGTCCCCGCCGCTCTGTGCGCGCCGGGTATCCAGCACCACCAATTGGCGCTCAAAGGACTCCAGCCCCTCACGCACCCAGTGGCGGTACCACGTCGTTTTGGCATCCTCATCTTGGTGCAGTTTTGCGACCAGGTACTTCAGGACCCGAAGGTTGTTCAGCGGGTGAATCTCACAGGCAACCGACTGGGCCAAGGCCCGCACCCGCGCTCGGCCCAGGGGGTCGGCAGGCAGCAGGCCCGGCTCCGGATGGATTTCATCCAGATACTCAATGATGGCCATGGACTGCGACAGGTGCTGCCCCTTAACCTCCAGCAACGGTACCAGCACATCGGGGGAAATGGCCCGGTAGGCCTCCAGACGATGATCACCACGCGCCAGATGCACCGCCACGTACTCGTAAGGCAAACCCTTCAACTCCAGCGCAATACGCACCCGGAAAGACGCCGATGAGCGAAAGTAGTTGTAAAGCTTCATCCAGTGAAGGATAAACCAGCGCCGTTACCATTGGGGGGATTACCTATCCAACGAACTGTCCCCGGAGACCTTCATGATTCTCGAACTTGCCGACATCCGCATCCACCCTGGCCAGAACGCCGCCTTTGAAGAGGCCATCGAGCGCGGCTTGAACTCCGTTATCGGGCTCACGAAGGGCTTTAACGGCTACAAGGTGAACCGCGGACTGGAAAGCCCTGAACGCTACCTGCTGCAAATCTTCTGGGACACACTGGAAGACCACACGGTGGAGTTTCGCCAGTCCGACGCCTACAGCCAATGGCGCGCCATCGTGGGTCCGTTTTTTGCGGTCCCACCGGTGGTGGAGCATTTTGACCTGGTTGCCAAGTCAGAATAATCCGATCCAACCTGCCGGAGTTTGCGCCATGTCCTTTGTCTTTGCTCCCCCCGCACCCACCAGCGTACCCATCGTGGGTCAAACCACGCGCTTTCCGGTGCACCGTATTTACTGCGTTGGCCGAAATTATGTGGAGCACGCCAAGGAGATGGGTGGCACCGGCCGCGAGGCCCCCTTCTTTTTCATGAAGCCCGCAGACGCGGTGCTGGTAGCCGAGCCAGGCACCACTGCCGTAATGCCCTACCCCACGCTCACCAACAACTTGCACCATGAAATTGAGCTGGTTGTAGCGATTGGTGTTGGTGGCGCCAACATTTCGGCTGCCGATGCAGGCAAGCATATCTATGGCTACGCGGTGGGCCTGGACATGACCCGGCGTGATCTGCAAAACGACATGAAAAAGCAGGGCCGCCCCTGGAGCATCGGCAAGGGTTTCGACCATTCCGCGCCCATTGGCGCGATTACTCCGGTAGCGCAGGTACCCCAGATTGAAACTGCCGAAATTTACCTGCAGGTCAACGAACAGGATCGCCAGCGCAGCTCTATCGACAAACTCATCTGGAACGTTGCGGAAACCATTGAACAGCTATCCGCGGCCTGGACCCTGCAGCCCGGCGACCTGATTTTTACCGGCACCCCCGAGGGCGTTGGCGCCGTCGTGCGCGGAGACACGCTGGTGGGCGCAATCACGGGGCTGCAGACGGTTCAGATTCGTGTGGAATAGCCGTCCAACGCACCCTTATCCTACAATTCCATCCACCTTATTCGGGATAGAAAACATGCTTTCTTCAGACGAACACAACCAGCGAATCCTATTGGGCTTGGTGCACCGTGTCGTCGGCATCTGATATACCCGTAACCCAACCTGAACCTCACCATGCTGCGCAGCCCCATCAAACATTGCAAGCAGTGCGGCGCGGCCGTCATCTACCGGGTCCCCGATGACGGCGACACCAAAGAACGCGCCGTTTGCCCGGCCTGCACCACCATTCATTACGAGAACCCCCTCAACGTCGTGGGCACCGTACCGCATTGGGGCGACAAGGTCTTGCTCTGCAAACGCAATATTGAACCGCGCTGGGGCAAGTGGACGCTACCCGCCGGTTTTCTCGAACTGAACGAAACCACAGCGGAAGGTGCCGAGCGCGAAACCGACGAAGAGGCCGGCGCGCACATTGAAATGCAGAGCCTTTTCACCCTGCTCAATGTGGCGCGCGTGGGTCAGGTGCACCTGTTTTACCGTGCGCGGCTGCTCAGTGACCAGTTCAACCCGGGCACTGAAACCATTGAGGCCCGTTTGTTCTCCGAGGACGAAATTCCCTGGGACGAAATCGCCTTCAGAACCGTCAAGGAAACGCTGGAGCGTTACTTTGCCGATCGCCGTACGGGGCAATACGGCATCCACATCGTCGACATCGTCTAGGCCCGCCCGGCATGCTGCCCTGCTACGTCATGCTGGACCTCGAAACGACCGGGGGCAACGCGGTGCACGACCGCATTACAGAGATTGCAGCGGTGCGAGTGGAGAACGGCGTTGAAGTGGAGCGCTGGAGCACACTGGTCAACCCTGGGGTATCCATTCCGCCATTTATCCAGAACCTGACAGGCATTACCAACGCGATGGTGGAAGATGCGCCGTCCTTTGAGACGGTGGCAACCAAACTCTTGGCCATGCTGGACGGTGCCGTCTTTGTGGCCCACAACGTCCGCTTTGACCACGGATTTGTACAAAACGAGCTGCTGCGGCTGGACGTGGCACTGAAGGTCAAGACCCTGTGTACCGTTCGGCTGTCACGCAAGCTGTACCCGCAGCACCGCAGCCACGGGCTCGACGCCATCATGCAGCGCCACGGCCTGCAAACCCAGGCCCGGCATCGTGCGATGGGCGACGTGGACATGGTGCTGGCCTGGCTGCACATTGCCGCCGGTGAGTTGGGAGCTGCGGTTGTACAGCGCGAAGCAAGTGGACTTCTGCTGGGTAGCGCCAGCGTGCCGCCTCTGCTGGAAACGCCGATTGCCGACATTCCCGACACGCCGGGCGTTTACCTTTTTTTTGGCGAAGGCCCTTTGCCGCTGTACGTGGGGAAAAGCGTGACCCTGCGTACCCGGGTGATGTCGCATTTCCAGTCCGCAGGCAAAGTGGCGCGCGAGATGCGCATCCTGCAGGAAATTCGCCGTGTGGAGTGGCGTGAGACCGCGGGTGAACTGGGCGCTCTGCTGCTGGAATCACGTCTGGTCAAGGAGTTGCAGCCGGTATACAACCGCCAGTTGCGGCGGGAACGCCAACTCTGCGCCTGGCAAGTCGCATCTGACCCGGCGGCCCTTCCACAACTCAGGCTGGTGCAGATGGACGATGTGGCGTCCGATGCCACGGACCAACTGTATGGTGTGTACCGCTCCAGGCGACAAGCAACCGACGCACTGCGCCTGTTGGCGGATGCCCACGGACTGTGCCCCCAGGCGCTGGGGCTCGAATCGACAAAAGGCAGCTGCTTTTCCCACCAGATCGGCAAATGCAAAGGCCTGTGTGCCGGGCGCGAGACCCACGCCTTGCACCGCATCCGCTTGCAGATGGCGCTGGCACAACAGCGCCTGCAGGCATGGCCGCACGCTGGAAAAGTGGGTATTCGGGAGAACAACCCGGCCACCGGTCGCACCGATTTCCATGTTTTCGACCACTGGTGCCATATCGCCACCGTGCACGATGAAGCGGACCTGGATGATGCACTGCACACCCGCCAAGTCCTCGCCTTTGATCTGGACACCTATCGGCTGCTCGTCAAGCGCCTGAGCCCGCCCTGGGGCCCCGACCGTGCCATCTTCCACTTGGATGACTATCGGACTACCATGCAGCGAGAGGCATGAAACCATGGCAAAAAAAAGCACGCTACCCAAGAGTCCTATCACCGATGCCATTCTGGACCTGGTGCTGCATGTACCTGCCAGCCGCGAGCACCAGCTGGAACACCCTGCCGCGCGCGCCCACGCGATTGCGCGAACGGCCGCCCGCAATGCCAGCCTGCTGTCCGGGTCCCTGTCGTTGCCGCCCGGTTTTTTGGGCTGGTTCACCGTCTTGCCGGAGTTGGTGGGTGTCTGGAAGCTGCAGGCCCAAATGGTCTCTGACATTGCCAGCGTGTACGGGAAGAAAAAGACACTGGGACACGAGCAGATGGTCTATTGCCTTTTCAGGCATGTCTCTGCCCAGCTCTTTCGTGACGTGATCGTGCGGGTCGGCGAACGGGTAACGGTGCGGCAGGCTTCAATGACCTTCCTGCAAAAACTGGTTCAGCAAGTGGGCATGAAAGTCACCAAAGCCGCGCTCGGCAAAAGTGCGTCCCGTTTCTTGCCCATACTGGGCGCCGTAGGCGTGGGCGCCTATGCGTACTTCGACACCCTGCAGGTCGCCAGGACTGCAGTGGATCTTTTTGAGCGGGATATTATCGTGGACGCCGATACCATTGATGATATCGACGGTTAGCCCCCGTCGGTATTGCGTGGGCAGCTATAAAAACAGGAGCATTTTCCAGATCAACCTGTGACCTGATCTCGTATCTGCTGCAGAGCCGCGGGGTCTTCCATGGTTGTCAGGTCACCTGCGTCACGCCCCTCGCACACGGCCTGGATGGCGCGGCGCAGCAGTTTCCCGCTGCGGGTCTTAGGCAACACCGAAACAAACCGCACCCGGGCCGGGCGTCCCACGGCACCAATCGTCTGATCCACAACCTTCATCACCTCGGCTTCCAGCCTGGCACGGGCCGCTTCATCGACCAGGACGCTGGCGTCCTTCAGGACCGCAAACGCCATGGCCACCTGGCCCTTGAGGGCATCGGCAACACCCACCACCGCCACCTCTGAAATATTGGGGTGGCTGGAAATACTCTCCTCAATTTCCCGGGTTCCCAGGCGATGGCCGGCCACGTTGATCACGTCGTCCGTCCGGCCAAGAATGAAGAAGTAACCATCCTTGTCGCGCACACCCCAGTCAAAGGTGCTGTAGACCAACTTGCCGGGCACGCTGTTCCAGTAGGTTTTGACAAACCGCGCATCGTCCTGCCAGATGGTTTGCATGCAGCCCGGTGGCAGTGGCCCCTCGATAGCGACTACACCCTTCTGGTCGGCTCCGAGCAGTTCTTCGCCCGTGTTCTCGTCCAGCAGCTTGACGTTGTAACCATACATGGCCACGCCAGGGCTACCAAACTTGCTGGGTGCTTTTTCCACGCCGTTGGCAATACTCAAAATGGGCCAGCCGGTTTCCGTTTGCCAGTAGTTGTCAATGATGGGCTTTTGCAGGCTCTCGCTGATCCATTTTGCGGTGGGTTCGTCCAGCGGCTCACCCGCCAGAAACAGTGCGCGCAAGCTCGAGAGATCGTATTTGGAAAGCAGCGCAGGGTCCTGCTTTTTGAGCACGCGCACCGCCGTCGGCGCGCTGAACATGACCGTGACCTTGTATTTCTCGACCAGACTCCACCAGATGCCACCATCCGGGCGCGTAGGCAATCCCTCGTACATGATGGTGGCCATGCCACCAATCAGGGGCCCGTAAATGATGTAGCTATGGCCGACGACCCAGCCAATGTCACTGGTCGAGAAGAAGGTTTCACCCGGGTTGCCGCAATAAATATATTTCATGCTGGCAGCCAGCGCCACCGCATAACCGCCCGTGTCACGCTGCACGCCTTTGGGCTTGCCGGTGGTGCCGCTGGTGTAGAGGGTGTAACTGGGGTGGGTGGAGTCCACCCATACGCAAGGCACGGTGGTGCCGAGGTTTTTTTCCCGCAGCGCGCCCCAGAGGTGATCGCGATCCGCCACCAGATTCATGGTGGCCAGCTTGCGATCCGCCATGAGCACGGCGTCGGGTTTGTGGCTGGATGTGGCGATGGCCTCATCCAGCAAGGGCTTGTACTCCACCACCTTGCCACCGCGCGAGCCCGCATCAGCACTGACGATGACCTTGGGCGAGGCATCTTCGATGCGGGAGGCCAGGGACCCTGCCGCAAACCCACCAAACACGACAGAGTGAATCGCGCCAATGCGCGCGCAAGCCAGCATGGCAAAAGCCGCCTCGGCGATCATGGGCATGTAAATCAAGACCCGGTCACCCTTTTGGACGCCTAATTCCAGTAAAGAGGCAGCCATGCACTGCACTTCTGCGTGCAACTGGGCGAAGGTGTACACCCGTTCGGTATTGGTTTCGGTCGACACCGCGATCAACGCGGCCTGGTCAGCGCGGTCTTTCAGGTGACGGTCCACCGCGTTGTGGCAGAGGTTGGTAGTGCCGCCTACAAACCAGCGAGCGAACGGCGGATTACTGTAGTCACACACCTGCGTGGGCGGGGTGTGCCAGTCTACCAATTGGGCTTGTTCGCCCCAAAAACCATCGCGATCTTCTATGGAGCGTCGATAAAAGTCTGCGTAATGCGTTGCGGGGGTCATGGTTTGTCTCCGTTCGGGCCATTGAAACTGAATTCATAATTATGAACAGGCAGCTTGCTGGCGGCTGACTTCAACCCGGTAACTCACGAAACCGCGTTGTGAGGACCGAGGCTCCATCACACCCCTCGCGCTACTTGATCAGCGCTTGCACATCCTTGAACGCAGGGTGTTCTGCACTGCGAATCCACTCAAAAGCCACCATCTCGGTCGTCACCAGTTCTGCCCCGGCACCGGCAAGCCGGTCGAACGCGGCATCCCGATTGCGCTCGGTGCGCGAACTGCAGGCGTCCGTCACGACCCACACCTCGAAATCGTCTTCCAGCAGATCCAGCGCGGTCTGCAGCAGGCAGACATGCGCCTCGCACCCCGCCAGAACCACCGTGCCACGCTCCGCACCGGCTGACGCCTTCTGCAAATGCTTGGGCAGGCTGCGCGCATTGCCTTGCACGGGCTTGGGCTCGGGCCTCAACCATTCACCCAGACCTTCTTCTACGGCGCTGAACTGCATCTTCGACAGCACGCGCGCTTGGGCTTGCTGCAGCGCGGCCTGCAGCTCTGGAAAGCTCTCGCCCAGCTTGGACGGGTTTTGCTCAGTCGCGAAGGTTGGCACTTGAAGCAATGCCGCCAGTCGCGCCAGGCGAACCGCATTGGCCTGCACCACTGCCGCATCGAACATGGCCGGCATCAATCGAACCTGGTAATCCACCAACACCAGTTGGGATTCATCAACATCTAACAACATATGCAGCTTTCAAGAGAAGGAAATGCAAGCATAACCAATCGCCCTGCGATTGGGCAGCACCGCGTCTGGACCAAGGCAAAAAGTCAAAAAGCAAAAATATTCAAATGAAATCATGGTGTTAGCTACCTTTACTTACAAATTACATTGGCTTGACACCACAAATTTCACCGGTTAAGCTGGGCTGATGCGCCTTTTTTTCATCGTCCTGTCACTTGTTTTTTTCCACACAGCCCAAGCAGCCCCCGCGGCGGGCAGTGATGAAATGACCACTTTTTTGTCGGATCGTGGCTTGATGGCACGCATTGGCGAAGTCGGCGGACGTGTCGAATCCAAAGCCTCTGAACTGGTCGTCAATGCCATGGGCTTCCTGGGCGTTCCATACAAACGGGGTGGCAATTCGGTAGAAACCGGGTTTGACTGCAGTGGCTTTGTGAAAGCCATGTACCAACAAACGGCCGGGTTGATATTGCCCCGTCGAGCGGAACAGCAAGCTGCCGCGTCACAAAAAATTGAACGCTCTGACCTGCAGCCGGGTGATCTGGTGTTTTTCAACACCATGCGCCGAGCGTTCAGTCACGTGGGCATCTACGTTGGTGAGGGCAAGTTCATTCACGCCCCCAAGCCGGGCGCAGAAGTTCGGGTCGAAGACATGGGCATCAGCTATTGGTCCCGCCGGTTTGATGGCGCACGCCGCGTTCCTGTAGAGCCGCCTGCCGCCACAAATCCCTAATGCAGTGAAACGTCGACCGTCGGCAAAGCACCTGTGAAGCCCACGCCCGAAAGCGCTAAACCAAGGTTCGGTTGATTGCGCAATCTCAACGACCTTGTGGGTTTGGTCGAATCGATTTTCGAGGGTCCACTGCACCAGCACCAATTTTGAAGCCAGTAATTCAAAGTGGTATGTTCCAGCGATGAAAACACAAATTGATCACCTCGTTGTCGTGGCCCATACCCTGGAACAAGGCGTGCAATGGTGCGAAGCCACTCTGGGCGTAACGCCCTCCGCTGGCGGAGACCATGCACAGTACGGCACGCACAACCGCCTGATCAAAATCGCCACGCCCGCCAATCCACTGGCCTATTTTGAAATCATTGCCATTGACGCCAATGCAAAAGGGCCCGCCAACCCCAAGGCCAAACGCTGGTTTGACATGGACGATGCTGCACTCAAAGCCGCCGTGGCCACCGGGCCTCGCCTGGTCCACTTTGTGGCCAACACCGATGACATTCAGGCGGCCCGCATCGCCCTGAAAGCGCTCGACATTGACCGTGGCCCCATCATGCCGGCCAGCCGCCACTCGCGCAAAGGGCTGCTGCAATGGCAAATAACGGTACGAGAAGACGGGCAGCGCCTGTTCAATGGTGCACTGCCCACGCTGATCCAGTGGGGCAAACCGGGCGATGCCGAGCCCCTGCGACTGCACCCGCGCAACAGCCTGCCGCGCTCCGGCGTCGCCTTGCAAAGCATTTCCATCACGCACCCCACGGCAGCCAAACTGCAGGCAGCGTATGACGCCATTGGCCTGACCGGCATCGCCATTGAAAACGGGCCTGTCGACATGATCGCAATGCTGAAGACACCCAAGGGGCTGGTACAACTGCACAGCGCGGGAATTTAGCGGGGAAACCACCGCGCAGCCCGTAAAAAATATGCGCTAACAGCTACTGATTTGATAGCACCCGGTATGAGAAGCGGGATGGGTACCACCCCACCGTTGCCGTCACACCGACTCCGCGCGATGTAATATAAGCATATACGGAACTAAAATTCCATTATTCCTGGTCCAGCCGCCTATGCAGCACGGCAGCCCCGCATGCAGACCTAACCGAGGCCTTACGTCATGTTGTCGAAAAAGTTGTTATCGTCCATCGCGCAAGTATTCAAGCAACTCTGGTTCCTCGATCCGCGCGCCGAGCAGCCCTATATCAACGATATCGCCGTGCGTATCCGCGCCGGGCTGCTGCTGGCCATTCCCCTTTACATGGGCTTCACGCTGTACGAGGCCGTCTACGGCTCGCACTGGATCATCACCGGCAACTCGGTCCGCGACACCTTCGACACTGACTTCGACGGCCATATCCTCTACAGCGTCGAGGCCATTCGCCGCACGCTGGATTATTCGAAGCAGACTTGGGTGCTCGTGTATGCCTTGTTCGAGATGCTGGCGGGCATGTTCGTCATCACCTCGCGGCTGTCACCCACGGTGCTGATCAGCAGCTTCCTGGCCAAGACCCATGAGCCCGTGTGGAAGCCGCTGACACCCAAACGCTTCGCTTGGTCTATCGGTGCGACCTTCATCTCGGTGTGCCTGGTCTTCTTCAATCCGGAAGTGCTTGCCGGCTTTGTCAACTGGGTCGCCCACAGCACTGTCCTGCCGACCAACACCAACTACATGCCCAAGTGGATTCCGCTGGTTCTGGTGTGGGTCTGCGTCGGCTTCATGTGGATGGAGGCCGTTTTGGGATTTTGCGTCGGTTGCAAGGTGCACTCCCTGGGCGTAAAAATGGGCCTACTGAAAGAAGAATGCGAGGCCTGCAACAACCTGAGTTGGCAGAGCTAAGATTCTGCGCTACCTATCGAATGAGCCCTGCTGCGCAGGCTCTGTTACCGTACACTAAAAGCCCGGTGCACTCCGCACCACTTCAGAGGAGCACCATGCGTAACCGACTCTTCATCGCCCTGATCGCCATTGCCGTGGTGGCGGCTTTTGCAATCCTGAACTGGTCAACCCTCCTGGCACCAACCCCACTTAGCCTGGGCTTCTTTGTTGTCGAGGCACCGCTGGGCCTGGCCATGCTGGGGCTCACCGCTGTGGTCACTCTGGTCTTTGCGGTCTACATGGCAGTCTGGCAAGGAAAGATCTTGCTTGAAACGCGGCTTCATGCCAAGGAACTTCAAATGCATCGCACGCTGGCAGACCAGGCCGAGGCCTCGCGGTTTACCGAGCTGCAAGCGATGATCCGAGTGGAGTTCGAAAAACTGGCCCAACAGCTCAAGCAGTCCCAGGAGGTGTCGAGCCGGGAGTTGCGCGAAAACGTGAACTCTCTGGCCGCGATGCTTGCTGAGATGGATGATCGGACCATTCCGCCCACGCGGGGTGCGGGCGAATAGCCTACCAATATCCAAGGTGTATGCCACCGTTTTTTCCGATGATCTGGTGGACTGCCCCGCCGAAGACGTTGCGCATGGTGGGCGGAAAAATAGACCCTTGCTGCTGCAGTTTCGGGTTGCAGTTGACAAAACCGTGGCTCCGCCAGTTGCCGCAAGTCCCCCTGTCTAATCTTCCCATCCCGCTATTCCAGTCCCCTTTTACCCCGCAGAAAAATGCTCTGACACCCTGCCCCAGGCCATAAGCGACGAGGCAACCAGTGCGCCCGC
>Ga0335397_10006352_pt1 | contig 15259 bp, 9 predicted proteins | sample MAT04_FD_205740 | JGI IMG/M metagenome (GOLD analysis project Ga0335397, IMG submission 205740) | Freshwater microbial communities from Lake Fryxell liftoff mats and glacier meltwater in Antarctica - MAT-04 (spades assembly) (version 2) ...
TGATGATGTGATCTCTATGTTAATCCCTATAAGTTCGCCAACATATCTTATGCCACAGATATTGATTTAACTAAATTTATATGATATTGACCTGACAGGTAGTTAGACAAAAATCACATAGGCTTGTGAGAATCTAAAGCTGACGTTAGAATCCAAAGCTGAATTAGGAAACGAGGAGAAGTTAATGACTCAGAAAACTCCAGACAGTTTGAGCAAGATTGTGGAGCAAATTACCCAAATCTGGGCAAAAGTAGCTCCAAACTTGCAATTGCTACTGCTAAAACTCTTAAAAAGCCTGATTCCAGCTTTAGAGAAGCTGAACCAACAGGTAGTGCCTTCAGGACAGATCGCCACAGGCTGGCGATCGACTGCTGCTAAGGTGCTGATTTTTTCGATCGACTCACTCGCTAAGTTCCAGACCAAGCTTGAAGAGAATATCGCCGCACCCAAAGATCCAGCCGTGGATCTAGCAGCAAACGAAGCTGCCCTTCCTGCCGCCAAGCCGACCATGCTAACTGGCAAACCACAATCAGGTTCATGGCAAGAAGCAAAGAAATTCTCCCGCGAACAACTGATCCCATCAGTTTTGGCTTACTCCACCAAGACAGTGGAATGGCTAGAGCCACGTCTGACTCCTGTATGGGAAAAAGTTGAAGCTAAAGCCAAAGCCACGCCAGCGTTAGTCAATGCTTGGGAAAAAGTGCAATCCCACAGTCTCTGGAAGAAAGGACTCACGGCAATTGCTCCAATCTGGCGATTTATCACTGAGAAACTAGAGCCAGTCACATCCTCTGAGCAACTCAAACCGATTCTAGAGAAGCGTGTGGCAGTAAATACAATTCTGGCAGTGCTAGTGCTGTTTTTCTTGTTTAAGCCCTCACCTGTTAGGGTCGCAAAAGCACCACAAAAATCTCCTGTAGTAGCAAGCCGTCCTGCGACTGGTAGAGATTTCGTAATTCCTGCGGAGAAAGGTGACTCACCAATTTCCCCAGAACAAATCATGATTTCAGACATCCAAGCCCAAGTTGCTGGCGCGACCAAGCAGTATGGCGAAGCTCTGATCCAGTCAGTTCAGACTAACTTCAAACTCGGTCGTCTGATCGTGCAACTGTCCGATGCTTGGTATCAAATCACGCCACAAAAGCAAGAGCAATTGATGGCAGATCTCTTCCAACGATCGACCACTCTCAACTTCAAAAAACTCTTAGTCGCAGACTCAACCAATCATCTGTTGGCACGGAGTCCTGCAATCGGCGGCGAAATGGTGATCTTGAGAAGATAAACTCGGCTCTTGCACCTCCGATCGATCGGCGTCAATAAAAAGCGGGATCACCAGTGATCCCGCTTTTTTAGGATCGAGGAATCAAGCCAAAATCCAATTCCTTCACCCGCTATGTTAGATTTTTAGTAATTACAACTTTAATTGAGGTCTAACATGGCAGTCAAAAAGCAGTTTGACAGCTTCGAGGAACTACTTCAGGGATCGGAAATCCCTCTCCTCGTCGATTTCTACGCCCCTTGGTGTGGGCCCTGTCAGATTATGGCAGGAGTCTTAGAGAAACTTAGCGAACAGGTCAAAGACAAAGCTCAAGTAGTCAAAATTAACACCGACAACTATCCTGCCCTCGCGACCCAGTACAAGGTTAGTGCTTTACCCACACTTGTGTTGTTCAAAAACGGTCAGCCCGTCGATCGAATCGAAGGCGTAATGCAGCCCAACCAGTTATTCGATCGACTGCAACCTTGGCTTTAATTAATTGATTTAAGTTTAAAGGTGCGACGGTGCTGGTCTGTCAATCCCAAAGAATGAATGCCAGCAATATGCTTAGCGGTGGGATAGCCCTTGTTACTTGCCAAATCATAGCCAGGATATTGCCGATCTAGTTCTACGATTAATCGATCTCGCCAGACTTTAGCGATAATGCTGGCGGCAGCGATCGACAAAGACATGGTATCGCCTTTAACAACTGTAGTTTGGGGCAGGGGCGGGATCAAGAGAAATCGCAACTTCTGATTACCATCGATCAGGCAATGATTAGGTTGTGGCAGGAGTCGATCGATCGATCGTTCCATCGCCAGCAGACTCGCTCCTAAAATATTTAACGTCTCAATTTCCGTCACAGTCGATACCCCAATCTGGCAATCAACCGCCATACCACGAATTAAACGATCCAGTTCTGTTCGCCGAACTGCCGTCAGACTTTTACTATCCTTTACCCCAGCCTTTTTGAGTAAATTAAATGCATCAACGGGTAATATTACAGCAGCAGCCACTACTACCCCAAATAAACAACCTCGCCCGACTTCATCTACCCCTGCAACAGGGTAATGCTGAGCTTCAAACTCTTCTAATGCCGCTCGATCCACAAATAATCCCAACCAACTAAAAAACCAGACTAGCAAAACCAACCAGATCGAGCAATTTTAGACCATAGCCCCAAATTCATCATCATGGCGTAGGAACTATCCACATGCAGGGAACTCTGAAAGAAATCGATGTCAATAGCATTCTGAAGCTAATTGAATTGGGGCAACGCACAGGAGAGCTACTGATCGAGTCAAACACAGGTCGATTTTGGTTTGTGTTTTTTGTCAACGGGCAGATCATCTATGCCACCGATCCAGAGAGTAATCTCACCAGACTACGAGAATATTTGCACGGACTCAATCTTGAAACCGCTTTAGAAGAAATGATTACCGCCAAGCTTGGCATCAATGCCGTGGAGTACGGTCAAATATGGGCATTATTAGAATCACACCTCTTAACTCCCGCTCAAGCCCGCAAAATCATTCAAGATATGGTTTCCGAAGTCTTATTCGACCTGCTCAGTCTGCATCAGGGCACTTTTGTGTTTGAAATCAGCCCCGCTCTATCGCCCCAACTCACTACATTTAAATTTGCCCACTTAGAACGCAACATTCTGCAACAACTGCAAGCCTGGAAACAGTTTTACCCTCGGATTCAGTCACCCAATCAATGCCCTGTTCTGCTAGATCGAGGAGCCATGCCGCGATTGAGCCAGTGGATAGATGGCAAGACCTCAATTCGCCAACTCGCTCGCTATTCAGGTCAGAGCATATTTGAAGTCGCAAAATCAGTGTTTATCGCGATCGAGTCGGGTGCTGTGGGCATGGCAACGATCGTCTCAACGATTGCTAGCAAACCAAAACTAGAAGCTCCCCGCGTCATCTGTATTGACGACAGTATGACAATATGCCGCGCAGTAGAGTATATTCTACATAACCATGGCTATCAGGTGACGGCGATTGCCAATCCGATCAGAGCTTTGAGTTTGGTGTTTCAGCTTAAACCCAATCTGATCTTTTGTGATATTGCCATGCCAGATTTAGATGGTTATGAACTGTGCGCCATGTTGAGAAAGTCCAGTGCTTTCTCCCGTACACCAATCATTATGTTGACAGGAAAAGATGGTTTCATTGACCGCGTCAAAGCTCGGATGGTTGGAGCCACAGAATATCTGACTAAGCCATTTGGTGAAAGGGAATTGCTAACCACGGTTGAAAAATACTTAGGCAGCAGCTATCCAGATATCGATTCGATCGACACCATAGATTTGCATCAAGACCACGAAGAGAAAGACCTTAGCGTCATAGGAATGAGTTAGTAAAACAAGGGGAAATCGAGATGAGCAAGGTTCTAGTCGTAGAAGATAGTCCACCACAACGAGAAATGATCACAGCCTTACTCAAGGACAGTGGCTTGAGTGTCACCTCAGCTAGCGATGGCGTAGAAGCCTTAGAACAAATTCAAGGAGCGCGCCCCGACATCGTTGTGCTTGATATCGTCATGCCTCGCATGAATGGCTATGAACTTTGCCGCCGCCTCAAATCCGATCCCGCCACTCAAGAAGTTCCAGTTGTGATGTGTTCTACTAAAGGAGAAGAATTCGATCGGTACTGGGGCATGAGACAGGGAGCTGATGCCTATATCGCCAAACCTTTTCAGCCTCAAGAACTAGTCGGTACAGTCAAACAATTGTTAAGAAAGTCATAAACCTGAATCATGAATGGTCACTTGTTTAATCCCCCAACGATGATACGCAGCAAAAGCAGTGGTGAAATATGAGCAGAGTTTTGGTCGTCGAAGATAGTGCCACCCAAAGAGAAATGATTACAGATCTCTTAAAAGACAGTGGCTTGAGTGTCACCTCAGCCAGCGATGGCGTGGAAGCCTTAGAACAAATTCAAGGAGCACGCCCCGACATTGTTGTGCTTGATGTCGTCATGCCTCGCATGAATGGCTATGAACTTTGCCGCCGCCTCAAATCTGACCCCACCACTCAGGAAGTTCCAGTTGTGATGTGTTCTACTAAAGGAGAAGAATTCGATCGATACTGGGGTATGAGGCAGGGAGCTGATGCCTATATCGCCAAACCTTTTCAGCCCCAAGAACTAGTCAGTACGGTCAAACAATTATTGCGTAAAGGCTAAAAAACTGGTAAAACACTCAGTTAATGTTGATTATTTAGTTACTGTTAGTTACTAAATAATTTAAAGTGGCAATAGGGTTTTGAAAACAGGTTAAAGTAAACACTTCTTTGAGGAAAAGCTGCGAGATATGGTGGGAAATTCAGACTTCTTGCCCGGTATCAATCAAGATCAATCACCTGATTTCCAAGGTATTGATGCTCCAGAAGGTGAGCTGCATTTGCGCTTCTTTGTTTCCTCAGGACTGGAGTTCGCTCTACCTGCAATTGGGATTAAAGAAGTAATCGAGCATCCTCCAGATCGGATTAACCTTATGCCTAATGTTTCGTCCTTGCTTCTGGGCACAATAAACATTAGAGGTCGAGTAGTTTGGGTTGGGGATCTTGGTCAGTTTTTAGGTGAACCTACGCCTGTTAATACGGACCGTTCTGAAATATCGATCATTGCGGTTGAAGATCAGGGCTTAATGTTAGGTCTAGCGATCGAACGGATTGGGGTGATGGCTTGGTTGGATTCCGATCAACTTAGAGTTTCTAGGAATAGCCCAGATAGTATGTCTCCATTTGTTAAAGGTGAATGGCAGATCGGAGATGAGCAACCCTTAAAATTGCTAGATCAGGTTAATATTCTTCGATCGGCACGATGGGCATCATAGTTAGTGATCTAATAACGATCTAGTAACTAATTTACTAACCAAAGTACGCAGTAAACTAGATAAAAAGAATGAATAATTCCAAACAATATAACTCAGGATCGATGGGCTGAGGATATAGGCGGCGATAGGGACATAGGGAGAGACACCAGAGGGACATAGATTAGGAGAAAGTAAATGGCATCTAGCACTCAAAACCAAAAGTACGAGAAAGCATCTCTGGCTTATATGCAGGGTGAATATCAACTAGCTGCAGATCTAACTAGGCAGTTAGTTACTGACAGTCCTAGCGACCCAACATATCGTCTACTTTATGGACATGTCAATCTGGGGTTAGAAAGATATCAGGATGCTGTAGGCGAGTATGAATCAGTCATGCAGTTAACTAAAGATCCAGATATTATTGAAAATGCTAACTGGGGCATGTCAACCGCAACCGATCGGCTCAATCAAGTTCCTGGGGGTAATGAGACTTACATGTACTCCGATCAAGGATCGAGCCAATCTTCTAGCCAGACTAATGGGGATAATGGCGGTAGTTCGGCAAACTTTAGTGATTATCCTGCAACCGAAGCATCTAACGATCCCTTTGCCGACTCTGGTGATTTTGATATTAATGGTGCTGATGATTTTGGTGAATCGTTCTCATTTGACCAAGACTCATATGAGCAAGACTCATTTGACCAAAATCAGTACATGACTCAGCCTACTAGCTTTCAGGCTGGACGGACTAATCTTCAGACTGACTACAGTCCGACTTCTCCCTCCGCCAATGGTCAAAATGACTATGAAGAAAGCATAGACGACTTTAGTTTTGATGACCTAGATGGCGATAGTTTTGATGGGCTAGAAAGCTTTAACTACCCCGAAAAAACTCAGATCGTTAGCAACAGTACATCGCCAAATTCATTGCCAAATTCATTCGCGGCGAGTGCTGATGAGGAAGATGCCAATATTGTCTTCATGGATGAGTTTGATGATTTTGATGATTTAGGTGACATTTCTGGGTTCCCAACTTCGTTTGACGATGCCGAGGCCACTCAAATGGTGACAGGCGGGGAAACTAGCGGTTTTACGGCGGCACAAAACTTCACAACTCGTTCTAGTACTTCAGCTTCTACACAACTAGCTAGTCCTAGTGTTACGAGTAGAAGTCAGAGTAGCAGCCAAAACAGCCAGAGAATTGATGCTGATGCTGAGATATTCAGACTGGATGCCTCTAGTTCTATTGGCGGAGTATCGGCTAGATCTCTCAGTGCAGATGTGGGTTCGATCGAAGTCGCGGAACAGGGAGCATTTTCTTTCTTTGATAATCGCCCGTTAAAAGCCAAAACCTTCTGGACAGCGATCGCTTCAGCCGTAGTTGGAGCGATCGCCGTCGCCATAGTCGCAAACATAGCAGTTAGAGGGGCTCAAAGCCAAAACGAGTCAAAGGTGCCAATTGACCAATTCACTACTGCGGGCTGGTTAATGGCGATCGCTGCCGCCACAGGGAGTGGAGCCACAGCTTTACTCATGGGAAATCGCACTACCAAGCTAGTTAAACGTTCTTCTGACAATCTTCAGTCCCAGTTTGACTCGGTGATTCGCGGTGATATGAATCCCAAAGCAACCGCATACACTGAAGATGAGTTCGGTCGTCTGGCAGTCAGCTTCAACCAGATGATCCAAACAATCTTAGCAAGTACAACTGAAGCCCAGCGCAAAGCCGAAGAAACCGAACAGGCAAAAGAAGATTTACAACGTCAGGTAATTCGCTTACTTGATGACGTAGAAGGTGCAGCTAGAGGTGACTTGACTGTACAAGCCGAGGTCACAGCCGACGTGTTAGGTGCGGTAGCCGACTCATTTAACCTCACCATTCAAAACCTGCGTGAGATTGTCCAACAGGTAAAAGTGGCGGCAAAGCAAGTAAGTGATGGCTCTCGCGAAAATGAGCATTTTGCCCGTAGCCTATCATCTGATGCTCTGCGCCAAGCCGAAGAGCTAAGCGTGACCCTAAACTCGGTGCAGATGATGACCGAATCGATTCAACGGGTGGCAGAAAGTGCGCGTGAAGCGGAACAGGTAACAAAACTCGCTTCACAGGCTGCGCTTAAGGGCGGTGAGGCAGTAGAGCGCACGGTGGCAGGTATTCTTGATATTCGTGAAACTGTGGCAGAAACTACTCGCAAGGTAAAACGATTAGGTGAGTCTTCGCAGGAAATTTCTAAGATTGTGGGCTTGATTTCTCAGATTGCTTCTCGAACTAACTTGCTAGCGTTGAACGCCAGTATTGAAGCTGCGCGGGCTGGTGATGCTGGTAGAGGTTTTGCAATCGTGGCAGATGAGGTGCGCCAACTTGCAGACAGAGCGGCAAAAGCATCTAAAGAAATCGAAACGATCGTATTGCAGATTCAGCAAGAGACTGGCTCTGTGCAAAGGTCAATGGATGAAGGTACCCAACAGGTAATCGACGGAACTAAGCGGGCCGAGCAAGCCAAGCAGTCTCTCAACGATATTATTCAGGTATCACAACGGATCGATACACTCGTTCGATCGATTACCGAAGATACAATCAAGCAAACTGAAACCTCTAGAACAGTGGCTCAAGTTATGCAATCTGTTGAGTTAACGGCTCAAGAAACTTCGCAAGAGTCGCAAAGAGTGTCTGCCTCGCTACAGAATCTTGTAGGTGTTGCTCGTAGCTTACAAGAGTCCGTCGAACGTTTCCGTGTCGATTCTGACCGACCAGGGGGACGTGGTTGAAGTTAGCGATCGCGAGAGTGTGGCAAACAATCACTATATTTGTGTAAAAACTCAACTCAACATTTAACCGCCATGAACCCAGAACAGCAACAGCAGCGCATAATGGCTTACTTTATTGAGGAAGCTAAGGAACATCTGCAAACGATCGAGCAGGGTGTTCTCAATCTTCAAGATGTATTGAATGAGCCAGAGATGGTCAATGATATATTTCGAGCCGCTCACTCGATCAAAGGTGGTGCTGCCATGCTGGGAGTGGCAAGTGTGCAGCACATCGCCCACCGTTTTGAAGACTATTTTAAAATTCTCCAAGACAACAATAATCTCGAAGTAGACGAAAAACTAAAATCTCTGCTGCTAGCTGGCTTCGATCGACTGCAAGAGCTGGTTGACTATCTCCAAGTCAATTTTAAAATTTCAGATGAGTTGGCAACGACTTCGATTGCCAGTGTAGAACCAGTGTTTACTGAGTTAGAAGTTCATCTTAACGGGTTAGTTGCCAAGATTGACCCCTCAACTGTAACTAAATCGACCACCAGAGTTCTATCTACAGTATTTCAGTCAGACATTAACAATAAACTGCGAGATATGTTGCAGTTGTTTAAGCAAGCAGATAGCTCTTATACCAGACAGCAACTCCAAGATATTTGCCATGAGCTGCGTCAAACAGGAGAAGAGTTCGATCTGACTAATTGGTGTGAGCTGATTCAGGCTGCCGCTAATGCGATCTCGTTCCAGGGAAACTCTTACAGTACACTTGCTCCAGTTTTGATTAAGGAAATTAAGCAAGCCAAAGATCTGGTCTTAGAGTTCAGAAGTGAAGAGATTACCATTTCTGACCAACTGCATGCCCTATTGCCTGAAACCGAGGAACTCACCGATCGCTTCGATCGATTGCTCCAAGATAAAATATTGGATGACATCGCCTCAGTTGACGAAGATGATGATGTCAGTGAGATTATGATGGCAGTTTCAGACTCCCAAGATGAGGCGATCTTGCTAGATGAGCAAGGAGAACTTACAGACGAAGCCTTGTTTGGCGATGCCGATGATCACCTCGCTTGGATGGAAGAACAGGAAAGTGACCAGAATCTTGAGGGACCTGAAGTTGGAGCTTCTGAACTCAAGAGCCTAGCAAGCTTGTTTGAAAATGAAGATATAGATGTTGACCTAGCTTTGGCTTGGGAAGATATTGAGTCTGCTGAGACATTGATATCTAGTAGTGCTGGTCAATCACTGCAAGAGCAAGATGAGTTTGCTGATTTATTCACCGATGAATCGAGTGGAAGTGAAAACACGGCAGCGTTAATTTCATCATTCACTAGTCTTAGTGATAATGACGAGTTTGCCGATTTTTTTGAATCTTCAGGATCAGAAGTCGAGAATACTTTACCTAGCCCAGATAGTGATGATTATCTGTTTTCAGCTTTAACTTTAGATCATGAGATTGAGCCTGAAGTAGGTGAGTCGATCGACGATCGACTAGATTTTTTAACGGATGCTACTTCGGAATCAGACCTACTCAACTTTGAAGACATTACTCTAGACTCTTCAGCATTAGATTCGATTCTAGAGCCAGATTTAGCCGAGCAAGATGTCGATGCATCAGAGTGGGATTTGTCGGAATTAGATATAGAAGAAATTGCCGCCACCTCGCCATCAGATCTGGGTGTTGACTTCACAGTATCTAACTCGGATTGGAGTACTGAATTTGACGCTGAATCAACTAATTCGATCGAAGCAGTAATATCAGACGATCGACCAGCTCAGGACAGTCAAGATCAGTTAGTCGATTTTTCGGAATTTGACTTAGAGACTAGCTTAGAGAGTTCTGAGAGTATTGATACAGACGTGTTTGGGGAGAGTAATGTCCTCCAAATGGAAGACGTAGATTCTTTCACAGAAGACCTTGATATTTTATCTAGCGAAGATCTAATTTCTTTAGATCCAGATCTTTCGGATTCAGAGAGTGAGGCACTAATTGAGAGTTCCAGTGAAGAATTTATCAGCCAAGAGACTAGTCTAGAGTTCGGCGAATTAAGCCAACCACAGGATATGGAATCCGATCCATTCGCAGTTAGTGAAGCAGAGATAATCGGAGAATTGGAGCAAGATTTAGATCGGGATATCGATCCTTTTGGCGACAACTTGGAAATTGATGCCTGGACTGAAGCTCCGATCCAAGATCAACAGGAACTTCCAGAGTCTCAGTTTAATGAGATCTTGGAGGATGACGATCCATTCTATACTGAGCCTTCAAGTGAGGCTCTAGATGTTATTGACATAGAAGAATCGACAAGAGATGAAGCTATATTTTTTGTAGACTTCACAGAGGATGAAGCTCAAGCATCGATCGAGAGTGTCTCGCATGAAGAATTCTCTGCTGATTTTGTTGTCCCCTCTATTGATGGCAGTGATTTAAATATAGAAGAATTTACGGAAGAAGAGCTGATCCCATCGATCGACGATTCTGATTTCTCCGATCTCAGTAGTGAGACGGTTGAATCGATCTCGTACCCATTTTTTGTTGATTCTGATATAGATGATGCTCAACTTGATTTATCTTTACTAGAAGATCCTGAAATTATCAGTTTGACAGACCCATTGGAGCTTGAAAGTTTCGAGCCTGAAGGTTTCGAGATTGGTAGTACAGAGGATATTACAGAGCTAGCTAGACCGACAGAAAGCTTACAAGAACCAATCACGGCGATCTCGGATCTAGAGTTTAGTGAGCAAGATGTCTCTGAGGATGAAATTCAATCTATTGCTGACGAGATAGATACAGGTGATGATATTAGTGTCGATCGAGAATCAATTGATTTAATGCCTGTGGTGGAAGTAGCCACACGATCTGAAGATGAAGAACTGCAATTCGAGGATGATATCCAGCTTGATTTGAGTTCAGATCGGGAAAGCTCAATTTATGATTCTGCTCTCGATTCAGCCGAATTTGGGGAAGAGTTAGAAGTCTTTGAGGCATTTGAACCTCTTGCATCTAACGACTTAGAAGACTTATTTGAAATGTCTGAGATTGATGCTGAATTTGAGTTTGAAGATAATAGTCAAACCTCTAGCACTAGTATTGAAGCACCTGATGCTAATTGGTCAGAGACAACATCTGCATCGACATCAGAAATGTCCAGTCAACCAAATATAATTACTGAAGAACTTTTAGTCGCAGAACTGAGTGAAGATTCTGACCAAATCCCAGCTATGCCGATCGATGCTGATTCGATCGATCCGCCATCACCAGAGATATCCGATCGCATTCTGGAAATTTCTGGTACTGATGAAATTATCCAAAATGAGCTAGCAATGGAGGAATTGGATGACTCAGACCTAGCAGATTTCTTCACTGACTCTGCTCAGGTGGATGAATTCGTCAATTCGGATAGCTTCGAGTTGATTGATACTATCCCGACTGAGCCAATCGATCTAACTGAAAGAGCAATTGAATCACTGAATGAAGAATCAGATCGTGATTTGAGTGAGATTGTTATTCCAGATTCTCCTGCTGAATTATTAGTTTCAGAACAGGTGGATACCGCAGATCTTGAGATTGATCATTCTGACACCACATCTAGCCCTGGAATAGATGATTTGGGGCTGACAGATTTCTTTGAAGCTGAACAGGATATGCCTGAGAGTTTTATAGAAGAGATAATTGAAGATGAATTTGAAGATCACCTAGGTGAAGATGTAGGGGAACTCTTACCATTTGATTTTGCTGAACCATTTGGCGAAACATCCGATCCTCAAAGTTCAGTAGATCTCTTTGCGGAGTCGATCGAGCAAGCAGACTCTACGGTTCCCCCAATCGAGACAGATCCAACTAGAGATCAAATTCTCGACCCATTTGAGATCGATTCTTTAGACATCAATATTGATGACGCAGATAGTGATGTAACTACTGAAAGTGATGACAATTGGGAATTAACTAGCTTTTTTGCTGGTGATGACGATACTGCATTAGTTGTGGAGTCAGACATTGAGATTATTGATGACGCAGATAGTGATGTAACTACTGAAAGTGATGACAATTGGGAATTAACTAGCTTTTTTGCTGGTGATGACGATACTGCATTAGTTGTAGAGTCAGATATTGAGATTATTGGTGGAGAAGAAGATCTAGAAGAATTTTTTACAACACCAGAACCTAGCGAGCTTGAATTAACAGAAGCGATCAGTGCAGACAAGTTTTCTTCATCTCTGGAGTTTGCTGAATTTACCGAATCTTCCGAACCTACAGGTGATCAGACATTAGAGATTAATGATCCAAGTGACGATTTCGGTAGCATACCCACTCAGACCGAGATTTCTGAGGATGAAATTTCCGATCGATTCTTTACCGAGTCAGATCTAGCTCCGACTGCTGAGATCACAGAAACCGTTGATAATCCTTTCGGCTTAGATGAACTAGGTGATCCAACCGATGTTGTGATTGAAGAAGTTAGCGAGATTCAGCCTTTCTCTGCTGACACGACTATTGACAACTTAGTAGATTTCTTTGATGGCGATGATGAATTAGCTGATATGTCTGCGGCTGGATCAGATTGGGATTTATCAGATATTACACCTGAAATCGATCCTGAAATTGAACCTATAACTACCTCTGAATTGGATTCTGGTAGTGAGTCTGCGGAAATATCGAGTAGTGATTTGAGTGAAGAGCTGATTAACGAACTGACTAGTGATGATGAGGTCTTGGATCGATTGTTCAGTGGGTCATCAGATTTATCTGATTCGCAATTTGAGTCGTTAGCAATCACTGATTTCGGTGGGATTAGCGATGATTTAGATTTTGCTGAGCCATCAGATGAACAGTTAGAAGCACAGCTAGCAGATCGATCGACAGGAGGACAAGCAGAATTTGATGAATTAGACGCAATGCTGAATGATTCTTCGTCTTCTGAATCACCTGATGCTGATAATACCAATGCAGTCTTGAGTTTAGCGGCAGCATCGATCGCAACAACCCTAGCAGCTCCAGCATCTGAGCTAACCACAGAAACACAAGATAGTAGTTTTGATGAACTCGATGCATTACTTGGTGATGACACTCCACTCCCCACTCCTACAAATAGCCCTAAAGTTTTTGAGGCAAAGGTCGTGGATGAATTTGCCGATTTAGATATATTTCTGCAAGAAACTTACGGTAAAGACGCCAGTCCTGTAACAGCAAGACCTGCCAAACGCCCTCCTGGAAAACGCCCTTCCACTAAAATCGTTTCTCAAACGATGAAAGTGGATGTTAAACATCTCGATAGTTTAAACAACTTAGTTGGCGAACTTGTAGTCAACCGTAACTTGTTGGAGCAAGATCAAGAACGCTTGCAACAATTCATCAGTAATTTGCTGCATCAGGTTCAGCTACTGAGTGATGTCTCACAGAGAATGAGAGATCAGTACGATCGATCTTTACTCGAAAATTCTCTACTTGCTAGTCGCAACCAAACAAGTTATCGATTATCGACAACCGATGAAAATGTTGACAGTAGCAACAGTAGTAGCGGTGGAGAGGAATTCGATCCTCTGCAAATGGATCGGTTCAGCAGTTTCCATGTTTTATCCCAAGAAATTATTGAGCTGATTGTCAGGGTGCGTGAATCGGCATCAGATATTGAGTTTGTTGTTTCTGAGACCGAACAAGTTTCTCGTCAACTCGGTACAATTACAACTCAAATTCAAGACGATCTGAAGCAGTCACGCATGGTACCGTTTGCCCAGATTGCCGATCGACTTCCACGCGCAGTTCGGGATCTAGCACTAGAAGAAGGCAAACAGGTCGATATTGAAATCTTTGGGCGAGAAACCCTAATTGACAAAGCAGTGTTGGATGAGTTGAACACGCCGATGAATCATTTGATCACCAATGCGATCGCGCATGGAATCGAAGACCCAGCTACACGTCAAGCAGGAGGAAAAGTCGCAAGGGGCAAGATCACAATTCGGGCATATCATCAGGGCAATCAAACCGTGATCTCGATTAATGATGATGGCGGTGGGATCAACGCCGAACGAGTCAAACAAACGGCAATCAACAAAGGTCTGCTAGCACAGCCAGATGCGACGAAGATGTCCGAGTCTGAGATCTACGACCTACTGTTTGAACCTGGGTTCTCGACTAAAACTCAAGCCGATCAAAGATCGGGTCGAGGCATGGGGTTAGATATCGTGAAAAACGATCTTGCTGATATCAGAGGCACAATTCATACTGAATCTGCGATTAGCAAGGGTACTACTTTCACAATCCGCTTACCGTTAACCTTAAGTATTTCTAAGGCAATGTTCTGTGTTAGCGATCGAACTCGCATTGCTTTTCCTGTCGATGGCTTTGAAGATGTGTTGGAAATTCCTCAGAGTCAAGTTCAGCTCAACAGCAAAGGTCAACCTTGCATCCAATGGCGAGACATGGTTTTGCCCTTCCAGCCATTAGCAAACTTACTGGTCTATAACCGTCACATTGGTCGGGGTAATATCTACGGCAAACAAGACGACGACACAGTTTCCTTGATCATTTTGCGAAATGAAGGTACTTACCTAGCACTTCAGGTCGATCAGTTTCAGGGCGAAAGCGAAATCGTGATTAAACAGCTAGAAGGTCCGATCCCCAAACCCGCAGGCATAGCTGGAGCTACAGTCCTAGGGGATGGCAGAGTGATGGCGATCGCCAACGTGCTCGAACTGTTTGATATTGCCAGTGGTAGACTGCGACCCACCATTTCAGCATCATCTGGTACGCCATTCCCAGAAGAAAAAGCCCAAGCCGATCCAACTGTACTGATTGTGGACGACTCGATTACAGTCCGAGAATTGCTTTCACTTACATTCGCTAAGGTAGGATATCGAGTCGAACAAGCTAGAGATGGTCAGGATGCATGGGAGAAACTGCGGGCAGGCTTACCTTGTGACTTGATCTTCTGCGATATTGAAATGCCTCGGATGGATGGTTTGGAATTGCTCTCCAGACTGAAAAAAGATGAGTCATTAAGCAAAATCCCGATCGCCATGTTGACCTCGCGTGGTGCAGATCGCCATCGTCAGACTGCGGTACAGTTGGGCGCAAGTGGCTACTTTACCAAACCTTACTTGGAAGAGGAACTGCTCACAGCTTCGCAACGAATGTTAAAAGGTGAAGTGCTTGTGACCCTTAACTAAAAAAACGATCAGTCTAGCTGTTAATTATTGGGGATTTTCGGCTAGGCTTAATTGGGTGCAGCCTTAAATATCGATCGAAAAATATGGTCTGGATTGTTGTTGCCATTCACTTAATTTTGAGTCTAGGATTGCTATGGGCAACATGGCAGGTTTGGCATCTGCGCTTGACTCTTGCTAATGTTGCCAAGAGTGTGGATGGCTATGCTGAAAAATGCCAAAGAGGACTATCTGTAGCACCGCCAGCAATTTTACTCG
>Ga0335397_10006355_pt1 | contig 15255 bp, 16 predicted proteins | sample MAT04_FD_205740 | JGI IMG/M metagenome (GOLD analysis project Ga0335397, IMG submission 205740) | Freshwater microbial communities from Lake Fryxell liftoff mats and glacier meltwater in Antarctica - MAT-04 (spades assembly) (version 2) ...
CGGGATAGCTGGCAGGGAAAGTTTTACGGGATGATGGAGTAAGGGAGTTATTTGAGTGGTCATACAATGATCATACGGTTGTTATATGGTTGTCATACAATGGCCATACGGTTGTCATACAGTTGTTAATCAAGATAATACATTATTCACTATTCACTATTCATTATTCACTATTCACTATTCACTATCAAAGGCCATTCACCACCAGCCTGTACCCAATGTTATGAATATTTTCAATTTTAACCTTTGGATCTGCCTGCAACAGTTTTCGGAGGCGAGAAATAAATACATCAAGACTTCGGCTGGAGAAAAAATGATCGTTACCCCAAACCTTATTCAGAATATCATCTCTTTTTAAAATAGTTCCAGTGTGCGTATAAAGGTATGCCAGCAGTTCCGCTTCGCGTTGGGTAAGCGACACAGAAATGCTCTTATGAGTAAGTTTAAGGTCCGAAAGAGAGAATGTAAAATCGCCAATATGGTATATATTACCTTTTTGCATTCGCGAAGAGTCAATGCTGCTTCGCTTAAGGAAAACTTCAATTTTAAGTATCAGTTCTTCAATGCTGAATGGCTTGGTTATATAATCGTCAGCACCTAATTGAAGACCATATAATTTATCGTCGAGCGTTGATTTGGCCGAAAGGAAAAGAATTGGAACTGCTTCATTTTTTTCACGGATTTTCCTTGCCAGGGTATATCCATCTATTTTGGGAAGCATCACATCCAGGATATAAAGATCATAATTCCCGTTTGTAATTTTTTCGTACGCTTTAATGCCATCATCACATGAATCAATTGTATATCCGGCTCTTTCGAGGTTATCGCGTGTAACAAACGAGAGTGTAAGATCATCTTCAACATATAAAATCCGGGCATTTCTCATTTGCTCATAGGTTTTTGAGGTATTTCAAGTATAAATGTGGTTCCTTTTGCCGGAGATGGATCAAGGTTTATTTTCCAGTGATGCGCATCGCAAATACTTTTTACATAAAACAAACCCAGACCGAAACCCTTTACATCGTGAACATTAGCTGTGGGTATACGATAAAATTTCTGAAAAACACGTTTCTGGTGAATACGGGCAATTCCCGGGCCATTGTCGCTAAACGAAATGATGATTTTCTTTTGTTCGCAAACCGATGATATCTGTATTTCGGGCGAATCATCGGAGTATTTAACAGCATTATCAAGCAGGTTATAAAAAATATTTGTCAGATGCATGCGATCACCTTCCACTAAACCTACATCAGCGGCTAAGTGACTTTTTATCTTTATTTTACTTCCATTATTTGCAAGACAATTTGCAACTGCCTGGCTGATAATGGCATTTAAATCAAGTGATTCCATCTTTAGATGAAATCCGCTTTTCTCGATGCGGGCAATCTGTAACACCTTATCAACCTGGTCGTTAAGCCGGTTTACTTCCTGCTTGATAACCGAGCCATAGGTAAGGATGCGCGATGGCTCACGTATAGATTCAGGATTCGAGATTACATCGGCGGCAATATTAATGCTGGCAATCGGAGTTTTAAATTCGTGGGTCATATTATTGATAAAGTCACGCTGCAACTCCGAAAGTTGCTTCTGCTTAAGAATCACAAATATGGAATATGCGAAAAAAATGACGGACACCGCCAGTATTCCTACCAGAAAGAACCAGATGGTCATATCGCCGGCAATGGTATTATTGAGCAAAGGAAAATTAACTCCGAAATAATAGTTATACCCACTGTACATTCCGAGGTTGGACGAAATGGCATCTTGTTTTACTTTGCCGTTGTAGAACACGTAATTGCCATATTCCATCACGTTGGTTTCGCAGTTGTAAATCCCGTATTCGAAGTCGGTTTGCACGTTGTAACGCTCAAATTCAGCCTTTAGGTAATGCTCCAGGATGTTGGCATCTATTTCGGAGTTTACATCCACCACAAAATAGTTCGATGACAACTGCCTCACCGGGTTGGGTACAGAAGGTGCTGTATTATTGAACTTATAAATTTTGATTGCCACATTCCGCAGGCAAATGGTAACTGTTTGAGCAAACTGCTTTTCCTTGTTGCTCCATTCTTTTTTCATGAAGTAAAGCTGAACGGCAATGATCCCGATTATGGCAAAAGCACCTAATAATACTACAAATCGGATATGTTTGAACCTCATAGGAAACGATCGGAATTAAAGGATAAAAGTAAGGTATTTTTGCTCAGAATTTCGGCTAAATATTATTTTGATGTGCGGGAAAAGAATACATGAGTCTAAATTCTTTTTTTTCTTGTTCTTTTGTCATGACACAAAAGAACCAAAAGGTCTAGGCTTACTATAAATTTCACACAGATGTATGACTTGGTAAGGCTCGCAAAACAAGGCCTATTAGAGTCTGAAAAGCCAAATCCTTGTTCCGCTATCTTGCCATAAGAGGAAGCTCTCTTAGAAGGAACCGGCCTTATAAAAATGAGCCTGCGGTTCTTAGACAGAGGTATGTGCGAATGGCATGTGCGTAGCAATACACAGCAAGTTAAACTTTTAGGATTTGTTGTGCTTTTTCATGCCTTGTATTGCGAGGAGATAACTCTGGCTTAGAAACGCCAGCATTGTTATAAAGCCTTGATCTTTTATGCACATATTGCTTATTTTTACTGGTGTGCATGAGACCGCGTTGCTAAGTTGATATTTTTCCATCAAGACAAAAGGACGTAAAAAAAATAAAAATCCTTTTCTTTCAGAGATAGAATAGAAAGCGATCCAACTCTAAAATACATTTAAATAGAAGCTAATTGCAATAATAAAGATTTGGTTATATATATGGTTCTCCCCAACTTTTAAATATGACCCGGCAAAACTCATTTTAAACTCGTTTTCTTATTTGCATTAAGTTTAAAATTTCCCGGGTACGCCTGCCATTTACCAAGGCATAAAAAAAGCCGGATCTACCGGCTTTAAATTCTGCTATCAGATATTCTATTGACACTTTAATTCCTTTTTTTTGCCATTGGCAAATGTAACAAAAGAGCCATATGCAGATTTTTTGTAATTTGAACATGCATTTCCTATATCATTCTTTCCTTCGTAAGCCTTGGCAATTTCGCAATAGAAACGAGCCATTTTAACGGAGGTTTGATCTTCCATGGCAAGGCCTGCATTTGCAGCTTCGATGGCTTCATCGTATTTTTTCAGGTTATTGTTGGATAAGGCCAGCACGTAATACATATCTTTGGTTTTAAAATCATAGGTAAGAGCGCTGTTGAGTTTTGTTACAGCGTCGGAATAGGATTTCTTGTTATATGCCGCTATGCCTTCCGAGTTTAAACTTGCGCCGACCATATTTTTTGCAGCCTGGATTGTTACGGTATCATTTGTTTTGGTAGCAGCAGCAATTGCCAGATCCATATTTTCCTGCATTTTAGCATTGTCAGCTTTTTTCTTGTAAATCTGGCCTTTTGCATAATATGCCTTGCTGTATCCAGGGTCTAATTGAATCGTCTTGTCGAAAGCCGCAAGAGCATCGTCATATTTTGAAACTTTAATAAGTTCGTTTCCTTGGTTAGCATACAATTTCACCAAAATATCCTCGGATTTTTCTTTTATATTAGCTTCTGAATATTCAACTGCCATTTTATGGCTTTTTTCAAAGGCTGCTGTGGCAAGGTCATATTTTTTATCCCTCAGCAGATTATTTCCTACATTATATTGGAATATAGGCAATACAGAGGTAGCTTTCATTTTAAGCGTATCTGCTTCACTCCCAACTGTGGTACACATTTTTACTACATCCTGCATCTTAATAACTGCAGTTGCCATATCTGTTTTCGATAGTTCAAGTGCAGCATTAAAAGCCACAATGGCATCATCTTTGGTTTGTGCCTGCAGGTATTTTACATTAAAAGTGGTAAGAATGGTTACGGCAAAAGCCAGGATCAGCGTCTTCTTCATAATTTTTGGGGTTTTGTTAATAATTTCGACTAAAGATTCATTTGCAAATATACACAATTATACATTTATAACAAATCTACTTGAAGTAATGAAATACCAATAATTGTTCCAATCTGCATACAGTGTAGATTACAGGCTGGAAAATTAAATGAAATTCAGTGAAACACTGATTAACAATATTTTACATATGAGTGTTTCTATATGCTTCTTAAAAAATTAAATGGTGTATTGATCAGTATATATAGTGTTCGTGTGATAGCATTGAAAATATTATCCTTTTCACATGCCGAATAAAAAGGGTTTCAGTGAGCTGAGTTTTAGGCTAAATAATATTTTGATGTGCTGGGGAAAGAATTTATGATTTTGAATTCTTTTTTTTTCTTGTTCTTTTGTCATGATACAAAAGAACCAACTTAACGAAGTGGTCTCATGAGCTCTTTTAAAAATAAGCAAATGGCGAATAAAAAGTCTAGGCTTAATAGAAATTTCACACAGATGTACGACTTGGTAAGGCTTGCAAAACAAGGCCTGATAGATTTGTTCATATCCATACAGCACGTGTGGCTGGTGTTTTGCTACGCACATGCCCGCGATGTTTACCTTCGCCAACATCTGTTGTGAAATTTCTATTAGGCCGATCCCTACACCCTGAAAATCATCCTGAAAAGCCAAACCGATGTTCCGCTATGTTGCCATAAGAGGAAGCTCTCTTAAAAGGGACCGGCATTATAAAAATGCGCCTGCGGTTCTTAACCAGCGGTATGTGCGAACGGCATGTGCGTAGCAATACACAGCAAGGTAAACTGTTTGGATTTGTTGTACTCTTTCATGCCTTGTATTGCGAGGAGATACCTTTGGCTTAGAACCGCCAGCATTGTTATAAAGCCTTGATTTTTTCGTACTTTTCCATCAAGGGAAAAAGACAAAGAAATAAATGCTGAATCCATTTTCAGCGTAATTCTGAGCTATTATAGACTCTTTTAAAATGATATCTCTTTTGATGTCTTAACTTTTCCAGCACATCAAAATATAATACAGCCAGTTTGAGAATTCAGAGGATTTAGCTGGAAATGTCTTACATTTGCATCTCACTTCTGGAATCAGATTAGTTATTTGTGTTTGGATATCAGGAGAATAAAAAGAATTTATAAGTAAACCTGAATTTCCCTGACCATAAGTCGGCCCTAACAACGGAGCCTCAACAATTGGAAAGCGGGAATGCCATAATAGCGCAAATCCTTTGGAATGTATTCTTAACCAGGTTGATCCTCAGTTTGAAACCAGTCAGGGATTGAATTACAGGCTTTCCGTTCTGCTCTGCCAGGATGGATTTTCTTTTTTAGTAACCCATGCTGATTCTCAGAAGGTACTCAAGTTGTCTTCCTACAAACTGAATCATACTGGAATCCATCCTGATGAAACAAACGGCTGGCCCATAAGCGGTAATGATTATTTTGAAGAACTGAAAAAAGTAGATTGTACTCTGATGGCATGGCAACGGGTAGATATTGCTGTGGCCACTCAAAAGATTACCATTGCCCCTCATTCGTTTATGGAAAACGGTAATGATTTGAATATTATTTCGGCAGCCTACACTATTAAACCTGTTGAGCATATCCTTACCGAAGCGGTTTTTGATCTGGGTCCGGTTACGGCTATACTGGTTCCACGGTATGTTGTTGAAAATTGTTCGGTTATTTTTCCCGATGCATATTTGCGAAATTCTGCCGCCATTCTTGTGAAAGGTGTTCTGCGAAAGTATTCGCAATTAACTGCACGTCAGGTATTTATTGTTATTCATCATGGCTTTTTTGAGATAACAGTCATTCATGGATTACGTCTGCATTACCTGAATGCTTTCAGGTATTTGTCGCCTTCGGATGTGCTTTATTATGTGATATTTGTCTTGGAGCTGCTTGGTTTTGTTCCATCGGAGGAAAAAATTACCCTGATGGGCGATATTTCAGCTAATTCAACTATTTTCTTACAGTTGAAAATGTATTGCGGATCGTTAAATTTTATCGCGAAACCCGTGGAACTCTTATATGGCGAAGCGTTTGCGGATGTGGCCATGCACAAATATTTTACGCTACTTAATATACCGATATGCGAATAATAAGCGGAAGTCACAAAGGCAGGATACTTCGACCGCCCGAAGGTTTACCGGTTAGGCCGACAACCGATATGGCCAAGGAAAGCTTGTTCAACATCCTGAATAATTATATTGATTTTGAGGAAATCAGAGTTCTTGATCTTTTTGCCGGAACCGGAAACATTTCGCTGGAGTTTGCTTCGCGGGGTGCAAAAACAGTTTTAAGTGTGGATTTAAACGGCAAATGTACCGACTATATCTCCAAAATGGTTGCGGAATTCAAATTTGTAAATTCATCTGTAATCAAAGACAATGTTCTGGCATATTTGGCCAGACCCTCAGGCAGCTACGATGTTATTTTTGCCGATCCGCCCTACGATCTCGAAAACCGTGAAAAAGTCCCTGAACTTATTTTTGAAAATAAATGGCTTGCTGAGGACGGTTGGATGGTGATGGAACATGATAAGCGCATTAGTTTTAAAGACCATCCGTTATTTTATGATGAACGCCGTTACGGCAAAATCCATTTTTCATTTTTCCATGAAACGTTGCCCGAAGTTGAAGAAAAGCAGGATTAAATAGAAATTACCTCCGGTATAAACTGTTCGATATTGCCACCGTGTTTGTGTACCTCGCGAACAATGGATGATGTAAACATCACATATTCAGGCAATGCCAGCATAAATACAGTTTCAATTTCAGGTACAAGTTTCAGGTTTACCTGTGCAACGCTTCGCTCAAACTCGAAGTCAGCTGAGGTCCTTAACCCTCTTATTATATAAGAAGCATTCATTTTCGTACAAAAATCTACGGTAAGCCCATAATAGCTCTCAACTTCCACTTGTGGCAGATCAATGAAAGTCTGGCTCAGCCATTCAAGCCTTTTTTCGACAGGGAAATACCCGCTTTTATCTGCGTTTACACCTATTGCCACTATGATTTTATTGAATAAAGGCAAGGCGCGCCGTAATATCGACTCGTGACCACGCGTGATGGGATCGAATGAACCCGGAAAAACTGCGATCTTCATACTTTGGTTTTGTGCAAAGATAAATACATATTTTCAAATTAATACTCCAATGCAATCCAAATGATACCGAACATTATGTTTAAAGTTGCAAATAGCTTTCCAGTAAACTATATAATGATGCATACGTATTTTGAACCGGGATATTCAAATCATCGGCTGCAAACCATCTCACTTCAGTAATGTCTTCTTCCATTTGAGGAACCAGGTTCTGGCTCCCGTTACACATCATTTCGAACCAGAAAGTTTCTTTTAAAATTTCATGACCTTTGCGGTCGGTATATATATGAAAGGTTGAAGGCAGTTTTTTCGAAATTGTGAGCTTTATAAGGCCGGTTTCTTCCGTTACTTCGCGCAAAGCTCCTGCTTGAATTTGCTCTTTTTTATGAAGCTTACCTTTTGGCAAATCCCAAACTCCAAGTCGTTTTATGAAAAGATATTCCTGCTTTTCGTTCCTAACTATGCCACCGGCTGCTTCAATCCGGGTGAACATGCTATTGAAATCTTTGCACGCTTCGGAGAAATCACTACCCGTTTTTATAATTAAATTTATGTATTCCGTATCCTCGTTAAAATGTTTGTATGCTTTAACAATTGAGGATTTACCTCTGAAATCCACTGTCATTGATTTTGACTCGAATGCTATTTTAGTATCCCGGCAGATGGTAACTGCCCTGTCATTCAAAAAAACTGTATATCTTTGCAGCATGAGAAAGAATTTTGAAGAAACCGGACTTTATACAGCCGAATCGCTTTTGCAAATTAAAGCAATAAAGCTTGATAATGCTAACCCGTTTACATGGGCTTCCGGTATAAAATCCCCAATTTATTGCGATAATCGCCGGACTTTATCGTATCCAAAAATACGCACATATATCCGTCAGGAGTTTGTAAAGCTGATTAATGAAGAATACGGCACTGTAGATCTTATTGCAGGAGTGGCAACCGGAGCAATTGCCATTGGCGCACTGGTAGCGCAGGAATTGGGCTTGCCCTTTGTTTATGTTCGCTCCGATAAAAAAGCCCATGGACTCGAAAATCAGATTGAAGGTGTTGCCGAAAGCGGTCAATCGGTAGTGGTGGTCGAAGATCTTATTTCCACAGGCGGAAGCAGTTTGAAAGCTGTTGAGGCTTTGCGCGCCGCCGGTTGTAATGTGAAAGGAATGGTAGCCATTTTTACCTATGGATTGAGTGATGCCGAGGAGAGTTTTAAAGCAGCCAACTGCACCTTACATACACTCACAAATTACGACCTGTTAATTAAAAAAGCATTGGAACAAAATCATATCAAGGATTCGGATATGCAGTCGCTGATAAAATGGCGCGAGAATCCTAAAGGGTGGGGACAGGCCAAATGAGCAAACGTATCGAAAGTGAAAAGATAATCATCCATTGTCGGCCCGAAAAAGTTTACAACTTCCTGGGCGATTTCGATAACTTTAGCAGCCTTATGCCCGAGCAGGTTATCAACTGGCAATCAACCGGGGATTCCTGTTCTTTTGAAATTAAAGGTTTGGCTGCACTTGGATTGCGTATTACCGAAAAAATTCCGTTTACTAAAATCATCATGCAGGGCGAAGGTAAAATTCCTTTTGGTTTTAGCTGGGATTCCTTGTTTCAGGAAATGCCGGATCAGCAATGCGAAGTTCAGATGGTGATAGATGCAGATATGAATCCTTTTATTGCCATGATGGCCGAAAAACCTTTGCAAAATTTTATAAATGTGATTTTGCCCAGGCTGAAAGAAGAAATGGAGAAGTAAATATTCTGATTTACTGAACATTGAGATAACTTAATGATAAAAAATAGCAGGTGGAATTACCTGCTATTTTTATTTAGTCTTTATAACAAATATGGCCTTATCCAATCAATAAGAATGATTAATTTATCTTTGTTCGATATTTAAAAACGGTCAGGTGAAATTGGTATAAAAATAAATTTCATTAAAATGCCAATCAGCCAATTGTAAATTTTATTTCCTTTAAAAACAAATTATTTTGGGTGAACTGTACAATCGTTTAGCTACTGATATCAGGTTTGTCGAAAGCCTGAAAGCCTGCATTAATTGCGGTACTTGCACTGCAATTTGCCCGGCGGCTGAATTTTACAATTACGATCCCAGAGTTATAGCAACTACGGTTCAATCACGCGATGACGATAAGATCCGCGAGTTAATGTGTAGTGATGTAATCTGGTACTGTGGCGAATGCATGTCGTGCAAAACACGCTGTCCGCGCGGCAATGCTCCGGGAATGCTGATCATCGTATTACGCTCGCTTTCGCAGGATATGGGATATTTTACTGAATCGGAAAAAGGACGTCAGCAATTAGCTGTTAAACGGGCAATTGGGGATCAGATATTATTATCCGGGTATTGTGTTCGTCCGGATAGTGTTGATCCTGATATGCATCCGGAACAGGGACCTGTGTGGGAATGGGAGCTGCAACATCTGGCTCCGGTGATGGAAAAACTTGGCGCCAATTATAACGGCGAAGGTGCAGGTGCTTTACGCAAAGTCTCTGATGCCGATCTTGACGAATTGAAAAAAATCTTTGAAGTTACGGGCGGTCAGGATCGTTACGACAAGATCGAATCATTTTCAAAGCTTAAAGCTGAAAAAATGGGTCTTGAATTTGGTACCGATACCAGTAGTGAATACTTTCAATATGTTTTTACTGCCAATAATCAAAAACACAACCACGAATGAAACTGGAAGGCAAAAGGCTGATTTGGCAGGATTACCAGAAGGAAATTGCCGATGATAATTATTTCTATGCCCGTAGCTGCATCAGGCAGACTTTCTTCCCGGGAGCCGAAGCCGTTTTTGTAAAAATACTTAAAGATGAGCTTGGCAAGGATATTCACGATGAACAGCACCATACTTCCTGCACAGGCATTGGCTATCACTCTGATGTGGTGCCTTTTGATACAACCATGACCGTGGTTGCCCGTCAGTTTGCACTGATGACTGAAGCCGGATACGAAAATTATGCTGCTTCCTGTGTTACCAGTTTCGGACTTTATACCGAAATTCTGGATACCTGGCATCATTTTCCGGAAACCGAAGCAAGAATAAGAGAGTTTCTATTCAAAGCAACGGGGCGTGAATTCAAAAAACCCAAAAACCTGGCTCATGCCAGCGATATTGTTTATAAATTCAGGCATCAGATTGCCGCCAAGGCTAAATACAAACTGGTTGATAAAAATACGGGTGAACCTTTGAAAGTAGTTGAGCACATCGGCTGCCATTACTCCAAAATGTTTCCACACAAAGGAATAGGCGGTGCCGAATATCCTTACGTGCTTTCGGGAATGATTGAAGCCTGGGGCGGCGAAGTGATAGATTATCCCGAGCGCCGTCACTGCTGCGGATTTGGCTTCCGGCAATATGTGGTACAGGCTAACCGTGGATTCTCGCTTTCATGTTCCAAAAAGAAATTTGACTCCATGGAGCCTTATGAACCGGATATGATTATAACCAACTGTCCTGGCTGTCCGATGTTCCTCGATCGCTGGCAATATGCTCTCAGCGAAATGGAGGGCAAGACTTATGGAAAAGGGAATCATGGAATTCCTGTTTTTACGTACGAAGAAGTTGCCGGAATGATAATGGGATACGATCCATGGGAAATCGGTCTGCAGGTACATCAGGTGCCAGCCGAACCCTTGCTGGATAAAATCGGAATACCTTATAATATTTCACAAAAATTTAAAGGGAAGAACGGTGAGGATATAGGAATGCCTGAGTCGCCCTCGTACCTGAAATTCTATGCGGAATAAGCCCCAAGCCCCATGCACTGCGCACCAGGCCCCAAACACTATTTACAAGTAAAGCAAACTAACTGAACTGATCTAAACATGGGAAAACACATTGTCGTTATTGGCGCCGGTCCGGCAGGACTCGAAACTTCGGCCTGCCTGGTAAAGTTAGGCTTCAATGTTACCCTTGTCGAAAAGGAAGAAACTACCGGTGGCCATCTTAAAAAATGGCATGCGTTGTTTCCTGCTTTATTATCCGGGCACGAAGCTCTCGAAACTATTCAAAAAAGATTAAATTCATCGGTTAAGATACAATCGGCTACTGATATTATAAGTGTGGAAGCGGTAAACGATTATTTTACCGTTACAGGACACAACGGATGGCAGGCAAAAGCGGATGCCCTGATATTGACCACAGGTTTCCAGCTTTTCGATGCCCGGCGTAAAGAGGAATATGGCTATGGTATTTATGAAAATGTAATTACCTCAGCCGATCTTGAAGAACTTTTTGCCTCCGGAAAACCTATGGTAAACAGCCATGGGAATAAGCCGGAGCGGATTGGTTTTGTGCATTGTGTAGGTTCGCGCGACGAAAAGGTTAACAACCTACATTGCTCAAAAGTTTGCTGTATAACCGCTGTAAAACAGGCTATTGAGGTAAAACAAATGCTTCCCGATGCCGAAGTTTTCTGTTTTTATATGGATTTGCGCATGTTTGGCCGCCATTACGAAGAACTTTATAAGGAGGCGCAGGAAAAATATAATATTCAGTTTATCCGGGGCAGGCTCAGCGAATCAACTGAAGACCAAGTCGGAAACATCATAGTAAAGGTCGAAGATACATTGCTTGGAAAACCACTGCGGATCAAAACCGGGTTGTTGGTATTGATGGTGGGTATGGAACCCGCGGCAAAAACAAAATCACTGATCAGGCAGCTGGGTCTGAAACAAGTTCCCGATGGTTTTATACAGCCGGTTGACGAAGTGCTTCTATCCAATGGTACCGAAATTCCGGGTTTGTTTGTTGCCGGAGCATGTTCGGGACCTAAATCGCTTGCCGATACAATTGCTGATGCCCGCTCTGCAGCTATGGCAGTTGCCGACTTTCTAAAGAAATAAAAGGCAGCTATGATAAAGAAAGTTATAAATTTTGGATATGCTGTTACTCCCGACCGGCAGATTGATTTTGATGCCAATATTCACGATATCTGTAAAATAGTTGCTGTTGCCGAACCAACACTCAATCTTTGCATTTCATGCGGAAGCTGCGCCGCAACCTGTTCGGCCGCTCTTTTTACTGATTTCAGTCTTCGACAGGTTATTCTTTTAGTACGTCGCGGCGAAACCAAAGGTCTTGAAAAAGAAATCTCGAAATGTATGCTTTGCGGCAAATGCCAGTTGGTGTGTCCGCGCAATGTAAGCACCCGCAACCTGATTATCCAGATCAGCAAAGCATTAACAACTGCCCGGCCATGACTTTTGATCTTTTTGTACTTCCGTTTTTCATCGGTTTGTTGTTCATGCTGGCTGTATTATTTATTAAATACAGTCGCTGGATCGCCATGATGAAAGCATCCGACCGTATAAAAGCAGGAATGGCACTCTTCTCCATCAGTTGCCAGCTGAAAACCATCAGGGAAATATTTATGGAAAGCCTTCTGCACCGAAAGATGTTTAAGCGGAATCCATTGCTGGGATATATGCACATGAGTTTTGCTTTCGGATGGTTTTTACTGATAGTGATGGGCAATCTTGAGTCGCGGATTTATAGTGGCGGACACATAAATCCTCCGTATTATCCTATATTTCTCAAGTTTTTTATTCATGATAAGCGGGTGTTACCTTTCGAGATATTTACCTTACCCGGATTTTTCAGGTTCACTATGGACTTGCTTTTGTTGTATGTTCTTTCCGGACTTGTATTGGCACTTTTCAAACGTACCCGATCCAAATGTTTCGGATTGAAGCAAACAACAAACCATAAACGGTTCGATAGGTGGGCACTCACCTCACTTTGGCTTATATTCCCAATGCGCCTGCTTGCCGAAAGTTTTACCGCTGGTATTTACCGCGGAGGAGGATTTCTTACAAATACGCTTGGTAGTATTTTTGATTTAATGCTACCCCTTGAATATCTTACTTATCCTGCATGGTGGGCTTATTCAACCATGCTGGGTATATTTTTCGTAACACTTCCGTGGAGCCGGTTTATGCATATCCCGACAGAAATTATTCTTATTTTTCTGAGAAATGCCGGGATAAAACAAGGGAAATACCCCGGAAGTTTCAGCGAAATCGAACTCCGTTCCTGCCCCAGGTGTGGCGTTTGCATTGATGTTTGCCAAATGAATCAGGCAGGACTTAAGGGTTCAACAGCAGTCTATTTTATCCGTTCCTTACGGGATAAAGAAACCAATGTACAGCTTAGTTCAAATTGCATGATGTGCGGCCGCTGCCTGGAAGCTTGTCCTGTTGGCATTGATACTCTTGGTCTCAGGGTAGGGGCGAGGAGCGTTGATAACAAACTCGTCGCATCCGATTTCAGTTACCTTTTAAAGAAACCTGTCGTCGAAAAAACGGCTGAAGTGGTATATTTTGCAGGTTGTATGGGGCATCTCACACCTGGCGTTATTCGTGCCATGCTTCTGATTTTTAAAAATGCCGGAATTGATTATACCTTTCTCGACGAAGAGGGTTCCGTTTGCTGCGGTCGTCCTTTAAAGCTCGCCGGTTTGCAGGAATCTGCAGCAAAACTGGTTAAGGAAAATACCACGAAAATTCTTGATACGAAAGCTAAAATCATTGTAACATCCTGCCCCATTTGTTATAAAGTATTCAACTCCGATTATAAACTGGATGAAATTGAGGTGATGCATCATTCTGTTTATATTAATAATTTGGTAAATGACGGAAAACTTGTTCTTCGGCCAATGGATTTGAAAGCAGTATATCACGATCCTTGCGAATTAGGCAGAGGATCAGGGATTTACGATCAGCCACGAAATGTGCTTAAGCAGATTGCTGAGGTTGCCGATGTTACTGAGGAGCGTGTAAATTCTTTATGCTGCGGAGGAAGCATAGGCGAAATTTCAATGAACGCGACTCAACGAAATATGATCCGCGATGGCGCACTCGAAATCCTGTGTGTATCCCAGCCTGAAATCCTGGTAACAGCCTGCCCACTTTGCAAAAAGACTTTTGACTCAGGCAATGCAGTTTTGGTAAAAGATATTGCCGAAATTGTTGCTGAAAGTATGATACTTGTTAATAAGGACAACATTGGAGTGGAAATGGAAACTCAAAAGAAAGTTGAATATATTTCTGGCTGAGTAGTTCACATATCTGTTATTAGAAATTCAGATTATAAATTTCACTTCACTCAGATCGCAGGTTAGTAACTGGCTGTTTTCTGTTTCCAAAACTAATTGACCGTATATATTTGTGCCGTTGATTTTGGCATGGGTTTTTTCGCCCTTTGCTATAAATTCATGCCATTCCTCAAGGCGGTAAAGAGCGTTATGATATTCATTTTCAATTTGCTGGCCTGATGCGGATTTCAGATTTGCATATTTTTCGAAAATGAATTTGAGTAATTTGTCAAGAATTTCATTTAGGTTGTAAGTTTTTCCGGTAATCATTTTCATGGAAACAGGGTTCGGTGCATCGCTTTTAAAATTCGTTTGATTTACATTGAGTCCTATGCCAACTACCATATAATTTAATTGATTTCCGGTTATTGAATTTTGAATCAGAATGCCGCAAACCTTTTTGTCATCACTATAAATATCATTTGGCCATTTTATAGTTACCTTATTTTCATGAAGTTCTTCGCGCAGGAAGTGGCAGATGCCAAGTGATATTGCTTTGTTGAGTGTAAATTGCCGGTCGGCAGTTAAGTTTGGATACAGTATGAGGCTGAAGGTGAGGTTCTTCCCCTTTTCGCTTTCCCATGAGTTAGTATCGGTGCCTTTGCCCTGGGTCTGTTGGTCGGTAATAATTACAGAGCCTTCATCCGGATGGGTTTTCGAAAGCATTTCAATGGCATAACTATTTGTCGAGCCGGTTTCGGTCAGTCGGATTATAGTGGGTTTCACTGTTTTGTTCAGTTTTGAATGGGTTAATTATTCGATGGATTAAACATTGTATTTGAGTCCTGAGTTGCAAGTTGAAAGTGACTTAAAATTAAATCAAAACCCCATCAAAATAATTTCATGAATTGATTAACAATAATATACGTGATTTCAATTCTATCTTTATCTCAGTTTTATGTTTTGCAATTACTGTTTTCCGACTTCCGACTGTCTTCCCTATTCTGGCTTCCGACTTCTGTCTTCCGTCTTCCGTCTTATATTTCCCGACCCAAAAACCTTTATTTCACAACTTTCGTATAAACAAAGTCTTTTCCCTGTTTGAGCGTAAAACCTTCTACGTTTCCACTACCCATAA
>Ga0335397_10006359_pt1 | contig 15248 bp, 13 predicted proteins | sample MAT04_FD_205740 | JGI IMG/M metagenome (GOLD analysis project Ga0335397, IMG submission 205740) | Freshwater microbial communities from Lake Fryxell liftoff mats and glacier meltwater in Antarctica - MAT-04 (spades assembly) (version 2) ...
TATTATAAACACACTACCCAACAGGGCTTTTATAGTGACACTAATCGCACGAGAGTGAGTTGTCGGATACTATAAACCATTCATATACAGATGTATAAATATGTATTTTTGCGAATCTGTCAATATTCAGATTTTGGTACATGTTTTGTTATTAGTAAATCATGAAAAAGATATTTGACCATCCTTCTATCATGAATACCCTCGATTGGGCTTATGAACGAGTTTTGAATGGAGTGCCGGGGTTGGATACATCCTATGAAATGGCTCAGAAATATCTGGTGCGGCAAGGAACTCTTCACGAAAAAACAAATTCGTTGATCCGCTGGCAGAACGCTAAAGCCGGCATCAGTGGTTTCATAACCGGTATAGGTGGACTTATGACATTGCCGGTTGCTATTCCTGCCAATCTTGCCAGTGTTCTGTTTATACAAATACGAATGATTTCCGCCATTGCGCAAATGGGCGGGCATAATCTTCGCGAGGATAAAGTGAAAATGCTGGTCTATATATGTCTTGTTGGAAATATCGCTAAGGATTTTGTACAAGAGGCCGGAATAATGATAGGTTCAAAACTTACTGCCCGGGCCATCGGCAGTATTTCGGAAAGATCTATACTGATTATTAATGAAAGAGTAGGATTTCGTTTGTTGGCAATGTATGGCGGAAAAGGTGCAGTAAATATAGGAAAAGCTGTACCGCTTATTGGCGGACTAATTGGAGGCACCATTGATACTGTTACTACAAATATTATTGGTAATATGGCCCGTAATATTTTTTTGCCGGAAGAGGGATAAATTTTTATTATTTTTACCTTATGATACAACTTTAGGTGTCAATATCAGTAATGTAATGAACGAAGTTTTGATTTCCCTGAATTGTTACTAAGAACCTTATACGCGCTCAAGAACAGAGATATGTAGAAAAAATCTTTGATCGTACTTTTCCCTTGTCAGTTTTATCATTCGCCTGAATTTAAAGGGCGTTTACTGTTTCGTTTTGTAACTTTACCGAAAATTTCGTTGCATAAAAATCCATGATGAAATATCTGCCACTATATCTTTATCTGATTTTCTGCCCTCTCAAAAGTTTATTTGCCCAGAATACGCTGTTTGACAATTCGCGGATATCTTCAGTTTATATCGAAATCTCTCAGGATTCGCTGAATTGGATCATGGCAAATGTGGATTCCGATCATTATTTCAAAGCCATGTTCATATATGATTACGGTTCAAAGCGCGATACATTGCAGAATGTAGGCTTTAGGTTGCGTGGAAATACCTCAAGGGTTTCGAAGAAAAAATCGTTCAAGATAAGTTTTAATGAGTACGTTTCGGGTCGCAAGTATCAGGATGTTAAGAAGATAAATCTTAACGGTGCGCACAACGATCCTACCCTCATCCGCGAAAAACTTTTTTACGATACCTGGAAAAACGCCGGCATGGTTGAACGCCGCACCAGTTTTGTAAAACTATATATTAACCAGGCTTATTATGGACTATATACAAATCTCGAGGAATTTGATAAGGATTGGCTACAAAGGGTTTACGGCGAGAAAAGTGGCAATCTTTACAAGTGTACCTACCCTGCCGACCTGGTTCATTTTGGCACAAATCAGCAAACTTATAAAAACATTGCGGGTGGTTCCGCTTCAGGCGGTCGGGCTTACGATCTGAAAACCAATGAGGCAGCAGATGATTATTCCGATCTGGTTGATCTCATCTCAACCCTTAATCAGCCTGCTGATGCTGCTTTTGCGGTTACGATTTCTCAGAAAATTAACGTTGACAACTTTCTGAAAGCCTTTGCCCTGGATGTTGCTACTGGTAACTGGGACGATTATATGTACAATAAGAACAATTATTTCCTTTACCATAATACAGCTACCGGCAAGTTTGAGTTTATTTCGTATGACACTGACAACACTTTTGGCGTGGATTGGGTAAACCGTGATTGGGCTACCCGCAATTGTATGGACTGGATTTCACATAGCGAACCCAGACCACTGGCAGAAAAAATATTGGCAGTTCCTGAATTTAAAGCAAGGTATCAGCATTACCTGGATACAATTGCCCGTATGATTATAAATCCTGCAATTATATTTCAACACATTGATTTGCTGAAGACACTGGTGATCGAAGCTGCTCTTGCAGATACATACCGCACACTAGATTATGGATACACCGCTGATGATTTCAATAATGGCTTTATTAAAAGTATTGATGGCCACACACCTTATGGTATAAAGCCTTTTTTAACAACTCGTTATACATCCATTTTAAAGCAATTGCCATTTACCTCTGTAGCCGCGATGGTAAATAATACTATGCCAATGGCACTATATCCAAATCCTGCGGATGAAATCATAACGTTGAAAATTTCGCCATCGGATGAAAAAAGGCTTGGATTTATACAAGATATACTTGGCAGGCAAAGGAAAACATTTATTTTGCAAGCAAATCAGAGTGAATGTATAATTCCGGTTTCTGAATTATCACCTGGAGTTTACACCCTGTTTATTCAAAATCGTGCAGGCGTAGTTAGCCAGAAATTTATAAAGAAATAAAGAAATGTTTTTCTGAAAAAAACCGGAATGTTAACAGCATCCTGGCTTTTTGATTACAGAAAACCCAAATCTTTATTTGGTAAAGAAAACAGTTAGATTGTATTTTGCAATTGACAATAGCTGACAGAGTTAATCGATCGTGGAACTATCATCGCACACAACGTAAAACTATTGGGAAGGTATTATATGTGGATTGATTTGCCAGGTCAGATTTTCCTATAAACTTTCCTGAGTTCTTTGGTTACCTCACAGGCAAAATCCTCAAGAGCATCATTCTTGAACGCCCCGGCAGCAATATCGGGATTTACAATAGTGATTTCAACTTTGCCATCATCGTGTTGCTGCACTATAACATTGCAAGGCATCATAATTCCGGCTTTATTCTCCGAAAGCAAAGCCTTGAGTGCAAATGAAGGATTGCAGGCGCCTAATATCCGGTATGGCCTGAAATCTACATCAATCTTTTTCTTTAGGGTTTCCGTTACATCAATTTCGGTAATTATGCCGAAACCGTGTTCCTTCAGGATGGTGGTTACATGTGCTATGGCATCGTCGAATGCCAAATCAACGAACTTGGTGAAAAAGAGGTTCATAGAAAGTAGTATTAATTGATAAATTTTTTAGTGTAAGCTATATGGTTCTAAACATACATCGGTATCGAATAGTGCAACATATACTCTTTTTAAATCAGAGCTTTAAACGATGTAAAATAACCTTTCAAAGTTAGTAAATAAGCAGGCTGAATGGTTTGGCCCCAGAATTAATTTTTTCTTTCTTTCTGTATCTCATTAATGATTGGATGATTTATCCATGATTTTATCAGAAAGTGCAAGCAATAGTGCCGAAATTATAAATGTAAGGTGAATAGCAATCTGAAGAATAACTTTTTCGTTGCCTATGTTCTGAATATTGATAAAGGATTTAAGCAGATCTACTCCTGAAATACTGACCAGTGAAACAATCAGCTTTATTTTTAATGTACCGGCATTAATTTTTTTCAACCAATCAGGCCTTTCTTCCTCTTTTATTATTTCAATTTTATTTACAAAAGTCCAGTATCCGCCGATAATTACTACAATCAAAAGGTTTATAACCATTGTAACATCAATCAGAGTGAGGATAGCAATCATCAGCGTTTTTTCATCACTTATTCCAAAGGTGGCAACCATATGGTATAATTCTATAAAGAATTTTGCTGAAAATACCAGGGTGCCTATGATAAGTCCCACATATACAGGAGCCTGTATCCAACGCGAATTGTAAATTAATCTCTCAAGAACATTTTCGAATGATTTCATAAAAATAAGTAGTTAAAGTAAGAACATATATAGGATAACAAAGGTTCAATCTGGAATTTAAGAAATGGCTTACTTCATAGTTTTAAAAAGAATTCCCATGTTTTTCATCAGGTAAGTCGCATTCAGGTTTTTGCAAACGCCCTTATGCAGTTTGTAATCAATCACCATCTTATCACCTGCAATTTCGATCTCGAAACAAAGGTTGTTTACATGTCCCGGGTAACGATCGGCCAGTTCGCCGAGCATAAGGTCGTGGGTTGCAAAAAGGCCAACAGATTTGTAGTTCAGTAATTGTTCTATCAGGGCTAAGGATCCGGCCTGCTTATCCCTTGAGTTTGTGCCTTTCAGTATTTCATCCAAAAGTATCAATTTTTCTTTGCCGCTTTCCAGTTCGTCAATTATTTGTTTCAAACGTTTAAGTTCAGCGTAAAAATACGATTCGTGCTTTACCAGCGAATCGCTTGTGCGTATGCTGCTGTGAATCTGAATAGGATAAAATTTCATTTCTTTTGCACAAACCGGTGCACCGGCCATTGCAAGAATATAGTTTACTCCGAGTGTTCGCAGAAAAGTGCTTTTACCCGACATATTGGCGCCGGTGATAATATAAAACTGGTTCCAGCCTTTGATATCAAAATCATTCACTACCCGATCACCAGGCTCAATAAGCGGATGACCGAGGTCTTTTGCCTCGAAATTGAAATCATCGTTACGCACTTCCGGGAAAATAAAATCCGAGTGATTGTAGTTGAAATTGGCAAGGCTGGCAAGTGCATCAAATGTGGCAATTGCTTCGAACAAGACCGGGACTTTTACCCTGTTTTCGTGTTTCCATTTCTCAACTTTCAATAATAAGTGTAGGTTAAACATAAACAGTCCGTTCAATATTACTGATACAAGCAGGTTAAGGTTCGAATCCATATATTTAAGAATGGTCGAAAGCTGGTGTATTGATTTTGAAGGACTCTGATCGGTTTCGGCTGCAAGTTCATTCTGTAGATCAGTGATGTAGGCTGATTTGAAGGCCGTACTTTCAATAAGTTGAAGGTTTTGGGCATACCGGTTCAGGATTTTGCTTTTTGAAGTTATAATTTCCTGGACTTTCAGCGTTTGCTTGCCGTAAAGAAATACGATGATCAGTTGCAATACGATCAGGAAAATAGGGAAAGAAATAATTTCGGCAATTGAAAGTGCAATAAAAAGTAATGTAACAGAAGGTAATCCATAGGCAAGTATTCGTAAAATTTTGAGGTTTCTGACCGGGCTTTCGCTTGCTATCCATTGAGTTATCTGGGTTTTGTCGGTTGGCGAAATGTCTTCGTCGTGAAAAATAAGCTGAATTTGCTGGCGGAGATCAACCATTTCCGAAAGCTCATGAACGGATTCCTGCCGCACTTTAACATCTTTGCTATAATCAAAAGCATTGCTGAAATATTCTGACAGCCTCAGTTTTCCAAAAATAGTGGCAGTGCGGTTCACAAATTGAAACAGCGATCCCTGCCCGAAAATATCCAGGTCGTGTGTATAATCGTGCGATTGATCCACAAACTCATTTCCCGGATCGAATGCTTCGGAATTACCATTGAGTGCGGCGACTTCTTTGTTGTTGATCCCGATAAGGATTTCAAAACGGTTTATTTTGCGCTTAAGCTTACTGTCGGCCAAACTTAAAACTAAAAATGCCAAGAGACTTGAAATAGCCATCACCAGTGTTAATACTAACTGAACATTCAGATACCTGTAAATCAGGAATATAAACAGAAGAAATAGCCCCAGCCTGAGTAGAGGAAGGTGTTTCTGCTGCTTTTCCAGGTTTTGTTTTTGTTCCGATAATTCAGAAATACGTTGGGTATATGAGGTTAATCTGTTTGTCATAATTAGGTATAAGTTGAGTGCAAAGTTAGATATTTTTGCTGTTAGTGTTTAACTGCTGGTTGCGGCACTGAAAAGCATACTGGAATAAAGTGATTTTCCTGAAAACTGATGCATTGCTGGTTGAAATTAAATTATTACCTTTGCACCCCATTTTAGCAGGGCATAGTTTAGTTTTTCCGGTAAATTAAATGATGTATCTGGCTATAAATCAACTCAATGTTAAACCGGCCGAACCGGAAGGCCATAAAGAATAAAAAATTATGAGTAACGACGTTAATGCTAACGACGAATTGAAATCCGTTGAAGATGCAGCTGAAGTAACAGCAAATGAAGTAGTTGAAGCTGTTGATGCTCCGGTTGCTGAAATTGAAACAGCAGTTGATGAAGTAGTTGCAGAAGTTCCTGCAATTGAAGAAGTAGTTGCAGAAGTTCCTGCAATTGAAGAAGTAGTTGCAGAAGTTCCTGCTGAAGAAGTAGTTGCGGAAGTTGCACCTGTTGCAGAAGTTGAAGTTGCAGAAGTTCCTGAAGTTAAGGAAGTTGTTGCAGAAGCTCCAAAAGTAACTGAAGCACCTGAAGCACCCATAGAACCGGTTGAATTTGACTGGGATGCTATAGGAAAGAAACATGAATCCTATAAACCTGCTGACCGCAAGCGTTTAGAAGACATTTATGACAAAACCCTGAGTTCAATCGGCGATCATGAAGTACTTGATGGCTTGGTTGTTGGACTTACCAACCGCGAGGTTATTGTAAACATTGGTTTTAAATCCGATGGTGTAATTCCGGTTTCGGAAGTACGTTACAATCCGGATCTTAAGATTGGCGACCGCATAGAGGTTTATGTCGAAAACCAGGAAGATTTGGGCGGACAGCTCCAGCTTTCGCACAAAAAAGCCCGTATCCTCCGTTCATGGGAGCGTGTTAATACCGCTTTCGAAACACAGGAAATTATCAACGGTTTCGTAAAATGCCGTACCAAAGGTGGTCTTATTGTTGACATCTTCGGTATCGAAGCTTTCCTTCCAGGATCACAGATTGACGTTAAGCCTATCCGCGACTACGATCAGTATGTTGAGAAAGTTATGGAATTCAAAATTGTTAAGATCAACCACGAATATAAGAATGTGGTTGTTTCGCATAAAGCACTTATCGAAGATGAACTGGAGGCTCAGAAGATCGAAATTATTTCGAAACTCGAAAAAGGCCAGGTTCTTGAAGGTATCGTTAAGAATATCACATCCTACGGTGTATTTATCGACCTCGGCGGTGTTGACGGACTTATCCACATCACCGACCTTTCATGGGGACGTATCAACCATCCTGAAGAAATCGTTCAGTTGGATCAGAAAATCAATGTTGTTATCCTCGATTTCGATGAAAACAAAAAACGTATCGCACTTGGTCTCAAACAGCTCAGCGCACATCCATGGGATTCGCTCCGCGAAGACCTTAAGGTTGGAGATAAAATTAAAGGCCGCGTAGTAGTTATAGCTGATTATGGCGCGTTTGTTGAAATAGCTCCTGGTGTTGAAGGTTTGATTCACGTTTCAGAAATGTCGTGGAGTCAGCATCTTCGTACCGCCCAGGATTTCCTCCGCGTTAACGACGAAGTGGAAGCAGTTGTTCTTACCCTCGACCGCGAAGACCGCAAAATGTCGCTTGGTATCAAACAGCTTATTCCGGATCCATGGACTGACATCGTTGCAAAATACCCTGGAAGCTCACGCCACACTGCTACCGTTCGCAACTTTACCAACTTCGGTATTTTTGTTGAACTCGAAGAAGGTGTTGACGGACTTATCCACATCAGCGACCTTTCATGGAGCAAGAAAATCAAACATCCGGCAGAATTCACCAAGATCGGCGAAACTATTGAAGTAGTTGTTCTTGATGTTGATGTTGAAAACCGCCGTTTGAGCTTAGGCCACAAACAACTCGAAGAAAACCCATGGGATGTATTCGAAGGAATTTTCACCACCGGTTCAGTTCATAAAGGTACGGTTGTAAGCTCATCCGATAAGGGTGTGGTTGTATCGTTGCCATACGGTGTTGAAGGTTTTGCGCCTACACGCCATGCACAGAAAGAGGACGGCACAAACCTGCAGGTTGACGAATCAGAGGATTTCAAGGTTATCGAATTCTCGAAAGAGAACAAGAAAATCATCCTTTCGCACGCCAAAATGCACCAGGATGCTAAGTCGGCTGATAGAGCAAAAGAAGACAAGAAAGAGGAAAGTGCTGAAATGACTACCAAACGCGCTGTGAAGAAAATCAAGGACAACCTTGAAAAAACCACCCTCGGTGACCTTGATGCTCTCTCGAACCTGAAAGCAGCAATGGAGAAAAAAGAAGAAGAAGCTAAAGACAAAGCAAAGAAATAGACTTCTGAATTCTTAAATATTTATCAAGCCGGAATAGTTTTAAACTTTCCGGCTTGTTTTTTGAAGTTTTTTGAAATATAAATACGCAAGCCTGAATTGCTAAAAGAGTCTGGCTCATTGATTATCAAAGCAGTACAGTACTAGTACATTATTACTCTCCCATTGAGTGAGCTTCAAAAAGAATGATATTCAGCCATTTAGGAAAAATGGAAAGCCTGTTTCTTTCTAAATTCCTCCCCAAATTGACTTTGTAGCTCATGATTCAACCCGTTATGGCTAAGATATATTCAAATTTGAGCTACATTACGTATCTTTGTGAGCTTAAATAATAAGTATGCTGGAAAACTGAGAAGTTGAAATTATTGAACTGGTTAAGAAAAACCAAGAGTTTTCTTCGAAGGAAATTTTTGAAGCTGTTACTACTACAGTTAGTTATGCAACAATTAAAAGGATTTTAACAAACCTTGTAGCATCAAACCTGCTATCCGTTAAAGGAGATGGAAAAGGAACCAGATATATAATTACTTCCGCCTACGAATTATTGGAAACCATTGATATTGAAAAGTATTATGGTAAGGAAATTGATGAACGCGAAATTAAAAGCAGCTTTAATTTTAACCTACTTTCAGAAATATTGGTGAAACATAAGGTGTTTACCGATAGCGAAATAACAAAGCTAGCAGCACTTCAGCAGAAATATGTGAATAATGTTTTGCAACTTTCTGATTCAGAATATAAAAAAGAGCTAGAAAGGCTGGCCATTGATCTAAGTTGGAAGTCATCACAAATAGAAGGCAATACCTATTCATTATTGGAAACCGAAAGATTACTAAAAGAAAAGGAAACGGCTGCCGGAAAAACCAAGGAAGAAGCAATTATGCTTTTAAACCTTAAAGATGCAATCGATTTTATAATTGAAAATCCGGATTATTTGATTCCTGTTTCAACTTCGAAAATTGAGGATATTCACAGCATTTTAGTTAAGGATTTAGCCATCGACAAAAATCTAAGAAGGAGGCGGGTCGGTATTTCAGGAACAAATTATCGTCCGTTGGACAATGAATTTCAGATTTCTGAAGCTCTTACATCAATGTGTGAGTTGATAAATAACAAAGAAAACAGTTTCGAAAAAGCACTCTTAGCTTTGGTAATTCTTTCCTGTATTCAACCCTTTATGGATGGCAACAAACGAACAGCCCGCATAGTAAGTAATGCAATACTGATGAATTATAAGTGTTGTCCTGTTTCATTCAGAACAATTGATTCAATTGACTATAAAAAGGCAATTTTATTGTTTTATGAGCAAAATAACATAACCAGAATAAAAAAGACTTTTATTGACCAATTTGAATTCGCAGTAAATACATATTTCTGAGTCTTTAAATGTTTTTAAAATACTTCTTAGTTTTCAAAACGTAATTGGTGGCTAACTTACAATTAAAAGTAAAAAGTTAAAATGCAAAGGTCAAAAGCCAAAGGTTTAACCCTTAACCCCTAAATCCCAACCCCCAACCATTCAAAAACCATGCTTCCCTTCACCCTCACCATACTCGGTTGCAGTTCAGCAACACCTACATCGGAGCGCAATCCCACGTCTCAATTGCTCAGCCATGGAGATAAGCTTTGTCTGATCGATTGCGGCGAAGGCACGCAGGTATCGCTGAGGCGGATGCATATCCACTTTCAAAGGATTAAACATATATTTATCAGCCATTTGCACGGGGATCATTTTTATGGACTGATCGGTTTGATTTCGTCAATGCATCTGCTTGGCCGCACAAAACCACTTTATGTTTACGGTCCGCCCATGCTGAAGGAAATACTGGATTTGCAACTGCTTGCTTCACAAACAACATTGATATATTCATTGGAATTTCATCCGACACAGGCTGATAAGCCGGAAGTAATTTTTGAAGACGAACATTTAACCGTGAGTAGTTTCCCATTGTTGCACCGGATTCCCACTACCGGCTTTCTTTTTAAGGAAAAGCCTTACGAGCGCAGGATGCGGAAAGATATGATGGAATTACTCAAAATCCCTGTCCACCTGATACCAAAATTACGAGCCGGTGAGGATTATATTGCACAGGATGGTACTGTTTATCCGAACCAAAGTATTACGATGGAATCGCCCTTGCCGCGCACGTATGCTTTTTGTTCCGATACAGCTTATTATGAAGAAATAATTCCGGTTGTGCAGGATGCCACTCTACTCTACCACGAAACTACTTTTATGAACGACCGGATCGTGAATGCTACTGATAAGTTTCATTCAACCACCGGGCAGGCGGCAACAATAGCAGTTAAGGCTGGTGTGAAGAAATTGCTGATAGGTCATTATTCAGCCCGGTACGATGATTTGCAACCTTTGCTGGAGGAAGCGAGGGCGGTGTTCCCGAATACGAATTTGGCGGTTGATGGATGTGTTTTTGAGATCTAGATAAGAATTTTGGCGGTGGATTTTGTGAAAGACCCCTCTGTCCTTCGGCCATCTCCCCGTGTGGGAGAACCCTGAAGAACAAATTTTACAGTTATTTTGGATTTTGGGACTTGAAACGCTGAACCGATTGAAGCGAACTCCCCGAAGGTAAACCCTGAAATTCTATAAAACCCCTCTGTCCTTCGGACATCTCCCCGTGGGGGAGAACCCTGAAGAACAAATTTTGCAGTTAGTTTGGATTTTGGAACCTGAAACTTTGAACCGATCGAAGCGAACTCCCTGAAGGTAATCCCTGAAACTCTATAAAACCCCTCTGTTCTTCGGACATCTCCCCGTGGGGGAGAACCCTAAAGAACAAATTTTGCAATTAGTTTGGATTTTGGGACTTGAGACTCTGAAACCTAAAACCTGAAACATCAACCCTTATCACCTCTCTTTGCTTGTTTCATAAATCATATCCAGCAATCCGCCACTCACTTTATCACCGCTGAGTTCCCAGAACATTATGCCTCCGAGTTTATGCTCTTTCGCATATTTTGTTTTATAATAAACGGATTGCATATTATCGTAAGTGGCAAATGTTTTTGTAGTGCTGTTATAGGCAAATGGTGCTTTGGCTTTTTTATCCCAAAACTGCTCAAATCCCGCTGACTTACCCAGTTTTTCATCAATATCTGTAAAATTAATATACCCGCTGAATTTACCTTTCTGGTAAAGACCGTTATTTACATCATCAACTTTGTTAAAAGTACGGGCATAAAAAGCCAGACCAATTACTACCTTGCTCATAGGAACACCAATAGAATCCAGAAACATTACAGCATGGTCGGTGGATTCTCTTTGCTCGAAGGTTGAATATAAGGAAGTAAGGTGGCCGGTTTGTTTGCTGTTACCGTTTACCAGGTCATAGGTCATCATATTCACATAATTTACAAGCGGCATTACCTTTTGCCATTCTATAGATTTTAAAAGGTAATCGCTGAAACCTCCGGCAGCAAAGCTTAATTCGTAGTCGGGGCCTACAGTTTCGCGCAAGGCCTTAACCAGGAATGTAAAATTCTGCCTGTCTTCGGGTAAATATTGATGCCTGTCAACAGATTCGAGTGCAGGATATTCCCAGTCGAGATCGAGGCCATCAACATGATATGTTTTAAACAGGTTTAGCGTAGATTGTACAAATTCCAGGCGACCTGTTTCGGTATTGAAAACTTTGCTGCATGTTTTGTATCCGCCCCAGCCTCCAAGAGAAATAATGACTTTTAGCTTTGGATTAGTTTTCTTAAGCGCAACAAGCCTGGTTATGGCAATGCTGTCGGTTGTATTATCCACAGCAAGTTTATTGCCATCGAGTTGAAGAAAACTAAAAATAATATGAGTTAGCTGCTCTGTTTTGTAATTAGCTAAATCACTGCCATCGCCACTATAGTATGCGATAATGAACATTGGTTTTTCTTTTGTCTGGCTAAATGCAGGGTGAACTGCAAGCAAAGTAGTTATGATAAATGTTAAAGAAAGTGCTTTATATCTGATGTTATTTTTCATAGTTTTTTTGTGAAATACTAGCCAGAAAGGCAAATAATTTATTCAGCCGAATGATCGTATAACGTAATGTATTCGAAAGTATTGGTGGTCCACTCCATGAATTTCAGGAAATCTTCCCATTTTACAATGATGGAAGCGGTATTGATGCAGGGATGAAAACTTATCATTTTGCTTTCGAGCAGGTTGTGATCGAGGAAAACATGAACATGGTGATCTGTGTTGTTGATAAGTCCAAACGGAGTTACCGAGCCTGGAGAAACGCCCAGGTATTTCATCATACGTTCATCCGAAGCAAAGGAAAGCTTGCCTTGTTTAAGCTGCTTCTCCAACTCATGAATTCCCATTTGCTGCGTGTGCTTTAAAATCACAAGGTAATGTTTGTTCCCTTTGTGATTACGAAAAAACAAGTTTTTGCAATGTGTAGCATCCAGGTCCTTCCAGTATTTTATGGCCTCTTCGATGGTTGGAGCCGGAGGATGCTCATGGTATTCGAAAGGAATATGGAGGTCGGAGAGGAGTTTGTAGAGGTTGGGATCGCCGTTCATTTTTCAGGGGTTGGGGGTTGGGTTTTAGGGGTTATGGTAGAGAAGCGATGCCTCTAGTCTCTATTACTTTATCAATAAATCAAAACGAAATGATCTGGAACAAAAATACAAAATTTAGCGGCACAAGGTATTGCAAAACTATACATGGGTTGCATGATAATCAGAGGTGCCGGACGGCTTTTTGAGGTAGGCTCATTTTTCAAAATCCAATACCTGATGCGCTCAAGGCACGTTATTGTGAGTATGATTAACAGTCTGTTCCGCATAAAGTTGGAACGATGCAGCTACCTCGTGCCTTTATCACAATCCTGCTAAAAAAGCTCTCCTTCTTCCGACAGTTTGCTTTCCTGTCATTCCATTTTTTTTAAAAGTACAAATACAATATTGCTCTTTTATCCCAATATTTGCCAATAATTAATATAGATTGTGTGATATATTTCACACAACACACATTAAATATGTGATTTTATGGAAATCAGGCGTAATGCAATCCTGCATTTCGGGTTTGAAGAATTTCCAGTTCGAAGAGTTTGGGGCATCATTGAAAACCCTTCAAACTCTTCAAGCCCGAAACTCTTCAAACCCGAAACTGTTCAAACTCTTGAAACGTTTTTTCATTTCAGTTTCCTCACTTTTACATTCCTGAACTTCACTCCGCTGCCATGGTTCTGCAGACCGACATGACCAGTTTGCGAAATGGCATAGCCCGGATAATCCTTCCATTTGCCTTGCTCTCTCTCTTGTTTCCATTCGGGTGAATAGGCCTGGAATTCAACCACTTTCATACCGTTGAGCCAGTGTTCCACATGACCATTGTTGTATATGATCCGGGTATGGTTCCATTCGCCGACGGGCATCAGTTTTTTATTTGACAGGGCAGGCGTCATAGCATAATCAGCGCCGGTTTTCTGCCATTCTTCAAGTTTTTCGGGCCATCCCAGGTCATCGATAAGCTGGTATTCGGGTGCGGTTTCGTAGGCAGCGTGGTATTGCGGCCCTTCGAGTACATGGTAAAAAATGCCGCTGTTTCCTGCCTTGCTGATGCTCCAATCAATATCAAGTTCGAAGTTATCGAAATTTTCAGTTGTAATAATATCACCGGCAGTAACGCTTCCACCTTCACCATGGCATACCAGTTCGCCGTTCTGCACGCTCCAGCAACTAAACATTTTGTCGCTGTTGTAGCCTTTCCAGCCATTTAAGGTTTTTCCATCGAAAAGCAGTTGCCAGCCCTGCTTTTTTTCTTTTGGAGTTAGTGCATTTGTTTTCTGAGCTGTAACCGTGGCCGAAATCAACAGTCCGGCAATACTAAGGGTAAAGAAGGTGGCTGATATTCTCATGTTCAAATTGGGTAAATGGTGTGTAATCAAATTGATAATCCATGTACAGGATTAAATCATATATACGTCCCAAAAATACAAAATTATTCCTAACCTGGTGCTGTTGCTGACAAAGCTTTTGCTTTTATAAGGATATCACCTGGCCTGATTACCTTATCTGGCAACCTGGTTATCAGGTATTTTCTTAAATCTTTAACTCCTTATTTTATAACACTTTAATTCCAATTTTGATGCAAACTTATAGCATGCAGAAAGGCAGTTTAAATACGGTTTTTAAAAAGAGAGGTATCTTTTAAGGAAAGGTCTGCGGGCTTTTAAGGACATGGATTCGGGTAGTTTATTATATGGCTTTGTGTAGTTTAGTAAAAGGCTTCGAGTAATTAAGTTAAAGGATTTGTGTAATTTATGAAAAGGATTCTGGTAAATGAAAAATAGTGTTATTCCTTCGCTATATGATCTGGAAGAGCAGATTGGCAGAAAGCCTTGAATATAATTAAAAGGATTAAATACTTGTAGGATTTTGGAGGTAACAATTGAACGTTTGAACAATGGAACGCGAAGCATTTAACTTTGCAAGCATTTGAACCTTGAACCTTGAACAATTGAACATTTGAACAATAGAACATTTGAACATTTGAACAATTGAACAAGTGAACGCAAAGCATTTGAACTCTGAAACCCTGAAACCCTTCAACAACTCAACCTCCCTTCTCTCCCAAAAGTTCTCGTATAACTACCGACGCACAATAGCACCCAAATATCGCCGGCATATACGAAATAGTTCCGACATTGGACTTTTTATTGGATTCGCCTTCTTGAAGAATAACTGAACTGCGCTCAACAACTTCGGGGGAGAAAACCACTTTTATGCCTTTCCATACGCCCATTTTGTGAAGCCGCTTGCGCATGTAATAGGCGAGTTTGCAGTTATATGATTCATCAATATCAGCTACCTGAATCTGCGCGGGATCAAATTTCCCCCCTGCGCCCATCGAACTCACAACCGGTAACCCAAGTTGAACGCAATTGTATAACAGGAAAACCTTTGGCGAAAGCGTATCAATGGCATCAACCACATAATCATAGCCTTGCTGAAGGATTTCCAGAGTGCGATCGTCCTTTATATATTCTTTCAGTACGATGAGTTTCAGGTTGGGATTGATATCGAGAAGACGTTTTGTCATTACCTCTGTTTTCGCAATGCCTTCGGTGCTTTTCAAAGCCGGAAGCTGGCGGTTGCGATTGCTGGTGTGAACGGTATCGC
>Ga0335397_10006361_pt1 | contig 15246 bp, 8 predicted proteins | sample MAT04_FD_205740 | JGI IMG/M metagenome (GOLD analysis project Ga0335397, IMG submission 205740) | Freshwater microbial communities from Lake Fryxell liftoff mats and glacier meltwater in Antarctica - MAT-04 (spades assembly) (version 2) ...
ACTCGCGAGACCCACTGATCCGAGGATGCAGGGACGCCGGGCCGGCCCCATCCGGCGTGGCCGCAGCACCCGGTGGCTGAAGGCGCGACTGGTACTCGCCGATACCCACTGCCTTGCCACGGCCGCGACCATCAGTAGCGCGATCCGTCTGGTGTGGCGCGCCGCGGGGCCCGAGGCGGCCTGGATGTGCCATCTCGCGAGTGTCAGGCGCGTGCCGCGACGGCGGTCTGCTCTGCCGGACAAAGGATGGTCTATCGGCGGGCCGAGCACTTGGGCTCTGGTGGGAGCACGCGGAGCATCACGCCGATGAGCGCTGGGCGCTCGGGCACGCATTGGTGGCCCAACCACCTTCCACCGCTCGAGGGAACCCGCCACCACATGGCGGCGGACCCGTCAGCCTCCTCGCCTGGCAGGTCCGCCAGACAGCAGCATGGCGAGCGGGCCTTGCGCGCAGGCATCGGCACGATGCGATTCTGTTCATGCGTGACCGGAGGACGCATGTCCGTTCACGCGCAGGGCATGGAATCGCGAGCCAGGCATGGCCAGCCCACGGGCATTGTGACCAAGGCGAGGGACACGGTGGCGCAGACGTCACAGGACCGGCGGGTTGAGTGCCCGCCGGTCCTGAGGTATGCGATGCACGGGGAGAAGTCACCCAGCTTCGTGGTGACACCCGCCCGCCAGACGTGGCACTTCTTTGGCTGTGGCCTGGGTGGCGGCAGCGTAGCTGCCGGGTGGGCTACTGGACCTTGGTCTTGCCCTGGACGTAGTCCTTGACCGTGGTTGTGCGCACCGACTGGCCCCACAGCACGGCACTGTTGATCTTGCCCGACGTCGCGTTGGACGTGAGCGTCACCTGGACCCAGAAATAGGCACTGGCGCCGGGGTTGAGGTCGCTGACGACATAGCCACCGGCGGTCACGGCGGACGTGACGTCCTGGTTGCCGTTGCTGAGGATCTTGACCTTCTTGACGATGGTCTTGGAGCCGCTCTGGCTGAACCGGACCCGAATGCTGTCCACACCATTGCCGTTGTTGCGGACGCGCACCCGATACGTGGTGGTCTTGTTCTTCTGCGTGACCTTGGTCACGGCCTGCTGGTTGCAGGCGGACGAGCAGTACACGTTGCGGCCGACGTAGTCAGCGTTCGTGTCCTGGTTGGGCGAGATGTACGCGTCCACCTTGGCCACGAACGGAGCCGCGGTGGCGGTCACGGGCACCTGGAGATGCGAGAAGCCGGTGCCGTCGATATTGACGGTACCGCTCTTGACACCCGAGGACGCCGGCGAGGAGAAACGGACGACGAAGGTGCAGGTGTCCCCGTTGTTCAGGGTGTCCCCAGCGCACTCGTTGTCGGAGGGCGGGACCGTGAAGTTGCTGGACCCGGACTTCGTGATGCCCGTGATCGTGGCCGGGCTCGAACCCTGGTTGGTCACGGTGAAGGTCTTGTTCCGGACGGTGCTGTACGGGACGTTGCCGAAGTCGTACGGGTTCGGGGTCACCACGACATCGGCCGGTGCAGGCGTGCCCGTGCCATCGAGCGGCACGATGACCGTGCCGTTGGTCGCGTTCGAGGCGACCTTGAGCTTGCCGGACTTGGCGCCCTCGGAGGAGGGCTCGAAGCGGACCTTGACGACGCACTCGGCAGCTGGCGCCAGGGTGCTCACGTCATCGCAGGTGCTGTCAGCGGCCACGATCGAGAAGCTGCTGCCCGTGGTGGATACCACGATGGTGGACAGCGTTGCGTCGCCGACATTCTTGAGCGTGAAGGTATGGCCCGTCGCGTCACCGACCTGCTGGTCGGGATACGAGAACTCATCAGGCGTGACCTTGGCCACGGGCTCGCCGGCAGGCGCCGGCGGGACCCCCGAACCGGTGAGGTCGCTCGTGTCGTCCGCCGCATTCGAGGCGTGGGCGACGAGGGTGCCGGTCGTGTGGCCGGTGGTGCTGGGTCCGAACTGGACGACGACCGTGCAGGTGGCGCTCGGCGCTAGGCTGCCGACCGTGTCGCAGGTCGTGTCGCCATCAGCGTTGAGGATGGAGAAGTCGCTGCCTGTCTGGGTCACGGAGACGCCACTGAGGGTGGCGTCACCCGTGTTCGTCAAGGTGAACTTCTTGTTCCTGGTCTGGCCCGTCACCACATCGCCGTAGTTGTACGACGAGGGAGTGAGTTGGGCGTGCGCGGCGGGCGCGGCCGTCGCGGTCCCCGCGAGGTCGACCAGGACGCTGCCGTTGGTGGCGTCCGACGGCACTGACAGCGTGCCGTGCTTATCGGCGGCGACATTGGCCGTGAATGTCACCTTGATGACGCAGAAGCCGGCCGGCGCAACGGTCGTGTTGGAGCACGCGTCATCCACGGGGATGGCGATGCCGAAGAACGCGGACCCGGTCAGTACGGCGGTGCCCACGTGCAGCGGCGCAGTGCCGGTGTTGGTGAGCGTGAAGTTCTTGCTGGCCGACCCTGGGGTCGGGTTCACCGTGAACGTCCAGGAGGTCGGGGCGATGGAGGCCGCCGGCGCCGTCGGGGCGACACCGGTGCCAGTCAGGCCGACCGACGGATCGCCACCATCGCTGGCCACATGGAGGGTCGCCGCCTTGGCGCCTGTGCCGGTCGGGCTGAACGTGAGGTTGATGACGCATGTGTCCGACACCGGGATGGCACTCGCGCACTGACCGTCGTCAACGCCGAACGCACCGGAACCCGTGACGCTGATGGCCGTCACGTGCAACGGGGCTGCACCGGTGTTGGTGAGCGTGATGGTGGGCGTGCTGACGGAGTCACCGACAGTCACGCTCCCGAAGGCGACCGGGCCGGCCGGAAGGCTGGCGATGGGCGCCGGAGGCGGCGTCACGGTGCCCGTGCCGGTGAGGCTGATGTCTTGGGTCCCGGCATTGGTCGTGATGAGCAGGATGGCATTCCGGACGCCTGCGACCGTCGGGTCGAAGGTGACCACGATGTCCAGGTGGTCGGCCGTGCCGAGGTCCACAGGCAGCGTGACCGGCGTGAAGGTGAACGTGCCCGAGCCGCTCATGCTGGCGCCGGAGATATGCAGCAGCGAACCCGGGTCTCCACCATTGGTGACGGTGATGGTGTGCGTCGGTGCGACCGTGTCGACGTGGACATCGCCGAAGTCGAAGGGGATGGCCGAGATGCCGACCGACGGCACCGGGGCCGCCTGACCGGAGCCGCTCAGGGATGAGCTGACGTTGCCGCCGTCCGTGGTGACGAGGAGACTGCCGCTGCTGGTCGCACCGCTGGTCGGGGCGAATTCGACGGTCACCGTGCAGCTGTTGCCCGGTAGCACGGTCGTCGGCAGGGACGTGCTGCAGGTGCCACCCGTCACGCTGAAGCGCGCCGAGCCGCTGATGGCGACCGCGGTGACATGCAGGTCCGCGGTGCCGTCATTGCCGATGGTGAACGCGTTGGTGCCCGTGGTGCCGACCACCGTCGTCGGATACACGAAGCTGGCCTGATCGATGGTCGCGTGTGGCGCCGGGGCCGCGATGCCCAACCCGCCCAGCGCGGAGGTGGGCTTGGGTGCCGGCGGCTGCGTCCCGGTGAACAGGGCTCCGAGCGTGGAGGCCTTGGAGCCTGCGCTCTCCGGAGTGAACACGACCTCGAAGGTGCAGCTCCCGCCGATCGGCAGGTTGCTGCTGGTGCACTGGTCCGAAGCGGCGGAGACGATCTGGAAGTGGTTCGTCAGGGTGACGAAGAAGCCCACCTGGTCGACCGCGTAGGCGGTGTTCGTGTTGTTGGTCAACGTGAACGTCTGCGGGGCCGACGTCTGACCGACGACCGTATTCGCGAACGCGAAGGGTGCGGGGGTCAGGGTCACGCCGATCTGCGTGACGACCGTGATGTTCGTCGGGCCGTACGCAGCCGTCCCGGTGTCCTTGTCCGTGATGGAGCCGGCGGCGGTGATGGTGCCGGGGGCCAGTGGTGCCGCACAGGTGGCCACGTTACCGGCGACCGACTGCGGCGCGGAGCCATTGCACAGGAACTGGTAGGTCAGGCCCGATCCGTCCGCGGTCACGTCGACCGGGTTGATGAGGCTGACTTGGTAGGTGCTGCCGACTTCGGCGAACGCCGGGGTCACGAAGGTGGCCGTCGGCGCGACATTGTTGATGGTGTATGTGAACGAGCTCGTGATCGTCGAGCCATTACTGGCCGTCGCGGTGACCACGATGGTGCCGCTTGCGGGTCCGTCATTCGCCGCCGCATTGGCGGCTAGCGTCCACGACCAGGTCCCGTCGTGGTTGTCCACGAGGGTCCCGGTCGTGTTGTCGGCCGTGATGACGGTAGCAATGTCGGTGAACGCACCGCCGTTGGAGAACAGCGTGCCTTCGTTCTGTGTCAGGGCGGCGGTCGGAGGCGTGACGACCGCGATCGCGGCGCAGGTGCCGTTCAGGTTCGAGGTGACGAGCCACGGCAGGAAGTCGACATCCGTCGACACCTCGTCGCCGGTGCCGGTACCCACGCTGGACGGTCCTGAGATCGCGCCCCACCAGTTGCACTCGCCATCCGCGACCGAGGACAGGCCCGTCGCGCGGAGTCCGAGGGTGTTGGCCGTGATGCCGTTGTTGTTGATGTGGCCGCTGAAGGCAGCCGCGTTGCCGCGGTCGAAGCCATCGGTGCTCTGGGCGTTCGACGTCTGGCCGGCCTGGACCTGGATGCCGACGTCGTTGTTGGTGACCGTGTTCTTGGTCACGGTCTGGTCCAGGCCCTCGACCACGATGCCGAAGCCGTCGCCGGTCGAGCCGCTGGCCTTTCGATGGAAGCCGCTGACGGTGTTGCCCGTGATGACCACACCGTGCGGCTGGTCGACATTGGGAGCCAGCGGCGATCGGCGGATAACGCCGATGCCGGCGTAGTCACGCGCGTCGGTCGCGGCCAAGGTGCGGGTGACGGTGTTGTTGGATACGACCACGCTGCCAGCGCCGCTGGCAGCACCGCTGCCGTCGGCGTTCTTGATCTCGATGCCGTAGCGACCGTTGTTGGTCAGGACGTTGCCGTCGATCAGGTTGGCATCCGGGCCGGTAGCGCCAAGTGCGGCGATTCCGGAGTCCCCGTTGCCGGTGACCGTGTTGCCGGTGATGGACAGGCCCGTGACCGAGCCATCGCTGATGTCGAGGCCGACGAGGCCGTTGTCCTTGGCCTCGACGTTCTTGATGGTCACCCCGGTCTTGACACCGTTGATCATCCAGATGCCTCGCCCGGCGGAGCCGCCTGCCTGGTTGTTGCGTGAGTAGTGGCCGCCATCTACGGTGAAGTCCGTCAGGTCGAAGGACTGCACGAACACGCCGTGAGTGCCGTTGTCGACGCTATCGACGTTCTTGAGCTTGACGTCATGGATGGGGCCTGTCGGGACGGCGATACCAACGTTGTAGCGCTGGACGACGAGGTCGGACACGGTGTTGTTGTTCGCGAGGATGGTCAGGCCGGTACCAGTCGTGCTGGCGCCGTCATCGACCACCGGGTTCGTCGTCCCGTAGCCGTCAACGGTGATGCCAGCCTTGTCCAGGATCGCCTGCTCGGGATAGGTGCCCGAATGGACGTGGATGGTGTCACCTGACACAGCGATCTGGACGCCTGCCGGCTGGCTGGAGATGGAACGCTGGTCGATCCGACCGCCGAGCTGTCGAGCGTTCGTGTATAGGGCTACCCCGTACGAGAACGTCTGGAGATCGCCGGTGTTCTGGTCCTCGACCCACACCAACCGATCGAAGGTGTTGCCACCACGCCAACCAGCCCAGTCGAACTCGGACTCGTCGTACATGCCGGTCGCGCGGATGTTGATATCCGTGGCGCCGAAGTGGTTGCCGGAGATGGTCGCGCCACCCACGGGAGAGGCATACCACGGCCGGCCGCCGGCCCCCCGGAAGCTGATGTGCCAGTAGTCAGGAGCGCCCACGAACTCGTTATTCGTGATGGTGCGGTTGGCCAGGTCGGTCGGATGGTTGTGGCCCGTGCCGTTGGCGACGGTGACGCCGTTGTCTGTCCCGAACTTGTTGCCATCGATGTGGTAGGTGGCGATGCGCCAGCTGACCGGATCGGTGTAGTCGCCGAAGTAAATGGCGCCCGCGTCGTCGTTGAGGTAGCTGTCGAGGAACGAGAAGCCATCCGCGATGACCTCGATGGTCTTGTTCGTGCTCCCCGTGTTGGTACCGATCAAGAGGCCCTTGATGGTCGCGCCGTCGCCGGCCACGAAGATGCCCGAGGGTCCGAAGTTGTTGGTCGCGTTCGTGGTGACCGTGGCCAGCGTTGCAGTCGGGTCAGTGATGACCACGTCGCCCGCGGTCACGCCCTGCACCTTGACGCCGGTCTTGCTGAACGGGAAGTAGATGCCGAACTGGTAGGTGCCGGTGTCCGTGGCGGTGCCACGTCCGGTCGCGGTCTCGGAGTACGTGCCCGGGGCAACATCGACGATGCCGTTCGTGACTGTGGTGTCGATGCCTTCCTGGATCCTACCCTCGGTACCGGTCTGCTCACCGATAGCGTGTGCCTTCAGATGTGTCACGGACCCCTGAAAGCCGGCGGTGCCGAGATCCGTGTCCGTGCCATTGGTCTGGACGGGGGTGAAGTCGACCAGTCCCGTGATGTCCGATGCTGCCACGGTGGTGTTGCCCCACCAGTTATCGGACGCGTCCACGGTGCCCGTCGCGAAGTCGTTGGTGACCCGCTTGCCGGTCAGGCCGGAGAAACTGTTGTCGTGGACCTCGACGCCCGAAGGGTTCACGGCTGGGGTCCCGGCGCTTGCGACCGTGACGCCCGCCACGGTCCCCGACACGACGTTGTTCTGGATCGTGGCGTTGTTGGCGTCGAACACGCTGAACCCGGCACGCACGCCGATGACGGTGTTCGCCGAGAACGTGGCGTTGGTGGTGCCGGGCCCCGAGTAGCCCGCGATAGCGAGCGTGCCCGCGGTCGAGGGACCGGTAACCGTGTTGCCCGTGATGAGGGCCGTCGTCGCCTCGGTGAGGTGATTCCGAGTGAAGTTGCCACTGATGACGTTGCCGGTGGCCATGAAGCTGCCGACACCGGGGTTGATGTACCAGGCCCGGTCGCCCGATGCGTTGAGCGGCTGGAACGTGTTGTTCGTGACGGTCAGCGTCGGGATGGTCGTCGTGCCGGCGTATTCCGTGACGATACCCATACCGTCATCGCCTGTCGTGGTATCGGGGTGGGACGCGCCGACCTGGATGATGTTGTTCTTGATGGTCACATCGTTCGCGGCTGGAGCGATATAGAGGTTGCTGGTAGCGATCAGGCCGCCAGGGTTGGCGGTTCCGTCGCGGCCCTTGATGGTGAACCCGTCGACCGTGACGATCGCACCCGCGACGGTCATCGACCCGGCCGGATAGCCCGGCGAGGTCTGGAGGGCGATGGTGGTGACCGCCGCGCCGTTCTCCGACTCGAGCGTCAGTGACTTGGGGATGTTCGGGCTCTCGGCGTAGATGCCGTCGTTGACGTGCACCGTGCCGCCAGTGTTGACCGTGTCGATACCCGACTGGATGGTGAGCTTCGCATCGGCGTAGCCCGTGCCACCGTTGAGGTCACTGCCCGACGGGCTGACGTAGCAATCGGTGGTGCACTGCGGCGTGTCTTCGAAGTCGTACTGGGTGGTGACGCCATTGATCCCGACCCGGAGCGCGTCGACGTTGCCGTCGAAGGCAGCCCAGCCGGACCCGGCCTTGAAGATGAAGCCGCTGCCGGGATCCGCATGGATGCCGGCGTTGGGATAGGCCGCCAGGAACTGGGCGATGGTGCACGGCGTCGCCTGCACGCAGGTCGCGGCCGGTGAAACGGAGGTAGGCCGGGAGACCCACCATTTGCCGGCGAGTGCGTCCCAGGTCTGCCACGTGTCCTGGACGATGGCGCCGCCGTTGGACTGGTACGGCTCATAGACGAACCGACCCTGGAAGCCGTTGTTGCTGTCGCTGAGGTCGAAGTCGAGGTTGAACTGCAACGCGACGGCCAGGTTGTTGCCCACGTCGACGGAGCTTCGGTAGGTGCTGTACGTCAACTCGCTGATGGCAGCGAGGCGCGTACCGCCGCTGTTCGGGAACAGGCCCAGCGCCTGGCCCTGGTTGGCCGCGCTGATGACGAAGTGCGCAGAACCGTGGCCCAACGGAGGGGTCTGAGGACCAGCGACGTACGCGCCGGGCGTGCCGCCATTTCCCTGGTCATCGAAGAAGGTCCAGCCGTGCGTATTCGCTGCCGTGACCGTCGTGGTCGAGACGGTGGGACCAGTGGTGGTCAACCGGATCGCGGGCACATTGCCAGTCCAGGCCGTGTCGAAGGTCAGGCCTGCGGGGCGACCCAGGTACGTGCTGTCCCAAAGGACGACATCGCCGTTGAGATCGGCGCCCCTGGAGGGATTCGTGGCACCGGCACCGACATTGAGGCTGTCATAGGGGCCGCTGCCGGTGACCGGGCTCGGGCCGTAGTGCTGGGTGTTGAAGAAGATCGCGACCGCGACGCGTGACGGCAGCGACACGCTCAAGGCGGAGAGGTCGAAGCTGAGGTTGAAGGCGAAGCCGTTGTAGCACTGCGTGGCATCTGCGTTGCCCAGCGGGCTCCAGGTGTTGCCGGGGCAGGCCGTGGTGTGGTTCGGGCGCCAGGGCACGACCTTGGTCTGCGTATCCATAGCGAGGACGCTGCCGACGACCGGGGCTGTGGTCGGTCCGGAGACCTCGTAGACCTTGACCGTGAACGGATAGCTCCAGCCAGCCGATTCGGTCCAGGGCCCAGGATTGGTGTACGGGACCGCCGCCACGTCGGACTGTGGCGCCCACGTGACCATGCCGATATCGACCGTATCCAGCCTCCGGCCGCCGCTGCCGAGCAGGATGTCGTCGCCGAATCCATGCGTGGAAGTGGCTTCGTAGCCGAGGCTTGGGTAGCTGCCCGGCAGCGGACTCGGGATGGAGTCATAGACCGCGGGCCCCGCGGCCCCCGCAGGAGCGGCGCTCGCGAGCAGCGAGAGCAGCATGGCCACCATGACCAGAACAGCCGACGACAACGTCGACCGACGTGACAACATCTGAGGAGCCTCCAACCACGCGTGAATCCGCCATACGTGATCTGAGGCGCGCAGGACGACACGACGCTCATGCCTGCGCATGCGGTCATTCGTCAGGTAAAAGGAATCCGCGCCTTCCCCAGCCCGGATACCTGCCCAGAGGCTTGCCTATGTAGATGCCGGAGTCGTACTGGGGACTCCAGGATCACGTACCCCCACGAATTTGGGACCATAGCACGTACGTCAATACTGGGGCCCCCAGCCCGGAAGTACTGGTCGCCAGAGGTCGTGTGCGCCGTGGCGCCGATCCATGTCCATGCTGGGTACAGTCGTCACGATGAGCGCGTTCCTGAACCGATGCTGGCTGCTTGCAGACCGCGTGCCCACTCCCCTGCGCTGGCTCGCGGTAGTGGGATGTGCGCTGCTCATCTTCATCCTGTCGGCACAACCGGGACTCAAGGTCAGCAGCGATCCGGGTGTCGACGGGCCGACCCGTCACCTTGCCCACGTCGTTGTCTATGGCCTGCTGACGGTCCTGCTCGGTTGGTCTCTGGCTGGCCGGCGGGCGCTCACGGCACGCATCGCGGTCGCCGGGGCGTTCCTGGCTCTTGCCTACGGCGCCACGGACGAATGGCACCAGACGTTCGTGCCGTCACGCACGGGGCGACCGGAGGACCTCGTCTGGGATGGCATCGGCGCCATCCTCGGCTGCGTGGCGCTGCTGCTCGTGATCCGCGCGAGACGCGAGCCAGCGTGACCGCGACTCAGCGCGTCCCAACCACCGCCGGCGCACGCCATTTGTCATGGCGCGGCGGGAACCGGGTGGTCGTGCCGTCCGCGGCATAGCCGTCCGCGAGCATCAGGTCGAACGCGTGGACCATGTCCTCCATCAGGGAGTAGCGGCCGGGTGTGTAGGCCATCGACGCCGTCCCTCGCTGCTGAAGCTCGCACACCACCCAATCCTGACGGTTGGTGAGGTCCCAGAACTCGATGGCGTCGGAGGCATCGAAGCCTGGCTCCGCCAGGGTCTCGGGATGGAAGAACCACTCGCACACCACCCGCGAGCGACCTGCCTCGACCGGCCAGACCTGGTGGGTCATGAGGTAGTCGGGGTGCAGGCTGAGCAAGAGATTGGGCCAGACCAGGAAGTAGTAGATGCGCCGCTCATCCTCCGCCGTGACGCCCGGCAGCGACGGACGCCCATGTCGAAGCCCGTCCACGGACATCGTGTGGACATCGTCGCGTAGCTCCATCCAGCCACCGCACCATGCGCCCTTGGACTCGATGTTCTGGCCCTTGTCATATGGGGTCAGGTGGTTGAGTTGCGGGTGCACACCCGGACAGTGATAGCACTCGGAATAGTTCTCACCGATGACCTTCCAATTGGCATCCACGTGATACTCGATACGATCCGCACGCCGCAGGACCGCCAACGGAAAACGGTCGATGTGCTGCCACAGGTCGGCCATCGATCCAGCAAGTTCCGGCGGATCGGGGTCGAGTGACAGGAAGACGAATCCCTGCCATATCGCCGCGCTCGCTTGGGCGAGGCCAAAGTCGCCCGTGTCGAAATCGACCAGATCCTGCGTATGGCTGGCACGCCGGAGACGGCCGTCAAGGGTGTAGGTCCACGCGTGGTAGGGGCACTGGATCCGCACCAGTCGACCGCTGGGCTCGGAGCACAGCTGGGCACCGCGGTGGCGGCACACGTTGTGGAAGGCGCGCACGACGTCGTCCTCGCCGCGGACGACGAGGAGGCTCTGACCGGCCACCACCACCTGCAGGAATGCCCCGGGCCCGGCGACGTCCTCCTCGCGACCGACGCAGACCCACGAACGAGCGAACCAGGCACGCTGCTCGAACTCCAGCACGGCTGGGTCGTGGAACACCCGCGGTGGCAGGAGGCTTGCCTCGTCCACAGGTCGACGGGTGGCAGCGACCTCCGCGGGCGTGACGGGCGAGGGCGGTGCCGGCGGCATCGGGCCCGGCTTACACCCCTGCCGGGGTGCCAACGGGGATGGCCACGCGGGCCGCGTCGTCGCTCGATGGCCTGCGCGGCGCATGCTCGATACCGAGTGTCACGACCGTCAGGCCGGCCTCATTCGCGGCACTCCGGTCCACGATCCGGCGGGCGTCGGCGATGACCCGGCCGCGCATGGTCGGGGCGATGGCCGCCCAGTCAAGCGTCGCGAACTCGGGCCACTCCGTGCCCACCACGATCGCGTCGGCATCCCTCGCCGCGTCTGCGGCGGTCGATGCCGCCTCCACGGCGATACCGATGCGGGCCAACTGGTCGACACCCGCCTGGGTCGCCACAGGATCAAAGGCGACCACCTGTGCACCGCGGCCCGCAAGGACCTCGGCGAGCCGCAGGGCCGGGGATTCGCGTAGGTCGTCCGTGCCCGCCTTGAACGTCAGGCCCAGCAGCCCCACACGAGTGCCCGCCACGGAACGTCCGCTGGCCTGCTCCAGGCCGTCCACGATCCAGATGGCCTGCTCGTGGTTGGAGGGCGCCACAGCCGCGATGATGGGCGTCACGACGCCGTAGCGCAGCGCCAGGTCGGGCAGTGCCCGCACCTGTGACGGGAAGCAGGAGCCACCAAAACCCGGGCCGGGCGACAGGAAGGCACGTCCGATGCGCGCATCGAGGCCCATCCCGTCCACCACCGCATGGACGTCCGCCCCGGTCGCTGCGCACAGGCGCGCCAGCTCGTTGGCGAAGCTGATCTTGGCCGCCAGGAACACGTTCGAGGCGAGCTTGATGGTCTCGGCCGAGGTCAGGTCCGTGTCCATGATGGGCTTTCCCAGCGGGGCATAGAGGCGATGCAGCTCGGCGACCAGAGAGTCGGCGTCCGGACCCGCGCCGACGACCACGCGGTCGGGCTCCAGGAAGTCCTTGACCGCGTTTGCCTCACGCGTGAACTCGGGGTTGAAGCACACCCGCATCCGGGCATCGATGTCACGCACCAGCGCTGCAAGTCGGACCGCCGTGCCTGGCATGAGCGTGCTCCGGATGACCAGATGGCGAGGCGCCAGGGCGTCGTGTGCGATGCCGCTCGCGGCGCGCTCCACCAGGTCGACAGTCCATTCGCCAGCCCGGTCCAGGGTGCCGACCGCGACGATGACGAGGCTCGAACCATGGGTCGCGGTCGGCTCTGCATGGAACGTCAGACGCCCGGTCGCGAGGCCCTCGTGGATGAGCGCATCGAGGCCGGGTTCCCGGATGGGCACATCGCCCGCACGCAGCCGCTCCACGCGGGCCGCGTCGATATCCACCACGCGCACGTCATTCTCGAGATGCGCCAGACAGGCTGCCGTGACGAGTCCGACGTAACCGGCACCGATGACACTGATGAGCATCCGCGAAGGGTACCGCAGGTCGGCGGCCGACTCGCCCTGCCATACCGGCCCGTCGGCGCGGTCGTGCCTCAGGCAGGCCGCCAGGTCTTCCAGATCGCCTCGTCCACGCCACACGTGAACTGGTCACCGAAGCGCGCGAGCGGCATTCGCAGCAGGCGTGCATCGGCGAGGAGGCGCTCGAAGAGCTCAGCGTCATCCATCCGCAGATATCCCAGTCCGGCGTCGCGGTAGGCGTTCGACTCGACATCCACCAGCGTCCGCGCACCCAACTTCTGGGCGAAACGGCGCAGTTCGGTGGGCGCGGGTGCGCGCACCGCGAGGTCCACCAGGCTCACGGCGATGCGCCGCTCCTGGAAGAAGCGCATGGCTCGCTGTGTGGGCCGTGAATCGCGGCGACCGAAGAGCTGGATCTGTGCTCCGGGGGGTGCGGCCATGACGCTCGAAGGCCCGAAGCACCGATCGCGGAGAGAAGGGTCAGGCGCTTGCCGGCTTGCGGCCGCGGCGGGACTTTCGCTCGGGTGTCAGCTTCGCGATGTAGAAGCCCTTGTCCGACTTCCTGATGACGATCTCCAAGCCCGCGCTCTTTGAGGCGCGCAGCAGCTGCTGTCGCAGCGTCAATGGCTTTTCGTCACCTTCGAGTGTCACCTCGTAGACAACGGACTCATCCGTGATCGTCTTGATCTTGTTGATGAGCGCGACCTGTTCAGGGCTGGGCTGACGACCCGCTGGTCGCGGCTTCTCCTGCTCCAACACCGACGCATCGACCCTTCGAAATCGAACCATGTTCCTGATCCCCCACTGCGCGTATGACGACACTATCGTTGCGGGCATGGTACGACACCCATCGATACGACCCCATCCGCGTGTGGTCGTCAGGCTCACTCCGATGTCCATTGTGTATCGAGGCGTGTGTCGCCGAGATGTCGATGGCGCCCGCGCGCGTCGATGAGCGGCCACGACCAGAGCAGGCTCCACTGGTCGCTGCTACGCTCCGGTGGTGCCGAGATGGAGCGCACCCCACGGCCGCATCCGCTGGCTGCGCTTGGCGTGCGTCGTCCCGGCCGCGGCCGGCTTGGGGACCCTTGCGCCGGCCGCCGCGAGCGCCCACAGCATCACCGGACGGGTCGACTCACCCCTCCCCTTCGTGGCCTACCTGGCGGGTGCCGCGATCGCTGTCGCAGGCTCGTTCGTGGTCATGGCAGCCAGCGACCCGGGGCCACCGAAGGTGGGGCCTCCGGGACGCATCCGGACGGTGCCCCGCTGGGTCCGCCTGGGTCTCCGGGCCATCGGCCTGGTGGCCTGGCTCTGGATCGTGGTCCAGGCGCTGACCGGTGGCTCCAGCGACGCGGATGTCGCCTCCCTATTCCTGTGGGTCTACGGCTGGGTGGGCCTGGCACTCGTGAGCGCGTTCCTGGGTCCGGTCTGGTCATGGCTCGACCCATTCACGACCATCCACGACATCCTGGCCGTCATCGGTCGACGGCTCGGCCTGCGAGGCCTGGAACCGCAGCCCTGGCCGCAGCGGCTAGGCCTCTGGGTCGCTGTCGGCGGCCTGACATTCTTCATCTGGCTGGAGCTGGTGGCACGGGTGCTCCAGGGGCGGCCGCTCGCGCTGGTGCTCGTCGGCTACACGGCGCTCACGCTGCTGGGCATGCTCCAATACGGCCGCGACGCATGGCGCGCCAAGGCGGAGACCTTCACGGTCTGGTTCGGCATCCTTGGCCGCCTGGCACCGTTCGCGCGGGTGGGCACGCCCGAGTCCGGCGAGGTAGTGCGGCGACCCATCACATCGGGCCTCATCACCGGCCGCTGGTCACGCGAGGTCGTGATCATGGTCGCGCTCGGCACCGCTGCCATCATCTACGACGGCCTGTCCCAGACACGGGGGTTCTTCGACCTCTTCGGGTTCCCGTCGATCGCATTGGGCACGATCCTGCTGGGCGTGTTCCTGGGCGCCATCACGGGGCTGGTGCTGGTGGTGGCCCGCGGGGTCGGACTGGGCGCCATGGGTGCCGGCCTGCTGCCGGTCGCCATGGGCTACCTCATCGCCCACTACCTGTCCTTCCTGCTCATCGACGGGCAGCGGATCCTGATCGCCCTGTCCGATCCGTTCCAGCAGGGGTGGGACCTGTTCGGGACCGCGTTCATGGAGCCCAGCACCGCGTGGCTGCCAACGGGCGCGATGTGGAGCATCCAGGTGGGTGCCGTGGTCATCGGCCACATCGTGGGCGCCTGGGCGGGGCACGCGGTCGCGCGCACGGATGCGGCGACGGCGCGCTCAGGCGGCGCCAGTTCGACCGCTCGAAGCACGGCGGGGCGTGGCGCCACTTCGGCCGCGCGAAGCACGGTGGGGCGTAGCGCGACCACCGGGGGTGGCGCGACCAACGGGGGTGGCGCGACCAACGGGCGTGGCCGGAGCGAAGTCCGGGCACAGCTGCCACTCGCCCTGCTGATGGTCGGGCTCACGACCCTGACACTCTGGTCGCTGGGCCAGAACCTGGTCTTCGAGCAGACCCCGGAGCGGACGGTCCCGACCGCCACCTCGACGCCGTAGGCCTCGTCGATGAGCGATGTCGGGCACGAGCTACTCGAGACGACCTGGCGACCGGGCTATGCCGTGGACGTGCGCCGGATCCTGGCGCCGCTTCGGCACGGCCCGGCTGACCCCACGTTCCGATCCGTGCCAACGGGAGTCTGGCGCGCCACGCGGACGGTCCACGGACCTGCGTCCATGCTCATCGAACCCGATCAGGGTGAGGTCCGGGCACGTGCCTGGGGACCCGGCGCGGCGCACGTCATCGAGACGTTGCCGCGGCTGCTGGGTGCCGAGGATGACCCGGCTGGGTGGGCGCCACTGCCAGGTG
>Ga0335397_10006368_pt1 | contig 15240 bp, 11 predicted proteins | sample MAT04_FD_205740 | JGI IMG/M metagenome (GOLD analysis project Ga0335397, IMG submission 205740) | Freshwater microbial communities from Lake Fryxell liftoff mats and glacier meltwater in Antarctica - MAT-04 (spades assembly) (version 2) ...
TGTGGACTGATCCCTGATAGCCACAACATATGTTGCCGACCAGGGGGTCAGGCTCTAGCCTCAGGCCATGGCGCCTTCGTCTTGCGGAGTCCGATCGTGCGCGGCGAAAAACCCGGTTTGAGCATCAGCTCCTCTCTGGCGGAGCGAACGATTGAACGGCCGTCCAGCCTGGTGAGGGTGCTGGCGCCGCGCGACTGGACAGACGCCCGCGTCGAGGCGTGGCTCGACTGGTCGGGCGGTCTTCGCGGCGATTACCCAGACGGCGGCCTTCCCGAATCCCTCAACCCGCAACCTGGCTTTGATCCATTGCTCGGCGAAGGGCCGGACCGCTTCGCGCGCCGCTGCGCGGCCTGGGGCCTGGCCCTCGGACGCTTCGACGACGAGATAGCCGCTCTGGAGTTTCGGGATGCGCTTTTCGTCAGCATGGCGCAGGGCGTCGCGGCCCCTTCTGAGCCGCCCGTCGCACCGCCCAAAGCGGCTGCGGTGCTGGACGATCCTGCGTTTTCCCAAAGCCTGACCGCCCATCTGGGCGCCGCACGCCGCGATCGGACAGCATCGGTCGCAGCGGACGCCTTGGCCCGGCGCCTTCAGGCTGTGATGGACGCCATCACCCGCTGCGAGGGAGACGCAGACGCCTGCGCTGATCCCCGCCGTAACACCGCCCTGGCAAGGGCCGCCGCCGTCGCCCGCGAGGCCGGGGCGTCCGACGCTCTGCTCCTCCAGGCCATCGGTCTGGCCCGGTCGGGTGTGCGGGACTGGCGCATGAGCGAAGCGCCGGTAGAGGCCCAGCCTGAGCTCTTGGTCGCGGTCGCCTGCCCGGCCGCGCTGCAGGTGGTCGACGACGGCGCGATGGACGCCGCGCGGGCGGCTTGGGAAACAGGCCGGGTGTTGCTTGCCGGCGGGGCCGCCGACGCCCAAGCGGTCCGAGCCGCGCTCGCCGCTCCGCGGGCCGCCGTCAACGTGGCCGCACTGGCCGACGATCCGGCCGCTCTCACCGCGGTCGTCGCCCTGTGGACCCGGGCTCTGGACATCGAGGCTGCGGTTCGTGCAGGCCCAGGCGAGCCTCCGGGTCCCGCCGCCCTTACCCTGGCCGGCGTCCACGAAAGCCTCGTGGCGCGCGCGCTGCCCTATGACTCCACCGCAGGCCGTCAGGCCGGCGCCGCCCTGTTCGCCGCCGCCGAGGCGGCCGCCGCCGCCGTCAGGGCCGAACCAGTCGTCCGCCTGTTCGATGACCCCGAACTGGAACTGCGCCTTGGCGGCGCGGCGCTCGGGGTGCAGCCCTGGACCGGGCCGATGATCTACGCCGAGACGGATGACGCCGTCGCCGTGCCCCACATGTCGGCCGCTGCTGCGGCGGGCCTCGCCGCCCTGCATCTCGATCTTGCCGCGGCCGAGCAACACTTGCTTGGCGGCAGGGATTTGCGGACGGCTCCCCATGTCAATCACGCCGCCCTGATCTCGCTCGGATTCACCGCCCACGAGATCGCGCGCGTCGAATCAGGCCTCGGCGGCCCGGGCGGGCTGCGCGCCGCTTTCGCCCCGGCCGTGGTGGGCGAGGGCTTCGTGCTCGACGTGCTGGGCGCCCAGCCCGACGCGCTCCAAGACCCCGCGTTCGATCTGTTGGCGTTCGCCGGATTCACGGAGGGGGAAATTTCCGCCGCCTCGGCCCAGGTTTGCGGAACGGGGCGGTTGTCTGACTGGAGTGATCTGACCAGCGATGAGGCGGAGGTGTTCGCATCCCGCGCCGAACTGGGTCCGGATGCCCGCATAGCCATGCTGGTCGCAGTTCAGCCCCATACCGGCCCCGCGGCGTGCCCGCTCGTGCTGCCGTTCGCCACCACCCCGGCCGAAATGTTCGTCTGGCAGGCCAGGGCGGCCGCCGCCGGGCTGCACGCCATCTGGCTGGTCAGGGCGCAGGCGCCGGGCTATGTCCTGCTGGACCTGCCGCCGGTCGATGAATCGCCCCCCGCCGCCGCTAACCCTCAGGTCATAGAGCGGGTGGTGGAGCGGATCGTCGAGCGCGACCGCGAGCGGCGCAAGATCCCCGACCGCCGCAAGGGCTACATCCAGAAGGCGGCCGTGGGCGGCCATAAGGTCTATCTGCACACCGGCGAATACGACGACGGCGAACTGGGCGAGATATTCATCGACATGCACAAGGAGGGCGCCGCCTTCCGCAGCCTGATGAACAACTTCGCCATCGCAATCTCCATCGGCCTCCAATACGGCGTGCCTTTGGAAGAATTTGTCGACGCCTTCGTTTACACCCGCTTCGAACCGGCCGGGCCGGTCACCGGCAACGACTCGATCCGTTCGGCCACCTCGATCCTCGACTATCTGTTCCGCGAGTTGGCGGTCTCGTACCTGGACCGCCACGACCTCGCCAGCGCCGACCCTGAGGAGTTCAACGCCGACGGCCTCGGCGGCGGGGCGCGGGACGATGCGGCCCTGGCCGGGGAAGAGCCCCTGCCCGCGGTCAAATACATCTCCAAGGGCTTCTCGCGTGGATCCACCCCCGACAATCTGGTCTTCCTGCCTCTGGGCCCGCGCAAGGCCGGGGGTGGCGGCGCGGCCGATCTGGGGGCTGCGGATGTCTGCCCGCAGTGCGGCGACCTGGCCATGGTGGCCCGCAGCGGCAAGCTGGTCTGCACCACCTGCGGCGCAGCGGGAGCCAAGACGGGCGAGACCTGACTGAGCCGGGCGGGTCTCCGGTGAAGGCGAACCTGGCCTTAACCTTGCGGCGACATGGTGTGCAGACGCCGTCGGCCGAGGTTCGCTAATGAAACGCCTGTTCGCCCTGACCCTCATCGCCGCCTCGGCCTTGGCCGTCGCAGCCTCGGCTCAAAACGCCGGACAGATCAGCCGAGTGCGCGCTGGAGCCGGCTGTCCGGGCTGCAACCTATTCCAGGCAGACCTGGGCGGGGTCGAACTCAAGGGCCGCAGCTTCGCCAAGGCGCGGCTGCGGCAGGCTGACCTCAGCCTCGCCGTCATGAACCGGTCCAATTTCTCCAGGGCTGACCTGCGCGACGTCAACGCTTACGGCGGTGTGTTCTCCGGCGCGAGTTTCGCCGGCGCCAACCTGACCAACGCCAGCTTCGTCGGCGCCTATCTGCAAGGGGCCAACTTCTCCGGCGCGACCCTGACCGGCGTCAACTTCGCCGGCGCTGAAATGCAGGGGGCCTCCATTAGCCAAGGCCAGCTCAATGCGGCCTGCGGCGACGAGACGACGGCCCTCCCGCGCGGCCTTCGGATCCCGGCCTGCCGCTGAGCTTGGCTAGGCCTTTGGAGGCCCGGCTGACCGTACGTGCAGTTCCTTGAGCTGCTTTTCCTGCACCTCCGACGGCGCATTCATCAGCAAATCCTGCCCCTGCTGGTTCAGCGGGAAGGCGATGACTTCGCGAATGGCCTGCTCTCCGGCAAGCAGCATCACGATGCGGTCGATACCCGGCGCCAGGCCGCCGTGGGGAGGCGCGCCGTGGCGGAAGGCGGAGAGCATGCCGCCGAACTCGGCCTCAACCGTCTCAGCGTCATAGCCGGCGATGGCGAAGGCCTTGAGCATCAGTTCGGGACGATGGTTTCGCACCGCGCCGGAACACAGCTCGTAGCCGTTGCAGACGATGTCGTACTGGTAGGCGAGGACGTCGAGGGGGTTCTTGGTCTCGAGCGCCTCGAGCTCCCCCTGGGGCATGGAGAAGGGGTTGTGTGAGAAGTCGACGCGGCCGTCGTCGGTCAGTTCATACATCGGGAAGTCGACGATCCAGCAGAACTCGAAGCGGCCCTCGTCGACGAGGCCAAGGTCGGCGCCGACCTTGGTGCGCGCCGCCCCGGCGAATTTGTAGAAGACCGATGGATCGCCGCCGACGAAGAACGCGGCGTCGCCGGTCTTGAGGCCCAGTTGCTGGCGGATCGCCTCGGTGCGCTCGGGGCCGAGGTTCTTGGCGATCGGGCCGGCGCCGCCTTCCTCGCCCTCGCGCCAGAAGACGTAACCGAGCCCGGGCTGGCCTTCGCTCTGGGCCCAGCCGTTCATCTTGTCACAGAAGGCCCGCGACCCGCCTGACGGAGCAGGGATCGCCCAGACGCCGTTCTTGGCGTCCTCCAGCATCCGCGCAAAGACGCCGAAGCCGCCGCCGCGGAAGTGCTCAGATACGTCCTGCATCTTCAGGGGGTTGCGCAAATCCGGCTTGTCGGTGCCGTACCAGGCGATGGCGTCGCGGTAAGGCAAGCGGGGGAACGGATAGGGCGTCACGGGCCGACCGTCGGCGAACTCCTCGAACACGCCGTGCATCACAGGCTCAATGGCGGCGAAGATGTCGTCCTGGGTGACGAAGCTCATCTCCACGTCGAGCTGATAGAACTCCAGCGAACGGTCGGCGCGCAGATCTTCATCGCGGAAACAGGGGGCGATCTGGAAATAGCGGTCGAAGCCGGAGACCATCAGCAGCTGCTTGAACTGCTGCGGGGCCTGCGGCAGGGCGTAGAACTTGCCAGGATGCAGACGCGACGGGACCAGGAAGTCGCGCGCGCCCTCGGGGCTGGAGGCGGTCAGGATCGGCGTCTGGAACTCGGTGAAGCCCTGGCCTTCCATCCTGCGGCGGATCGAGGCGATCACCTGGGACCGCAGCATGATGTTGCGGTGCAGGGTCTCCCGGCGCAGGTCCAGATATCGGTATCTCAGACGGATTTCTTCAGGATATTCGGGCTCGCCGAAGACCGGCAGCGGCAGTTCAGCGGCCTCGGACAACACCTCGACCCCGGCGACCCGGACCTCGATCCCGCCCGTAGGCAGATTGGCGTTGATCGTTTCCGCAGAGCGCGCGACGACTTCACCGTCCACCCGGATGACGCTTTCCGCGCGCAGGCGCTCGACGGCGGGGAAGCCGGGCGTCTCGGGACCGAGCACCAGCTGGGTCAGGCCATAGTGATCCCGCAGGTCGATGAACACCAGACCGCCGTGATCGCGCTTCCTGTGTATCCAGCCGGACAGGCGCACCGTCTGGCCTTGATGATCGGGGCGCAGATCGCCGCAGCTGTGGGAACGATAGGCGTGCATCGAGGCTCTGGAATCTCGCAGTTTTTGAAGGCCGGACGGGCGCACGGCGCCCCCGGATTGTCAAGTTGGGCGGCTTGCCGACTTGGGCTTGGATCGCCATATCGCGACCTAGCCCTGCGTCGACGGCCTCCGGCCGGACTGATAAGACCTGGGGTCGCGCCCAGACCTGGACACCATATTTTGAGTCGACAGTTACGATTGAAGCTTGAACGGCGCGAAGGCTTCCGCGCCCAAGACTTCATCGCATCCGGCGCCAACGCCGTCGCCCTCGCCGCCCTCGCCGCCTGGCCGCATTGGCACGGCGGCTGTCTGGCGCTGGTCGGCCCGGCCGGGTCAGGAAAGAGCCATCTGGCCCATACCTGGGCGGCCAGGGTCGGCGCCCAAGTCCTCACGGCCGCCGCCGCCGTCGACCTGCGCGCCTTGGAAGGCGGGCCGGTGGTGCTCGAGGACGCTGACCGCGGCGCCCATGACGAGGACCTGTTTCACCTGATCAATATGGCCGCGGTCGAAGGCGGCGGCCTGCTTCTGACTGCCCGGACCCCCCCGTCCGTCTGGCCCGCCGCCCTGCCGGACCTGAGATCGCGGCTGAACGCCATGCGCGTGGCGGAGCTCGCTGAGCCCGACGACGCCATACTGGGGGCCGTATTCGAGAAATTCTTCCGTGAGCGGAATATAAAACCGGCCGATGACCTGATTCCTTATCTGCTCAACCGTATCGAACGGTCCGTGCCGCGGGCTCTAGAGATTGTCACACGATTGGACGAAGCTTCCGACGCCGATGGTCGCGCCGTATCCAAAGCCCTGGCGCGGCAAATCCTCGATTCCGAGGCGCCGAGCCTTGATCTCTTTGAGTGAGAGTTAATCGTTTTGGAGGAAGACTTGCCGCAGGCCGCCCCGCGCGCGACAACTAGGACATCATGACCCCTCCCGCAGATGACATGTCCGAGGCGGCTGCGCATTCGGTGCGCCTGGCCGAGCCGCAATCCCAGGACGGCCTCGATCTGGACCTGATGAGGTCGCCGGCGCGCTTCTTCAATCGCGAGCTGTCGTGGCTGGCGTTCAACCGCCGCGTTCTTGAGGAGAGCGAGAACCCGCGCCATCCCCTGCTGGAGCGCCTACGGTTCCTGTCGATCTCGGCCAGCAACCTCGACGAGTTCTACATGGTCCGCGTCGCCGGCCTGAAAGGGCAGGTCCGCGAGGGCGTGCGGGTATTGAGCCAGGACGGCCTCACCGCGTTGGAGCAGCTGGAGCGCGTCAACACCGCCGCCACCGAGCTGGCCGCTGCGCAGCAGCAGCTATGGCGCCACCTGTGCACGGAATTGGCCGGCGAGGGCATCAAGCTGGTGGACCACAGCGTCATCACCCGCGCCGAGCGCCGCAGCCTGGAGGAGATCTTCCAGAGCCAGCTATTTCCGGTCCTGACGCCTCTGGCCATCGACCCGGCCCACCCGTTCCCATTCATCCCCAACCTGGGATTCTGCCTGGCGCTGAAGCTGAAGCGCCTGTCCGACGGCAAGCTGCAATACGCCCTGGTGCCCGTCCCCACCCAGGTGCGCCGGTTCTGGGAGCTGCCCAGCCCGGCTGGCCGTACGACGGCTCGCGGCAAACGCCGGTTCCTGGCGCTCGAAGGGCTGCTGGCCCTGTTCCTGGACCACCTGTTTCCCGGCTGCGAGATCGAAGCCCAGGGGGTCTTCCGCCTTCTGCGCGACAGCGATGTGGAGATGGAGGAGGAAGCCGAAGACCTAGTGCGTGAGTTCGAGCTGATGCTCAAGCAGCGCCGCCTGGGCTCGGTGGTGCGCATCAAGATCGAAGCCTCCATGCCGGCCGATCTGCGCGAGTTCATCATCGGCAACCTGCATGCCGAGCCTCAGGACGTGAACCTGGTCGACGGCATGCTCGGCATGGCCCAGCTCAGCCAGCTGATCCCCGCTGACCGGTCGGAACTGAAATTCAAGCCGTTCGAAGCGCGTTTCCCCGAACGTATCCGCGACCACGGCGGCGACTGTTTCGCGGCCATCCGCGAGAAGGACATTCTCGTCCACCACCCGTTCGAGAGCTTCGACGTGGTGGTCCAGTTCCTGCGCCAGGCCGCCCGCGACCCCAGCGTGCTGTCGATCAAACAGACCCTCTACCGCACCTCTCAGGACAGCCCGATCGTCGCCGCCCTGATCGAAGCGGCCGACAACGGCAAGAACGTCACCGCCCTGGTGGAGATCAAGGCGCGCTTCGACGAAGAGGCGAACCTGAAATGGGCCCGCGATCTGGAGCGCGCCGGGGTCCACGTGGTGTTCGGATTCGTCGAGTACAAGACCCACGCCAAGCTTTCCATCGTGGTGCGGCGCGAGGGCGAATCGCTGCGGACCTACTGCCACTTCGGCACCGGGAACTACCACCCGCAGACGGCGAGGGTTTACACGGACCTGTCGCTGTTCACGACCGACCCGGTGCTGTGCCGCGACAGCATGAGGCTGTTCAATTTCATCACCGGCTACGCCCGGCCGGAAAGCCTGGAGAAGCTGTCCTTCTCTCCGGTGACCATGAAGCCGGACCTGCTGCGTCTCATCAGCGCCGAGATCGCCAACGCCAAGGCGGGAAAGCCCGCGGCGATCTGGGCCAAGATGAATGCGTTGGTCGATCCGGTGATCATCGACGCCCTCTACCGCGCCAGCCAGGCGGGCGTTTTCATCGACCTAGTGATCCGCGGCATCTGCTGCCTGCGACCGGGCGTGCCGGGCCTGTCGGAGCACATCCGGGTCAAGAGCATCGTCGGGCGTTTCTTGGAGCACTCGCGGATCGTGGCCTTCGCCAACTGCCATCCCATGCCCAGCACCCATACGCGGTTGTTCATCTCCTCGGCCGACTGGATGCCGCGCAACCTGGACCGGCGGGTCGAGACCCTGGTCCCCATCGAAAACCCAACGGTCCACCAACAGATCCTGCAGCAGATCATGGTGGCGAATCTGAACGACGAAGCCCAAAGCTGGACTCTGGACGCTTCGGGCGCATACCACCGCAGCGAAAGCTGGCGGGGCCGGCAGGCCTTTTCGGCCCACGAGTATTTCATGACCAACCCGAGCCTCTCGGGCCGCGGTCACAAAGTCAGGGACCTGCCGCGCGCATTCGATCATGTGGGAGCCAAACGCTAGTCCTTTGCCGCAGGCTGTTCCGGGTTCCTCGACCGACGCGGCGGTCATAGACGTCGGCTCCAACTCCGTGCGCCTGGTGGTTTACCGGCTCGAAGGACGCGCGATCTGGACCGTCTATAACGAGAAGGTCCTGGCCGGGCTCGGTCGCGACCTGCAGCGCACCGGCCGATTATCCACCGAAGGGATCGAGGTCGCCTTGGCCGCGCTGCGGCGATTCAAGGCGCTGCTGGACGCCATCCGCCCTGACGCGGTCTATGCCGCGGCCACGGCCGCTGTGCGCGAGGCCCGCGACGGCCTCGCCTTCGCCAAGCAGGTCAAGGACGAGACCGGGATCGCCCTGAACATCCTGTCGGGCGAGGATGAGGCGCGCTATGCGGCGCTCGGAGTGATTGCAGGCGCCCCGGACGCCGGCGGGGTCGCCGGGGACCTCGGCGGCTATAGCCTGGAGCTGGTTCGCATCCAGGGGCGGCGCCCTGCCGACCGGATTACTCTGCCGCTGGGCCCATTCGCCTTGCAGGCCAAGGACGGCGCCGCCGTCAAGACCGACGACCTGCACAAGGCTGTCGCCCGCGCCCTGCAGCCTGTCGCAGCCGGGTTCGCCAGCGACTGTTTCTATGCCGTCGGCGGGGCCTGGCGGAACCTGGCCCTCCTGCACATGCAGATGGTTCGATATCCGCTTGAAATACTGCATCAATATGAAATCAGCGCCCGTGAGGCCTGTGAGACGGCGCGTTTCGTGACTCGCCAGTCGAAAAGTTCCCTGGAACGCATTGAAGGTCTTTCTAAAAAGCGCATCGAGACCCTGCCCCACGCCGCCGTCATCCTGGAGGGCGTCATCGAACAGCTCGGGGTGCGGACCGTTCAGATCTCGGCCTACGGACTGCGTGAAGGCCTGCTCTTCGACGCCATGTCCGCCGCCCTGCGCGCCCGAGATCCCCTGTTGGAGGGGTGCGCCGCCCTGGGCGCCCGGCAAGAGATAGCTGAAGACCTTGGCGCCGGCCTGGAAGCTTGGCTCAAGCCTGCATTCGACGCCTTACCGCCCGTGCTGGATCACGGCCGGGATGGGGTGCTGCTGGCAGCGGCCTGCCGCCTAGCCGATCTGGGTTCGCGCCTGCACCCAGATCATCGGGCGCAGCTGGTGTTCGAGCAGGTCCTGCGCGCGCCGGTTGTCGGCATGAACCACGTCGAGCGGGCCTTTCTCGCCCACACGGTCTTTTCGCGTCACACGGCCTCTGCCTCCGTGCCCGAACCGGCGATCATCGACCGCCTGCTGAGCGAAGAACGGCTCCGCCGCGCCCGGGCCATTGGCGCCGCCATTCGTCTGGGTTGCGACCTGTCTGGGCGCTCTACCGCCCTGCTCGGCCGCTCGACCCTCACCCTCCAGGACGGCGCCGTTGTCCTGGGAGCCGCCAAGGCCTCGGCTGATCTCCTTCTCGGCGAGCAGACCACCCGGCGGGCCCAGACCCTCGCCACCGCTCTGGAGCGGGAGCTGCGCATCGAACAGGGTTGAGGCTCAGCGCATCGGCGGCGCGTACAGCAACCCGGGCTCGGGAGCGTTCCACAAGGCGCTGCGACCGCGCTCCAGTCCCAGCGGCGTATCCGGCCCGAGATGGCGGTCGAATATCTCGCCGTAGGACCCGACTTGGTTGATCGCCCGGTAAGCCCAATCGATCGGCAGTCCCAGCAAGCGGCCGTAAGCGCCCTCGACCCCGAGCAGCCGGCGCACCTGCGGATCGTTCGACTCGCGGCGCGCCTGCGGAGCGGACTGGGCGGTGATCCCCATTTCTTCGGCCAGGATCAGGCTGTTCAGGGTCCATCGGACGACGGCGGCCCACCCGTCGTCGCCCTCGCGAACGACAGGACCCAGCGGGGCTTCGGCGGCCCTATCGGGCAGGAGGCTGTAGGCCCCGGGACGGGCCAGGACGGCGCGGGCGCCCGCCAGAGTGGAGATGTCGCCTGCCAGCACGTCGCAGTCGTTGCGCTCGAAGGCCAGTCGAGCGGCGGCGGCGGTTTCAGCCGGCACAGGCGTGTAACTCAGACTGCGAGCGCGAAAAAAGTCAGCCATGGTCGACTGCTGCGCCCCCGCCTCAACGCAGATGCGCCTCCCGGCCATGTCTTCGGCGCTCTGTAGGTTCAGGCTGCGCAGCGCCAGAAATCCCTGAGAGTCGTAGAAACTGATCCCGACGAAGTCCACGCCAAGGGCCGTGTCCCGCGAAAAGGTCCAGGCGGTGTTACGGGCCAGCAGATCCACTGCGCCCGACTGAAGGGCGGCGAAGCGCGCCCGCTCGTCCAGGGCCGTATAGGTCACCAGGCGCGCATCCCCCAGCACCGCCGCCGCCACGGCCCGGCACAGATCGACGTCGAAGCCCCGCCACAGACCGCGATCGTCCTTGGCCGAAAACCCCGCCAACGTTCCGTTCACGCCGCAATTCAGACGGCCGCGGGCGCGAACCTTGCGCAGGGTCGGGCTGGAGGCGCGGGCGCCCGGCGCTTGCAGGGCCTCGGTTTCGGCGGTCCGTGGCGGCGCGACAGAGGCCGGCGGCGGCTCGCCGGAACAGGCGGCCGCTGCCGCACAGACCATCAGCGCCGCCCATCGCCGCCAACCCATGCGCATCCGCTCCTTGATCGCCTCGCGCCGCCGGTCTCTAAACGCATGACGCGGACGGCTGTAAGGTCGGCATCCGCGCATTGTCGTCAAGGCGGATGGCTCAAGACGCATGGCTGAAGATTCTCAAGGCCGGCCGAAGCCGCGCCGGCGCGCGGCTACCCAGCTCATCCACGCGGCCTCGGGGCCCGGCGAGTTGGTCCGCACCGTAGGACCCCCGGTCCAACGCGGCTCCACCGTGCTCGTGGACCGCGCCGCTCAACTCTACGACAACGCCAGCCTAACCTACGGCCGTCAGGGGCTCGCCGCTCAGGCCGCCCTCTGCGCGGCCCTGGACGAGCTGGAGGGAGCGGCCGGGACCTGCCTCTATCCATCGGGCATGGCGGCGGTCGCGGGGGCCCTGCTGGCCCTGCTCAAGGCTGGCGACGAGGTGCTGGTCGCCGACTGCGTCTATGCCCCGACCCGCCGTCTGTGTGATCATCTGCTGCGCCGATACGGGGTGGAGGTGCGCTACTTCGATCCCTGCGCAGACGCCGAGGCGGTCATCGCCCAGGTCACATCGGCGACGCGTCTGATCATGCTGGAATCCCCTGGGTCATTGACCTTCGAGGTCTTGGACGTGCCTGGGATCGCGCGTCTGGCGAGCGAGCGGGGCGTGCTGACGGCTATCGACAACACCTATGGCGCCGGACTGCTTTTCAAACCCCTGGACCACGGCGTCGACGTATCGATCCAGGCCCTGACCAAATATGTCGGCGGCCATTCGGATCTGTTCATGGGCTCGGCCTCGGCCCGCGACCCTGCGGTTCTGCGCCGCCTGCAAGACGGCGTCCTGCAGATGGGGTGGGCGGCCTCGCCGGACGACGCCTATCAGATGCTGCGGGGCCTGCGCACCCTCGCCCTGAGGCTGGAGCACCATGGCTCAAGCGCCGTGGCCGCCGCCGCCTGGCTGCGGGACCAGCCTGAGGTGAGCGAAGTGCTCTGCCCTGCCCTACCTGGCGCGCGGGGCCATGACCTGTTCCAGCGCGACTTCTCAGGCCCCTGCGGCCTGTTCGGCATCACCCTGTCGCCAGCGCCCCAGTCCGCCGTCCTGGCCTTCCTCGACGCCCTCGAGGTTTTCGGTCTCGGATTCTCATGGGGAGGATTCGAGAGCCTGGCCATCCATTGTGATCCGCAGCTGTCGCATCGCACGATCCCGTGCGGGCTCAAGGGACCGCTGGTGCGGCTGCATGTCGGATTGGAGGCGCTGGATGACGTGATCGCCGACCTGCGCCAGGGCCTCGACGCCTTCGCCCGCGCCTAGACCGCCTGGCCGGCGCTCCATCCGGACGACCAGGCCCACTGGAAGTTATAGCCGCCCAACCAGCCGGTGACATCGACGACCTCGCCGATGAAATAGAGACCTGGCGCGGACCTGGCCTCCATGGTGCGGGAATCCAGATCGCGCGTATCGACCCCGCCCAAGGTGACCTCGGCCGTGCGGTAACCCTCGCTGCCGGCCGGCTTCAGCCGCCAGGCGCCCACCGCCTCGGCGGCGCGCCGCAGCGCCTTGTCTGAAAGGCCCGCCATGGCCGGCGCGTCGTCGCCAGCGATAAGCTGGGCCAGACGCTTGGGCAGGCGCCAGCCCAGGACGGTCTGGAGGGCGCTGCGGGGATGATCGGCGCGGGCGGCGCGCAGCAGTTCAAAGGGGTCCTCGCCGGGTAGCAAGTCGATCACGATCTCGTCGCCTTCGCGCCAGTAGGAGGAAATCTGCAGGATCGCCGGGCCGCTGAGGCCGCGATGGGTGAACAGCAGCGCCTCGGCGAACCGGGTCTTTCCACACGCCACGACGGCCTCGGCGGACACCCCCGCCAGGGGGGCCATCCGCGCCAGAGCAGCCTCGTCGAAGGTCAGGGGAACCAGACCCGGCCGCGTCGGCGTCACTCGCACCCCGAACTGGGCCGCAAGATCGTAGCCCCAGCCGGTCGCGCCCATCTTGGGGATCGACTTGCCCCCGGTGGCGACCACCAGGGCGCGGCACGCCACCGGCGCGCCGGCGACGGTCAGGGTGAAGCCGTCCGCAGAGCGGGCGACAGCCGACACCTTGGCGCCGAGACGCAGCTCCACCCCGCCCTGGTTCATCTCGGTCAGCAGAAGATCGATGATTTGGCGGGCGGAGCCGTCGCAGAACAGCTGGCCCAGGGCCTTCTCGTGGTAGGCGACGCCGCCGCGCTCCACCAGGGCGATGAAATCCTGCGCCGTGTACCGGCTGAGGGCCGAAATGCAGAAGCGGGGGTTTTGCGACAGGAAGGCGCCCGGCGCGGTGTTCAGATTGGTGAAGTTGCAGCGCCCGCCGCCGGAGATGCGGATTTTCTCTCCGGGCGCCGCGGCATGATCGACGATCAGCACCCGGCGTCCGCGCTTGCCGGCCTCAGCGGCGCACATCATGCCGGCCGCGCCCGCCCCGACCACCACGACATCGAACACTTCCAAGGGGGCGGACCTCAGCGGCTGGCGGAGAAAATTGGCGCGCCCTGCAGGACTCGAACCTGCGACCGTCCGCTTAGAAGGCGGATGCTCTATCCAGCTGAGCTAAGGGCGCGGACGGGGCGAGACTGACGACCCCGGAAGAGAAAGTCCAACCGGAGAGGCGCTCAATGCGTCCAGGGCTGGCGGCGTCCGGCGGCGAAGTTGTCGGCATAGGCCTTGATGATCTTGCTGCGTTCCTTGGGCTCGATCACTTGGAAAGGGATGCCATGGGTTTGAGCGTAGGCGACCGCCTGGTCGCGGCTCTCGAAAGACAGGCAGACCTGGCCGTTCATGTCGGTCGAGCTGGTCCAGCCCATAAGCGGCTCGGGCACGCGGGCGGAGGCGGGCTCAAACTCCAGCAGCCAATCCTTGGTCTTGGCCATGCCCGACTGCATGGCGGACTTGGCGGGGCGGTAGATACGCGCGAGCATGGCGGAACCCTTGCGGCCTCAGACGGCCTTAGAGCCTGGGATAGCCGACGACCGCCCAAGTTTCCAGAGTCAGACACCTGCCGCCGCAAACCATGACAGACGCCCTCGATATCATCGCGCCCGAGCGCGTCGGCCTGTCCGCCGCCCGGCTGCGCCGGATGGACGATCACTTCCGCTCTGCCTATGTGGATACCGGAAAAGTCCCGGGAATCCTGACGCTTGTCGCTCGGCGCGGCGCGGTAGCTCATTTGTCGGTCGCCGGCATGGCCGACCGCGAGCGCGGGGTCGCCATGCGTGATGACGCTTTGGTGCGCATCTATTCGATGACCAAGCCGCTGACGAGCGTGCTGTTCATGATGCTGGTGGAAGAAGGAAAGGTCGCCCTGGACGATCCCGTCTGCGGCCTGATTCCTAAGTGGCGGGACCTTGGGGTCTATCAATCCGGCGCCGCCGGCGCTTTCAAGTCCCGGCCGCCTGAGCGGCCGATGCTGATGATCGATCTGCTACGCCACACCTCCGGCCTGACCTACGCCTTCCAGGAGCGCACCCCGGTGGACGCCGCCTACGCGAAAGCGGGCATAGGCACGCTCGGCGCCCACGACCTGAACCTTGTCGGGGCCATCGAGGCCCTGGCGGCGATCCCCCTGGATTTCTCGCCGGGGTCCGCCTGGAACTATTCGGTGTCGACCGATGTGCTCGGCTATCTGATCGGCGTCATCGAGCGACGGCCCTTCGAGGATGTGCTCCGGGATCGGCTGCTGGAGCCGCTGGGCATGACGGACACGGGCTTCCAGGTCCCGGCTGCGGAAGCCTCGCGCTTGGCGGCCTGCTATCTGGCCCAGCCCGGCGGCCAGGCGACCCTCACCGACGACCCGGTCAAGAGCGCCTATCTGCGCGCGCCGCGCCTGGTGTCCGGCGGCGGCGGGCTGATCTCGACGGCCGCCGATTACCTGAGGTTCTGCCGGATGCTCCTGGCCGGGGGCACGCTCGACGGCGCGCGCTACCTCAGCCGCAAGACCGTGGCGCTGATGACCGCCAACCACCTGCCCGGCGGCGGCGACCTGACCGAGATGTCGGTGTCGATGTTCAGCGAGGCCGCCTATGCGGGAGTCGGCTTCGGGCTGGGGTTCGCTATTGTCGAGCATCCCGCACGGATGATGGCGCCCGGCACGGCCGGAAGCTATTTTTGGGGCGGCGCTGCCGGCACCTATTTCTGGATCGACCCGGCCGAGGAGCTGATCGTGATCTTCATGACCCAGCTGCGCGACTCCAGCCTGTTTCCGCTGCGTCGCGACCTGCGTAACATGGTCTATGCGGCGTTCGACGATTGATCAGGACCGGCTGACGATCGGAGCGAGAGGATTCGAACCTCCGACCCTCTGCCCACAAAAAAATCCGGACGTCCGGAGACGCCCTGATGGCTCAGCAAGCTCTGGTCGTCTCGCGAAAACAACTGCGCCAAGTACCCCAATAGGCTCGAAACCCAGCTAAGCTTGGTCT
>Ga0335397_10006371_pt1 | contig 15239 bp, 5 predicted proteins | sample MAT04_FD_205740 | JGI IMG/M metagenome (GOLD analysis project Ga0335397, IMG submission 205740) | Freshwater microbial communities from Lake Fryxell liftoff mats and glacier meltwater in Antarctica - MAT-04 (spades assembly) (version 2) ...
GGAGTGGCTTTCCGTTACCGCTTTCCGGAAAAATCAAGCCAAACCTATTCCGTTACCAACGAAGCCAGCGGCTTTAAACTGAATCCGAACGGGAAAACCTGGATTATGCCTTACGATGAACCTTCGGAATGGGGCCCTGCTTACGAAGCATATTATACAAATGGACTTAAAACAGGAACTTCCTCTCCAAATATACAAGGATGGGCATTTCCCCTGCTTTTTAACTCAAATGGAATGTGGGTTATGATCACCGAAGCCGGAATGGATACAACCTTTTATGGAGCGCGTATTCAGCAGAATACGGATAACGGTTTATATAAAATCCGCCTTCCCGATGCTGCCGAAGGATTGGGAACGGGTGTTGTCGAAGCCTCATCAACGCTTCCATGGGCAACTCCATGGCGTGTTATCGTGGTTGGCGAAACTCCCGGAACCATTGTTGAAAACAACCTGGTTTACAATCTGAGTGAACCCTGTAAAATAAAAGACGTTTTCTGGATAAAACCCGGCCGTGCTTCCTGGAGCTGGTGGTCGGATCATACCAGCCCGAATGATATAAATAAACTGAAACGGTATGTCGATCTGGCAAAGGATATGACCTGGGAATATTCGCTGGTTGATGCCAACTGGAATATCATGAAAACCGGGAACATCAACGATCTGAATGCGTATGCAAAGGAAAAGGGCGTCGGGCTGCTGCTCTGGTATAATTCGGGCGGACCTCACAACAAAGTAACCGAACAACCCCGCGATATTATGAACGATGCCACCAAACGTAGGGCCGAAATGAAAAAACTACAGGAATGGGGCATAAAAGGAATTAAAGTCGACTTCTTTCAAAGCGATAAACCAAATGTGATGAGGCTTTATACTGATATTCTGAAAGATGCCGCCGATTTTCACCTGCTTGTCGATTTTCATGGATGCACATTGCCACGAGGCTGGGCACGTACCTGGCCAAACCTGATGTCGATGGAAGGGGTAAAAGGAGCTGAACAATATACTTTTGACCTGAATTTTGCCGAAAATGCCAATGTTTACAACACCATTTATGCCTATACACGAAATGTGGTTGGCTCTATGGATTATACTCCTGTAACATTCTCCGATTACATGGCATCTACCTACCACAGTACAACCTGGGCTCACGAACTGGCTTTGTCAGTAATTTTCGAAAGCGGACTTCAGCATTTTGCTGATCGCGATTCGGCATACCAATCTGTTCCGGTTTATGTTCAGGCATTCTTGAAAAATGTTCCTGTAGCGTGGGATGAAACAAAATATATTTCGGGCGAACCGGGAAAATATATTGCCATGGCACGCCGCAAAGGAACCACCTGGTATGTGGCAGCCATTGATGGTGAGAAAAAAACACAGAATCTCTCCCTGCCTCTGTCGTTCCTTAGTAAAGGCTCTTACACTCTTAACCTGATCTCAGATAATAATACAGGGAAAGGATTTGTAAACAGCCAAAAACAAATTACCTCCGTTGATAATATCAATATTGAAGTGATGCCTAAAGGCGGATTTGTTGCGGTAATTAGTTCCAAATAAACTCACTCACGGCTATTGAACAAACTAAAAAAGCACTTTCTGCAGATTCACAAGGAGTTCAATATCAAAAAAGAATTACCATCAATAACTTAAACAGAACAAGCAATAAAATCTAAATAATACCAACCATGACACATCCAAAGTTTGAAAAAAAAGTACAATCCGTAAGATCATTTCTTTCAAAAAATAAATGGTTTTCCAGAGCTACACCCATTGTAATTGGCCTGTTGGCTACTACGTGGTTTGTAATCCGGGTTATACCAAAACCGTCAAGGGCAGGTTATCCTTGTATGAAGGTTGCTTACCCATTTATGACCGCATTTATTTTGTGGATTATAAGTTTTACCGGGATTTTTGCCTCCTATAAGTTACTGGTTTCAAGTCTCCGCCGAAAGCATTTGCTAATGATTGGCCTTAGCCTGACATTCCTGCTTGTAGCCATAGGATTTCATATCTATACAAATACCGATAAAGTATTCGCCCAATCGCCTGAAGCTGTTGTTCATCCGGTCAACGAGCCTTTCGGTGAAGGACAGGGCGTATTGCCGGGGCGTGTTACCTGGGCTTGGAACCCGGATGCTACCAACGAAAACTGCACCAACGATTTAACAAAGAACGACGGGTATTATCTGAATAAAAATAATAACCAGGCAGTTATCGACCTGTTGGTACAGCAATCCGTACAGCAGATTGGCAATCAGCCTATACTGGCTGATGCCTGGAATGCTATATTCCGTTCTTTTAATATAAAAAAGGGAAAAGGAGATATAAGTTATGTTGCAGGTGAAACGGTATTCCTGAAAGTAAACATGGGTACTGCCGGATGGGCGACTAAACCAGATTTTACCAGGCAGTCCTGGGCTATGACAGGTTATGCAGAAACCAGTCCCCAGGCAATTGTGGCTATATTAAAGCAACTCGTTAATGTGGTTGGTGTTCCACAGAATAAAATTATTGTTGCCGATCCAATCGCGCATATGTATGCCGAAACCTACCAGATTATTCATGACATTTTCCCCAATGTGATTTTTGGAGATAAAAACCCCTTAGCAACTTATGGCCGCACAGTGCTACACCAGGAAACAACCCCGGTGATTTATTACTCGGATAATGGAACTGTATTGACTGAAACCAGCGATTGTTTGTATACTGAAATGCAGAATGCGGATTACATGATCAATATAGCCGCACTTAAAGCGCATGCTCGTGCCGGTATTACACTTACAGCTAAAAATCATTACGGTTCACATACGCGCGGAAGTGCGGCTCATTTGCACAACGGGCTGGTGGCTCCTGAAAATGATATACCGGTCAAAACCGGTTATGGCAGATACCGCACTCAGGTTGACCTGATGGGAAGCAAGTACCTTGGGCAAAATACATTACTCTATATTGTCGATGGACTATGGGGCGGAACCGAAGCGACCGAAACCCCGGTGAAATGGAAGATGGCTCCTTTCAATAACGATTGGCCAAGTTCATTTTTCATGTCGCTCGATCAGGTTGCCCTGGAATCGGTTTGTTTTGATTTTCTGCGTTCAGAAGCTCCGTTAAACAAAGCAGCATGGAAAAACCGTCCGCTGATGGACCAGGGCGTTGACGATTATCTGCACCAGGCAGCATCGTCCGCAAACTGGCCTAAAGATATCGTTTATGATCCTGATGGTAGCGGAACACCCTTACCAAGCCTTGGTGTTCATGAGCATTGGAACAATGCCACCGATAAGCAATATTCAAGGAATATAGGATTTTCGAAAGGTATCGAACTGATTAAAATCCTGCCTAAAAAATTATCGGGAAGCAACTTCCAGACCTACGATGTAAACCAGGCAATTCCGGTTGTAGATGGTGTTGGTGATGAAAGTATATGGGAGAATGTAAGCTGGCAATATATTGACCAAGTTTGGAAACCTTACAGTGATGTTTTGAGTGCGGCTGACTTTAATGGCAGATTTAAAGTACTTTGGTCTGCAACGCAAAATAAACTATATGTTCTGGCAGAAACCACAGATGATGACTTTGTTGATGGATATGTTTATCCTGCCAGCAATTATCCGGATTACGACATTCTTGAAATTTTTATGGACGAAAACAAATCGCAGGGTACTCACATATTCGACAACGGGGCTGAAAACGCCGAGAACGCTTTCTCGTATCATATTGTTATAAACAGGCCTGCTGACGGACAAACCACATCTGATAAAAAGGTTCTTGATATTGCCGGGAAAAGCTGGTCTAATCTCTTTTACCCGAACTATGCCGATCATTTCCCTGAGTTTACAGTAAAGCGAGATGGTAACAAACTTACCTGGGAGTTTTCACTCGTCGTTTACAAAGATACCTACGATCCTACCAAAACCGCCGCTCAGAATACTGCAGCAATTTCGACATTGGCAGCAAATAAAACCATCGGCTTTGCAATGGCTTACTGCGATGCTGATGGCGGCGTGGGACGTGATAATTTTATTGGCTCCGACTGGGGGCCATTAAAAGCAAATAACGAATTTAACGATTACTGGATGCTTGCTGATAATTACGCTACCATGACACTTAAAGCCGCAAATCCAATTACTGCAATCATATCCAGACCTGTAGCTTCTGCATTTGCCAATGCAATGAAATTGTACCCAAATCCTTCGAATGGAGTCTTTTCACTCGAACTCGAATCGCTGGATCCAACCAAGCCGGTTGTGGTTTCGGTTTACAACTCTCAAGGACAAATGGTCGAATCCTCCACATATTCCTCATCTCAGTCAAGCTTGCTTCATCCGATGAATCTTTCGGGCATGGCAAGAGGAAATTATATAATCCGTGTTGTTAACGGCAAAAACAGTGCATCACAAAAAATTCAAATAATTAACTAACAATGAGAAAACTCCTGTTTGTCTTAGGTTTTATTGCATTCAGTTCAGCCTGCTTCGCGCAACATCCGGGCGATACGGTTAATGCCGTTTTTGCCGATAAGTATGGGGCTGTCTGGCTTGGTACGGATTATGGACTGCTGCGAAAAACAGACAATACCTGGAAAGCGTATTTTACAAAAGATAACGAACCGGGCTTTGTAAAAAGTCTTACGCCTCAGCAATCGGGATCCGACAATTTATTGTGGATTGGTACCAGGAAAGGTGCAACCAAAGCTACCTATACTTCCGAAGGAATTATCTCAAGAATGGATTATTCTAAAGGGAACAGCGGACTGCAATCCGACACGGTTAATGATATCGCTGTTGGCAAATATATGAGTTGCTTTTATGCCACACCCCTGGGATTAGGAGTCTTAGCGAACACAGTCTGGAGTTTCTTAAAAACGATATACAATGTAAGTAATGTGGAATTCAGCAGTGTGAAGTCCATGGGCGACACTGTTTATATTGCCACTCGTGGTAAAGGCGTGGCACGACTGGTGCAGAAGGTTGATGGCACTACCGGCGCTTCTTCCTATGTTAAGCCCTGGTCTGGTTTGCCTTCCGACGATGTTACCTGTGTATTTATTGATTCCAGGCGAAATCAATGGTACGGAACCGCTGCCGGACTTGCCAGGCATACCAGCATAAAAGCAAAGGAAGGCTGGGATGTTTACCTCACCAATGAACTTCCTGATCCGTTTATAAACGCAATTGCCGAGGACCCGGATGGGAATATCTGGATTGGAACCAATGGTGGTTTGTCGAAACTGGCAAGTGACCTGGTAACAATTACAACTTTCAAAGTAGCTGAAGGACTGCCTGATAACCACATAAATTCAATTTGTGTTCTCGGCAATAATTCAATCTGGATCGGGACCAATAAAGGAGCTTCGTATTTCGATGGAGGAAAATTCGGGAATATTCTGACTTCGGATTATGCCAAAAATTTTGAAGGGACCTTTGGCATTGAGGACGATTATGCAGCGAGGAATAAACTTTATGAGGTTTACCCTAACCCGGTTTCTTCCGATCTGAATATCAGATTTAACAGGATTCTGAGCGAACCGGCCGTGGTTCAGATCTTTGATTTACGGGGATCCCTGGTAAAAAACTGGGTGGCCGGTAAAAGCCAGAATGAATTTCACCGTGATATCAGTAGGAATTCAGATGAGAAATTGGTTCCGGGAATCTATTTGCTGGTTGTTCAATCCTCCGGCGTGAAGCAAGCCTCGAAAATTGTAGTACTATAAATTATAGAGCCGGAAAATAATTTTGCCAGGGAAAAGTTACGCAGCTTCCTCACTTTGATAAAGTATTGGAATTCGGTTTTCCCTGGCTAAGTTATACATAATCACACGATAACGAAAAGCGGAATAGAATCATAGCAACACAGTTTATACAATTTTTAATTTACAAATCTTAATGCCATGAAAACAGATAAAATGATAAAACCAATTATTAAAAAGAGCATTCAACGCTTTTCGGTTATACTGTTCTGCTTTGTAATAACTTCTTTTACCGGTTTTGCACAGGTTGCAAATGATATACTGGTTCTCAAAACAGCTCATGTTGTCCATCCTCTCGAACAGGTTATTGTTTCGTGTAAAAGCTTAGGAACTTTAACTGTTACAGATGCAAAAGGCCATGAATATTACAAAACCAATGCTGGTAAACGGGTGGCATTTTTAGCCGGTGGCGCTGCCGGAATCCAGAAAATTTCAGTCATCGATAAAGCAGGAAAAACCAAAGGAACTGTCACATTTACTCTGGCAGCCAATACTGATGTAAATGATGGTGGTAAATTTAGTGAATTGTTCCAAATCTGCTACAATGGTATGCTGAAGGACAGGCGCGAAAACGGAGAAATTAAATTTAATGGCAAAAGCTATAAGTTTTTTGTTCCTTGGGATTTAGACAACAGTAATGTAATGAATGGCATCCAATACTTTTCGCCGCACGGAAACGGACTAACCGACCTGTTGCGTGAAACACAAAGGGAAGATGGTATGATCTGGAGTTTTGTGCGCAGTGGCCGGGAGGATTATTATTACTATGAAACGGCCTATGGCCCGATCGGCTTTTTCAGAAAAGACAAAGATGCCTGGTTTGTTCGACAGCCGGTTGATAACCACTCTGATTATTGTTATGTGAACATGTTTTACAAGCATTGGAAAGCAAGCGGTGAGAGTGAATGGATGAAAAAAACGCTTCCGTCGGCTGCCCTGGCGCTCGATTACTGTTACAATGATTCAATACGCTTTTCGGAGCGTTTCAGATTGCTGAAACGCCCTTATTGCATTGATTCATGGGATTTCCAGGTAGCTGATGAATATACTCCGGATGCACCGGTAAGTCCTACCATGGTTATAGTTCCGGGCAAAACCAAATACGGTGTTTTCTTCGGCGACAATACAGGTTATTTTGAAGCCTGCAACCAGGTAGCCGAAATGTATGATTTTATTGGTGAAAAAGATAAGGCTTCCATGTACCGTAAACGAGGGGAAGAAATCATGAAAAACCTGACCAAACTTTCTTGGAACGGCAATTTCTTTACTCATTTTATTGATGAAGATCCCACCGTGAAACGTAACCTGGGTGTGGACGAAAAATCCCAGATAGCTCAGGGAAATATGTACTCCGTTAATCGCGGACTTTCGCACGAAATGAATGTTTCTATCATAAAAACTTACCAGAAATTAAAAGAAAATCTTCCGGTTGGATCGCCTGGTGAGTGGTATGCAATTTATCCGCCTTTCGAAAAAGGTTTTGGTGGTCATAACGAAAAATGGCAATATATGAACGGTGGCATTGCCGGTCACGCCATCGGCGAACTGGCAAGGGGAGCTTACGAAAATGGGTACGAAACGTACGCCTCCGATATTTTAAGCCGCCTGCTCGATCTGGGGAAGAAATACAATGATAAAATCTATTTTTCCTATACCGGTTCTATTCCCGCCGCTCCGTCGACTCCTCAATTTCGCACGGTTGATATTTCCCAGGTAGCTAACATGGATCTATGGGATTTGGGTGCGAAGGATGTGTATAAATGGATGAACGATAAAAGAGCTGGTAATGATATGCGGGGTTTGCCGGTTGGTTTGCAGACTTTTAACGGGATTAAGTTCCTGGTTTCCAATCCTGAAAAGAACCAGCGACGCGCAGCCATAGCAGTTTCTGTCAATGATAATTTTCCTGCGCTGGCTGAAGTAACGGTGAATGATACGGCTTCATCGGTATATTTATTGCATTCGGCTTCAGGAATCGGCAGTGGAGAAGTAGCGGCAGGCATCACCTTTGTTTATACCGATGGAACTGTTTCATCGAAATACCTGTTTTCGGAGAAGGATATTACCAACTGGTGGTTTCCTTCCTTAAAAACAGACAGGTCCGGGGTTGCCTGGTCGGGGCCCAATTTGGTTTCCACTCAGGTTGGCGTTTGCTGGGCTTCAGTCGACAATCCTAACCCATTGAAGAAAATCGAAAAAATCCGTTTCAATGCACCGCTCGAAGGAGGCATATATGCAGTGCTGGGTATATCGCTTGCCAACCAGCCACACTATGTAAAACCTTCGGGCGAATCCTACGGCGGGCCCGACAACTGGGCTGCTGCAAACGGAATGGCTGCTTTAATCGAAGGTTTATCGGGTATCCGCAATAATACATTGGCGTATGAAAATGTGACCATTTCACCACGCTGGACATCGGCAGGAGTGGATTCGGTTAATATTACGGCAAATCTTGTCGCATCAGGCGGTTATGTTTCTTATAACTATAAGATTGACAAAAAAACACATGAAATTTCAATGCTGCTGACCGGTAGCGGAAAGGATGCTAATATTCATGTTCTGCTCCCTGAAAATTCGAAAACGGTTCAGTCAGTAGCAGTCAATAGCAAACCAGTTGTATTTTCTGTTTCAAAGGTTGAAACTTCAAGATATGCTGATTTTGCTTTGCCTGTAAACCAGGTACAATCGGTTGTAATCAGGTATCAGTAAATTAATCATGCAAATCAAAGGTTGAAAGTATAATTTAATTAATTGCGAGACGAACCCTTCCAGCGTTATAAACACTGGGAGGGTTTAGCTCCCCTTTAAACCAAATATTTAGGAAACATGAGGCAAATCATCTTTTTGGTTTTTATCCTGGCTTTCATCAGCCTTGAAGCAAGTTCGCAGTCGATGGATAAATTCTTTCGCCAGCCTATACTGGAAGAAGGCGATAATAATATTATTCTCCAAAACCGCTGCGGCAACCGTTTGACTTTTATGTTCAAACCAACCGGCACAGAACTGGAATTTGTTTACAAACCAAATGCCTTCCGCCGTAAAGAGTTCTGGGCACGCAATTTTTCGAACCGCGATAATCAAACGGTTTTGTTTTCATCGTTTTCAATGCCTGATATTCGCAGCACCGATGCCACTTTCGAATACGATCCATTTGTAACTGCGATCAACATCAAAGCACCTTCGGGAGCTAAAAATAAGATTGTGACTCTGAACCTTGCCGACGAAAATGCCTTTGTGATTTCGGCACGAAGCCCGCTGCTTCTGGCCTTTAAACCACATACCAAATTTGAAGTAAGCAATGGCCTCTTGACTGAGAAATTCACCGAAAGAGGTGAAGATATTGTAAGTTTTATAAAATTTCCCGGCTTTGAGCAAAACCGTTTTCGCATACTGGCCGATGGAACCTATATCTTGCAGGTTTTGGAAAATGATGTTATCCTGATTGGCGGTGAGGAAAATATGTACCAGGTGAACCGGGTTTGCTCAAAGTTTCAGAACTTCAGCCTCAACCAGTTGATTTCACAGAATGAAGAAATTCTGAAACCTGAATTGGCTAGTTCAACAATCTTCTGCCGGAATCCTGATTTTAAGAAAGTGCTGGACATAAATAAAAGGATTCTATTGTCGATGGTCGATGCAGGTGGTGCAACATTTGGTGCATTGAGCCGATGCTATTATTTGATCTGGGTACGTGATGGTTCCATGTCAACTTCTTTGATGGCTCGTGGAGGTTCTCCGTCGTATGTTTCGGATTGGACAAAACTGGCTTTAAACAGCCCTTCAATTGTTCGGCGGGATGATGGAACCGAAGTTCCAGAATTTGGCCAAACCCTCGGAACAAGATGGGGGAAAAGTGAAGACGACGGTATTTTCTACGCTACGCTGAGTTTGTTCACCCTATGCCAAACCACTGGTAATAATGAAATTCTTAATTCCGTTGGTTTTAAAATCCTGCTCGAATCCATTGATCGCTATTTGGAGAAAACCTGGGACAAAAACCGCAACATGGTTGGCAGCGATACGCGCGGCGAAACCTCGCTGCAATCCAGTCCTTACTACGGTTACGATGTGGTGAATGGAGAAATGTTTCACAATTTTCAGAAAGAAGATGTAAACAGTACACCCATTACGCGCAGTTATAGCCTTTACCAGCAGGTGAATACATACAATTTGCTCCTGATGGCTAATGTGCTTATGGCCAACAATCCCGCATTGGATAATCAGCGAAGCAACAGGTATGCTGGATTGGCAAAGGAATTAGAGGCAACTATAAAATCGAAATTTAAAAATCCTTCGGGTAAACTTTATGCTGGTTTTGAGTTGTATGCAAATGGTTCCGAAAAATGGGTTCCGTTCGGCCCCGATTGCGATTACTGGGAAACCGCCTGGGCCAATTCTTTGGGACCGTATTACCCAGCTCCTGAAATGCAGTTATCATCGGCAAAAGAGATAAAAAATGATTGGGCAAAATACCGCAACTTCGGGTATTGTCCCTGGAATACACTTTCCCGTTACCTGTACGAATATGGAATGAGTTCCGATGAATATGAAAAAATGCTGACAGAGCAGGTTAAGGACGCACTTACTTTAACCAAAAAATTTCCCATGAAAGGTGCTGTAACGGAGTATCAGAAAGAAGTGGAAGGATGGCGTGCACTGCCATTTCAAATCGGAGCACTTTACCAATCAATAACTTCTCAGATTATTCAAAGTATGCCTATGGGCATTGGAGTTCGGGCCAGCAATTTTGTTGACAGCATTCAGAATTACAATTTCAGATCGGCGGTTATTTCAGCAAAGCAAACAGGAAAAGGAGATGTGGTGAAATTCTTCAAAATCAATAACAAAGAGGTAAAATACACCTTACAGATTCCATCCGATATTCTTCGCCACGGGAATAATACTATTGAAATATCCAGGGGAACACGCTCTGATGATTTCAGGCTTTATTCCTCCACTGCCGAATTGCTTTCCTGTACCGGCGATGAAACGCGGATTAGTTTTGAATTTACAAATCCGGTGGTGAGCCAGTTGGTTTTTGAAAATGCCGGCAAGGGGAAAACCTTTCGTTTTACCGATAAAAACGGGGCAGAGTTGCCCTACACCAAATCTGAAATCCGCGATAAAATAATTCTTGAAGTTGAAACCAGGGGTGATTTCCAACTGGATGTTTTTTAACCGAATAATACAAAACCTGAAAGTATGAACCTGAAAAATTACATGGTCGGCCAATGTTCAACCACCTTAATAGTATTCTTTTGTACCTGTACTTTTTTATCCGCGCAGGTAAAAATTTCAGAGCAGGTATGGACCTTACCAACCTATGAAGTAAAACCTGCTGATAAAAATCCGATGTTTTTCAAAGGCGAATCTTACCAGGGAGCTTCGAAATATATCTACCCTTACGCCCTTAATGATGCAATTTCAAATGAAAAGACGGCGCATGACTGGAAGACATTAATTCTTGAAAACGAGTATATCAAATTATGTGTTGCTCCCGAAATCGGAGGAAAGCTTTATTATGGTACCGATAAGACAAATGGATATAATTTTATTTATAAAAATAATGTCGTAAAGCCATCCAACATCGGCATGACCGGAGCCTGGGTTTCGGGCGGGATTGAATGGTGTGTTATCCACCACCACAGGGCATCCACCTTGTTACCAGTCGATTATGATCTGAAAGTGAATGCCGACAGCAGCAAGACCATCTGGATCGGTGAAACCGAGCCCCGGCAGCGGATGCGATGGTCCATTGGTATTACAATGTTTCCCGGCAAATCGTATTACATGGCAGAGGTTAAAATTCATAATCCGACGCCTCTTACCAACACTTTTTTATATTGGGCAAATGTGGCGACCCATACCAATAAAGATTACCAGGTGATATTCCCGCCAAGTGTCGACGTTGTTACATACCATGCAAAAAACAGTTTTGCCCGATGGCCCGTTGCCACCGAAGTATATAACGATGAAGATTTTACAAAAGGAGTCGATATCAGCTGGTGGAAGAATTCGGAAAAACAGAATTCCTATTTTGCATGGGACCTGAAGGAAGATTTCATGGGAGGCTACGATCACGGAAAAGAGACAGGAACTGTGCATATCGGCGATCATAACATTGTGAAAGGCGCCAAGTTGTGGGAATGGGGTTCGGGTGAACGTGGCCAGGCAACCGAAGGCAGGCTCACCGAAAATGACGGTCCGTATGTCGAAATTATGGTTGGCGCTTTCTCCGACAACCAGCCGGATTACAGCTGGATCAGGCCTTACGAAGTGAAATCATTCAAGCAATACTGGTATCCGGTGAAGGACATACAGGGATTTAAATATGCCAACCTTAACGGAGCCGTCAACCTCGAAAAACGGGATGATCATAAAGTATTTCTCGGGTATTATTCCACATCGAAAGTCGCCAATGCCAAAATCAACCTCAGAAACAAGGGGGTAATTGTTTTTGAAAAGCAAACGGAGATTTCGCCGGCAACTGCATTTACCCAAACGGTAAATATAGAAGGAACTTTTGCTGAAACTGAACTTTCCACCGAAATGATCAATATTGAAACCGGTGAAATTCTAGTTTCGTACCATCCGGTCGCAAAAGAACACGAAGCGCAGCTTCCTGAAACTGTGAAGCGACCAGCTTTGCCAAAGGATATCCTGACTATTGAAGAACTCTACCTGGCAGGCAGCAGGATACAACAATTTTCAAATCCTACACTCAATGCAATTGATTATTATGAGGAGGCTCTAAAACGCGATCCGTCCGATATCCGTACAAATACAGCAGTTGGAAATATCTGCCTTAAAAATGGCGATTATCTAACGGCAAGAAAATATTTTTCCACCGCAATTAAAAGATTAACAAAAGATTATACTCGTCCATCAGCCTGCGAGGCGCTTTTCCTCCAGGGGCTGACCCTTAAAGCTTTAGGTCTTTATGATGAAGCTGTTGATACGCTATACAGGGCAACCTGGGATTATGCCTGGCATTCAGCTGCCTATCTGGAACTGGCAAAGATATCATGCCTGCAAGGCAACTTTATAAAAGCGCTAGTGCAGGTAAACAATTCATTGTCAACAAATGCGGAAAACAACAGTGCAATTACACTTAAAGCATCTATCCAGCGAAGACTTGGTAATTTCAAGGAAGCCAGTGCCACGCTTGCAAATGTTACAGAACATGATCCGCTTGATTTCCGGGCAGGGAATGAAAATTATTTGCTTTCGCTAAAAACCGGCAGCAGTAAGGATTCAGAGAAACTGCTGGCGGATTTGAATAAAAAAATGAGGGATTATGACCAGAATTACCTTGAGCTTGCTACCGGATACCTGGATGATGGGCTATATACGGAAGCGGAAGATGTGCTGCTGCGGTTCAAAGGAAAAAACGAGGAACTTAGTTATTTTCTTGGGTATCTGGCCGATCTGAAAGGCAATAAAGATGAAGCCGGGAAATTTATCAGGGAAGGTTCCGCTCAACCTGTTGATTACGGGTTTCCGTTCCGGCTCGAATCGGTCAGGATTCTTGAACTGGCCACCAGGTATTACCCAAATGATGCCAAACCTTATTATTACCTGGGCAACCTGCTTTACGACAAGCAACCGCGGCAAGCCATTTCTTACTGGGAAACGGCTGTTAAGCTTGACCCTTCTCTTGCGATTGCATTCAGAAACCTCGGCTGGGGATATTATCAATATAACCACGATATTGCAAAAGCAATTTCGGCCTATGAAAGGGCTGTTGAGCTTAAAAAAGATGACCCGGTGTATTATGCCGAACTCGACCCGCTTTATGAGCTGAATAATACCCCTGTCGGAACACGGTTGAAGCTATTTGAGTCTGCAAATGAAGTTGTTAAGAAACGCGATGACTCATTCGTACGTGAAATTATGGTGCTGAATCTTGCCGGCGAATCGGAAAAATCGGTTGAGTACCTTGCAAACAGCATATTCCATTTTCGTGAAGGAAGTTCCAAGGTACGTGATATTACCGTAGATGCACACTTGCTAACAGGTAAAAAACACCTCGTTCAGAAAAAGTATAAGGAGGCTCTTGAGCAATTCCTTGCATCTGCCCAAACTCCGGAAAATTCAAAGCCGGGCCTTAAAACCGGCGACGAACGAAGCCCGCAGACCGATTATTTTACCGGACTCGCCTGGGAAGCGTTGGGGAATAAATCAAAAGCCAAATCAAGTTTTACTACGTCTACCGCCCGGCCTATAAATGAAATAAGTTATATCAGCTACTACGAGGGATTAAGCTATCTGAAACTTGGCAATAAGGATAAAGCGGATGAAAGTTTCAAAGCCCTGATCGACGAGGGCGACAAGAGGCTCAAGAAAGGCTCGGAGGTGGATTTCTTTGCCAAATTCGGGGAGAAAGAGGCTGCAAATGTTCAGCTTTCGAATGCGTATTTGCTAAAAGGACTGGGTTGCAAAGGGTTGGGCAATAAGGCAAAAGCAATGGAAAACCTTAAGAAAGCGGTGGAACTGTCGGCTAGTAATCTGTGGGCTGCAATTGAATTGAATGATTTATAAATATTCAAAATACAATGAAAAATAGTAATAATCCATTTTCATTTAGCTTCACAACAATGATATTAAGAGTATGCTTTTTCCTCGCTATTATCTTTGCACTTTTGTCATGTAAAGAACCCGGGAGGAAAATTCCTGAAAATATTTACATAACCTGGGGCGCCCATGACCAGCTTTCCGATTCGGTAAAACTGACTGAAGAACTTGCCAATAAAGAATTGGATGCCTACCTCGCCCTGCGCGGACATGGCGTAAAACTCGATTATTTTCTGATGGATATGTTCTGGTTTAGTAAACACAACCTTTACAGAACCTTTAATGAAGATTGGAAAAACGGTCATAAGGCATTCTTCAAAAAAGCAAAGGACAACGATGTAAAACTCGGCTTATGGCTATCAGCCAATGTTTTGGGATGGAATGAGAATATGCAGTGGCTCGATTACCAGGATACGCTGGCCAATGGTATCGGGAAAGAAAAACTTTGGATGGCCTTGTATGATGGCGTTTGGCCTGCTTATTTCAACTCGGTGCTTGAATACTGGCACAATGAAGGGGTTACGCTATTTAAAATCGACTTTGCCGCAATTTATGCTGTAAAAGTTGGCGATGAAAGCAAATATTCGAAAGAGCAAGTGGAAGATATGAACAAAAGAGCGTTTCACAAACTGGTTGCCGATTTCAGAAGGAAACACCCCGACTGCAAGTTCATTCTTTACAACGGGCTTTTCGACAAGGAATATTCTGTAAAAGCCGAAACCGATTGGTGGCTCGAAGTTTTCGATGCCCTGTTTTGTGGCGATCCCCAGCCAGGACTGGTTCCCGGGTATAATTTTGTGCAAAGCGTAACCTTGTATTCCGACCAGATGTTCTGGACTTTCGCAAAAAAAGGGGTTCCCATCTCATTTATCGACAATAGCCAGTTTATGCTCTCCAAAACAGGAACGGGCAATTATCG
>Ga0335397_10006373_pt1 | contig 15236 bp, 9 predicted proteins | sample MAT04_FD_205740 | JGI IMG/M metagenome (GOLD analysis project Ga0335397, IMG submission 205740) | Freshwater microbial communities from Lake Fryxell liftoff mats and glacier meltwater in Antarctica - MAT-04 (spades assembly) (version 2) ...
AACCCGTTCTAAACTACGTCTCTGAAATTATGAGACTGAAACAGGGCGGGTTTTGTGTTGTTTACTATTAATGTGAGTTTACACCCGTATTTATAGGGGTAAATTTATATATATGTCAGCTAAGGTTGAAGTAACATACCAGGTAACATACCAGGTAAGCTAGCTCTAGAATAATGCTAGATGAGATTGCTTGTGTAGCGGTAGCAGTTAAGCGACACTGGTAAGTAGTAAGTCAGTCTGAAAGTACCTAAATTGGTTGAATTGAGAGTGAGTTGATAGAATCTGAGCTAGCGATGGCTGTAAATGTTGATAAATGGTAGTTTACCAGATGTTTAATCAGTAATCGCACATAATTAATTACATACAGCTTCTTTACGGAGGAAGGCTTGGGGAGCATCTCAGTTTTGCAAAAAGCATTTTTTTATAGTGCTCGCACTATAATGCAAAACTGAGATGCTCCCAAGGCTTGTAGCCAAATTTTTGTGTAATTAATTGTGTTCCACTACTTATTAAATTTCCGTTCCTTAGCTATCTACAAGGTGCGTCGCTTTGAGATTGTCGATATGTAGGGGCGGTGCCCCCTGGCCCGCCCGGATTTTTCGCAGGCGACACACCCTACGAATATTAACTGTTAATTATTACTTTTTTAGCAAGTCCTGAATTGGTTTGCTAATCCAATTAAAACCAACTTTTATTTGGTGGTCAAATGTTGGCATCCGATAGAGATAGGCTAGGCGGCGAGCAATGTGTGCTAGTTGGCCGTCGAGTTTGATTCCTAAACCTGTGAGGGTGGCGTTGTCTGTTCCTAATGTCATCATTTCTCCTAGCGGCTGGTAGCGGAAAGGTAGTAATGGACGATCGCTCAACGAGGCCCAAATGTTCCACGCGGTATAATCCGCTTGCTGGAATGCTGTTTGAGCGGTGGAGGGGACTTTTTGACCGGTTGCATCGTGACATTCTGCTATGTCTCCCAAGGCAAATATGTCTGGATGGTCGATAATTTGCATCTGCGGATTAACTATTAGTTGACCGCGACGGTTTTGTTTGAGGGGTAGCGATCGCACTGCTTGACTAACTTGAGTTCCTACTGTCCACAATACTATGTCTACGGGGAGAACGTCTAATTGTCCTTTGTACAGTAAGGATATGGTGTCGGATTCGATCGCCTCTACTGATGTTTCTAAGTCGATCCAGACTTTGCGTTTTTCTAATGCTTTGTTGGCGGCTTCGCGGTTGAACTCCGGCGATGTCTGCAGAATTGTGTTGCTTTGCTCGACTAACCGGATGCGACCTTTGTCTCCGAGTCGATCGGCTAATTTACAAGCTAATTCTACTCCCGAATAACCGGCACCGACGATCGCCACCCGAATTTTGTCAGTGTCACTAGCTTCTAAAAATCGCAGTCTTTCTTCCAAGCGGTAGGCGTCATCGAGGCTGCGGAAGGAATAAGCGTATTCAACGGCTCCTTTGACCATATCTAGGGGAGTTTCGCCGCCTAAAGCTAAAACGAGGCGATCGCACGGAATTTCTGGCCCGTCGCGTAACTCCACTCGCTTGTGCTCTAAGTCGATGCCTGAGACAGTGCCTTGACAAAAACGCACGCCTGTGTTTTCCAAGAGTTCGGCAAAGGGCGGGGCGATTTCCCAGGTTTGGAGTTCGCCGGTGAGGAGTTCGTACAGCAGGGGAACGAACAGGAAGCGATCGCGCCGATCGACTAGGACTATTTCGGGTTTTTCGGTTTTGGAGAAGGGTAACTGACTCAAGCGCAGGGCTGTGTAGAGTCCGCCGAAGCCTCCGCCGAGAATGCAAATCCGGGGTTGTTGTTGAGTCATGGTTTTTGTTTGAGGGCGATCGATAGCAAGGCAACTTCTTTTATTCTAACGAGAGTGGCGAATTGCGGAAGTGGGAGTGGGGGAGATAGTCTGATGGTGGGATGGGGAGGGAGCATCTGTAAAGTTTTCCAAAAAGTATTTTTTTTGACAGTACGAATTTAAGAGTTCGCGAGTTCAAAAGCAAAACACAGGCGCTCCCGATGGAGCCAGGGGAAGATGGGGAGATGGGGAGAGTAGTCCGAGGGGGAAAGCGGGAGATAGTCTAAAAAGGAGAATCGGAAAAATATTTCCCGAACATCCATGCGTTAAATCCCTTAAATCCGTTATCAAATCCCTTGGCGAACGGCATTCTGCGTTCTACATAATATCTTTGATTAGCTTTGCCTATTAGCCAGGATTAAATTTTATGAATGTTAGCACAAGTAATTTTGTACTATATTAGTTAATAGCGGATTATTGTCCAAATTAAATTCATTTTTTATACAGGCATCTACTCTAACACTTGCCCCCGCACTCACAAGTGACAAACATTATGCAAACTTCCTCGAATTCTTCTAAATTTAAGAAGGGCGATCGCCATAACGAAGATAGCTCACCTTTGTTAAGCAGCGAAGCACGCTATAAAAATTTAGTAGCTAATATTCCCGGTGCTGTCTACCGCTGTACCTGCGACGGTACGGGCGACGGCGGATCAATAACACGGACAATGGCGTTTTTGAGCGAGGCAATTCAAGAAATATCAGGCTATCCCTCTTCTGATTTTATCAACGATCGCGTCCGTTCTTTTGCCAGCATTATCCATCCTCAAGACTGCAAAAATGTGGATGCTGTTATCCAAAAAAGTGTAGCAACAAAAACTCCGTACATTCTTGAATACCGTATTGTCCGGGCTGACGGCGAAATTAGCTGGGTTTGCGAAAAAGGCCTAGCTGTTGGCTGCGAGGTGGATGAGGCTAGAGGAAAACAAGAGGGACGGGAAATTGAGGGGTTTTTGTCTGCTGCAGATTCGCAGGTTTCGGCCGCAAATTCTCAGTCTCGGGTTTTCTATCTCGACGGAGTAATTTGGGATATTACGGAGCGAAAGCAAGCTGAGGAAAAGCTGCGAAACACAGAAGATTTTCTGAATGCGGTACTGCAAAATCTGCCGGTTAGCGTGTTTATTAAAGATGCTGCTGAACAAAAATTTATTTATTGGAATAAAGCCAGCGAAACATTATTTGGCTATTCCAGCGAGGAAGTGCTGGACAACAATGCTGCTGATTTGTTGGAAGCAGAGCAGGCAAATTACTTGCAAGCACAAGATTTAGAAGTATTTGCTACGGAAAAATGTGTGGATTTGCCAGAAGAAACTATCCAACTACCGCGACGGGGAAAGCGGATTTTGCACACGAAAAAAGTTCCTTTGTTTGACAGTTCGGGTGCGCCTAAGTACATTCTGGGTATTGCTCAAGATATTACGGAAAGTAAAAAAATTGAAACAGAATTGTTGCGGTTGGCGATCGTGGCTCAAAAAACGCAAAATGGTGTGATTATTACTGACGATCAAGGCTGCATTGAATGGGTGAATGAAGGATTTACTCGGATTAGCGGTTACAAGCTAGCAGAAGTGCTGGGAAAAAAACCGGTTGATGTGCTGCAAGGCCCTCACACTGACCCGTTAACTATTGCTCAAATGCGATCGGCTTTGGCGACAGGCGAACCGTTTAATCAGGAAATTTATAATTACAGCAAGGATGGAAAAGGTTATTGGGTGGCGATGTCGATCGCGCCGATTTATCAAGAAACTGGGAAATTAGAAGGTTTTATTGCGGTAGAAACTGATATTACCGATCGCAAGCAAGCAGAGGCAACAGTCAGGGAGAGCGAGAGTTATTACCGCTGCATTGTCGAGACGGCTTCGGAGGGCGTTTGGATGTTTGACGCTGACAGCTTCACGACTTTTGCTAACTCTCGGATGGCCGAAATGCTGGGGTATACTGTGGAGGAAATGCTGGGGCGATCGCTATTTGAGTTTATCGACGACGAGGCGAGGGAAATAGCTGAAGGTTACGTACAGCGCAGGCGGCAAGGCATTCGGGAACGCCACGATTTTAAGTTTACTCGCTCTGATGGCTCTCACTTGTGGGCGATCGTCTCGGCGACACCGATGTTAGATGACCAAGGGGAATTTTCAGGTGTTTTGCGGATGATTACCGATATTAGCGATCGCAAACAAGCCGAAGCCGAATTGCGACAAACTCTCCAAGAATTAGAATTTGAAAAATTTGCATTAGATGAATCTGCGATCGTCTCGAATACCGACGAATTCGGCATCATTACCTATGTCAACGACCAATTTTGCGAACTCTTTAAATACGAGCGAGAAGAATTGATCGGCAAAACCCACAGACTTGTCAATTCAGCTTATCATTCACCGGATTTTTTCAAGCATCTTTGGTCTACCATTCGCCAAGGAAATGTTTGGCGGGGAGAGATGAAAAATCAAGCTAAAGACGGCACATTATTCTGGTTGGATACAACTATTGTACCTTGCTTAAATTCCAACGGAGAACCCCATCAATATGTAGCAATTCGCAAAGATATTACCGATCGCAAACAAGCAGAAGAAGCCGTGCGCCTTTCGGAAAGTCAATTGAGGAATAAAAATGAAGAACTTGCAAAAGTGTTGCGGGACGTGCACAAAACTCAAAGCATGATGGTTCAAAATGAAAAAATGGTGAGTTTGGGGCAGTTAGTAGCTGGCGTAGCTCACGAAATCAACAATCCAGTTAGCTTTATTTACGGCAACGTCATGCACGCTGACGATTACTTTCAAGACTTGCTAAAAATGCTGCAACTTTACCAGCGGGAATATCCGCAACCTACAGCAGCAATTCAAGCAGAGATAGATGAAATAGATTTAAATTTCATGCTCAAAGATTTGCCTAAATTGTTAAAATCAATGAAAATGGGAGCAGAAAGAATTCGCCAGATTGTGCTGTCGCTGAAGAATTTCTCGCGCTTGGACGAAGCGGAACAAAAACAGGTGGATATTCACGAAGGGATTGACAGCACTTTGTTGATTTTGCAGCACAGGTTCAAAGAAACGGCAGGACATCCGAAAATTACGCTGCTCAAAGAGTTCGGTGATTTGCCTCGCGTACAGTGTTATGCCGGACAGTTGAATCAGGTTTTTATGAATATTATCGGCAATGCAATTGATGCTTTGGAAGAAGCAATGGAGACGGGAAAGTGGGCTGATGGGGAACTTGCGCCTATTCCTTGTTGTCCTTCGCCGACGCTGCGGATTTCTACGGAAGTAAAGTACGAAGAGGATGCTGTTTCGGATGATTCTATTGGGAATACTTCTCATATTGTGATTCGGATTGCTGACAACGGGCCGGGGATTCCGACGGAGGTTCATCAAAGGCTGTTCGATCCGTTTTTTACTACGAAAGAACCGGGTAAAGGTACGGGTTTAGGGCTGTCTATCAGCTATCAAATTGTGGTGGAAAAGCACGGCGGTGAGCTTAAATGTCATTCTGCACCGGGTCAAGGTACGGAATTTGCGATCGAGATTCCTGTTGCTAGAAGTTAGCGGTAAAATTAGGAATTATGAGTTATAATTCCATAGATGCAGACGGCGGTTGAAACCGCGTCTACACAAACAATGTCCGGATGGTGCGCGGACGGTCGAAGATAATGTATTTTAACCGCATTTTCTTCAACCCCTCTGAGCTCGGGTTTTGCTTGTATAGAAGCGGTTTCAACCAGTATTCTAGGGTATTGACTTATGAATTACAAAGTAATTTACGACGGCAATTGCCATCTCTGCGTCACCTTGGTGCAGTTACTGGAAAACTTAGATCGAGGGCAGAATTTTGAGTATATTTCTATGCAAGATTTAGAGGAATTAAATCGCTTTGGGATAACTGCCGGTGACTGCGAAATGGGGATGATTTTGATAGATGCACGGAATCCAGAAAAACGCTGGCAAGGTAGCGATGCGGCGGAGGAAATCGGGCGGATATTGCCTGCTGGTGAGGTGTTTGTGGCGGCTTATCGCGCTATGCCGGGGATGAAGTGGATGGGCGATCGCCTGTACGAACAAGTCCGCGATAACCGCTATACTTTGTTTGGCAAGCGATCGACAACGTACAAATCTGTTTATGCAGTTGGCTGTAGGTCGATCGACAATTGCGACAATCAAAGCTAATTCTTTAGTCCGCGGAGGCGGACTTCGTTTGTGTAGGAGCGGTTTCAACCGCCGACTTATTTACCGACACCGTAATTAATATTAGCCATTAAACAAATCGAATATCTCGCGGCAAAAGTGTTTGAGCTTTTCTCCCGACTCCGCAGCGGGTTCAGTTTCACCCACAAAATCCCAATTTTCCACGGTAGAAAAGCGCCACTGCTGACCGCTATGATCGTAACCGGCGGCCTCAACTCCGATCGCCCGCCGAGATCCTTCGACCGGATCTTGGTAAAATCGGATTTGAATCAGGATGCTGCGGCTTTGCAAGCAGCGGCTTCTACCGGGGAAATGGAAGCCAATGTCGATCGAATCTGGATCGACAAGTTCCCTGGTATCCCGATCGTTCATCCAAGGTTTCAAATCGACTTTCGCATCCGGGAATTGGGATTTGAATAAATTAACAACCGCAGCAATTTTGCTAGCTAATTCTATATTTCTGGCTTGTTCGGCAGCGTTCACTAGAAAAACTCCTATCAAATACAGTTATGACATCATTTAGCTAACAATGTAACTGCATATTGCCTGCTTTAAACGGTAAACAGTGGACTATTTGATAGATTGCAGTTCGCGATTGCACGGGTGGCGAGAAACCGGGTTTTTTTACGAAAAGACGTGTTACAGCCGACAATTCAGGTAAAAACCCGGTTTCTTTTGTATTGATGCGTCCCATCTGCTGTATTTTCCCAGGCTACATAAATTTTAGTCGATCGACCAGGCGATCGCAAATTGGGTACCTCCACCCAACACAGATTTGCAACTGGGTTTACCGCCGTGGGTTTCTTGCACGCTTTGGCGGCTGATAGACAGCCCCAAACCCTTACCCTTTCCGATGGTAGTAAACCAGCAGTCAAATATTTTCGCCTTTACCTCCGCTGACATCCCTTGGTAGAGTTATAGCAGTGCGATCGATCCTTCAATCCTTCAATCCTTCAATATACTTCTTGCATAAATCCTCGATTACATCAACCGCAGATAAAAGGCAGATGCAACACAGATGCAACGCAGATTTTTTTAGACGATTTGTGGCTGTTGCAAGAGGGAAGATCAAAATATTTTGCCCGCGTTCCACCCGACAATTAAGATTATTTTGGGGAGGGTTCTCAATCCGTGACTACGGTAACTTCCCGATATTCTGCAATAGATTTTGTATCCGGCAAAATACGGACGCGGGCGAATTTTAAACCGCTTACTCCTTGCAGTGATTCTACCATCCCCGTCTGAATTTTTGCCTCTACCCAACCTTCCCGTGACAAGTAGCGCAAGTATTGTTGGTATTCTTCCCATTCGTCCTCGGTTGAATAAACCACGGTTAGCATTCCTGATTGGGTAATTCGCTGTTTTGCATCTTGATCGACGGCTTTTTCTATCCGCTTTTTGACGAGTTCGTAGCGGATGTCGCGGCTGCCTTTGACATCGAACATTTTTTCGGTAGTTTCGTTATGAAAAATGTCGATGGTGGTATTCTGTACTAACACTAAATGGGCGAGTTCCATGTTAATTTGACACTCGGCTTGCAGGCGAAAAACTGTGCGGGCGCAGTCGCAAATTGCTCGCAGTTGTTCGTACCGCAAACTGTGCAAATGAAACTGGCTGAATTTGGGTTCAATAGATTTCCCGATATAAATCATGTGATCCATGCCGTCGGTGCATTCGATATCGCAGTAGTGGGGGATGATTTGCTGCATTTTTTCTTGCCAGCGGGCCCAGGTTTCTTGGAGTTTGCTGCCGATTAGGTTCAGCATTTGATCGTAGCGGGTACGATCGCTATAAACGCAATTGTGTTCGTTGTCGCAGGCGGTTCGGTAAGCTTCAACTGCAGCCAGAACCGTGGGCCCGCACTGTACAAAGTAGTCAAAATATACTTCTAAACGCTCGTTTAAATACTCGGCTGCTCGCACTTCCATATCGACTGTTACTTTTTCTTTTAAATGCTCAATGTAGTCGAGCAAATCGAGTCGCAGTTGCTCGCCGAGATGGGTAGTTTGTGTTTTGCAAACGGCATCGGCTATGGCTAAACTCAACCGGAATTGTTCGAGCAAATCTGTTTGAATGGCTCGGTTTCTTTCGTCGCTGGAACCGCGAATGTCGGAAATTCCGTACAGGGGATGAACGTCTGCAAAGGCGATCGTCTCTGGGGGCAGTCCCCAACTGCGCCTTTCTGCTTCTTGGGCGAACCGCCACTCGACTGCGGGATGAATGTTGTGAATGTTGGTAAACCGCTGCTGCATGGCTTGCCGCAGCGCTGCAATGAAGGCGGGAATGAGTTCTTGGGCGTGTTGAGCGTCAATGTTGTTGAACTGGTTGGGCCGATCGCACAACAGCCCCACCACACCCAAAATCCGCAGCCCGCACCCCTCGCGGGTGACTGATTTGACCGCTAGGGGTACGAGGAGCATCGATCGAGTCCCCATTTTCCGCAAAGCTCGATCGCACTCGGTTTCGCATTCCCGGCGCAAATCTGGCACGTTCCAAACTTGATTTGCTGCGGTGGCCTTAAAAAAGTGAGAAGCTTCTAGGGATTTCATTGAATAAACAATCGGCTGCAAATTTTGGTCGTCTTTGGCAATTAATAGCTGTGCCTGTTCACCGTCGGGGCGCAGCAGCAAAGTGCCGTCAGCATGGAAGAGCGATCGCAAACACCGATCGATTCTCTCAAATTTATCTGGCCGCAGCATCGAATTGCGATCGATCAATAACTGAGTCAGCCGCCGTATTTGTTCCTGCACCGTGACATCAAAACCTTCTAGCAGCAGCAAACCTTCGACGAGGTAATTATCTAAATTTAGTCGATCGGCTAAATTTGCCAGTTGATTCGGCTGCATCAGCCAAGCTTCCAGTTCTGCAACAGGCATTAATTTTAAACGAACATCGGCAAATTCATCTATTTTTGAGTCGATCCGACTAATTTTCAACTGTTCCGAACCAAACCAAAATTCAATAAATTTAGGTTCGCGGTTTTTGGGATTTTTCACACTCGCCGTGAGAGGTTCATCTAGCAACCGCAAACTGTCGAGGTCAATTTGATAAAATTGCTTAAATACCCAATGCAAAAGGTGACGGCGGTACAATTGCTCTGCCATTTTGACATCCCCATCCTCGAACATTTCCAGCAGACTGATGCCAGCTTCTGCAAACCAACCGTTATTAGATTGAGTTACCAAGGGCGTGCCCTCCCAACCCGCCAAGCGGCAAAATGCCGCGTTAGCATAACGCATGGCAAAAGTTCCCGGTTCCATGACTGCGATTAAAACGCGGCGATCGCCTAGAAATTGAAACAGTCGCTCTAAATCTTGTTTCCACGTTTTCAGACCTTCAATTTCAGCAGATTGACTGGGTACTTGGGCGCTCAAAGCTTCCAGTAGCTGTTCCATGCTTGGTTCGCTTGACATCTTGTCACTGTCTTGCTCTGTTGGAGCGATACCTGCGGTTGACCGTGATTTTACGGAGTTGTTGTTGTTTTGAGGGGAAGGCGATTTAGGAGTAGACATAAGCAAAACACCTGAAAGCAGTGGATTTTGTTAAAAAATGAGCGAACGGCGATTTATGGCGAATCTCAAGAACTTAGATCCTGTTTGTAAAGTTTGTGTATGGGTATCGGAAACTGGGCGTATTCTCGGACGATCGCTCCAGAAACTTTTACTTTGCTTGACAAACAACCTCTGAGTCTCGACGTTATAGGTGATATTAACGTGTTTGCGAGCTGGCGGGTAACACCCATTATAAGCGGTGAGCCGTAGCGGATAGTGTCAGCGACTAATGCTATTTGACTCCTCGGCGAAATAGCAGCTTTGGGTTTAACGAGGCACAGCCTTGGCAATTTAAAATTGTAATTAGTAATTGATAATTGCTAAATTGCCATCAATTATTGAGCCGAACGAAGGAAGGTAAAATCAAATACCCTTGATATTTGTCAATGATTTAATTAAAATATATAATGTAAATATTAGCATTTTTGCAAGGACATAATTATGGCTTTGACGATTAACAATCTCATCGGTGACTTGACTGGATTCCCTGTATTTGATGGCGGCGGGCCGCGTTTTTTGGCATTCGCTACATCAGATGAGATTGATGTAGAAGAGGGAAATTTATCGTCTTTTCCCTGGGGAGTTTGGGGACTAGACGGTAACGATACTATAGCAGGTTCGTCGGATTCTAACGAACGGCTGTTAGGAAATAATGGCAATGATGTTATCGGCGGTGACGACGGAAATGACATCATTTACGGCGGGAAAGAGAACGATCGCCTGGATGGAAATGATGGCAACGATTTAGTTAGGGGCGACGCGGGAAACGACATTATTTTTGGAGGGTCTGGAAACGATGTCCTGCGGGGAGGGCAAGGAGACGACGATTTAGACGGCAATGAGGGCAACGACTTCTTGGTGGGCGATCGGGGAGTTGACGTGCTGACGGGAGGCCCTGGTGCTGATATATTTGTGCTCAGAAGCAACGAACAGTTTGGAGTCAATGGAGCCGATGTCATTACCGATTTTAATTTTAACGATGGCGATCGTATCGGTTTGACAGACGGTTTAACAGAATTAGACCTCCTCTTCACAAACGACAATCTGATCGCTTACGACAACGACGGAATTATCAACGATATGGTGGTTGTGAACGGAAGAAACGGACAGATTTTGGGGATATTTTTAAACACGGATAGCTTTGAGCTTCTCGGTTCCTTTGAAGAAGCCAGTCCGTTTGCTTTGGCAATTAACGGTACTCAGTTCCAGTTTTTGGCTTAGTTTTTTGTAGGCGGATTTGATGGGCGATCGGGCTAGTTCCAGATAGGGACACGGCAGTGCTGTGTCTCTACAGTTCTGTACTTAGGTTGAAAAAAAATAGTTATTATTGTGGAACTGGCCGGAAAGCCTCTTACTTAGGGCGGGCTAGGAGCAGCGCCCCACTCGATCGACCCGCCCCCGCCACACCAATAACCCACATTAACCTTGATTTGTATCAAATTCAAAAGATGTACATGATGATTTATCGTTTGGTGGGGACTGGTTTTTGAGATTGTGAGTTATTGGCCGAACAAGTTAGTGAATCAACACTCCCGATATTGATCCCAGTTCTGGCTTATACCATGCGTGCAAAATAAGTGCTACATAGAACCCCCCCAACCCCCCCTTATTAAGGGGGGGCTAGAACTTCATATATAGCAAGTATTTATTAAATTGGTATTAGTTGCCGTCCCGCAGCCCGGAGTTACCGCAATTATCCAGAACCCTTGCGCCACCGGAAACCGCAGCAGTTTTGTGAATGTGGGGCGCGGCGGTTTGCGGCCTACTCCCAGAGAAATTGTCAGCAATTCCGGGGCAAATTCGGGCGATAATTTGCAAACGGAATTAGTGGAGGCTCAAGGATGGGAGCGAGATGCTGATGGTACGATTAGGTGGGTGGCTCGATCGCGCAACGTGATAGCTTACAGTAACGGGCAGAATCGGGTTAAGTGCGATCGATAATACGAGTTTCGATTTTCGATTAAAAAATATCGATCGTAATTCCTGTAGGGGCGGGTTCACCAACAATATTTGATTCACATCCGAAATATTCATAAACCCGCCCCACCCAACGATAAATCTCCACATAGATTTTTTGCATTCGATAGAAATCAAGGTTCATGTAGGTTATTGGTGTGGTGGGGGCGGGTTTATCAAGATTATTTGTGGTCATCAAATATTGTGGGTGAACCCGCCCCTACAAAATCGCGGTAGATCGATCGGACACGATCTTATTGCATAAAGGTTTTGAACATACTTACAGTTACATTTTTTTTTAATTTATAAATTACACCAACACCAATGAATGCCAAAAAGTGGAAAACCTGGTTAACAATAGCAGCAATAACAGCATTTATATCTTGTTTTCAAATCCCGATTTTAGCTCAAATTGCCAGAGTCCCGAAAACCAACAGCCAACTCACCGCCGCCCAAAATCTCCAATCAGCCGGACTTTACCGCCAAGCTTGCAATAGTTTGCTCCCTGTGTTAGAACTTGGCCGATTCAACTGCCAAAACTTAATCGACAATCAACTATCTCCCATAGAAAAAGCGACAATTGAAAACTTGCCAGACACCGAAATCAGCGCATCGGGATTGAAAACTTTAGGCGATGTACTGCGCGTCACTGGTGCTTTAAAAACTTCCGCAATTATGTTAAACCGCAGTTGATAAATCGCCCAAAACTTGCAGTTAAATCGAGCTATCAGCGCCGCTTATCTCAGTTTTGGAAATCTCCAGCGAGCGATCGCCAAACGGCAAGAAGATATCCGCAAGGATGCTAAGCTTAATTATGCCCAAGCTTTGGAATTTTACGAAAGGGCGATCGCCCTTGCTGCCCAAACCGAACAATTGCAAGCTAAATTAAATAAACTGAGCCTGCTTGTGGAAACTCAACCAGACTCAGATATCAGCAATTTGTGGCAAGAAATCCAGTCCAAAGTTGACAATTTGCCCCTCACCACTGAATCCATCTACGCTCGCATCGACTTTGCCGAAAGCCTGACTTGTTTGAAAGTGCAAACAATGGAGCGATCGCACATCGAGAAAATCTTACTACCTTTGTCGCCCGCAGTGCAACACTGTGCTGTCGCAGCCAAAAGTAAAACCCTAGCAAACCCCGAATTAATTTATGTTGCAAAACTCTTGGCATCCGCAGCAAAAGATGCTACCAAATTAGGCGATTTGCGAGCAGAATCCTATGCGAAAGGCAGTCTCGGCGAATTGTACGAAATCACCGGACAATTATCCGATGCCAAACAATTAACCACGGAAGCTTTAGGCATTGCACAGTCAATTCAGGCGGCGGATATTGCCTATCGGTGGCAGTGGCAATTAGGCAGATTGACAGTGAAAAGTAAGGAAGACAAAAAAAGTGCGATCGCAGCTTATCAAGCATCAGTTCAAACCCTCCAATCTTTACGCAAAGATTTAATTGCCGTCAATCCCGACGTGCAGTTTTCCTTCCGAGACAATGCCGAACCAGTTGATCGCCAACTCGTAGATTTATACCATTTTTCTAAAGATATGCTATAGATGATGTCTGAGCCAGCCCGATGCTTTGGGGGGGTTGGGGGGGTAAGATCTAGCGCTACTTTATGAAATTGGTATTACTCGTGAAAACTGAGGGAAATAGTCAACCAAATCAAGCAAACTTGGAACAAGCAATCCAACAGATTGACGCACTTCAACTAGCCGAAATCGAAAAGTTTTTGCGGTGCAGTTGATCTCCTACCGTTGCCATCAATCAAATACCATACCCTGAATCTACACTAATTTATCCAATTATCTTATAGCAATCCTAAATCATTATCCAGACTATAAAAGTCCGTTCATCAGTGTAATTATTGTAGGGGCTACCCCCCGTGGTTGCCCTCTTTAGTTTACTTGTTTTGAGTGCTTGTCAAACCGCATCGGGAGACAACAGAGCAGTTTTAGGACTTGCGGGAATAGCGGTGCGTGCGGGGGCGCGCAGCACTTGATCAACTTTGTGGGAAGCGCAGGATGCACCGAATACGGAACTGATGTTACGGTTTTATGAGGAACTGTCGAAACCCGGAATGACTAGGGCAAAAGCGCTGCATTTCGCACAAAAGTCTCTGTTGGAAAGATATGAGCCGGCGAATATTTGGGCGACATATATTTTAGTTGGAAATTGGCTGTGAATTGACCGGCTTGTAGTACGGACTGAAGTCCGCACTACAAACTGTTTTTGTTACGATTGTAGACTGGACATGATATTAGTCGATCGCCCGTTAGCCTAAGCCTCCCGCAATTTGCGATCGCCCCGCGCTCCATTGCGAAGTTTTGGAGTCGCCATCCGCAACACAAAATCCAGCAACCAAGGAGCAATTCGGTGACACCAAACTGCTAGATGACTTTGGTATCCCACCAAGATTTCCGGCGCATCTTTGTGCAATCCCGCCACAAGCGCTAGGGCAACTTTTTCGGGAGTTGTGGGCACTACCCACCGGAATTGCTCCAAATCTCGCACCATGTCAGTATCTGTTAGAGATGGTAATAAAGCTGTGACTCGAACATTGTACTGACTTAACTCGCTACGCAAAGCTTGGGTGAATCCCAAAATGGCAAATTTTGTAGCAGAATACGTCGCCATTGTGGGAGCCGCAATTTTGCCCATCAAGCTCGAAACATTGACGATTGTTCCCTCTTTTTGCGCCGCCATTCGCTTCGCTATTAAGCGAGTAATTGTGTAGGTTCCGAGCAAATTTAAGGCGATTTCTTCCTCGATTAACGGTAGCGGGGAACGCAAAAACGATGCTTGGTGCGCTACGCCCGCACAGTTGACTAGCAGGTGAATCGGGCCGCAATCTCGCCAAGCTTGGGCGATCGCAATATTCACCGCTACTGACTGAGTTAAATCCAAAGCTAACGGCACTATTTCTGTGCCAAAAACATCGATTTCCTCTGCCAGTTCAATTAATTGCCGGCGGTTGCGCGCTACAATCACCAAGCGTTTGATTCCTTGTCGCGCTAATTCCAGGGCGATCGATCGCCCAATACCACGCGAAGCCCCTGTAACTAGAGCTGTTTTTCCTTGAAGTTGCATAAATTAAACCCTCTGATTTTGATGCTCACCGCGGCACGGAGTTATGAGTTGTGAGTTATGAATTATCAGTTATGAGTTGAATATTTTCGCGGTAACAACTCAGAATTGATAATTTGGGCAAAGGCTATCTTGTTTCGATAGACCTAATTTATTTGTGGAGTTAACTCAAAACTCAAACCTTTTGAATCGTGGACGTGTGCGTGAGCTGAACTAAACTTTTGATTGACCATAAATCGGTCTAAATTTGGTCAATCAAACTCATTCAAGCAGACAAACCTGAGATGATAAAACCTACTCGAAAATCATACCAACGCGGGCTTTATTACCGCTCTTTCTTCAGTCTGCGGAGGCAGACTTTGCTTGTGTAGCCGCGAATTCATTCGCCGGGATTGTTGTTTCTTGAGTCTGCGGAGGCAGACTTTGCTTGTGTAGCCGCGAATTCATTCGCCGGGATTGTTGTTTCTTGAGTCTGCGGAGGCAGACTTTGCTTGTGTAGCCGCGAATTCATTCGCCGGGATTGTTGTTTCTTGAGTCTGCGGAGGCAGACTTTGCTTGTGTAGCCGCGAATTCATTCGCCGGGATTGTTGTTTCTT
>Ga0335397_10006388_pt1 | contig 15210 bp, 16 predicted proteins | sample MAT04_FD_205740 | JGI IMG/M metagenome (GOLD analysis project Ga0335397, IMG submission 205740) | Freshwater microbial communities from Lake Fryxell liftoff mats and glacier meltwater in Antarctica - MAT-04 (spades assembly) (version 2) ...
TCGCTGAGGGTCTGGGCGACCTCCCACGTCACAGCGGCCAGGCGGGCCAGTGAGAGGTACTTGCCCACCACGCTCTTGGAAATCTTGAGCGCGCGGGCGACCTCGTTGTAGCTCAGCTCGGCCTGCAAGTGCAGGCGCAATGTCTCTCGGATTTGGCGCATCGTGACTCTGTTGGTTGGCATCGGGTTGGAACCGCAAAAAAGCGGTGAGCCTGAGGCCGTCAGAAATTCACTTGCGCGCCACCCCCATCGTCCACGATCCCGCTGAAACAGCGTCCACGATCAGTCTGAAACGCCGTCCACGATCACGCTGAAATGCCGTCCACGATCAGCCTGAAACGGCGTCCACGATGGGCTGAAATACGCACACCACCGATGCCAAAGCGACCACCGCGTTCTGCGCGAGCATTGCCTGCAAGGCCATCGTCCGATGCGCCGCGAGCCGCTTGGTCAACGCCTCGCTGCAACCCGGTGCCCGACCTTCCGGTGCGGACGATGGCGAGCCCTGGTTGTCGTCGCCGGTGTCATCGGTGGCGCGATGTTGCGTCGCGCCTTTGGAGCGCAACGCAGCGGCGATGGCCTTGCGATCCTCGTCGCGCACCAGCCCGCGCATCACCTCGGCGTCGCCGCAGCGGCCGATGGTGACGATGACGCCGGCATTGGCTTTCTGCTCCGGCGTCCAGGTCTTGAGCGCCTCGTGAACGGCCTTGCACCGCGCCGCGATGTCCTGCTCTTCGAGGTCGATCATCTCGGCCTCGTCGGGCGACCACTCGGGAGCGTCGTCGAGCGCTTGCGCCTGCTGCTCCAGTTCGGCAGAGCGCCGCCCCAGAGCATCGAGGTCCTCCTTCTCCTCGGCGGTGGCCTTGCGGCTGACATGCGCACAGGGCGCGAACTGCCGCAGGCCCTGCGAGTCCACGCTGAGCCGCGCCTCCACCCATTTCCAGCCCTCACCGCGCAGCGTGGCGGCCTGCGCGTCCAGCTTCTCGGTCGCCAGCCGCTCCAGCAGCGCCGGATCCGACAGAAAGCGGCTCTGCTCATCGTCGAACAGGTCGCGCCGCACGACACCGCCTGCCGCCTCGTAGGCCTCGATGCCGACAAAGCGAACCAGCGCGCTGCCCGCCGCTTTTCCACCTCGCCGACCGTCAGCCGGCGCCGCAGCGCGGCCGGCGTTCGGTCCCAGGGCTGCGCATCGAACCAGGTGCGTTCCTGCACCGCGTGGTCGTCGCTCAGCGTGAGCGCCATCAGCTGGTCCAGGTTGATGCCGTCCTCGCGGTACAGCGCCAGCAGCTTCGGAGACAACGCCGACAGCTTCAGCCGGCGCTGCACCGTCAGCACCGACACGCCGAAGCGCGCCGCCACGTACTCTACGCCCTTGCCCTCGTCAATCATCGCCTTGAAGGCATCGAACTCGTCGGCCGGATGCATCGCCTCGCGCCCGCTGTTTTCGGCAAGGCTGACCTCCAGCGCGCGCTCGGGCGGCACCAGCTCGCACAGCACCTCGTGTTCCTTCGGCAACCGTCCGCGCTGCTGCAACAGCAGCATCGCGCGGCGCCGCCGATCACCAGCCGCGACTGCAAACTTCAGCTTGCGCGCCTTGCCTCGGCCGACCTCTTGCTCGGTGACAACCAGGTTGTGGAGCAGGCCCTGCGCTTCGATCAGCGCCGCCACTTCCTCGACCCGCCCGACCGAGTGGCGCCGAACGTTGAACCGCGACGGCACCAGGCTGGCCAGCGGCACCGAGACCAACTCCTTCGTATGTTCCATGATGATGAACTCCATTGGTTGATGACACTCCGCGACCGTCCTTCGACAACGGTTCACGGCGGCACGCCAGGCCAGGGAAAGGCCCAGGTTCTGAACGACACGGCAACGATTCGTAAATGGCGTCGTGCCCATTCGCTGCCTTGAATCTCGTTTCGCATGAAGTCCTCGCCTGCCTTCCAGTTCCAAAAACCGCCTGCCCTGTTTTCCGAGGGAGCCGGATTGGCTGTTGATCCCTCGGCGTTGGGTGTGCTGTCGAGCAGGCTTCTGCCCCGCATTCGTCGGTCGCCGTGCGATTCCGAAAGCACCGCGGAGAAGCGCGGGCGCAAGGGCACCGTGGAATAGCTGGGAGGAGCCCGCCGCAGGCGGGAGGGCACCGGCCTATGCCGCGAAAGGCCCTTGCGCCCGCGCGCGCGGCGCTACGGTTCGCACATGCGGCGGCCGACGATTGCGGGGCCGCTCGTCACCCTCGCTGAGGCTCGGATGAGCACGCACGGCAGGGCGTGCTTTTCGGTGGTTAGCACCCGCTGCTGTGTACGAACTCTTACCAAAAGCATCGACAACGCGGTGGACAGTTCGACATCACTTGGGTTCTTCTACGACTTGTGTAGAAGCCCGTTCACTGCGGGCCACCACAAGCCGCCTGGTCGAGCGGATCGAGCAGTCCCTTTCATCGCTTGGAGCAGGTATGCGCCGCTTACACGAGGCGCCAGCCGCAGCCGTTGCGGCACCAAAGGCGTCAGACCGCTTCGATGGCCGTCGCATCGCGACGACGGCTCGCTGCACGCCTGGGCCACTCCACGCGAGGGGCATCCGGTGAACCGCGCGACGCGCCCTGGGAAGCCACGGCGCGTCGCGTCGGCAGATACAGCGCGGGCGGCAACAGACAAGATTGCGGCAAACAACTCACGGACGCTCAGCGCCGAAGGTGGGAGGGGGGAAGTCAGGTTCTTCCTAAAGCGCGTTGCAGGAGGTCTCTATGTCGAACGCGAAGAAATCCCCCGGCGAGGGCTGCGAACCCAGCAGTCCGTCGAGTTCCCGGACGCAGAGCGCTTCAAGCGATGGTGCGATAACGATCCCATCCGCTTCGAGCACCCGCTGCTCCACATCAACCTCCAGCGCGACGCCGATGATCTTTGGCGAACCGTCGATGACGGCGACTGCGCCAGTGGGTCTTGACCTCGCGCCCCTTGCGGACATCGTCGCAAGCGGCGACTACACCGCGCGAATTGCGGACGTGGCCGAGCGCATCACCGCTGCCCAGGACCAGGCCACCGCCCTCTCGCTGCTGAGACAAGGCGTCAAGGCTCTCGGTGCGGAGAGCGCCGTCTTCGTGAGCTTCATCCGCGACAACGCGGATCTGTCCGCGTGCCGCTTCATGTTGGTGTGCGAGCCGGACTGGTGCCGCCGCTACCTCGAAGCAGGTTGCTTCGCCCACGATCCCTGGCTGGCCTATGCCGCCCACCACTCGGAGCCGATCGCGGCCAGCTCGCTGCCGGTGCTGGACCCCGAGGGTCAGCGAGTCATTGCGCTGGCCATGCAGAACGGCTTTGCATCTGCGGCCCTGGTGCCGGCGCACTCCGGCGCCGGACATTCGCGGATCAGCCTGCTGTGCTTGGGCTCTTCGACGCCGGGCTACTTCGAGGGCGAAGGGTTCGGGCGATTCAGGCTGGGGGCCCGCCTGATCTCAGCCGAGATGCACGAATGGTGGCTATCTCGGATCCGGCGCGAGTTGATCGTCAAGGCCCGCATCACCCAGGCCGACCTCGAACTCCTGCGCCACGAACATCAGGGACACAGCAGCAAGCGCATCGCGGCGGAACTCCAGGTCAGCAAGAGCTCGATCAACTCCCGTTTCCAGCGCATGAACATGAAGCTGGGCGTGCCGAACCGCCGTCTGGCGGCCCGACTTGCCGTCGAGTGTGGGCTCTTGCTCGGGTAAAGTCCTTACTGGGCTCGATCAGATGACAGTGCGGCCAGAGCATCAGCCGAACCACGTGTATGGCGCGCGACCGGACCGATGGAATGGTCAATGCACTTCATACCCTTGGGGCAGCGACCCTCGTCACGTATCGCAATCGGTGGCATCCTTCCTGTTCATGACCAATCAAGCAAACGATTACTTTCGGCGCGACCAGACGGACGGGTTAACCGCTCCTGATCTGTCGAAAATCTGCACAGAGGCAGAACACATAGTCCGCGCGCGCGGAAAGCGCACAAGCATGACGAGCGTGTCGCTTGACCCCAAGAAGATCGACGACTTTGGTCCATCGCTGTATCAGGCCATACGTCCTTGCATCGAAGGTGATGGGCATACATTCATTGAGCATGGAGCATTGCTAGAGCAACTCCGGAAGACCGCGCTGTCAACCGACAAAGCCGAACGGGCTAGAGCGATCCAAGCACAGCGCTATGCCAAGCGCCGGCTTGAGGGCTTAGTTGCATGGAAATTCGATTGGAGTTCGATTGAACGCAAGGACTTGATTACTTGGTCATTCAAGCACATCCAGAAGTACTTTCAGAAGGTGTGATCTTGGACGAACTCTTTAGCTGTAGAAACTGTGTCAATGATTGCGGCCAGAGTCTCTTGATCGGGCGCGGCGCTGGCTTCTGCATTCGTCACAACTCAGTTTTAATAAAGCCCGGGCAAACAACCTGCAAGTATCTGCATAGGAAGGATCTGCCGCGCTTCGTTGTTGACGAGGGCATTAGCGAACATGCCGCGGAGTTTGCTTCGTACCCTGGAATGGTCGATCTGATCGCGCGCACGCGCATTCAGATTACCTACTACAGCGAGAAATTTGCGTGGGAGCGTAGAGAGTTCGATCCAATAAATCAGAGCCTCGCCCAGTACCACAAGGCGAAGCCTGCATGGGTGTTCATGCAAGCAATGTCAGGCGGGAGTGACGGGCGTAGAGCGCTAGCCCAAGCGTCCCTTGTCCGCAGGTATATGGATAATTGCGGAAGTTGGAGAAGCTCCTATCGCTTTGTACTCGCAATGATTCAAGGAATATCAAGCAAACTCTTCTTCGAAGACAGGGATCTAAACTCCGAATCAACCCTCAATGCGGGCGAGTTGACAACTGAAGCCGTCTGGGACGTATTCTTTACAAGGCTTAGTGGCATTCAGGAGTACGGGTTCCACGCGGGAATCGAGGAATTGATGTGGGCTACCGATCATCTCGGAGAATCGGTATCAAATCTTGACTGGCCAACGCTGTCGAAGTCACTTGTGCAACAGGAACCCGAGTGGACAAACCTAGTCATTCGACATGCAACCAATGAAGGCGCATTCTTCCCTGACCCTCGCCACTTCGAGGAAGGAGAAGGTGAGCAAGAGAGCTAGACGCCAACTTGCCCAACAGGAACTTAGAGCGGCAGTCGTTCTCGTCCTACCGAGTCGCGAACGACCGCAGTTTCAGGAGTAGGACGTAGGACGTAAGGCCGTACCTAGCCTGATGTGGATTTGCGCGGCTTGGATGGATCCCAGAGTAGCCAATGACTAGCTTTGGGCTGCATCTGTACTGGCAGTCGGCTTCCAGGCGCGCACCGCGAGTACCAGTCTTTCGGGCCTGAGCGAATCGACAACAAGCGGCGCGATACCGTCAGATTCGCTCAGGCGTTGCTCGAGACGGGCGACATACAGTAGATCGAAGTATCCGGTCAAGACGCTAGCAACCAGCCTGGCCACGCTATCGAGCGACAGTTCTTTCCACTGCTCGATGATGCGAATTTCCGGCTGCGGGTCCTGCGCCGCCAATGCATCGATGGCAGACGTGGGTGACGCCCAAGCCGGCTCGTCTTCGATCCACCGATCGACTCGTTCCTCAAGCGGCGCCCTCAGCCCCGCCGTGGGCGCCGCATTGAGCGCGTCGGCCATCGATCCAGGCAATAGAACTTCGCCGACTTGGGCATGGACATCGCCGACCCAGACCGGCCGCCGTGGATCGACGGCACGAAGTCGTTGCAGCAGTTGACTCTCGAGCCAGGCTTGGGACGGCTGGTGCGCAGAATGGCACGAGATCGAGCCGCGTCGGCGCGCCATGAGCGCCTCGACGTTCAGCACTTGGTGGCCAACGCTTGCAAGGGCGGTCAGGATGCGGTCCGCCTCGCACCCCAGTGACGTGGCAATCACGCGGAACGTCACCATCCTGGGTAGGACCTCCAGGCCTGCCTGCACCCATCGACGGTAGTTGACCCACCCACCTGGAAGCACGTCGACAGTCCAACCGCGCCATCGGAGTGCGCGGGCCACAGGAAGGCTGTCGAGTCCGCCTCGTCCGCAGTAGACGAGGATGGCCTGGTCCAGCTTCAAGGATCCGACTAGCGCAGCCAAAGCCGGCGACAACTCCCCCTCAGCCGCGCTGTCGTAGGCCACAAGCGGTCGGGCTCGATCAGCGGCAAACCCGGTCACCAGTGGTCCCTGGCTCACCGCGGTCGGCGGGAACTGCACCGCGCCGGGGATGTGATCGCCCTCGTACTCCTCCCGTGATCGCACGTCGATTACAAGGGCGTAGTGCGAGAAGTCCTGCACCTCGATCGCATGCGGGTGGAACGTCCCGGCAAGGGATTCGATCTCCGGCGGCTTGTCCGGCTTCCACGCGCGATCCGATGATTCTTGACCCAAAGTCATCGCGTGAAGTGGTGGGTGGTGAACCTAGAGTTTCTACACGGGGCGCGGTGGTGCCCCCTGACACGAAGCCCCTCGGTCTCCTCAACCCAAGGACCCGCCATGGAAGCAAACAGTACTGTAGACCGGCCGCGCGGCGCTGCCAAGCGCGGAATGCTCGCTTATCTCTTCGCCGCCCCTCTGGCGTTTGCGGCGCTCTTCGCCGCGTCCACCCCAGCCCACGCCGTGGACGGCTGCAAGGTACTGCTGTGCCTGGCCGCCCCAAGCTGGCGCTCGATTCCCGAGTGCGTGCCGACGATCAACCAGCTGCACCGGGACCTGGCCCGCGGCAAACCCTTCCCGGTCTGCTCGATGGCCGGCGCAGGAAATTCGGCGAACAACGCTTGGGCCAGTGCACCGGCCAACTGCCCACCGCAGTACACCCGGGTGTTTGATGGCGAAAGCGGACCAATCTATTCCTGCGACTACGCCGGTGCCGTGACGGTGAACATCAACGGCGCCCCATTCACCCGCACGTGGTGGAGCATGGGTGGCGAGACGGTGACTGAGTTCACCCCGGCCGCCAAGGCGCAGCTCGGCACCTGGAACACACGTTTCGACGACGACTACGCCGCGTGGTTCGCGGCGCTGCCGCCGCCGGCACCGATCGTCGGGTCCGGGTACTGAGGCATCGCACCATGGATGCATCCGTCTTCCTCGCGCTGGCGCTGGCCTGTGCACCACAGGTGCACGCCGACACGGCGCGCGCCCTGGTCAGCGTAGAAAGCGCCTTCAACCCCTGGGCGATCGGCGTGGTCGGCGGTTCGCTGGCTCGCCAGCCTCGGCACCGCGCCGAGGCGCTGGCCACAGCCAAAGCCCTGCAGGCCGCCGGCTGGAACTTCAGCGTCGGCCTCGGCCAGATCAACGTCGGCAACTTCGAGCGGCTGGGCTTGACCCTGGATTCGGCATTCGAGCCCTGCGCCAACCTCGCGGCTATGCAGGTCGTGCTGGCCGAGTGCTTCGACCGGGCCCGCACCCCGGCATCGGCCCAACCCGTCGATCAGACAGCGCTTCGACACGCCCTGTCCTGTTACTACAGCGGCAATTTCGCCACCGGCTTCCGCCACGGCTACGTGCGCAAGGTCGTGGCCGCCGCCAGCACCACGGTGCGTCCCGTTTCCATTGCCCAACCGAAGGAGAAGGTATGAGACCCCTCGCATTCGTCCGCCGCGCCGCGCTGGCGCTGGCACCCCTGCTGCTGGCGACGGCGTCGCAGGTCGCCCTGGCCCAGGGCTTCGACAAGATCAACACCACGGTCACGAACATCAACACCATCCTGGTGACGATCTCGATTGCGGTGGTGACGATCGCCATCATCTGGGCCGGCTTCAAGATGATCTTCCAGGGCGCGCGCCTGGCTGACGTGGCCAACGTGCTGATCGGCGGCACGCTGGTCGGCGGTGCCGCCGCCTTCGCCAGCTACATCGTCACTTGACCGAAAGCAGGCCAGACCATGCAAGGCGAAGCCATCTACAAGGGCGCGACCCGTCCGGCGATGAAGCTGGGCATCCCGCTCGTGCCGCTGGTGGTGCTGTTCGGCACCGGCATGCTGCTGATCATGTGGGGCGGCACGCTGGTGAGCTGGTGGATCGCCCTCGGCGTGGTGGTGGCCTTCGTGCCGGCGCTGCTCTGGATGCGCTTCGTCACCTCCAAGGACGACCAGCGCTTCCGCCAGATGTTCGTCGCCATGAAGCTGCGCCTGCATGACCGCAACGGTCGCTTCTGGCATGCGCGCAGCTACGCGCCCACCCTCTACCGGGGAGCCCGTGATGCTTGGCATGTCTAAGAGCAACGGCGCCGATGCGCGGCCAGGCCGCAACAGCTTCAGGCCGCGGCACTGGGCGCAGGCCCAGGCGGAGAACCCGCTGGCGCGCTTCGTCCCGTTCTCGTCGCTGGTCAGCCCGCACGACGTGATCACGCGCGGTGGCGACTACCTGCGCGTCTGGCGGCTCGACGGCGTAGCCTTCGAGTGCGCCGACGAGCACCAGATCGGCGAGCGGCACGAGGCGCTGTGCAGCCTGCTGCGCAACCTGGCCGGCGGCCAGTGGGCCGTCTGGACCCACCGGCTGCATCGTGTCGTCAGCGACAGCCTGCAGGACCCTGCCCAGCCCGGCTTCGCGCGCGACCTGTCACAGGCCTACCAGGCCAAGCTCAGCGAGCGCCGGATGATGAGCAACGAGCTCTACCTGACGCTGGTCTACCGGCCGAACGTGTCACGCGTGAGCCGCGCCCTGCAATCGACGCAGCGCACGCGCGCAGCCATCGCGGAAGCCCAGGCCGAGGCCCTGCGTGTGATGGAAGAGCGCACCGCGCTGGTCGGCCGCGTGCTGCGCGGCTTCGGCCCCGATCTGCTTGGAGCGCGCCAGCACCGTGGCCGGTCCTACTCCGAGGTGGCCGAGTTCCTGGGCTACCTGGTCAACGGCTGCTGGCGGGCGATCCCGATGACGGCCGGCCCGCTGTACCGGACTCTGCCGACCGCGCGCCTGTCGTTCGGCGGCGACAAGCTCGAACTGCGGCAAGGCGACAAACGGCGCTATGCGGCCCTGGTCGACATCAAGGAGTACGCCGACGCGGTCGAGCCCGGCATCCTGAACGCCCTGCTCTACGAAGCCAGCGAGTTCATCGAAACGCAGAGCTTCTCGATCCTGCCGCGCCGCGAGGCCATGCGCGCGCTCGAACTGCAGCGCGACCAGCTGATCGCCAGTGACGACGTGGTGGCCAGCCAGGTCGCCGAGATGGACGTGGCACTGAACGAACTCGGCGACGGCCAGTTCTGCATGGGCGAGTACCACTACAGCCTCGTCGTCTTCGGCCAAGAGGGTGAAGACAGCGTGGCCGATGCGGGCCGCCGCGCGGCTCAAGCCATAGGCGCGGTCGGCGAAGCGTCGAGCCTGCAGATGTCGCCGGTGGACCTGGTGGCCGATGCCGCCTGGTTCGCGCAGATGCCCGGCAACTGGCAGTGGCGGCCCCGGGATGCCAAGCTCAGTTCGCGCGCCTTCGCTGCGCTCTCCAGCGGCCACAACTTCGCCCGCGGCAAGCGCGACGGCAACCCTTGGGGCGAGGCGCTGGCCCTGCTGCGTACGCCATCGGGACAGCCCTTCTACCTGAACCTGCACAGCAGCCCCGAAGGCGAGGACTCCGCCGACAAGAAGCTGCCGGGCAACACGTTGATCATCGGCTCGACCGGCGTCGGAAAGACGACGCTGGAGATGTTCCTGCTGACACTCACGCGCAAGTGGGACCCGGCACCGCGCCTGGTGCTCTTTGACCTGGACCGCGGCTGCGAGATCGCAATCCGCGCCCTGGGTGGCCGCTACTTCACGCTTGAAGCTGGCAAGCCCACAGGCTGCAACCCATTGCAGCGCGAGCCGACACCGGCGCGCATCCAGTTCTGGGAGCAGTTGATCCGCACTTGCATCGCTTCGCCGGCCATGCCGCTGCTGCCCGCCGACGAGCGCGCCATCGCCGACGCGGTCAAGGCCGTGGCCATGATGCCGGCGCCGCTGCGCCGCTTCTCGACCGTGCGGCAGAACCTGCCCAAGGCGGGCGAGAACAGCCTCTTCGAGCGGCTCGGCCGCTGGTGCCAGGGTGGCGCATTGGGATGGGTCTTCGACCAGGCCGACGATCGGCTGCTCGACCTCCACGCTGCCAACGTCATTGGCTTCGACACGACCGAGTTCCTCGACCTGCCCGAGGTTCGCACGCCGGTGATGATGTACCTGCTGCAGGTGATGGAAGAGCTCGTCAACGGCGAACGGCTGATTTACGTGATCTCCGAGTTCTGGAAGGCGCTCGACCACGAGATCTTCAGCGACTTCGCCAAGCAGAAGCAGAAGACGATCCGCAAGCAGAACGGCCTGGGCATCTTCGACACCCAGAGCCCGTCCGACGTGCTGCGCCACCCCATCGGCCGCACGATGATCGAGCAGAGCGTGACCAAGATCTTCCTCGCCAACCCGGAAGCGGTGCGCGAGGAATACGTCGACGGCTTCGGCCTGACGCAGGCCGAGTTCGACATCGTGCGCAGCCTGGGCGCACAGGGCGGCCGGCGCTTTCTGGTCAAGCAGGGACACGCCAGCGCCATCTGCGAACTGGACCTCGCCGGCCTCGAAGACTTCATCACCGTGCTCTCGGCCACCACCGACAACGTGGCCCTGCTCGATGCCGTGCGCGAACGGCATGGCAACGATCCGTTTCAATGGCTTCCCGTTCTCCTTCGTGAGGTTCACGATCGCAGGTTTCGGACCTCCAGGAGAGCCACATGAACGCTGTTCGCAATCTCGTCGCGCTGGTCGCGATCGCATTCGCCGCCACGACCGCCAGCGCCCAGTTCGTCAAGGGCAACGAGGCCGTCAAGGTCTCGCCCGATGGAACAAAGAAGGTGGAGACACCGCCACTGCCATCTGCCACGTTGGCAGCGCCATGCTCCGCGGACAACCCGGCCTGCACAGCCAGTGGTTGGCGGATGGTCGAAACAGCGGATGGTCTTCGCGAGTGCACAGAGATCTACGCCCGCCCGGGGACGTGTCGGCCATCGACCTTCGGAACGGAGAAGCGGCCTCGGTTGTGGATCGTCAAGACCCGGGGCCAGTGGATGCAATGTCAGCTTCCCGATATCGGCAGTAAGTGCGTGAGCACGAAGGCGTTGCCCCACAGCGCCATTCAATGATCGAGGTGTCGCGATGTTCACTTGGGTTGGATCACAGTTCGACGGCGTGCTGAACACCTACGTGCTCGGCGTCGTAACTGCGCTGATGGCTGGGATCGCACCCATCGCATTGACAGCGATGACGATCTGGGTGGCGCTTTATGGATGGGCGGTTCTTCGCAACGAGGTTTCGGAGACCTTGCCCGTCTTCATGTGGAAAGTCTTCAAGATCGGTCTCGTTCTCGCCTTCGCGCTGCAGTCTGGCTTCTACATCAGCAACGTGTCGGATACAGCGAACGCACTTGCGACCGGCGTTGCAACGACGTTCCTGCCTTCCGTTGCGAACCCCGCAACGATCGCCACTCCATACGCGATCCTCGATGCCTTCAACGACAAGGCGAGCCAGCTTGTACTCGACCTGCTGAAGGATGCCGGAATCATGCGACTCGACTTGGTCTTCGCAGCGGTCATTACTGCGCTCGGGAACGTCATCTTTCTGTGCATCGCACTCTTCGTCGTCACGCTGGCCAAGGTGTTCCTGACCTTCGTGATCGCTGTCGGCCCGATCTTCGTGCTCTGCCTGGCGTGGCGGCCTACCGCTCGCTTCTTCGATAGTTGGTTATCGATGGTCCTGAATGCCGTTGTGTTGACCTGGTTCGCGTTCTTCGCCCTCGGACTGAGCGCCTACATGGGTGACGCGCTGGTTCAAGCGATTCAGGACCAGGGCGGCTTCCTCGGCCCGACTTTCAACGTCGTCGGCGAGAGCCTGAAGTACTGCGTCGTGATGATCCTCATGGCCATCATCTGCTTCCAGGCCCCGAGCCTCGCCTCCGCACTCACCGGCGGCGCCGCGGTCCAGCAAGGCATCCAGATGATCCAGAACGCCATGATGGTCTCGGGCCTGCGCTCTGCCTCCTCGGCACGGGGCGCAGGCGCTGCAGGCGCAGCCGGCGGTGTCGTGCGTGCCGGTGCCGGTCTGCCGTACGCGGCGGGCCAGGCTACTGGCGCCGCCGCCACAGCCACTGGCCGGGCAGCTGGAACCGTGGCTGCCGGTGCCGGCGCCGTGGTTCGCCAGGGTTACGGCGCGGTGCGAACCGCCGCCTACAAGCTCGCCGCTCTGCGCGGTCGGGCCTAAACGTCAACGAGCGTCAACCAGCACAGGAGCAAACCATGCAAACCCGTCTCAAGGTCGCTGCGGCAGTCCTCATCGCCTTCGGCGCCAATGGCGCCCGCGCGCAGGGCATCCCGGTCATCGATGTTGCCAATCTGGTCCAGACGATCCAGCAGGTGCTCGATGGCATCACGCAGATCAACAACCAGGTCCAGCAGATCAACCAGCTGCAGAGCCAGATCAACAGCATCAACGGCATCCGCAACCTGGGCGACGTGTTCAACAACCCGCTACTGAAAAACTACGTGCCGGCCGAGGCCTACACCTACGTCAACGCCATCAACACCTCGGGCTACTCCGGCCTGAACGCCACGGCCAAGGCGTTGCGCGACGTGGGCATGGTCTACAACTGCATGGACCTGGCCGGCGACGCGCGCACCAGTTGCCAGGCCGCGCTCGCCCAGCCATACCAGCAGAAAGGCTTGCTTCAGGACGCAATGAAGTCGGCCGCCGGCCGCTTGTCGCAGATCCAGTCGCTGATGGGTCAGATCAATGCCACCACCGACCAGAAGGCGGTGCAGGAAGTCCAGGCCCGCATCGGTGCCGAAAACGCGCTGCTGGCCCACGAGATGTCCCAGGTGCAGATGCTGCAGGGCATGGCCGACAGCGAGGAGCGCATCGCCCGGTCCCGCGAGCGGGAGCGCCAGTACCAGATGCTGGTTCGTACCGGGAAGGTGGCTGACTATCTTCCCTGATCCCTGAACCGCTGCGCCCGGTGGTGTCCAAGGACCGCGCGCAGCCCAACTGAGGTCTCCCCATGAGTGCCGTCCTGACGCCAGGAAGAGCCGCTGCATTGCCGGATCGCCCCTACACAAAGGGAAGCGACACCAGCACGGCCGCTGCTGAGACGACTGCGATCCACGCCAATCGCGCGTGGGAAGTCGACCGCGCGCTGATGCTCGAACGCTCGGAGCGTCGGGCGTGGTGGGTCGCCATCGCGGGCCTCGTGCTGGGCCTCATCGGCATCGCGGCTGTGTTCGTCCAGGGCCCGCTGCGTCGGGTTGTCGAGATCCCAATCGTGGTCGATCGCGTCACCGGCGAGGCGACGATTCAGCAGCGGCTGAGCGTCGAGACCATCCCGCCGATGGAAGCGCTCGATAAGCACAACCTGGCGACCTTTGTGCGCGCCCGCGAAGGCTACAGCTGGATGTTCCTGCAGCGCGACTTCGACCAGGTCGCCCGCATGGCGGTGCCGGCCGTCTTCGCCGACTACAACCGCCATTTCGAAGGTGATGCTGCCCTGCAGAAGAAGATCGGCGCTGCCGAGGATTGGCGCATCAACGTCATCGGCGTTCGGCTCGCTGCGTCCGGTCGCGGAGGGAATCGTGGCGAGGCCACTGTCACCTACGACAAGGTGGTGCGCCTGACGGACCGCAACTTACCCGAGGTCACGACACGGCATGTGGCCAGCGTCATCTTCCAGTACCAGCCCAAGGTGCTGGCGAAGGAGCGTGACCGGCTCGAGAACCCATTCGGCTTCGTCGTCACGGCGTACCGGTCTGATCCCGAGATCAACACGGCCGCACCGGGGGCCAAACCATGAGGGCCCTGGCCTGGCTGGCTGCCTCGGGCTACGTGGCCATCTGCGGTGCCGCAATTGCGGCCCCAGAGCTCGCCGACCCGCGCCTGCGCGAAGTGGTCTACGACCCGCGTGCGGTCGTGACCGTACCGGTGAAGCGCGGTGTCGTGACCCTGGTGGTGCTCGACCCCGACGAGTCGATCACTGAAGTGGCTGCAGGTCTGGGCGGCGACTGCGCCAAGGCCGAATCCGCCTGGTGCGTGGCGGCCCAACCTGGCGGCCGGAACCTGTTCGTCAAGGCGAAGAGTTCGGCCAGTGCCGCGAACAACCTGGCCGTGGTCACCGACCGCCGTACGCACACCTTCCGCTTCGTCGTGTTGGCCGACGGAGACCCCAAACCGCCGGTGTACCGGCTCGTGGTCAAGGCGCCGGTGCGCGCGGCGCCGGCTGCACGCCTCGCGTTGCGCGATTCAGCGCCGCTGTTCGCGTTGCCCGCGGTACCTGCTCCACCTCCGCCGCAGCAAGTTGTCGCAGAGCGCTTGCAAGCCAAGCCGCAGGTGATGAACACGCAGTATTCGATTGCCGAAGGCACAGGCTCACAGGACATCGCACCGACCCTGGTCTACGACGATGGCCGGTTCACCTATCTGCGCTTCCCGGGCAACCGCGAGGTGCCTGCCGTGTTCCACGTGTTGGGCGACGGCAGCGAGACGCTCGTCAACGCCCGCATGGAAGACGACGTGCTCGTGGTGGACCGCGTGAGCCGGAGGCTGATGCTGCGCGCCGGCTCGGCCGTTGTCGGCCTCTGGAACGAAGCTTTCGATCTGGATGGCAAGCCGCCAGGCGATGGCACCACGGTGCCGGGCGTGCAGCGGGTGCTGAAAGCCGACAGCACGCCGTCTGCCGACGCAAGGAAGGGAGCCATGCCATGACGCACGATCCGAACGAGCGGCGCGATCGCGACCCTGAGTCGGGCGCCAACCCAGAGGCCGATGGCAACACGATCTCGCCGCTGCCGGGCGAGCCTGGCATTCCCAATGTTGCGACCCGCCAGCGGATCTCGATATCGATGAAAGGACTGCTCGCCGTCGCCCTGCTCGTCGGCTCCCTTGTCGCCGTCGCGGCGTTCTCGATCCAGCGCTTCTCGGCCAGCGGCAAGAAGGACGATGCTGAGTCGAAGATGGTTCGAGACAAGCCCACGGCCGCGACATCCGAACCACGCAAGCTCGAGATGCCTCCGACACCCGCGGCCGGCGCGGCAGTGGTCACCGCGCCGCGTATCCCAGCCCTGACACCCACGGCCGACGACCTGGCTGAACCGATCGGCGTTCGACGTACCGGCGCGGGTGCACCCGCATCGGGCGGCCCGAAGGTGGCCCCTCCTGAGGACGCACCCGTCCTGCTGGTCACCACCCGTCCGGGTGCACTCTCCGCGACGGGCGC
>Ga0335397_10006390_pt1 | contig 15201 bp, 11 predicted proteins | sample MAT04_FD_205740 | JGI IMG/M metagenome (GOLD analysis project Ga0335397, IMG submission 205740) | Freshwater microbial communities from Lake Fryxell liftoff mats and glacier meltwater in Antarctica - MAT-04 (spades assembly) (version 2) ...
TGGCATGAGTTGAGGAAGAATGTGCCCGCCCCAGAAAATGGTCATGCCGCGGTCAAGCATCTCGGGCACTGCCGCCGTGACCATGGCTGGCTCGGAAGTGCTCAGATCGGGGTTGGGCACATATTGCTCGGGCCAGGCGACGTTGAGTCGTGCCTTGCCCATCCAATCGATTACGCTCGGGGAACTGCCAGCGATCAGCTCCAACCCGCGCCAACGAAAGGTGGGGCGATCGTGCAAGTCCGTCTTGTCGAGCACGAGTGTTTTCAGGCGGGGCACGTCATCTACGCCCGGCCCCATCCATCGACAGCCCCACTTCTCCAGCAGCGCGTAGACCCCGTAGAGAACAGCCCGATCGCTGACGCCCGCGATTACCAATTGATCGTTAAGCGTCTTCAGGCGGAATGCGTCAAAGGCATCGTCTGCGGGTACCAGCTCTCGCACCCAATCCGCAGCGTGCGAGTCCGTGCTGGTAGAACTCACCAGGCTGATGCGATGTCCGGTCACGGGAGCGGTGTCATCCGCGATTGGCGATTCGGCATCTGTCATTTGTCGGATGTATTTCTGTAACTCGCGCGCGGCGAAATGCAACGGGCGACCAGCATTCCTCGACACAACAATGGTCGTCCCAGGCCGAGCGTCTGACGCGATTTGCCAGTCCGCCAAGAGGATCTGCGGATGTTGGCAGACCAGGCTGGCGACGGCCGCAACCCAAGGTAGTTTCTTGAAACGTCGAACTGTGCTACAGAATAAATGCATGAGAGTATGCCTGGTGGTTTGTCAGTCTTGAAAACTAGGTTTGCATCGAATTGGGAAATTGGCGCTGGTTCTGAGGACCAAACTCAATCCAAGGAGGGTTCTGTGATGAGTTGAGTGAGAAGAAGTGTATCTTTCGCTTGACCGATGCGGAACGCAAGGTCTGTGCTGAGGTGATTAAGAATCTCAAGAGGACTGGCCAGAGAGTTCGCCGTGCTCTGATGTTGCTCAAGGCTGATGCGGATGGTCCGGCATGGACGGATGCTCAAATCGCGGATGCATTTTCCTGTCGTACCAAAACCGTCGAGAATGTCAGGCAACGATTTGTTGAGCATGGTTTCGAGCAAACACTTGATCCCAAAAAACTGTCCACCGGCGGCGCTCTGCCCATGAAGTGTGGCAGGCTTTGCGGCTGTCCCAAGCCGTGTTGAGGGTCGATCTCCGATCGCCTCCCGCTCCCCTTTCGGTCGCCTGTGCCGGCGATCGGTCGGCGGTCGCGCGGCGGAACCTTTTTATCCTGCGCCTCGCGTCGGTCCGGACGAATAATTCGATCATCCACTTCAAACGGTATTCCCCGCAAACGGAGTCTGAACTGATCGCGATCCGCCACAGCGGGCAGCGAGGTACTCCCTTCGGTGACGAAGCGTGGGTCAGCACCGCGACGAAATCCCTTAGCCTGGAGATTTCGACTCGACCTCAAGGAAGGCTAAAATCCAGATAACCGGATCTTGACAGCTTTGGGGATTCCGGCAATCGCAGGTTTTTTTGTTGGGACCACAGTATCCATCATCTCCGATCGAGCGCTTTCCAACCATTCACGCGGCTCTGCGACTGAAACATGCCGCCATTTGGCGTGCGTTCAGTATCTCGACCAGCAGCGTCACGGTGTACACGGTCGTGCCGGTCTGCGACATCACGGCATTCTTTGCTGCCGCTCCCAGTTTCTGTCGTTTTGCTGGATCGGCCAACAGTTGTGCGAGCGTCGGTGTGAGTTCTTCCGGTGTCTGCAACTGAATACAGGCTTCTGCCTCTTTGAATGCCTGCACGACGTCCTGAAAATTTCGAGTGTTTGGCCCGAAGAGAACGGCTGCTCCAAACGCTGCCGGTTCGATCATATTCTGACCGCCGCGATTCCCGAAACTTCCACCGACGAATGCAATGTCGGCCAGTCCCCAGCAGGCGGAAAGTTCTCCAATTGTGTCAAGCAGAATCACAGCACTGGAGTCCGTTTGTGCGTCGGACTGCAGCAAGGAACGTCGAACCAGGTTGATCCCGGAATTGCCGACTAACTTTGCAACCTCGTCAAATCGCTCGCGGTGTCGAGGCACAAGAATCAATCGCAGTGAAGGACAACGTTTGCGACATTCAAGCCATGCCTGAATCGCAAGCTGCTCTTCTGGCTCCTGGGTACTCCCCGCCATGAACACAGTTTCTGCTTGTAACAAACCGAACATTTGTCGCAGGCGATCGGTCGCGGGATTACAGCGATCTGTCGCCACCCCGTCGAATTTGATTGACCCGATTGTATGCAGCCGATTTGCGGCGACTCCCAGAGACTGCAAACGGTGGGCATGAGATGGCGACTGTGCTGCAACAAGCGCCAGTCGTCCAAACAACGGTGCCATCAATCGGCGAATCCGCGTATAGCCGCGACAACTTCTCTCGCTCATTCGGGCGTTGATAACACTCACCGGAATATTGTTCCGATGACACTCGGCCAGAAAGTTAGGCCACAGTTCCAGCTCCATTAACACAACCATGCGTGCTTGTACCGAACGTATGGCGTTACGCACGGCCCACGAAAAATCCAGCGGAAACCAGGTCACCTGATAATTCGGAAATCGCTTCAATGCGAGATCGTAGCCGGTGTCAGTACTTGTCGAAACGACGATCCGAAAACGATCGGCCGTGTGCCTACGGAATTCCTCAATAACTTTATGAAGCTGAATGACTTCCCCAACACTCACCGCATGAAACCAGACAGATTCACATTCGTCATCGTGAGAAGGCAACCGGCCAAGAAGTTTCTCGGCGATTCCTCTGCGATAACGCCCGTGCCGCACAATTCTCCATGCAATGAACGGCGACAGCACTGTCAGCAGAATCAGATAGATTGAATTGAGTAGCCAGCGCATCAAGGAAATCCCTTTCCCGTTGGAACACAGGCGGCTGCCTGATCTCCGGCGAATTCACTTACCGCAGCACTTTTTGTACTTCTTACCACTACCACAGGGACAGTCGTCGTTTCTGCCAACACGCGGCGCATTATTCACGATCGGAGCGATCGTTTTGCCTTCTTCTCCCGCCTCCGGGACATTCGTCTGCATGGAATCAACTTTGTTTTCTATCGGCAACGGCGCGGCCACGTCATGTTCCGTCGCGGATATGCGCCAGAGTGATCCCACAAACGCCGGACTCTCATGCTCGATCCGGAACACAGCCTGTGTCACCTGCTCAGCGATGCGGTCCCACATCGCCAGAAATGCGCGACGTCCCTCGCGCTTGTATTCAGTTCGAGGATCTTTCTGCGCGTAACCGACGAAGCCGATACCCTGTTTCAGGTGGCCCATAAAGTACAGATGATCTTTCCACGCCGTGTCGAGGAATTCCAAAAGCACCGATCGTTCTGTCTGACGCATCTCCGGTCGGAAGACCTGCTCAAGTCCCTGCAACAGTTCGATTCGAACCTGCGACGCATTCAACTTCCGAAGATTTGCACCATTCAAAGTTAAACCATGCTCGGTATCGGCCCATTTCAGCAGCTCCTGAATCTGCTGATCACTCACGAGATTCGTTTCCATAGAATCAGGTCCGAGAATTTCATTCAGGCGTGCCTCAACCTTTTCGGAATCCGGTCGGCGCGACAAAAACTGTTTGCTGGCTGCGACCAGTGTTTCATTGATCTGAGCCGACTGGAGTTCCGAAAATTGCTCCGGAACAAATGTCGTGCGAAACCGTGTGTTGGCCCAGCGAGCGAGTTTTTCACGATTGAAGCGTTCGTTTTCCTTGCCGTCGCCAGCCAGAAAATTGTGCATCCCAACCGAGACGGGAAATGTGACTTCCTTTTCGTCGTATCGCGCGCGAACTCGTTCCTGCAGCAGTTCGACGATATCCGAATGTTCTTTGTCGAGAAGCTCCTCTGGTTTGATGCCCAGCAGGAAATTGAAATTGGCCCAGCCCGCCAGCGACTTCTGTGGAAAACGAAGGTCCAGGAAATCGTCCAGCGGAGCATAATCGCGACGAGCCATGCCTTCTTTAGCCATTTGCAGCATTGCAGGAGCAAGTGCTTCGCGATCGTACTTGCGCAGATCTCTGTCCTGAAGTGACAGCCCGAAGTGGCGGTTCGCCCATTTGCTCAGGGACAACCAGTTCCAGTCCAGTTTACTTTCCGCGTCCCCGGGCAAATCCACATCGATCTGTTCATAAATCAGCGTTTCTCCCTGCCGTTCACCTTCATCGCGTAGAAATTGTTCCAGCTCGGGACGTTCCATGTCACGAATATCAGCGGGTCCAATTTCGATATTCAGGTTCTGCGTGACCCAGCCGACGATCGTTTCCCAGCGATAATCCTTCGCCAGGAACTGCCCGGTCCAGCGTTCGATTTCATCATTCATCATGCCCAGCAGCAAGCTGCGGCAATCCACACCGTCCAAAATTTTCTGACGATACGAATACGTTCGCTTACGCTGTTCATCCATCACTTCGTCGTATTCCAGCAGGTTCTTGCGCTGGTCGAAGTGCTGCTCTTCGCGTTTCTTCTGCGCCCCTTCGATACGACGTGTCACCATCGAACTGACGATCGGCTCACCTTCGGTCAGGCCGGCCCATTGCATGATGCGTTTGACGGCATCGCCGGCAAACAGTCGCATGAGTTTGTCATCAAGAGAGATAAAGAAGCGACTGGAACCAGGGTCACCCTGGCGTCCGGCACGACCACGCAACTGGAGATCGATGCGGCGAGAGTCATGTCGTTCTGTGCCAACGACATGCAGACCGCCCAGTTCCGTGACAACCTTAGACTCAGCCGCCATCCCTTCGCGTTCCGCGATTTTCTTTGTCAACGCATCCCATTCGGATTTTGGCACATCAAGCCGCGATGAAAACGTGGCCTTGAGTTCTTCCCACGCTGAATGCTCCGGATTGCCGCCAAGGATAATGTCAGTACCGCGACCCGCCATGTTGGTTGCGATCGTCACTGCTCCTTTGCGGCCGGCCTGAGCCACGATTTCTGCTTCACGTTCGTGAAACTTCGCGTTGAGGACATTGTGCGGCACGCCTTTTCGGATCAGCCTCTGACTGAGCATTTCTGAAAGCTCGATCGAAGTCGTACCGACCAGAAGCGGACGACCGGTGGCGTGCAATTCGACAATCTCCTGAATCACAGCATCCCATTTTTCTTTCTCCGTTCCATAGATATTGTCGGGGTAATTGAGTCGCTTCATTGGGCGATTGGTAGGGATAGCCACAACATCCAGTTCATAGATCTTGAGGAACTCTTCCGATTCCGTCATCGCCGTACCGGTCATCCCGGCCAGTTTCTTATACAGCTTGAAATAATTCTGCAGCGTGATCGTGGCCAGAGTCTGCGACTCCTCCTTGATCTTCACACCTTCCTTTGCCTCCACCGCCTGATGCAATCCGTCACTCCACTGGCGACCTTCCATTTTACGACCGGTGTTTTCGTCCACGATGACGACTTCACCCTTTTCAACGACATAATTTACGTCGCGTTTGTAGAGGAAATGCGCCTTCAAAGAATTGTCCAGGAGATGCGGCCATTCCATGTTGCCTGCGGTGTAAAAGCTTTCCACGCCTGCGAGTTGTTCCGCGCGACGCACGCCTTCTTCGGTCAGATGGCAGGTGTGTTCTTTTTCTTTGACTTCGAAATCCGTATCCCGTTTCAGTTGCCGTGCGATCGCGTCGGCACGGGGGTATTTTTCGAGATTGTCATGGGCCGGGCCGGAGATAATGAGCGGCGTGCGGGCCTCGTCAATCAGAATGTTGTCGATCTCATCGACGATCGCGTAGTCCATCGGTCCCTGAACCTGCTGATCCTTAGTCGGCTTCATGTTGTCGCGCAGGTAGTCGAAACCGAACTGATTGCTGGTGCCGTACGTGATGTCGCAGGCATAGTGAACCTGGCGCTGCGATGAAGACATGTTGGACTGAATGGCACCAACCGTCAGTCCCAGATTCAGATGGATCGGCCCCATCCATTCCATATCGCGCTGAGCCAGATAATCATTCACCGTGACGACGTGAACTTTGCCCACCAGCGCATTCAGAAACGCGGGAAGGGACGACACCAGCGTCTTGCCTTCGCCGGTCACCATTTCAGAAATCATACCTTTGTGCAGAATATATCCACCAATCATCTGCACTTCGTAATGCCGCATTTTTAGAAACCGCCGGCTGGATTCCCGCACCGCAGCGAAGGCCTCAGCCATCAGGTCATCGAGCGTTTCTCCTTTGAGCAGCCGGGCGCGGAACTTCGCGGCCGTCTGTCGGAGTTCGTCGTCGGATAGTTTTTGCCATTCCGGTTCCAGCGCGTTAATTCGATCGAGCAACGAACCGGGAACGATCGTCGTTTTCCCCTGTTTGTCGCGAAGGAATCCAAGTCGCTTGATGTGACGTTCATTCGACGAACCAAACAACGTCGTAATGCCGCGTACCAGCGAACCACTGGCGACTTCGAAGAAATCGCCTACTTTTTCCAGAAACTCCATGTCGCGCGATCGTCCTGAGATTCTTAGTGAGGGATCAACAATCCAAGTCAGTTACAGAGCCCTGCCACATCGGCAGCACGATCGACCCGGATCGCAGGAAGGCAGTTTTGTCGTAAGTCAAGGCGTGCCAAGTGTATTGGATCATCCAAAGCATGGTCAATGCCGCGTCTGCAACAGGGAAAACCACTTTTTCACGGTCAATGACGGCAGATAAAGGGTATTTTGGGACGACATGGCAATTGCCGTGCCGCAGGCTTTCTGCGATGGAACGTTCGATGGTGTCAGAACACCACAAATGTTGCCAAACGGCATCACCGACATTCGACGGCTTGGGCGGCGAGCGTCAGATTTCGACTGACCCGCAAGAACCGGGGACCAGCGTCGTGCGGGTTGATGAAATTCACTCGAACGCACTGGCGTTCACTTTTCCGCAGACTAGAGTTATTTTCTGGAAGTGACTTGTCAATGTTCTGGATGATCTGACAATGCAAATCAACACAGTGATCTTCTGTGTCCTGGCCTTTATCGCTATCCCGTGCAGCCTGACCAACGCTGGATTTCCAGCCGTAGAACGGTCACCTTTGCAGAAATCGGCGGAGCTCAAGCGAAACAATTTGGGTCGCAACATGCCGCAATCGACTGCGGATCCAATCGGTTTCGATTCCGGTTTGTGGAGAGCCGAATATCTAACACAACTAACTGACGAAGGTAAGGATCAGAAGTGCTCAGTTGAAATCACAACCGGTGGGAAGGTCTTCGCATCCACTTCGTCCCTCCCCGCGTCGCGCGGAAAGGACAATACGATGCGCTCGCTCATTTACAGTGACAAACTGGCGTTGATGCCGATCGAGATTCCGATCATTGCAGAACGTTCGGAATATCAGCCCGTTCGAGATTCCTGCGCTGAATCCACCGTACCAACAATGTCTGACTGGGAATACGCTGCGGTCACAGCCACGAAAAGTACGACGATCGGTTTCACGACATCAGGTCCGTCTGCCACATCCGCGATCGTCGGATTCGTGGGGATTATGATCGTGATCGGAGCGTATGTGTCGTCCAGTCAGCGCAAGACCTAGAGCTTTGTCACAGCGAAAAATAGTTGTTGGGTGTCCGGGGCTGGACTGAGCGTCGCGAAGGAAGCCCTGGGGTTTCAGGCTACCACGCTCTGAGTTGCGGCACCCTCTCTATCTTGACTTTGACAGCAGCACTGCCTGCTGATAGCTAAGAAACGGGACTTCGCGAACAGCCTTTGATTTTCGATCGGCTTCCCATTTCGCAATCCGAGCATGATCGTCTTCGCTGAGAATGCGAGTCAACTGATGTGCAGCACGAAGATGCAGGGTGTCATTCGGTCGCAGATCGAGTTCTACTGTGATCGGCATGCGGTCCTTCAGACTTCGGAGCGCATTGTTGAGAGCGATTCGCGGCTCGGGAAGCAAACTGTTCGGATGCAGAATAAAGTTCAGTCGAGCGGTCCAGTCGGCGTAGGTCAGATAGCGTTCCACCAGATCGGGCTCGTCCCATTTGCGAGTTTCCACGCGATACGTAAATGACGGAGATGAAAGAATCAGCGACTCCGTCGTCGGTTCGTATGACTGTTCAAACTTCGGATGCAGTTGAAATTCCAACGCATCCGCCATTCGTTCTGCGGAAGGTGTTCCTGCCCCGCGAAGTTCCTGAATGTACTTCGTGGTTTTCGGTTCCAGAGAATCCATTTTATGACGGATCTCATCGAAGGTCAGTGTTGTCGATAAGCCACGCGAAGTATTGAGAATCGTAAAGCGTCGCTCGACAGGATCAAAAATCAGGACTTCGTTTGCCGCATCAACATAGTCATAAATCCGCCCATTATGAATCAGACTCAAACTGCTGCTCACCATCTTTCCCGGTGCAGGAGTTTTTTCCATGTCGTAAACATGAGTCGAAATCCGCAGCCCTTGTCCGAACCCAGGCGAACACAGGTTGAGTATTGAACAGAGCAGAATGCCACGAAATACCATCAAAAACTCCCGCGATACAGCGGTGACCGAGCAGTAGATAAACTTCGAACGGCAAGAAGTGCGGTTGGCGAGCCGGAGACATGAGTCTCCGTTTGGAACCCTCTCATCAGGAGACTGACGTCCCCCGCTCGCCGGAATGTCCTCAAATCTTGCCGCTCAGAGAATCAGTCGCGCTCAAACAAACTACGTCGTCGGCGACACCTCGCAGGATAACCACATGCGGATTGATGACTCAATGAGATTCACGGACGTCAATCGCTCTGATTCACAATAACTTCGCACCAATCGACGGACTTCGGCAAATGTTGCCGAAATGGGTAAGCAGTCACGGGAATGACTTCCACGTCGAATTCATCGACCGATTCAAAGACGCACGCCAAACGTTTCCCGGTGGATGTCGCACGAAGCGGAATCGGAAGGCGTGAGTCTGAATCAGTTGATTGTGGCAAAATTATCCGCACAGCTTCGCGACGTGGCACACGTCTGATTGGAAACGGCGAAAGTTGATCGGCGGGCGAACTCGCTGTGCTGACCGCTTTGATGGGTTCAAAACCGTCCGAGGTAGTAGTAAACGAAAAAGGGGGTTCCCAATGACTCGGGAACCCCGTCTTTTTCATGTGAGCGCTGGGGCTCGAACCCAGGACCTACGGATTAAAAGTCCGTTGCTCTACCAACTGAGCTACGCTCACGCATGCTTCGATTTTTCACATTCGACCTGTTGAGACACGTGAAGCGGGAACCTTATCGGGATTTCTCGATTTTTCCAAATGGTTCAGGACAATGGCCGGAAAAGATCTCTGAAAGCCCTGCGATTTTGGAGTTTGAGAAAATGCAAGGGGTGAAAAACACGAAGTTCGCCGCCGGAAATCAAAACTGACTCCGCATGAGTACAATCCGCAACTCAAAGCGGGCGTGCGGCTGAACTGCTTCGAAACGGCAATTTTCCGAAACGCTGTGGTTACCGAATTTTACGCTCAGATTGTCCAGTTGATCACTTATCGTGGGTTTAGCCAGGTATGTCTCCAGAATCTGCAAATGACGATCCAGCCCGCCGGGCCTACTGGGCTGAACAGTTGGGGCTGGGCTACAAGATGGTCGAGCAACTGATGGCGTTTCCGGTTCGCGAATGTGGCGAGAACTTCGCGTTCATTCCTGCCGCAGCCGAATCAGCGGGTGTTGAGATGTTGTTCTCCGATTCGAAAATCGCGGGCGACATGGACCGTGTGTTAGCGATGCGAGAATCACTTGTGGCCGACGTTATCGCAATCGGCCGCGAAATGAACCGACGTGGCTGGGTGCTGAAGATCGAAGAAGGATATCGCTCCCTGGAAATGCAGAGCGCACTCGGCCGAAAGCCGGAAGTTTTTGATGCGATTCTGCAAAAGTGTATCTGGGAAAACGGAGGTGTGATTCCACCAGTGGAATTTGTCTTTCGCCGCGCGTCGGTGATGGTTGCAAACCTGCCGAAGGTTGGGACACACATGTCGGGGTCTGCGATCGATATTTCTGTCTTCGACCGCGACAGCCGACAGGAAATCGGGCGAGGTGGTCCATATCTGGAAATGAGTGAACGAACGCCGATGCGTTCGCCGTTCATTGCAGATGCAGAATTACAAAACCGACTTGAGATTACGGCTCTAATGGAGTCACATGGCTTTATGCATTTTCCATTCGAATTCTGGCACTACAACAAAGGTGATGTCGGTGCCCATATCCTGACCGGAAACTCCAGCCCGGCACGCTACGGCCCGGTGAATTGGAATTCGCAAACGAACCAGGTGACTTCAGTCGCTTCACCGATGGAGCCACTTAATCCACTTTCTGTAATCGAAGTCGAAATTGCGGCAGCCATGGCGCGAGCCAGTCTGCATTGACTGCTTACCAGCCCAGAACATGAGCAAAGATAAGCGGAGCGACGATTGTGGCGTCTGATTCTACGATGAATTTCGGCGTGTCGATACCCAGCTTGCCCCAGGTGATCTTTTCGTTGGGGACAGCACCCGAGTAACTGCCGTAGCTGGTTGTGGAATCGCTGACCTGACAGAAGTAGCCCCACAGCGGGATGTGACGGCGTTCGAGATCCTGGTGCAGCATCGGGACGACACAGATCGGAAAGTCGCCAGCGATGCCTCCACCGATCTGAAACATGCCCAGCGAATTCTTTTCCGTTGTTGCTGTATAGAACTCAGCCAGCCAGGTCATGTATTCGATCCCTGTCCGGACCGTGTGGACATTTTTGACATCACCGCGAATGACGGCCGCCGCGTACATGTTGCCGAGAGTCGAATCTTCCCAGCCGGGTACGATGATCGGCAGATTTTTTTCTGCCGCCGCCAGCATCCACGAGTCTTTCGGGTCAATCTGGTAATGTTCCTTGTACTTTCCGCTGAGCAGAACCTGATAGAAGAATTCATGGGGGAAAAATCGTTTACCGGCGCTGTCCGCAGCGGTCCAGACTTCCAGCATCGCGGTTTCCATCCGCCGCATTGCTTCGCCCTCAGGAATGCAGGTGTCGGTGACGCGATTCATGTGGCGATCCAGCAGATCCTGCTCGTCTTTTGCCGACAACTGACGATAGTGGGGAACTCGCTCGTAAAAATCATGCGCAACGAGGTTGAAGACGTCCTCTTCAAGATTGGCACCCGTGCAGGAGATCAAATGAATCTTGTCCTGCCGAATCATTTCCGCCAGCGACAGACCCAGTTCAGCAGTACTCATCGCGCCGGCGAGGCAGACCATCATTTTGCCACCCTGGTCAAGATGCGTTACGTAGCCCTTCGCTGCGTCAATCAGGGCGGCAGCATTGAAATGGCGGTAGTGGTGGTTAATGAATTGAGTGACAGGGCCGATTTGCTTTGTGGGCTGCGCCATGATTCTGATCCAGTCGAGTTTAGCGGAAAAACTCGATACTATAGTTGGCCTTGCGTGCGATACCACCGGCGACGGCCCTCAATCACGCGGATTCAATTCCAGTCTCTCAGATGCGATTTTCGCCATGTCGAGTCAAAGCAGAACTGATCTCCAGAAATGACCGAACCAAACACCACTGAGAATGCGACTCCGGATCTGCCGGGCGAGAACTATATCCCGTCAGTTCCGGAAACCGGCGTGCTGCTGGGAATTGACTACGGCACGAAGCGAGTCGGCGTTGCGGTTTCCGATCGCGATCAGAAATTCTCCAGCCCGCTGCACAATCATGATCGACATGGAGTGCATGTCGATGAACGATTCTTCCGCAAGGTTGTCGAAGAGTTTCGCCCTGTGGGACTGGTTGTCGGCCTTCCAATTCATTTGAGCGGTGATGAAAGCGAAAAGTCTCGTGAAGCCCGGTTGTTTGGTCAGTGGCTGGGGACTATCACTGGATTGCCGTTTACCTTTCAGGACGAACGCTTTACCTCATTTCAAGCCGAGAAACTTCTGATGGCGGCGGAACTGTCAAAGAAAAAACGCAAAGAACGCTTGGACAAGCTTGCGGCTCAGATTCTGCTCCAGACATTTCTCGATGCACGCATCGCTGCAAAGCAAACGCCCGCCATTTCGCAGATGGGTGAGTCTGTTTGTGAACACGATTGAAACCCGATGTAAGACCCCATGTTAACGCAAAGCTGTTGCTGTTCGCCGACTTGCTGTGTGGCGCGGCAATTGTGAGAGTCAGCAGGATGCTCAGTCCCGCGATGATCAACAGTGAATTATTTCCGAGTTTCATGGTACCTACTCTGTTTGAGTTTATTGCACCACTCTTTGGTCTTCTAAATCGTTCGCTCAGTTCGTCAGGGGCTCATCGCGGGGTTCATGGCTCGAGCCAGACCGACGACGCCGACCCCAATCCAGAAGACGTTCAAAACTGTGTACGCCGTGTCCTTTCTGATAATCGCACACCAGGTCAGCAATATGGCATCCACCGTATTGAATGACCAGACGAACAGGAATGGGCTTTCCGGACCCATCCAACTCACGAGCGAGAAGCTGACGATTCGCATCAGCACGCCGATCATTTCCATTTTGCGCAAGTGACGGGTCACTGCGTTGTTAAGTTGCCCAAAGAATCTGACGATCACAATTATCTGCTCCCGGAACCCGATGACATTGTCCAACACACAGCGAATGCTCGCAGTGTCGCAATGTCAGCGCATGGCCGCTATCGCACAGCATCGAATTCTCATGGCAACCAGGGGCGTTCCCGTGACTGAAGAATCAGATCACATACTCCGGCTCCGGCATGAAGACTCGTACGGACTTTGGATGCACATAGACCGTGTCGTTGAGTTTCAGTTCGAGCGACCGGGCTCGATCGTGGGAGACATCTACGGAAAGGTCCACTCCGAATTCTGCAACGGTGACCCGCACCTTCAGGACCGCCCCGGCCGGATTGATTTGCTTAATGCAGCCCGTTAACGCGCCCGGTGATGCGGCGCGATCGATCTCCAGTTCATGGGGCCGCACATAAGCGGTTGCGTTCCGTGCTTCTTCATGCGGATATTCGTCATACTGCAGATTGAGGGATCCCAGCATGACGCGTCCCGACTGAACTCGACCGTGAAACACGTTGACGTTGCCGAGAAAGTCCATCACAAAAGCGGTCGAGGGATGATCAAACACAGCCTGGGGAGTTCCGATCTGTTCGATGCGTCCGTGATTCATCACGACCACCTGATCGGCCATCTCAAAAGCCTCTTCCTGATCATGCGTGACGAAGACTGTTGTGACGTGCATCTCCTCGTGCAGCTTTCTGAGCCACGTGCGCAGTTCCTGTCGCACTTTGGCATCCAGGGCGCCGAACGGTTCGTCGAGCAACAGCATTTTGGGACGCACCGCCAACGCGCGAGCCAAGGCGACTCGCTGACGCTGTCCGCCGGAGAGTTCCTGAGGAAAGCGAGTCCCGAGTCCCTCCAGTCGCACCATCCGCAGCAGTTCGTTGACGCGTTCCCGCACTTCGTCATTGGCAACCTTGCGCACTCGCAGCCCGAAGGCGACGTTTTCAAACACGGACATATGTCGAAACAGTGCGTAGTGCTGAAAGACAAATCCAACGCCGCGATCCCGGGCAGATGTTTCTGTGACATCTTCGTCCTGGAACAAAACGGAACCAGAATCTGCCGTTTCCAGTCCCGCGACGATCCGCAGAAGCGTCGTCTTTCCGGAACCCGATGGCCCCAGCAGCGCTGTCAGGCTTCCGGAGGGAACGTCCAGAGTGACGTTATTCAGGGCCTGAAACGAGCCGAATCGACGGGACACATTTTGAATGCTGATGCTCATGGTTTGGGATCCTGTTCTGTGGACATGCTTGCAATTTGATATTCGACCCAGCGTTCAAGCAGAATACGGGCCCCCAGTGTGGCGAGGGCCATGAGCGTCAATACAGACGCGACGGCGTAAGAACCAGGGTTGTTGTATTCCTGAAATAGTTTTTCTACGCGCAATGGCATCGTGTCGGTCTCGCCACTGATGCCGCCAGACACAACCTTGACGGCTCCAAATTCGCCAATCGCCCGCGCGTTGCACTGGATGATTCCGAAGAGCAAACCCCATTTGATGTTGGGCAGCGTGACCCGCCAGAACATCTGCCACGGACTAGCACCCAGACTCACCGCTGCCAGTTCTTCATCACTTCCCAGAGCCTGCATGAGCGGAATGAGTTCTCGCGCGACAAACGGCAGCGTGACAAATGTTGTGGCCAGCACGAGTCCCGGCCAGGCAAAAATCACGCGGATATTCCATTCTCGCAGCGCAGGGCCAAAATAGCCCTGCATGCCGAACAGCAGCACAAACATCAGACCGGCAACCACTGGGGACACGGCGAACGGAAGGTCGAGCAGAGTCATCAGCAGCGTTCGGCCGAAAAATCGAAACTTCGTCAGTGTCCATGCGGCGGCGATGCCAAACAGTGTGTTCATGACAACTGACAGCGGAGCCACGGTTAGCGTGAGAAACACCGAATGTCGCGTGTCCGGGTCGTCCAGCAGTTGGACGCACCAGGCACGCGGGCCGTCCGCAAAGGCCTGCACGAAAACGTAGACCAGAGGCAGAATGATCAGGACGGTCGTTGTCACCAGAGCCAGTGAGATCAGGATCACGCGCAGCCACAGCGGTTCGTTGGCAACCATGCGGCCCGCGCGCCGTGTTTGTTGGGAATTAAGGTGCATGGCGACGACTCCTTGTGTCCAGCCAGCTAATGAGTCCGAGTGTCAAAATCGAGCCGGCCAGCAGCACAACGGCGATGGCGGTTGCTTCTGCGTAGGCAAATTCTTCCAGCTTCTGCACGATGAGGACGGGAGCAATCTCGGTACGGAACGGCATGTTGCCGGACACGAAGACGACGGAACCGTATTCACCCAGTCCGCGTGCAAAGGCCAGCGCAAATCCAGTTGCCAGGGCTGGCGACAGTGAGGGCAGAATGACACGTGAAATCGTCTGCCAGCGAGATGCTCCCAGCGAAGCCGCGGCTTCTTCCAGTTCGGCTTCGAGACTCCCCAGCAGCGGTTGCACTGTTCGCACGACAAACGGCAGACCAAGGAAGACCAACACCAGTACAATCGCCGTGCGCGAGTACGCACCTTCGATGCCCAGCGGGACGAGAAACTGTCCGAGCCAGCCGCTTTTGGCATAGAGGCTTGAATAGACAAGCCCCGCTACCGATGTTGGCAGTGCAAAGGGAAGATCAATCACGGCATCCATGATTCGTCGACCGGGAAACTCGTATCGCACCAAAACCCAGGCCA
>Ga0335397_10006392_pt1 | contig 15197 bp, 10 predicted proteins | sample MAT04_FD_205740 | JGI IMG/M metagenome (GOLD analysis project Ga0335397, IMG submission 205740) | Freshwater microbial communities from Lake Fryxell liftoff mats and glacier meltwater in Antarctica - MAT-04 (spades assembly) (version 2) ...
ATCGACCTCAACGTCGTCGATCCGACCTACGACGATCGCGCGGCCATCGAGGCCGGTCCCATCAACGCTCGTGGCCTCACGGCGCTCGAGTACCTGCTCTTCATCGACGGCACGGCGAACAGCTGCCCGGCGAGCTCGCGCATCAACATGGACGGGAGCTGGGCTGCGCTCGGCGAGGTCGGGGTAGGCCGCCGCCGCGCGGTGTACGCCCACCACCTCGCGTCGCTGGTTCTCGAGCACGCCGCCGAGCTGCGGCAGGCGTGGGATCCCACCAGCGGCAATTTCCTCGGCGCGCTGTCGAGCGCGGGCGCGGGCAGCGCGATCTACCCCAGCGCTCAGCTGGGCCTCAACGCCATCTCCGATGCGCTGGTGTACCTCTACAAGGAGGTCGTCGATTACAAGGTCGGGATCCCTGCGGGGATCCGCATCGAGTGCCCGACCGACGCCTGCCCCGAGCAGGTGGAGTCGCGCTGGGCCCACGCGTCCCTCCATCACCTGCGCGAGAACCTCGGCGCCTTCCGCGACACCTATCTCGGCGGCCCCGAGGGGGTCGACGCGCCGGGCTTCGATGATCTGGTGCGCTCCGTCGGCGGCACCGAGCTCGACGCGCGCATCCACGATCTGATCGCCCAGACCTTTGCGGCGCTCGACGCGATCGACGGCACGCTCGAGGAGGCGGTGATCTCCGAGGTCGCCGAGGTGGACGAGCTCGCGCGGCTACTGCGAGCGCTGGGCGATGCGTTCCGCGTCGAGGTGGTCTCGCTCTTGGATCTCTCCCCCGCGATGCGGATCGAAGGCGACAACGACTGACATGGAGACGGGCGCCAGCACGAATGGGCTCGGGCACCTGCGCGCGGCGATCTCACGTCTGCCGAAGGCCGCCACCGAAGGAACCTCGCCCCTCGGGTTGGTCGCATTTCGCATTCTCTTCGGTCTCTTGGTGTCCTTCTCAGCCGCGCGCTTCTTGTGGCTCGGCTGGGTCGAGCGCTGCTTCGTCGAGCCCCGGGTCTTCTTTCACTACTGGGGCCTCTCGTTCATCCAGCCGATGGACGGCGAGGCGATGACCGCGCTCTTCGGGGTGATGATCGCCTGCGGTGTGCTCATCGCGCTGGGCGCGCTCTATCGGCTCGCTACCCTCACGTTCTTTCTCGTGTTCACCTACGTCGAGCTCTGCGACGTCACCAACTACCTGAACCACTACTACCTCGTGAGCCTGCTCGCGCTCTTGCTCGGGTGCCTTCCGCTGCACCGCGCGTACTCGATCGACGCATGGCTCCGGCCGACCCTTCGGCGCGCGTACTTCCCCGCCTGGTGGACCTTCCTCCTCCGAGGACAGATCGTGGTGGTCTATCTCTTCGCCGCGCTCGGTAAGGCGCAGCCCGACTGGCTCCTGCACGGCCAGCCGATGGGGATCTGGCTCGCTTCGCGTGACGAGACACCGGTCATCGGTACGCTGCTGATCATGCCGGGGATGGCGCTCTTGATGAGCTGGAGCGGCTTTCTCTACGACCTCACGATCCCCGTCTGGCTCTCGTGGCCCCGCACCCGTGGATTCGCGTACGTCGTCGTGCTCGGGTTTCACGGGATGGTCGGCCTGCTCTTTCCGATAGGCATGTTCCCCTGGATCATGATCGTGGCGACAACGGTGTTCTTCGCGCCCGACTGGCCGCGTCGGCTCTTGTCGCGCGCGCTCCCGGCTAACGCGCCTTCGAGCAGTACCCCGCGACCCTCGTGGGCCGTGGGGCTCGCGGCGCTGTATCTCGTGGTGCAGGTAGTGGTCCCGCTCCGCGCTCTGGCGTACGGCGGTGACGTGCTCTGGCACGAGCAGGGGATGCGCTGGTCGTGGCGGGTGATGGTCCGCGAGAAGAACGCGAGCGTCACCTACCGGGTGCGGACCGATGGCCGCGCTCGGGAGCGCCTCATTTCACCAGGGGACTACCTCACCCCCGTTCAAGAACGCGAGATGGTGGGTCAGCCCGATCTCATCCTCCAGCTCGCCCACCTCATCGCCGACGACCTCCGACGTCGGGGAATGCACGATGTCGAGGTGCGCGTGGATGCGCTCGCGTCGCTCAACGGAAGGCCCATGCAGCGCTTGATCGATCCCGACGTGGATCTCACCACTCTCGACGATTCCCTGATGCCCGCTGCGTGGATCCTCCCCGCGCCCGACGGCCCCCCGCCCACGCTCACCCCTCGGCGCATCGAGCGCGTCGCGGAGGCGCTGTGATGCTTCGATCGCTGATTGCGCTGTCGCTGATGCTGTTCGCGCTCCCGGCGCAAGCCCAGGACGCTGAAGCCCCTCCGGACGCCGAGCGGACCGAGGACCCGGAGTCCGAGGCCGCGTCCGATGACGACTCCGACGACGAGGCGGTGTCGGACGACGACGAGGCCGAGTCCGCCGAGCCGGATTTCGTCGATCCAGAGGACGACTGGGACGTCTCCGAAGAGGACGACCTGCGCCTCTCGGATCTGACCGTCGAGGGCATCGCCGATCAGGTGCTGCACACCGGTGGCTCGGTGCACGTCCTGGGCGAGGCGTACCTCGACGAGATGAACTACGACGACGTGATGTCGGTGCTGCCGAGCGTCCCCGGCGTCTACGTTCGCCAGGAGGATGGGTATGGCCTGCGGCCCAACATCGGTATCCGCGGCGCGAACGCCGAGCGCAGCAGGCGCATCACCCTGATGGAAGACGGAGTGTTGCTGGGGCCCGCGCCGTACTCCGCGCCTGCGGCCTACTACTTCCCGCTGACCACCCGCATGACCAGCATCGACGTCTACATGGGGTCGGCCGCGATCCCCTATGGACCCCACACGGTCGGCGGCGCGGTGGACCTGCACGGGCGAGCCATTCCCCTGCACTCCGAAGGCGGCGTCGATCTCGCGCTCGGCACCACCTGGTTGGGTCGTTTTCACGGGCACTACGGCACCTCGAACGAGTGGGGCGGCTTCATCGTGGAGCTCGTCCACCTGCGCACCGACGGCTTTCGTCACCTCGATCCGACGGCGAGCACGGGCTCGCCATCGTCGAACACCGGGTTCGATCGCACGGACCTGCAGGTGCGCGGCGAGCTGCACGGCGACTTCTCGCCGGACGTCTATCACCGCCTCGAGGCGACCTTCGGTTTGGGCCTCGAGAGCAGCAACGAGTCGTATCTCGGTCTGGCGCTCCAGGACTTCGACGCCGATCCGCTGCGACGCTACGGCATCTCGGCCGGTGATCACATGAGCTGGTGGCGAACCCGCGCCCAGCTCCGCTACGAGATCCTCGCGGACGACGTCGATCTCGTGGTCACCGCCTACCGTCACGACTTCGATCGCAGCTGGCGACGCTTGGACCGCTTTCGGGACGGCACCGCGCTGTCGAGCGTGCTCGCTGCACCCGACGATCCCCGCTACGGGGTCTACTACGAGGTCCTCACGGGCGCCGAGGCGCCGCCCACGTTGAGCTTGGGCATCGTTCGGGCCACCAATCACCGGGTGTTCGTCTCCCAGGGCGTGCAGGCGCGCAGTCGCTTCCGCTTCACCGAAGGTGAGCTCCGGAGCGAGCTCGAGGTCGGCGCGCGCTTCCACTTCGACTCCATCTCTCGGGTGCACACCGGCGACGGCGTCTACCTCGATAGCGGCGCCATCGTCTCCGATGGTCTGGAGACCCAGATCCTCACCGACAACTACGCCCAATCGTTCGCGCTCTCCGGCTACGTCGCCTGGCAGTTCGGATTCTTCGGGCTGACGCTCACTCCGGGTCTACGCATCGAGACCATCTGGAGCGAGTACACCGAGCGCATCGCCGACCTGCCGCCCACCAGCCCGGAGCAGATCCTCACGACCCAGTTTCAGCCGCTGCCCGGCCTGGGGATAGCCTACGCCTTGCTCGATCCGGTCACCCTCTTCGCGGGCGTGCATCAAGGCTATTCGCCCGTGGCGCCCGGTCAGCCCGAGGGCGTGCGGCCTGAGCTGGCGTGGAACTACGAGGTCGGCGCTCGCTACGGCCGCACCGACGAGTCCACCAACGGACAGCTGTCGTTCTTCCTGTCGGACTACCAGAACCTCACGGGCGAGTGTTCTGGCGCCGGAGGCTGCCCGGTCGAGTTGATCGATCGGCAGTTCAACGGAGATCAGGCGACGATTCTGGGCGTCGAGCTGGTGCTGGGCCACGAGTTCGTCGTCGACGAACTGCACGTGCCGCTGCGCGCCAACTACACCTACACATTCACTCGCTTCCGGACCGCGTTCGTCTCCGAGAATCCTCAGTTCGGCGCCGTCGAAGTAGGCGATCACCTGCCCTACATCCCCGAACACCAAGGGTCGTTCCGGGCAGGTCTGTCTTGGCGTTTCATCTCGATCACCCTCAATGGCCTGGTCGTCGGTGCGATGCGCGACGCCGCCAGCCGAGGGAACGAAGGCCTCTTCACGGACGAGCAGTTCTACCTCGACGCCGTCGCCCACGTGGAGGTCTACGACGGCGTGCGCTTGTATGTGCGCGCGGAGAACATCCTCGATGTGCGCCCGATCGTGTCCTACCGGCCGTTTGGCGCGCGCACCGGTCGCCCCTTCCTCTTTCAGGGAGGCCTCGAAGCCGACTTCTGAGGCGCCTCCGCGGCCGGGCCCGCCCCTTGCTGCGTCGAGCCGCATGACCCAGCGCCCGACTCCCCCGTGCTCGAATCTTCGGCGTCACCCGCGCCTAGACTGTGGCATTCGTGCCGATCGGCCGGGCGACCGTGTCACGGAGCGTCACCTCGACGCCGCGCGCTCGCTCCTGCGGGGAGCCGGCCGATGACCCCCGGAGTGATCGTGGTGGGCACGGATTTGGGTCCGAGCGGCGCGTGCGCGCTCGACGTCGCCGTCGGCACGGCGAGCGATCTCGGCGCCGACATTCAGCTGGTGTGCGCCTATGCCGGCCTGCCCAGCCTCGATCCGTCGCTGGTCGGCAGCGCGCGACAAGCGGCCGAGTCGATGCGCGGTCGCCTCGAACAAGAGCACGACTGGCGGGTGGTGGCGCTGGCGGCCGAGGCCAAGCGCGTGGAGGCGTCGCGCGTGTCGGTCTCGTCCGAGCTCATCGAAGGACCTCCCCAAGACGTGTTGATCCGAGAGGCCGAGCGCCTGAGCGCGCGCTTCATCGTGGTGGGCCCGCACACCCACCGCACCAGCGTCATCGATCGCTTCTTCGGGACGACCGCCGAGCACGTGTTGGCCCACGCGCCATGTCCCGTGATCGTCGCGCCGCTCGCGCCCCACGAGGGCGGCGCGCGCCTGCGAGGCCGGGGCCTGTTGGTGGGGATCGACGGCGAGCACCAGAGCGTCGAGGCGCTCGAGGTGGCGCTCGCGCTGGGACGCGAGGTGGGCGCCCGGGTCGAGGGCGTCTACGTAGGCGACGACAAGGATGCGGTGGACCGCTGCGTCGACGAGCTGCGCGCGCACGCCGAGTCATCCACCCACCCTCTGGAGCCCGAGGCACTCGACGTCGTGCTCGCCGGCGTGCGTCAGGTACACGAGCATGGCGACGTCGGGCGGGTGCTCATCGAGGCGGCGCAGCGCGCCGACGTGGGCCTCTTGGTGCTGGGAACGGGTGCCCCCAAAGGCATCCTTCGGGTCTTCAAGCCGGGCTTGGTCGACCACGTCTGTCGCGAGTCCCCGCTCCCGGTCCTGGTGGTGCGCGCCACCTGAGGCTCACCTCGGGCTAGCATCCCTCCAATGCGCTCCCCGTCCTGCCTCGTGTTCGCCTGTGCTCTCACGCTCGGATGCGGTGGCACCGCGGTGCCCGACGCGGGTGAGACCCCCGACGCGCGCATCGACGCCGCGTCCAGTGACGGTGGTGAACGCGACGTCGCCATCCCGATGGACGCGGGCCCCGAAGGTGTCGTCGTGGCGCACCAACGCGAGCTCCGCGCGGTGTGGGTGGCCTCGGTCTTCCGCCTCGATTTCCCGGCGGCCGCGGGTCGCACCGAGACCCAGATTCGCGACGAACTCCAGGGCATCGTGGACCTCTGTGTCGAGACCGGGCTGAACGCGATCTACTTCCAGGTCCGTCCAGAATCCGACGCGCTCTACGCCTCGACGCTCGAGCCTTGGAGTCGCTTCCTCACTGGCACCCAAGGCACCGATCCCGGCTACGACCCGCTGGCGGTCCTGCTCGAGCTCGCGCAGCCGGCTGGGATCGAAGTGCACGCGTGGATCAATCCGCTGCGGGGCATGACCACCACCACGGTTACCACCGCGTCGAACCACGTGAGTCGCACGCTCGCGAGCGCGGCGATCACCTATGACGGCGGCATCACCATGAACCCCGCCGACACCCGGGTACGTCAGCACGTCGTCGATGTCGTCGTCGATCTGATCACCCACTACGACGTCGATGGGGTCGTCTACGACGACTATTTCTATCCCTATCCCGACGACGCGGGCAGCGCGTTCCCCGATGCCGCGTCGTACTCGGCGTACACGTCGGGTGGCGGCACCCTGAGTCGCAGCGATTGGCGCCGGGAGAACGTGAACCTGTTGGTGCAGGCGAGCGCCGAGGCCATCGAGGCAGCCTCGCCTCTCGTCCGCTTCGGGATCGCGCCCTTCGGAATCTACCAACCCGGCATGCCGCCCGGTGTGGTCGGACTGAACGCGTACGAGGTGATCTCCTGCGACTCGCTGCGTTGGATCGATCAGGCGTGGGTCGACTACCTGGCGCCTCAGCTCTACTGGGCCAGCACCTCGAGCGGTCAGCCCTTCGGCGCGTTGATCGACTGGTGGGCCAGTCACGGGAGCGCCGAGCGTCCGGTGTTCGCCTCACTCGGAGCGTATCGACTCGGCACCACGGGTTTCAACGTCGACGAGTTCGAGACCGAGATCACCCTCACCCGCGCCGCCGGTGAAGGTGCCGCCGGCCAGACCTGGTTTCGCCTCAGCAACCTCGAGGCGAGCAGCGATCTACGCGCCCGCATGGCCAGCCTGTACGCGATACCCGCGCGGCCTTCGCGGGTGCCGGATCACGACGTGACCGTCGCGATGCCCAGTGTCTCCTACGGGAGCACGCTCACCGTCTCGCATCCTGATCCCGTTGCGGGCTACGCGGTGTATCGCGACGACGGCGCTGGCTTCGAGCTCACTCGGTGGGTGCCCGTCGGTGTTCCTGCCGTGACTCTCGCGTCGGGCAGCTACGCCATCTCCGCCATCGACCGCGGCGGCGCCGAGAGCCTCGGCTTCCCCCTCACGGTCCCCTGACGGCTCAGCGCGCTCATCGGCCTTTCCGTGTGGGGCAGCAGCGCATCAGGACGACCAAGGCCAGCGCACGTCGGGGCAGTCTCCGGCCAGCGGGTCGCAGAAGAGCATCGGCTCGATGATGCTCGTCTCGCACCGGCGGATGGTGAACGACAGCGGCTCGCAGTACGGATCGTCCTCGCCAGCGTCGGTGCAGTGATCGGCATGGATGAGCCGAGCGCCGACCATGTACTCTCCACTCTCGACCGACATCAGGTAGGTGCCCTCGGCCACCGGCCCCAGCAGGCCGAGCCCGCACGCTCCGCTGCGATCGAACACCACCTCGCCATCGCTGGCTCGGACGATGCGGATGCGGATCATCACGTCGGCCTCGAGGCAGGTGCGAAAGTCGGTCGGACCGAAGGCCAAGGTCGGTGCCACGATCAGCTCGGTGCGGCACAGCGCGCCGGTATTGAACGGCAGCCTCGCATCCCAGCGCGACGGGGCATCGATGACGAGCTCCGGGCGCACTCGGACGTCCGAAGCGACGCTCGCGTCGAACGGCGGCGTGTCGAGCGCGCAGTCGCGTGGCTCGACACACCCCACCAGCGCGACTGCCAAGAGCGATGCAGCGACCGCCCTCACATGTGCACCACGGTGACGCCGCACGCGCGCACGTCGAACTCGATCGCGGGACAATACTCATAGAAGGTGTCTCGGCACCGCTCGGGCTCGAGCAGCTCCACACCGCGCAGCGCCGCGCCGGGCGAGTCGAGCGCCAAGAAGTAGTGGCCCACCGGCAGCGAGCCAGCGTCGTAGAGCAACGCGCCGCTCGCGCACCGCGCGGGGACGTGGGCCGCGATTACCCGCTGCTGGTCGTCGTAGATCACTAGCGAGATGAGGTGCTCGCTCGTGCTGGGACATGCGTGCGCCGGGCCCACGAACACCCTGCCTTCCGCGACGCGGCAGGCGGGTGCGATCTCCTCGACCGTGTCGGTCGGTGCATCGGTTTGCACATCCGTTGGCGGGGGACACACCGCGCTGGCGCAGCCGACCCACAGCAGCGTCAGCACGGCCGGTCTCACAGCGGCAGCTCCCACGGAAAGCCCGTCGGACACTCGCCCTCGAGTGGATCGCAGTAGAGTACCGTCCACAGCATCCGCCGGTCACAAGGCGCGAGACGCAGTCGGAGCGGCGCACAGTGCGGCGGCGTGGGCACGAGCCCCGCGCAGTGGTCGGGACGCAGCAGCGACGCCCCGACGACCCACCGCGGATCATCGGGCATCTCTGCGGCGATCAAGTAGTCGCCGGCGGGCAACGGCGGGGCGCTCCCGTCGCACGCGCTCTCGCCTTCCGGCGAACTCCAATAGAGCACACCGCCATCGGTGTACACGTGGACTAGGAACTGTCCGGGACAGGAGACGGTCTCCCCGCTTCCCCGTGCCACGAAGCCGCCCCAGAACTCCACGATCCCCGGCGTGATGGGACTGCACGAGCTGGTCGGGACATCGCTGCCTGCGTCCGCGGGAGCGGCATCGTCGGGCGTATCGAGATCGACCCCGACGTCGGGGCAAGGCGCGGTGGCGCACCCGCACAGCATCAGCATCACGAGACCGAACCTCATGGTGCACACCCGGTGGGACCCTCTGCGCCACAGCGCAGCCAGGCAGGGAGCACCACGAGCTGACACGCCTCCAGCCGAACCTCGAGCGGATGGCACCACTCCCCGCGAGTGCCTTCTTCGTCCCCGCACGGCAGCGGCCGGATCAGCTCGGCGCCGGCCACGCCATGCCCCTCTCCGATGACCTCGACCGCGACTTGGTAAACACCCGGCGCTACCGCGCCCAGGTCGACGTAGCTCGAGCTCGCGTCGCACGCGCCCTCGAACGTCCGCACTTCGGTGCCGGACTGAAACAGGTGAACCCGAAGGGGCACGGGACCGCCCGAGCGAGCAGCGGCGACGGCGCACATCTCGCCACTCGATGGGAGTATCCCGTCGAATAGCACCGGCCCGATCACCAGCCGCGCCTCGCAAGACGGGGTGTCGACCCGCGCACCCGCATCGAGCATCGGGACGCCTCCGCATGGTTGCGGAGCACACGCGGCGAGAGTGAGCGCGATGGCGATGGTGATGGAGGTCGTTCGCTGCATCGCTCAGTCCGTGTGCCGGAGACGTCGCCACACCGTAGAACTTCCGGAGAGCCCATGCAGTAGGATCATGCTGGAACTCGTATCGCCGCTCGCCAAGGTGGCCTCGATGTTGTTTGTACCGTCCTGCGTGACAACCCGGCTCCAATCGGCATCCGCACTACATGGGGGAGCGCAACTCGCATACATCAGCGTGCTTGTGGTGGGCACTGCGGTCAGATACAGGGAGCGAGCGGCCACAGGAAGGCGGCCGCGAAAAAAGGTCGCCGAGACTGGAAACTCAGTGCGATAGTACCCGGTGCTTGGCCCCAACGGGGGCCCCAGATCCTCATTGAGGACAGCGCTGACATGGCGTATGAAAGTCCAGTTTGATGTCGCACCGTCAAACCGGGCGACTCCGACTCTCTTTGCAGTTCCAGTGCTTGCGCCTCGTTGTACACCAACCACAACTCGTTGCTGCCAACAACGTGCCAATCTTCGTCGCCGCTCGCCAACACGCCGGGAAACGCGCGGGAAGAATCGGGGGGACGCGTTCGCATTCCGGTATCTTGCTCGGTTGACCACACGAGCGTTCCGTCTTGGTTTCGTCTCCAGTAGATCGCGTAGGACGTTCCAGCGGAGCGTGAGTACGTGATGTACGTGTATCCGTTGAAATGCGCGACGGACACGCCTACCGCGTTGCCCGTTCCCCCTGGGTCGGGGCCGACCGCCCAGGTCGCATCGGTGCGGTGGTCGCACCATATCGATCCGGACGAATTCGTATAGCAAACGATCAGCTCGTTGAGACCGTTGACCGCCGCACTCAACCGCTGCGCCGGAATCGCAGTCGTGTGTACGGAGCCCTCGGCGGACCAGGTGCTGGAGACCGGAGAAACCGATGTTCGAAACGAAAGACGACCCGTGGTTGGGTTGTGGTAAATTGCGACTCCGCGCGTTGTGAATCCGGTCTCTGGATGCAACACCATCTCGACACCTCTCGGTGCGTTGAAGCCGTGGTACACATCAGCGCTGAACCACCCCCCCGCGTTGACTGCGCTCACGCAGTTGACGTTCAAGGTGCCTGCCCCGAGATCACCACATTCGGAGATGAGCGCGCTTCGAAGATCGGTGAAGGTGACTGCGCCGGCCAAATCCTCGACCAGCGCTCGGTACCAGATCCCGCTGGCGTACTGCTCGCCGACTCCGGCCACGCTTACGCCGTGATAAGTCGTTGCCCCCTCGGCCCATTCTCGCCCCATCAAATAGCCGACGTGGCTGACGATGCTGGAATTGAAGTGCGATCCACATTCCAATCGGTAGTTGGAGAAGTTGTCGGGCTGCGGGCGGATGATGTTGTTGAGCGTAGCTATCTCCGCGTCCGCTGTGCCACATGTGGTTACAGGGTCCGTCGTCGTTGCCCGCGAGAGGCAGACCGCAGATGTGGAGCCGGGGGAAATGAGGGACGTATTCCGCGCGGTCACGCACGCCTCGCATCCAGTCCCGTGAACCCAGTCCGTCGCCCCCGTACTCCATCGCTGTGTCAACTCCCCGATGACGTCGCCGATTCCCTCCTCGATTGAACCGGAAGCTTGACAAAAGCTGGTAGCGACGGCGCCTTCATCGCTGTCGATGGCGTGAACGAACTCGTGAGCGATCACGTCTAGACAATGACGACGACTGCCCAGCAGCATCATGTTGATTGGCGAGCCGACCCAGACTGAGTTGCACGAGGTCCAAGCGCCTGCGCCGACAGAGGGGTCGGACACGTTCTCATTTCTCCAGGCGACCAGGTCGCTCACCGTGTCCATGTCTGTGACGATTGCCATGCGATGGTTCGCGTTGGCGAGGCCCCCAGCGTTGTCCCAGCCATCCCGGCTCAAGCGAGAAAGCAGGTAGCTGTGAAACGTACCGGCGTGATCTCGGGCCTGCGCGGGCCCGGTCTCGATCACGCTGTTCACGCAGTCGCTGTTGAGACCGGTGCACACGTTGTACGGCGAGCCGGTGGTCGTGCAGCTGTACCCGCCCAGATTGCAAAGCCGTCCCGGGGTGGACGGCGAGCAAAGCGGTGGCGGCGGTGTGCTCGGATAGTGACACACGTCGTCAAAGCGCAGAGGTGTCACCGCAGCGAGATCAGGAAGGATCTCCTCGATCTTGTCGCACGTCGGGCAACGCATGATCTCACGGTGCATGTCGGAATCGATTGGTTCCTCCTCCGCCAAGAGCACCCCAGTTTCGGCGTCTACGTAGGTGGATCGGAGCGTGTCATCGACCCGCCAAGCCAGACGCGGGCGGTCAGGGACCTCGCCGCGTAGTTCAGAATCGAAGTACGTAAGGTTGGCTGGCGCGTCCCGTGCTGCGCGCGCAGTCGACCGCGCCTGGGCCGCATCGACGCGAATTTCGTCTGTGGCCTCCTCCAGGGCCACGCTGGGTGCAACATGCGCCAGGACGTACCGTATGGCGCCGTCCGTCACATGGAGCTGGAGCACCGAGCCGGCGACATCGTGGCCCCGATGGACCTGCCGAAACCGAACGACCGTGCGCCCGCGGAGGGTACTGGGCGCTTCTCGGATGATTTCAAGGGCCGCAACATCCTCCGTGGATAGCCCCAGCAGTCCGCGATGGGCCGCTACAAACGCAGTGGCGAGCTCGCCGGGCGAGCCTTCGGAGCGCAACGAGAGGGCGGCTTGGCTCGTCATCGACGTAACGAACCCCCTGCGTGACCATCCAAACTCGATCTCCGCGAGGCGTGATGATTCCGCGAGCGCCGCGGCGTCCTCGAGGGCTATCGTGCTGGCCTCCCTGAGCGCAGGCGACCTCCAAGGCTCCTCATCCGCACCTTCGCCATCAACGGCGAGCGCGGCGGATGCGTCGGGGCGAGCCGCTGCGTCGGCGGTTCGGCCACCGAGCGCAGCTACGCCGACCGCAGGACGATCGGGGGCGCATCCCCAGAGCACCACGAGTACCACTACCATCGAATCCCAACGTACCTTGTTCATTCCCGCCTCCGCTTGTGAGACGGCAGTGTCGCCGACCGCGGGCGGCACTGCAAGCTCGCGACGGCTCGCACGCTCGTTGGGCCGCTGCGAGTGCGCTCATCGAGCTCGAGCATGTCAGCCGAGACGGCCTACCTGGGACGTCATCCGAGGTGGGCCGAGAATAGGAGAATAGGTGCGGCTCGCGGGCCTCAGGGTCCACGCCTGGCGGAGCGCACTCGGCGGGTCGCCGGGAATCCGGCGGACGATCGACAGCGCCCGCGCGGCAATCGACATCCTTGACCGAAAGCGAGCGGCAGCGGACTGTGCGACAGCCAATCAACTACGTGTGGTCCCGAGGGGGGATTGGGAGCGCCGTCGAGGTACAACCGGTGGATCCGAACGGGGTCGAGACGGGCCCGGCACTGGGAACCGCGATCGTTGGCCCGAACGGTCGCGTTCGCGTCACCCTATCCAGAACGTTGGTGGTCGGCGAGCATGTCCGGCTCAAGGACACCACCTTCGGCATTCGCGGGGACTTCCCGCAGGTCATCAACGCCCGTCCAAGTGTGATGAACGTGTCCCCCTCAACCGGCCCGTTCAGCGGGGGCACTTCCATCTGGATGCGCGGAACAGGATTCCTCGGCACTACAGCCGTGACGTTCGACGGCGTACCAGGAACAGCGCTGACTGTGATTAGTGACGACGCGCTCCGAGTTATGTCGCCCGCATCGAGCGATAGGACGTCTACGATTCGGTTCACGTCCCCAGCCGGTACGGCTGTGGTCAGTTCATTCACCTATCGTCCGGGCTTCGCGTCGCTCTACCGCAGCTCCGCCCTATCTTCGTGGACCGCGGGATCTGGATGGGCATGTGGAGCCCTGGCCATTCCGTCAGCGGCGGCCCCAGTATCGTCGGACCGCGGGGGCTGCCACTACGCTGGCTCAGCGCCCGGGTGGGGCGCGCTCACCTCGCCCATCATCGGTGTTCCGCTGCAATCGGTCGGTCCCCTCACGTTGCGAGTCCAGCACCGTGGCGACTTCGGGTCGGATGGCGATGGCGTGGTTGTTTTTGCGATGCTCGGAAGCGCGCGGTTCGCACTCGTTCCGCGTGATGAAGCGACCACGCGCGTTCACGCCGGATCGTGCACAGGATCCGGCGCTGGACGTACGTGTTCATCTGACCCACCGAGCGCGGGCCTCGCGGGGTACGCACGCTCTACGGCGCCACTTAGTTGGAGGACGTCGTACTTCGATCTTCCAGCCCATTTCGACGGTGGTGGGGCTGTTCGTGTCGAGTTCGTGGCATCGAACATGAGTGCTACTGCGGGCTCCACCTACGACCTGTCGAGTGTCGAACTGCTCCCTCGCGGGAATGACCCGGGGGATCCTACACGCTCGAATTGGACGACGCTTCTATCCGTGGATACGAGTTGCTCGGGCACACTCGTCCCTCCATTTACCTGTGGGACGTCGCCCGTCAGCGGGGCTCTGGGATCCGTGTTCCGCTATCACAACGCACCTCTACCCACGTCGACTGGCTCCGTGAGCTGGCCGATCACGCTCGCTGGATTGAGTGGTCGAACCATAACTGCGGTCGTTCGCCACCGCGTGGACATGACGGCCGGGACGACCGTCGGAACCGGCGGCGCGCGGGTCCGCGCGTGCTGCGGCGGCTCGTGCAGCGTCGTCTCACCAACGTCCGGGTACCCTGCGTCTCCCCCGGCTATCACCTTTGCGTTTACGGATGAGGGACCAGACGCTGCACTCTGGATGGTGGACGAGTTTGACCTGTCATCCTTCGGAGGCAACACGGGCTCCTGCTCGTTGCAGCTGATGGGAGTCGGTGCGGTCACCGCGAGCCAGGCCGGATGGCTGGTGGATTCGGTGCGGGTGCGATGGCGATGAGGAGCCTGGTGGGTTGCGCACTGGTCCTAGCGGCGATGGGCTGTGGCGAGGCATCGCCACGTGCGGTGGAGGCGATACTGGAGATCCCCGCTCCTCGGAGCGACCTCTGGTTTGGCGAGCTGCGCACGGCGGAGGGGCACTTGCTGATCGTTCGGGAGAGCCATTCGATTTGGACAGTCGCGGTCCTCGGAGATGCACCGGCAGCACGCCGTGACCTCGTCTTCCAGGCCCCTGAGGGCTGGAGTATTGCCAACTTGGTACTGCTCGATCGCGGCGCTACCGACGACCTCCTCGTTCGCGTCGATAGACCTACCGAGCTAGGTGGGCCTGGCCTTGCGGCCGCAGAGCAGGTGTGGCGAGTGGACGGTCAGACGTTGTCGAGCACTTTGTTGCTCGAGCTCGAACTGGGTGGGGTGTGCAGTCGCCATCCGACGGCGCAGAGTTCCCCGTCCGCGCTCGTGCTCGGGACCGCTGAGGTCGTCGGAGTGTTGTTCGGCGCGTGCATCGAGGACGGCCCCCCCCTCACGTACCGCATGGACCTCTCGGAGCTCGAAGGGCTGGGCCGCGATCCGTGCCGGGCACGCGAGTGCCTGCGTGTACTGGACGGATTGCCTCCGCTCACCACTGCCTCCATGGCATTCGAGACTGCCGAGACGACCCGCGTGTACCTCACGCGATCGGAACCACTCGATCACTGGTTCCGAGCCGTTCTGGTGGGGGCCAGCTGCCAAGCGGGTGAGGCCTGTGAACTGGTAGACGACTACGGAGGCGTCGACTGGTTCACCGCTGAGACAGCCGAGGCGGTGTTCGCTCCCCAGCCGATGGCCTTTGCTCTCGTCGACAACAGCAATGGCCCGCTTCTCCGCATGACGGCCTCCAGCGCCGATCGTGTTGAGGCTCCCCTTCCGAGCCGGATCTGGCAGCAGTTCGTGCGAGAGGGGGGCGGTGGCCCGGCACGCTACCTTCTCCGGGGGACAGACCCAGAGCGCTACGAGTTCCA
>Ga0335397_10006397_pt1 | contig 15190 bp, 10 predicted proteins | sample MAT04_FD_205740 | JGI IMG/M metagenome (GOLD analysis project Ga0335397, IMG submission 205740) | Freshwater microbial communities from Lake Fryxell liftoff mats and glacier meltwater in Antarctica - MAT-04 (spades assembly) (version 2) ...
CGCCATCGAACAACTGATCTACCGTGACAGTCTGCCGCTGCTGGGGTTGGCATGAGCGGGCAAAGCCCGGCGATGGCATCGCCGGGTCCCGCCGTCGGCGAGCGTCGCGGCGTAAGCCCGACGTGTCCTCTCACGAAGACCGGGGCTTCGCGAAGCGCTCCAGCCCCGGCCACCCAACGAAGAACAAGAATCGGTGGGCCTCGCAAAGCCTCGACCGCACCCTACAAATCGCGTCCACCGCTGAGGCGAGCGTCGCGGCGTCAGCCCGACGTGTCTGCGCTTGACGATACGCTGCCGCCGCTTCATAGTAATCTCAGCCAGGCATGCTGATTCCACATCACTGAAGGGACCAATTCATGATTCGCCAGCTTCTCGGTAGTTGTCTCTCGCTCATATGTCTGGCAGGCATCGCTCTTGCCGAGTCGCCGCCGTGGGTGCTGGTCAACAAAACAGCCGCGTTTGCGCCGCGGGATTCTTGCGGCGAAGTGACGTTTAACGGGCGGATGTGGATCATGGGCGGGTGGATGAATTCGTTCAAGGACCCGCCGCGTGATGTCTGGTCATCGGCCGACGGCAAAGAGTGGACGCGTGCTTCCGAGCAGGCTCCGTGGAAGCATTCCGACTTCCCGATGACGGCCGTTTTCAAGGACAAAATGTGGATCATGGGGGGCTGGCATGGCGGCCGGTTGGATCACGCCTCGGCGAGCAATTCGGTCTGGTCAAGCACCGACGGGGCCGAGTGGAAACTAGAAGTCGAAGCCGCCGGCTGGAGTCCCCGGATGTGTGGCGGACTGGTAGTTCACAACGACCGCATGTGGGTGATGGGGGGGACGCGGAAGTATTACTTCGGCAACGACGACGATTTGCTCAACGATGTCTGGTCGACAGCCGACGGCGTGACATGGGAACAGGCGACGGAGAAAGCCCCCTGGTCGTCGCGGGCTTATATCGCGCCAGTTGTTTTGAACGGCAAGATGTATGTTTTCGCGGGCGGAAACTATCTCCCCAATCCGGCGTTCGCGAACGATGTTTGGTCGTCCGCGGATGGCAAGGAATGGACCCAGGAAACGGAACACGCCCCGTGGGCACCGCGGATCTGGTTTACATCCGCCGTGTACCGCGATCACATGTGGATCATGGGGGGCTGGTCAAAGGATCCGGGCACCCCGCCCCGCCACGGCGGCAACTTTGGGGATACCTGGTATTCCGCCGATGGGAAAACGTGGAAAGAATACCAGACCGATGTGGTCTGGGCACAGCGGCACGAGCATTCGACCTATGTGTTTCAGGACAAACTCTGGGTCGTCACCGGCATGACGCCGCCGCTCAACAATGAAGTCTGGAGTCTCGACCTGCCGCAAGACTGGAAAGGCGAGTAGTATGAATTCGCGAGCGGGGGCCGTGAGTCCCCTGAATCCGATATCTATTCTATTTGAACGCACAATCAGGGGGCTGACGCCGCCCCGCTCGGATGAATTGAGAGTGCGAGCGCCATGGCAAAGTCATTGACTCCTCATGACAGTAGAAATCGCAGTTCGCTGGGCATCGGCGGCGCGGCATCTGCCGGGGTTCATCTCGTCGTCTTCGGCATCGCGGCGCTGATTGGGATCAACCTGCCGGAAGTGTCAACCGGCCCGTCGTTGGACAGCCGTTGGACCGAGACGATTCCGAATGTCGAACTTAACACGGTCGCAGACATTTCGCTCGAAGAACTGACGCTCGACAGCGGCGGTATCAGTGCGAAAGAACACGGAGCGGACACGACCTCCGCGGCACCGGCGACGGTGCCGACGTGGACCGCGGCTTGGGAAACACCACAATCGATTGGTGAATTCTTCACCCCAGCGTGGACCGCCGACAATGTGGCGACGACGTTTCAGCTCCGCAAGCCGCAGACCGGACAAGGTGCGGGGAGCGGGAACAGCCTGGGAGACGAAGCGGGGTTTTTCGGCCTGTCGCCAACTCTGGGACGGCGGATCGTGTATGTGGTCGATAATTCGCGGAGCATGAATCGCCCACACGACAGTTCCGCGAAAACACGGTTCAAGCGGGTGCAGGTGGAACTGGTCAACTCCATCTGGCAGTTGGAACCTCAGCAGCAGTTCTATGTGGTGTTCTTCAACTTCGAGACGGTGCCGATGCCGTCGCGGCGGATGCAATGGGCCACGCCACTGGCCAAGGAGCATTATCTGACGTGGGTGGCGGAAACGCGGGCGGAGGGTGCGCCGACAGACCCGATCGAGGCGATGGAACTGGCCTTGAGCTTTCAGCCCGACATCATCTATTTTCTCACCGATGGAAATTTCGCGAGAGGGGCGAACAGCCAACTGCTGAAAATTCGGCAGCCGCACACGGCAATTCACACCTTTGCATTTGGCGACGAGATCAGCGAAGCTGTGTTGTCGGGAATCGCGAAAAATACCGGTGGAACATTCACGCTCATTCCGTGAACCAAGCGCAGTTCACGCCGGGGTTTACTGACAGGGTTCTTAGGCTGTTGTTCATTGTGATTCGTGGGTGGAAATGACCGTTCCCGCTGATTTGCCCGGTACCGAGTTCACACCAGAAACGACGAACGCTTCGCCGCCACGCCTGATGACGCCCGCGTTCCTCAGCCTGCTGGTCTTGCAGTTTCTTACCGTTCTAAATGATCACACGTTCCGCTGGCTGGTGGTCCCCATCGCCAAACCGTTGATGGCGAAGTCGAGTGAAGCCGGCGAAGCGGCCGCGCTGTCGCTGGGATTAGCCCTGTTCATTGTGCCCGCACTGCTGCTGGCGACCCCGGCCGGTTATCTCGCTGATCGCTTTTGCAAAGCGAAGGTGATCACAATCTGCAAGCTGCTCGAGATCATCATCCTGGGCATCGGGCTGGTGGCGCTGTCGGCCGAACATTTGGTGGGGCTGTTTACCATCGTGATGCTGACCGGAGCGCTCGCGGCTTTGTTCGCACCGGCGAAACTTGGGTCGATCCCCGAAATTGTGACTGATTCACAACTGGCGAATGCCAACGGCTGGATGGGGTTGCTGAATGTCGTGCCCTGTGCGCTCGGCTTTCTGCTGGGCAATTATCTGGCGACGCTCGTTCTGCCTGAAGTCGATGGCCCGGTGAACCGAGCCGGGTTTCTCATCGCCGGGGCGATTCTCATGGTGACCGCCGTCGCCGGTTGGCTGGTGAGTCTGAAAATCCCGCGGCATCGCGCGGCCGATCCGAACCGGCCGTTTGATCCGAACATTTTTCGCGAAACCAAGCGCGGGCTCTCGCTGCTCACAGCTGATTTGCCGTTGCTGCGGACCGCCGTGGGCATCGCCTTTTTCTGGATGCTGGCCTCGATGGCTCAATTGAATGTCGATCAATTCGGCATCCAGGACCTGGGGTTGGATCAGCAGGACATCGGCATCCTCGGCGCGCTGCTCGTGGTCGGTGTCGGACTGGGGAGCCTGCTGGCGGGCAAATTGTCGGCCGGGCATATCGAACTGGGACTCGTGCCGATCGGGGCGCTCGGCATGGCGGCCTGTTCGATGGCCCTCTATTTCGCCGGTGGACTGGATGCCCCAATATCCACGATTTCCTGGATCGCGTTTCCACAATCGATTCTGCACAACCTGTGGTTCGGCCTGACGGGCTGGAACTTGCAGACGCTCGCCTTTGTGGCGGCGAGTGTCTCTTTGGTATTGTTGGGCATCTCCGCGGGACTGTTCGATGTTCCGCTGGAAGCCTATCTGCAATTTCGGAGCGAATCGTCGACGCTGGGGGCCACGCTCGCCGCCGTCAATTTCATCACCTGCCTGGGAATTCTGCTGACAGCCGGGTTGTTCTGGTTGTTGCTGGGAGTATTGCAATTGTCGCCGGGCATGCTGTTTCTACTGGTCGGATTGAGCACGATTCCCGTGGCGGTTTACATCATCCTGCTGCTGCCCGGTGCCACGCTGCAGATGCTGGTCTGGTGTTTGAGCAAGATCATTTACCGGCTGCGCGTTTATGGCCGCGAGAATATCCCACTCACCGGCGGGGCGTTGCTGGTGCCGAACCATGTGACGTGGATCGACGGCATCGTGCTGATTCTCGCCTCACCGCGCCCCGTCCGCTTCATCGCCTATTCCGATTATGTGAATCATCCGCGTCTCGGCTGGCTGGCGCGGGAATTTGAAGTGATTCCGATCAAGGCGAATAGCGGACCGAAGGCACTGATTCAGTCGCTAAGGACGGCACGGCAGGCGGTGGAGGATGGTCACTGCGTTTGTATTTTCGCCGAGGGAACGCTCACCCGCACCGGTCAGATGCAGCCGTTTCAGCCGGGGTTTCTCAAGATTGTGCAGGGTACAAATGCTCCGGTGATTCCCGTGTATTTGCACGGTTTGTGGGGCAGCATTTTCAGTTATCGCGGCGGGAAGTTTTTCTGGAAATGGCCACGCCGCGCTCCCTATCCGATTTCCGTCATCTATGGTAAACCGATAGCCCATCCTGAGTCCGTCGATCAAGTCAGCGCCGCTGTTCGCGAACTGGGAGTTGCCGCCGTGGAATTCGAAAAGCCTCGCACGTTAATTCCGCAGCGCGGGTTTCTCCGCGCGTGCCGTCGGCGCTGGAAAGCGTCCAAAATCGCCGATTCCACCGGCCAGGATCTCACCGGAGGCATGCTGCTCATCAGCACGCTGTGCCTGCGGCGGGTGCTGCTGCGGACTGTCTTAAAGCGAGACGAACCGCTCGTAGGCATTTACTTGCCGGCGACAGTCGCCAGCGTGCTGGCCAATCTCGCCGTGTCACTGGCCGGGCGGACGACGGTGAATCTGAACTTCACGTTGTCGAAAAAAGATTTGCAATTTTGCATCAAAGATGCCGGTCTGACGCACATTCTGACCAGCCGCAAGATGCTGGAGCGCTTTCCGCTCGAAACCGATGTGCCATTCATTTACCTCGAAGACTTGAAATCGCAGATCACGGGCTTCGACAAAGCCCTGTGCGCGGCGATGGCGTATGCCCTGCCGGTTTCGATTCTGGAACGCTGCCTCGGCCTGACCAAACTGCATTCAGACGACCTCAACACGGTCATCTTCACTTCCGGCTCCACGGGCGAACCCAAAGGGGTGATGCTGACCCATCATAATATCGCCGGCACCTGTGAACTGGCCGATTCGGTCTTTCAGATTGAAACCACCGATGTCGTGCTGGGCATTCTGCCCCTGTTTCATTCGTTCGGTTACGTCGCGACCTTCTGGCTGCCCTTACTGTTCGATTGCAAAGCCGTCTTCCACACAAACCCGCTCGAACCGCGCGTGATCGGCGAACTGGCCCAGAAACACAACGTCACCATCCTGTTTTCCACGCCGACCTTCCTGCGGAGTTACCTCAAGCGGTGTGAGAAGGAACAGTTCCATAAACTCGATCTGGTCGTCGTCGGCGCGGAGAAGTTGCCGACCGATCTCGCCGAGGCATTTCGCGAAAAATTCGGCGTGCTGCCGCAAGAAGGCTACGGCACAACCGAAACTAGCGGCCCGGCGTGCGTGAACATTCCCGACCACCGCTGCGAGATGGTCGAACAGCGCGGCACCAAACTCGGCACCGTCGGCCGCCCGCTGCCTTCGATTGCCGTCCGCATCACCGACCCCGAATCGCAGGCCATTTGTCCCGCGAATCAGGAAGGCCTGGTGGAGATCAAAGGCTGCAACATCATGCGGGGCTATTTCCATCAGCCCGCGAAAACGGCCGAGGTGCTGAAAGATGGCTGGTACAACACGGGGGATATGGGACTGGTCGATGAAGACGGCTTCCTGCGAATCACCGGGCGGATGAGTCGCTTTTCCAAAATCGGGGGCGAGATGGTGCCTCATCTCAAGATCGAGGAGTACCTGTCGAAAATCGCCGCCAATCCCGCGGAAGACGACCCGCGCCCCCTGCTCGTAGTCAGTTCTGTGCCCGATGACAAGAAGGGCGAACGCATCGTGGTCTTGCATCGTCCGCTGCCAAAGCCGGTGGCGGAAATTCTGGCCGAACTTTCCGCGTCGGGCGTGCCGAATCTTTGGCTGCCCTCCGCCGACAGCTTCCGCGAAGTCCCGGAGATCCCCTTGCTGGGCACAGGTAAGTTCGATCTTAAAGGCATCAAGCAGATGGCTTTAGAGAAATTCAGCCGCAACTGATGCATCGAAACATGTGCATCAAACCGACGCTGCGGTCGAGAATTGAGCTGACTTTCACCCCGAACCCGAAACCGACCGCTATGCTCTGGATTTTGTGAAGCGGAGCGGGTAAAACGTCCGATTATGTCAGCGTCGCGGTTTGCGCCGAATTTAACGGCAACGACTTCGAGCCAATGACACACGGGGGGTTAGCTCAGCTGGGAGAGCGCTTGCATGGCATGCAAGAGGTCAGGGGTTCAATCCCCCTACCCTCCACTGTTGAAGGACTTGCGTTAACACGCAAGTCCTTTTTTAATTGGTATTGACGACTCGCGGCAGGGGATGGTGTATCGGGTCAGATCCCCCTGTGTGGTCGGATCGGTCGCGAACGAATTCGTGCATGGCCTGCTTCGGCGATTGCGGATGGCCATCGCCATCTGGCATTGCGGGGCCACTGGTCAAATCTGCCACTGGGCAAATCTGATGTCAGCTGGAGTCCCACCGGTCCATCAATCCGGGCCGCCGAAATCTGACGGCCACTTCTCGTTGAAAGTCTGCCGATCTGCCTGTCGGTCGGATCGTCGCCGCCCCCAACGCGCGCTATCCATCTGGTGACAGAGAGGTCGGGGGCTTCCAGACGCACGTCACCTTTCGAGCATATTCGCGGTCCGATCCACCTGATGGGAGAACTCCCCCGCCACCGGATTTCTCGGGGCTGGCTGCGCTCAAAAACCGCTAGCATCGACGGCCTCAGCGCGTTCAAATAGCCGACATGCTGAGGGTCGCAGGCATGTTCCCGGCGGAGTGGCGGTTTGAAGTGGCTCGATTCAGTCGCCCGCTGTCTACTTACAAGATATCGCCGATTAGGTACTTTGAGAATTCTTGCGAGAGGAAGTTAACTCTCCGGCGAGCTTGCGGTTATGACACGGGTGTACGATTTTACGAAAATCGCTGATTGTGTACTGATTGCCGCGTACTCAAGTGAGACTGTTCCGCGTTAACACATCGCTGGTGATAGTCTGCCCGATGCTGAGCACCATTGGATCAGCAGTCAGGGAATGGGGATCGATGGCGGGTTAGGGCATGTTCGATCACGGAAGCAAACCAGCGGATGACTTGCAGCAAAAACTCTCCCAGGAATGACGAGCTGCCAATCGTTGTCGAATCTTCAGACATCACCATCCCGCATGGAACAGATGCAATGTTCGCGGATGGATCCGTCTTCGATGCCAAACTGCTGGCAAGGTTTAGACCATCGATCCTGATGGGCACGGCGTTGATCGCCAGCGGGATTTTGCATCTTTCCGTATTATGGTTCACGGAAGGGGATTGGTCAGGTCCCTTGTCACTCCGGAAGCCGGGGCTGTTTGGAGTGTCCGCCGGATTGACGGTTTGGTCAGTCGTATGGGTACTGAGCCAGTTCGAGCCTCGCCCGTCTGATCAGCGTGTCGCGACTGTCCTGTCAGCTGGCTTGCTGTGGGAAGTGGGACTGATTTCGCTGCAGCAATGGCGGGGAGTTCCCTCCCATTTCAACTGTGCGACCCCCTTCGATGCGACAATCGAGTCGATGATGCTGGCGTTGATCGTGCTTGTCACGGCAGGCATCGCCTGGCTTTGCTGGAGATCACGTCACCTCCGGCCGATGCTCGAATCACGCAGGATTGCGATCCGCGCGGGACTGTGGCTCCTGTTCGTCTCCTGCGGGCTGGGCGTAATGACGACGATTTTGGGGGAAATCAACCTTGCGAGCGGCCGCGCGCCCGAAGTTTGGGGAGCGGCGGGTGTTCTCAAGTATCCGCATGGTGCCGCGCTGCACGCAATTCAGACTCTACCACTGCTGTCCGTTTTGATGCAAAAATTCAGAGTGTCACATTCCGCGGGACTGATTCGCTCAGCCGTGGCGGCGCATGTTTTGTTTCTCATGCATGCGTTGTGGCAAACCTTCCACGGCCGCGCGCGATTCGAACTCGATGCGACAAGTTTCGCCGTATTGGCAGCGGCGGGGTTGTTGCTCTTGTTTCCCATCGTCGCCATTCTTCCAGGAGCGGTGGCGCTAACACGTGCCTCCTGGTCTGCTGACCGATTACGCTGAGGGGCAAATCACTTTTGCTGTTCTCGCAATAACAAGCATGGCTTGAGCGCTGCTCCTGCGGCGGTGATCATCCTCCTTGACCTGACAATCGCCGCCACCACTTTTGAATGCTACCGCAATGCGTGCCGCGCTCATTTATCCGCACCAACTCTTCGATCCGCATCCCGCGCTCACTGGGGCGGAGCTGTGTGTTCTGGTCGAAGATCCGCTGTTCTTCTCCCAGTACCGCTGGCATGCCCAGAAGCTGGTGCTTCACCGGGCCGCGATGCAGCACTTCGCGGCGGCGCTTCGCCGTCGTCGCCGGAAGGTGGTGTACGTCGAGGCTCGGGAACTCGCCACGACGGACGACATCGTTCCTATTTTACAGCAGCGCGGCATCACTCAGGTCCAACTGGTTGACCCTTGCGACGACTGGCTGAGACGGCGACTCACCCGCGGCTGCCGCGTGGCAAACGTGGACCTGTGTATCCTCGAAGACCCCCACTTTCTGACGCCTCGGGACGTGATCACCGAATTTGCGAACGGCCGTAAAAAATGGTTCTTCACCGACTTCTACATCGCCCAGCGGAAGCGGCTCGACATCCTGATTGACCAGCGTGGCCAGCCGGTGGGGGAAAAGTGGAGCTTCGATTCGGAGAACCGGCGCAAGCTGCCGGCCGGGCTTGTCGTTCCCCGGATGGAATGGCCGTCCCCGGATCGACACGTCCGGGAGGCCCAAACCTATGTGTCGCAGCACTTCCCGGACGCGTGCGGAGACCCCGCCGGCTTCCACTACCCGGTCACTGCCAACCAAGCGCTCGACGGCTTGACGCAGTTCCTCGACCGGCGCTTCGCACAGTTCGGCGACTACGAGGATGCCATCGACCCCCACGAGCCGTTCCTGTTCCATTCCATTTTAACGCCGGCCCTCAATTGTGGACTGCTCTCTCCCCGGCAGGTGATCGACGCAGCTCTGGCCCGGGCGGAGTCGGTGCCGTTCAATGCTTTGGAGGGTTTTATCCGGCAAATCATCGGCTGGCGGGAATACATGCGTGGCGTCTACCTGCACCTGAGTCGTCGGCAGCGGACGCGAAACTTTTGGGGGCACGCACACCCGATGCCCGCGGCATTTTACAACGGGACAACCGGAATCGAGCCGGTCGACGTTGTAATCCGCCGGGTGCTGCAACACGCGTACTGCCACCACATCGAACGGCTGATGATTCTCGGCAACTTCATGCTGCTGTGCGAAATCGACCCCGAGGCAGTCTACCGCTGGTTTATGGAATTGTTCATCGACTCTTACGACTGGGTGATGGTCCCGAACGTCTACGGGATGAGCCAACACGCCGATGGCGGCATGATCACCACAAAACCTTACATCAGTGGGTCGAGTTACGTCCTCAAGATGAGCCGTTTTCGCCAGGGGCCTTGGTGCGAAGTGTGGGATGCGCTGTATTGGCGGTTCATTCACCGGCATCGGGATTTCTTCGCGGGCAACCCGCGGATGTCGGTGATGGTTTCAGCATGCGATCGCCTGGGGGACAAGCTGCATGTTCATCTGCGGACGGCAGAAGCATTCCTCACGCGGCTGCATGGCAAAGCCGATGGTGAAAATTCTGTGGCGGCCGTTTGTTCTGAACCCTGACGATGAAGGCACGGTCGAGAACCCGAAAAGCAGAAATCTCTGGAATTCTTCAGTTAACTCTGTCCCGTGGCTGCGGTCTAGTCAGTGTGAACGATTTGAACGTTTTTTGTGAATGAGCTTCGTTCGCGTGACTGACCTCAACTTAGGGAATCTCGAGATGAATGACATTGTTGACACGGCGGTAGCTGCGGGCGCTTTCAAGACATTGGTGGCTGCCGTCCAAGCTGCCGGCCTGGTGGACACACTCAAAGGGTCTGGGCCGTTTACTGTGTTCGCACCGACGGATGACGCATTTGGCAAGCTTCCTGCAAATGCAGTCGCGGATCTGCTGAAGCCGGAAAACAAGGCGAAGCTGCAGGGAGTGCTCACCTATCACGTGGTCGCCGGAAAGGTCTTGGCGGCCGATGTGGTAAAGCTCAAATCGGCCAAATCGGTGCAGGGCCAAGACCTAACGATTGACACTGTTGCCGGAGTTAAGGTTGACGGCGCGAATGTCGTCCAGACGGACATCCTTTGCACCAACGGCGTCATTCACATCATCGACAGCGTGATGCTTCCCAAGTAAGGCTCCCCGGGCGGTTGCGATCCGACGCGATCAGCGCCGAATTCGCAACCGTGGTCGGGGGGCTTGCCTAAGATCCTGCTCCGCTCTCCGTTGGAAGCATTGGTATCTACACATCTCATAAAGCATTTAACGCAAAGGCGCAAAGCAGCAAAGATGACGTGGCAAATCTCCTGAAATCCGAGGCATTTTCTGGGGGGGCTCTCGTAAGACTTTGCAAACTTTGCCTCTTGGCGTCTTTGCGTTAATCGTTTTCTGTATCGATCTTCTGACTTGTGTAGATACCAATGCCGTTGGAAGATACCTGAATGTCCAAGTTCAAATAATCAAAATTCGACTTGTCATTGCAGCTGGCGCGTTGCTCCTCTTCTTTGTGTGCCGCGGGTTTTCAGCGGAGCAGAGAGGAACGAGTGTTCGTGGGCCTCTGGGTTCCCTCGATCCTGAGATTCCGCACGCCGATCCTAGCAGGCTGTTGAAAAACGTGGGTCACGTTTCCAACGTGACAAAAACTGATCGAAAACGGCGAGAAAATCGAGTGACTCACACGTTAAAAAACGTGTGCCACGAAAAATTTAACGGTCTGCTAGGGTGACGGTCCCCATGAATGGTGTTGTGATCTTCGTTGTTAACCTGGGGATGATGTGCGTCGTCATCATGTCTGCCTACGTAGCCCACATCGCGCGCGCCCATCCTGCTGAACCATGACGCTGAGTCAACCCCATACGGATCGACTTCGGTATCACCGTTGAGTTTGACCACCCGCCGACTTTGAGATGACTGTGATTGTGTTGGCGATTTCTCTTTTCAGACCACTGCACTTTTAGGAGATTCTAATGACGACCGAGCATACGACGAATTGGCCCGATCTGGCGATTGGCCTTTACGAACAACTGACTGGCAAAAACGCGGTCATCGCTTATGAGTTTGTGGACATGCACGTCAAAGTGCCGAGTGGGACTGGCCCCAAAGCGGAACACGCCGAATGGGTGCTGAGCGGGACGATGAAGATCCGCACCGGAGACGCGGGTCAACTCCCAAACTGAGACTGGCCGGCCGAATTGACGGTGTGGTCGATGGCCGGCCCGTGAGCTTGGTTGCGGAAAGACAAGACCTGGTGCTCACCGTGGAACGTTGGCGGACTTTACTGACGATCCGGCGCGGCTCGCAATCCCTAATTCACCCGCTGCGTGAGTTTCTCACGCGATCTCACATCCGGCTGTTCGTTCGGATAAGGTGGTTAGGCCGAGTGGAAGTGCATCCGAAGCCGTCATTCTTGGTTCGGATGCTGCTTCCGTTGGAGTGATGCCGACTTTCACTTGGTGAGATGACGAGTGCCACAGCAGATGGGATTCCACGATGTCGGGGTTAATCTTATTGACCGGAGCCACAGGCTATGTGGGGGGGCGACTGTTGTCGCTCTTGCAACAACAGGGCATCCGCGTTCGCTGCGTGACCCGGCGGCCTGAAGCCTTGCGGGAGCGGATCAACGCCACCACGGAGGTTGTCCAAGGGGATGTCTTTGAACCCCAATCTCTGCAAGGCGCGTTCGAGGGAGTGGAGTCTGCTTACTACTTCGTCCATTCGATGGGCGACAACCGCGACTTTGAATCTCAAGATCGGATCGCGGCGGAAAACTTCGCGAAAGCCGCGACACACTCGGGCGTTCGCCGCGTGGTCTATTTGGGCGGACTTGGCAATCCCGATGAGAAACTCTCGAAACACCTCCGCAGTCGGCAAGAGACGGGAGACGTGTTGCGTGCCCACCACTCACAAGTGATCGAGTTTCGTGCGTCGATTGTGATTGGTTCCGGCAGCTTGTCGTTTGAGATGATCCGGGCCTTGGTCGAACGACTGCCGATCATGATTTGTCCGCGCTGGGTTCAGGTGAAAGCCCAGCCGATCGCCATCGAAGATCTCTTGGCGTATCTGATCGCTGCCTTGCGACTCCCGTCAGTCCCTTCCCAAGTCTACGAGATCGGGGGTCCCGACCAGGTCTCGTATGGCCAGATCATGCACGAGTATTCCCGGCAGCGTGGGTTAACGCGGTGGATGATTCCCGTGCCGTTATTAACGCCCTACCTTTCCAGCCTGTGGTTGGGGCTTGTGACCCCCCTGTATGCACGCGTGGGTCGTAAACTGGTTGAAAGTCTACGGAATCCGACGCTCGTTTCTAACAATGTGGCTGAAGCCATTTTCGCCGTACGTCCTCGCAGCGTTCGCGACGCGATTGCTCGGGCGCTCGTCAACGAAGATCGGGAATTTGCGGAAACCCGGTGGTCAGACGCGCTGTCATCGGCTGGTCAGTCGAAATCGTGGGGAGGTGATCGGTTCGGTTCGCGACTCGTGGATTCGCGCACGACTATCGTGACTGTTCCTCCCGAACAAGCGTTCGCGCCCATCCGCCGCATTGGTGGTCGCACAGGCTGGTATTATGGCAACTGGTTGTGGTCGCTCCGCGGATTTCTGGATTTACTCATCGGCGGAGTGGGTGTCCGCCGCGGCCGGCGCGATCCAGTCAACCTGCATGTGGGTGATCCACTCGACTTCTGGCGGGTTGAAGTTTTCGAGCCACCCGACCGATTGCGGCTCAAGGCGGAGATGAAATTGCCAGGCCGGGCCTGGCTTGAATTCGAGGTGAGTCGCTGCGAACAAGGGAGTACGATTCGCCAAACGGCGATTTTCGATCCCCTGGGACTGGCGGGGTTGCTGTATTGGTACGGAATCTATCCGCTCCATCAATTCGTATTTGCCGGCATGCTCAGGAATCTGGCCCGCGCTACCGAAAGTTTCGATCCTCATTCTGCACAGCTTCACGAGATCGTGATCAAGGGGAACACTCCGGCAGCAGGACCACCGGAATCCATTGTGCCAAATACGAGGAGTGCTGCGGGGTGATTGTCACTCGGGTTTTGTGACGCCACTGACCACCCCTGTTGAACCTGTGTCGGCGGTCTAAAAACGAATCAGTTAAGACATATCGAATGAAACGTGCCATTGGTTTGAGCTGATTCGGCCTGATGATGACGGTTGCCGCGGGGAGTGGATACGCCCTGACAGCGCTCATGAAGACTCAGAAAAATCCACGACATCCGCTCGCAACGACAGTGGCCTTGAGCCGAGTTGGATCGGGCTGGCAAGTCTGCTGGGGCTCTTGGGCTTGATGCCAATGAGGGACGCTGTCCGTCATGCGGACGGTCGAACCTCAAGCGCTCCTTACAACGAATGCACGATGAGCTGCGCCAGTCGCACGATGATGTGCAGATCGGTTGCCAAGCTGTGCGATTCCTGACGAGCGAGTGTGCTTCCTGAACGGCTTAAGGCCTGCCTGACTTCTGATCGTGATCACCAATCCACTCCCAGAGTTTGTGGAATCCCTGAGAAAAACGTACTGAAAAATTGTGCTCGGCGTTGCCTGCCGGGGGGCGGACATGCCCCACGGTAACGACCTCTTTTCCTCCCCGACCCTTCACGCAGGAAAATCCAAGCCGTTTGACGTATTCCTCAAACGGCTTTTTTGTTGGCAAAGATCGCCATCTTCTGCGTATGTCTCGACATTGGTGGAGATTCTCCGGAAACGACCGTGGAGTCTGGACTCCCCCGGTTCGGATTGTAAGATGGCCTCCGACATCAGCTTCACTCATCGATCAGCCATCCAGCGAGGACTTCCGGCTTGAATCTGGCACATCCGAAACGTCGGTGGCGGTATGGGATCGCACTGGTCCTGCTGGGTCTCATCGCTGGCGGAGTATTCGCCGGGTATCGCTGGTTTCAGAAACCGCGCTGGAACGTGCTGCTGATCACACTGGATACAACACGGGCCGATCGGATCGGCTGCTACGGCGATTCACGAACCGCGACGCCGGTGATCGATGGTTTGGCAAAGCGGGGTGTGCAATTTGATCGCGCGTATACGACCGCCCCGCTGACATTGCCGGCACACGCCTCCCTCTTCACAGGCTTATATCCTCCCGAACATGGCATTCACACCAATGGAAAAAACAGGCTCGACGAGGAAATCCCCACGCTCGCCGAGGCGTGTCGCCGACGCGGATACGAGACCGGGGCGTTTATTGCGTCCTTTGTGCTCGATGCCAAATTCGGGCTGAAGCGGGGGTTTGAAACGTATGATGATGATCTGACCGGCACCACTCCCGCCGACGAGGCCCTGCATCGCAATCGGGATGGTCGCACCGTGATCGACCATGCACTCGCCTGGCTGAGTGGTCGGTCCCAAAAGCCGTTTTTCTGCTGGGTGCATCTGTACGATCCGCACAGCCCTTACGACGACCATGCCGACCTGTTCGGCGAGACCTATCGTGATCGGCCGTACGATGCGGAGATCGCGTATGTCGATCTGCAAATCGGGCGACTGACGGACTTTTTAAAAGCCGAAAAGCTGGAGGAAAACACGCTCGTGATCATCGTGGGCGATCATGGCGAGGGCTTGAACGATCATGGCGAACGGCGGCACGGGCAGATGCTGTATAACTCCACGCTGCATGTCCCGTGGATCATGTCGCTGCCGGGCACACTCCCCGCCGGCCAACGGGTCGCGTCGCCCGTTTCACTGGTCGATTTCTACCCGACGATGATCGAAACGCTGGGGCTGCGTGGGTCGGCAAAAGTCAGTGGGCGCAGTTTGTGGGAAAGTGCTCAGGGCAAACCGCTGGCGATGCGGCCGTTGTATGCCGCCTCCGACGAAGCCTGGCTCGAACATGGCTGGTCGCCTTTGCGATCCCTGATCACCGACGAGTGGAAATACATTCGGACCACAAAAACTGAGTTGTATCAACTTGCG
>Ga0335397_10006398_pt1 | contig 15188 bp, 14 predicted proteins | sample MAT04_FD_205740 | JGI IMG/M metagenome (GOLD analysis project Ga0335397, IMG submission 205740) | Freshwater microbial communities from Lake Fryxell liftoff mats and glacier meltwater in Antarctica - MAT-04 (spades assembly) (version 2) ...
TTGCGGCCCTATCTTGCCAAGCTCGATTCGGCCGACGGCACTATCATTTGGGAACAGGAATACGGCCCTGCCGCGCTTACCACAACGCTCTTCGCCGGTAAGGAAACTCCCACCGGCGATCTTATCGCCTGTGGTGTCACCTATGCAGAAGAAGGCCAGAAAGGCTTGCTCCTCCGTACCAACAGCGAAGGTGACAGCCTTTGGATGCGTAGCTATTACTATCAGGACGATGTGATCAGCACCGGCCAAGGCCGCTTCTACGATGTGTTGCCCACCGCAGATGGGGGCTTCATTGCAGCGGGCGCGGTGTACAACCCGGTCGGTGCGCCACACCCACCGGGCTACAGCCAAGATACGTGGGTGGTGAAAGTGGATGGCGATGGGTGCATTGTGCCGGGATGTAACATAGTTGGCATTACTGAACAAGCCACCAACCTGCTGGGTGCGCTCACCATCTTTCCAAATCCGGCCCATGGCCGAGCGAATATCCGCCTGGAACTGCCGCAGAGCCTGGTAAACGAACCACTTCAACTAAGTCTTGTCGCTGCCGATGGCCGTGTCGTTCATCGCCAAGCCATCACGGGGAATGGCGACCATGCACTAGCGTTAGAGCAGTTGAGCGCGGGGGTGTATCATGCTCACATCAGCGCGGCCGGAAAGTGGCTCACGGGTGGTAAACTCGTACTGGAATGATACCCGTGTTGGCGTAGTACAAACGCCTATTGATCAACCCTTTATATGTAGTTCTGGGGTGGTTTCCGTATGTGCCCTTCGCCGAGGCATTTCAAGGTGTTGATACTCCCGGTATCCGCCGTTGAAAAGACCCCGCCAACAGGTGTTGATAACCTCCGGAAGATCACTACATTTGCAGCCCTTTTCAGAGTTCCCGCCTTGCCATGTTAGAAAGCGCCAAGATCTTCAGCGGTACCGCAACGCGGTATTTGGCCGAGAAGATCGCGGCCAGCAGTGGCGAGCGTTTGGGCGAGGTCACTGTGAGCCGCTTCAGCGACGGGGAATTCCAGCCCAGCTTCGAGGAGACCGTGCGCGGGGAGTTGGTCTTCATTGTGCAGAGCACCTTTCCCCCCAGCGACAACCTGTTCGAGTTGTTGTTGATGGTGGATGCCGCCAAGCGCGCCAGCGCAAAGCGCATCGTGGCCGTGCTGCCGTACTTCGGATTCGCCCGCCAAGACCGCAAGGACAAGCCTCGTGTGAGCATCGGTGCCAAATTGGTGGCCAACATGCTCACCGCCGCCGGTGTGGACCGCATCATGTGCATGGACCTGCACGCGGACCAGATCCAAGGCTTTTTCGAGGTGCCGGTGGACCACTTGTTCGCCAGCAGCATCTTCCTGCCCTACATCAAGGAACTGGCGTTGCCGGACCTGATCATGGCCGCGCCCGATACCGGTGGTACCAAGCGCGCCAACGCCTACGCCAAGCATTTGGGGTGCGACATGGCCATCTGCTACAAACAGCGCAAAGTGGCCAACCAGATCGAGAGCATGACGGTGATCGGTGACGTCAAAGGCAAGAACGTGGTGTTGGTGGACGACATGGTCGATACCGCGGGTACATTGACCAAGGCCGCCGACATGATGATCGCTCAAGGAGCAATGAGCGTTCGCGCTGTTTGCACCCACGCCGTCCTAAGCGGTGATGCATACGACCGCATTGAGCGCAGTGCCCTTACCGAGCTCATCGTTTCCGATACCATTCCGCTGAACGCCGAGAAGGCCAAAGCGACCAAGAAGATAAAGCAACTTACCGTGGCGGGCCTTTTCGGCGACGTGATCAAGCGCGTCCAAAGCCACGAGAGCATCAGCAGCCATTTCATCATCGCATAACACAGCCCCGGCCATGAACAAGATCGAACTCACCGGAACCCCGCGCACCAGCACAGGTACCAAGTATGCCGCGCAATTGCGCCGCGCCAAACAAGTGCCTTGCGTGCTTTACGGAGGCGCTAACACCATCCACTTCAGCGTGGACGAAGCCGCCCTCGGCAAAGTGGTGTTCACCGCCGCAATGAGCGGGATCGAACTGGACATCGCCGGTACCAAGACCTTGGCACTGGTACACCAGAAGCAGTTCCACCCCACCACGGACCGCGTGATCCACGTGGACTTCGTGGAGTTGAACGAGAACAAGGAGACCCAGGCCTTCCTGAGCATCCGCCTGACGGGCCAGCCTATCGGCGTTCGCAAAGGCGGTAACCTCAACCAGACCATGCGCAAACTGCGCGTGAAAGGTCTGCCGACGAAGTTCCCCACCCACTTGGATGTGGACATCGCTGAACTGGACATCAACAGCAGCATCCACGTGAGCGACCTGAAGTTCGACGGCCTCATCTTGATGGAGCGTGCGAACGATGTGGTTGTCTCCGTGAAAATGGCCAAGAAAGTGGAAGAGGCCGCCGCTGCTGCCGCTGCTGCAACGCCGGGTACCGCTGCCCCTGCTGCTGCCGGTGCCGCTGCTCCTGCCGCCGCTGCCAAGAAGGGCGCAGAGGCGAAACCTGCCGCCAAGCCTGCTGCGAAGAAGTAGGCGCATTTGTCGTGGTGAGTTCGTCGAACCACGATCGACCGACCATACGAACAAGGGCCTCCGAGATCATCGGGGGCCCTTTCTTTTGCACCCACGATGAAATACCTGATCGTCGGCTTGGGAAACCCCGGGCCAGAGTATGTGGACACACGCCACAACGTCGGTTTCCATGTGTTGGATGTGCTCGCCGCTGCGTCCAGCGTCGTGTTCAGCCCCGCCCGTTATGGAGACCGTGCCGATGTGCGGCACAAGGGCAGGCACTTCATCCTGATCAAGCCCGCCACATTCATGAATTTGAGCGGTAAGGCCGTGCGCTATTGGATGGACCAAGAGAACATACCGGCCGAGCGCGTGCTTGTGATCGCGGACGATCTTGCCTTGCCCTTCGGGGCCATACGCATCAAGCCCTCCGGTGGGGCTGGTGGGCACAATGGGTTCACGAGCATCATCGAGCTCCTGAGCACAGATGTTTTCCCTCGGCTCCGATTCGGGATCGGCAGCGATTTCGCTCGAGGACGCCAGAGCGAATACGTGTTGGGCAAATGGAACGAGACCGAACGAAAGACCCTTGCCGAACGTTCCGAGTTGGCATCGAAAGCCGTGCTCCAATTCGGACTGCTGGGGATCGATCAAGCCATGAACGGTTTCAACAAACGCTGAACAGTACGGTCCGCTAGGACGTTACCTTTGCATCCCGCGAATGCGGCAAAGCCCAACAACACTATGCTTTCCAAGAAGATCGAAGCCGCATTGAACGGACAAGTACAGGTCGAGGCAATGAGCAGTCAAGCCTATTTGGCCATGGCTTCGTGGGCCGAGAACCAAGGTCTCAGCGGCACCGCCGCATTCCTTTACAAACACAGCGACGAGGAGCGCATGCACATGTTGAAGCTCGTGAAGTTCGTCAATGAGCGTGGAGGCAAAGCGGTTATCCCTGCACTGAAACAACCGAGCACCAGCTTCAAGACCATCACGGATATTTTCCAGGCCCTCTTGTTCCACGAGACCAAGGTGACCAACGAGATCAACGGCGTGGTGGACATGTGCCTGAAAGAGAAGGATTACACCACGCATAATTTCATGCAGTGGTACGTGGGCGAGCAGATCGAGGAAGAAGCATTGGCGCGTACCCTCATCGACAAGCTCAACCTGATCGGTAATGACAAGGGAGGATTGTACCTGTTCGACCGCGACCTACAGGGCATGAGCACCGCTGCGCCCGGCAAGGAGCACGGTCGCTAGACTTCTCCAAAACCGCTTGTTATGGGCCGCCCTCAACGGCCGTATTCCCCTTAGCACGTCAACACATTGGTGTTGACAGTTGGCTTGTATTACCGAACAATGCGGGCTGCCCGTCCGCCTACTTTGCCCCGTGTTGGTAAGGTTCGGCATAGGATCGGCAAAGAGGGGCGCAAACGCCAAGCCTCGAGCAATGGTAGCCACACGGCTCCTTCGTATCCTTTTTGCGGCCCCTTTCTTCCTCTTCGCCACGGTGCCACAGCAGCCACGTGAGCCCGAGAAGGATACCACGGCGATGTTGCAGGCGAACTACCTGTACAACATCGCCAAACTCGTGGAATGGAAGGATGCCGGGATGCGCGAAGGCAACTTCGTTATCGGCATCATCGGCAGCGCCAACCTCTACCAGGAACTCATAAAGCAATACTCCACCCGAACCATCGGCAAGCAGCCCATCGAAGTACGCAAGATGCCCCGGTCCGCAGAAGTGGAGCGATGCCACATCCTCTTTGTAGGTCGCAGCGATCTTGCGCTGTTGCCCGAGATATACAAACGCATGGCCGGGCAACCGACCATGGTGGTGACCGAATACGCCGGAGCACTGGACGATGGCGCCGTAGTGAACTTCGTGAAAGTGCAGAACCTGTTGAAGTATGAAATGAGCATGTCCAATGCCCAGAAGCACGGGCTGGTCATGGGTCTCACCCTGAAGAACCTTGCACATCGCGTGGAGGAATGACCATGGTCCGCCGCATCGCCATAGCCGTTCTGGCCCTGTTCTGGGGATCCTTGCTCGTCGCACAGGGCGATCCCTTGGTAGATGCCTTACGCAAGTATCAAGGCGGTGATCTCGCAGGGGCCCGCACCTTGATCGATCAAGCAGTACAGGCTGCCGAGCATGCGGAGAATCCTGAAGCATGGTTGCTACGGGGCTTCGTATACAAGGACACCTACAAATCGGCAACGGAGCCACAAGAGGCCGATCAACTGCGGGACGAAGCACTGCTCAGCCTCTACACCTGCATTGGGCTGGACACTGCGGGATCCTACAAGGACAACGCGAAGCAGGCCTACGACTTCCTCACCCGCTCCTACTTCAACGATGCCGCGAAGGCGCTCAATGAACTGAACGAGGAACGCGCGCTCCGGGTATTCGCGAAATTCAAGGATGCCAGTTTGAAGCTGGACCCCAAGAGCGACCTGCGGGTCCGTGAGGTGGAGTTCACCAATGCCTTGGGTACGGTCTATACAAAACGGTTCAACCAGGACCGGACCAACGAGGACTTGTTCAACAAGGCCGTTGACTCCTACCGGTCGGTGATCGCCATGGATCCGGAGAACTATGGCGCGAACTATAATCTGGCAACGCTTTTCTATAACCGTGGGGTGTACAAAATCCAGCGTATCAACGCGGACGACGAGATCCCCACCATCCTGCAGATCCAAGAGGCGAGCCGGGAGTATTTCCAGCAAGCGCTCCCATTCATGTTGAAGGCACATGATATGAACTCGACCCGCAAAGAGACGCTTCTCGGCTTGGAAGGGATCTATTATAGCCTACAGGACCAGGAGAGCTCGGACAAGTTCCGTCAGTTGTTCGAAGAGCTGCCGCAGCAGGAGGAGCGCTGACCCCTTATGGCCATTCGCATCACCATCGGACGTAAGATCGGGATGGGCTTCGGCCTGTTCATCTTCTTCGCCTTGCTCGTGGTGATCCTCACCAACAGTACGCTGGAGCGTAGTCGTGCGATCAACGACCAGATCAACAAGGTGTATTCGCCCTCCGTGGATGCCTTGGTACGCTTGCGGAACCTCACGCTCAACTCCCACATGTTGATCAAGCATTGGGCCTTGCTGGAAAGCCGCAGCGACGCACCCGAAAAGACCTCCTTGGTGGACATCACCAACAGGGACCTACCCCAATTGCTGGACCGAATTGACACCCTGATGGGCGATTGGGAGCATGAGGAGGTGGCCCTGATGGGACAGATCACCGTGGAGATGCGCGAGCTCTTCGACCTCCACGATGAGATCAAGGTCCTGTTGCCTTCACTGGAGAGCTACAGCGACCCCTTCACCCACATGAAGCGGAACGACATTGCCGAAGAAGGTGGGCCGCTGGACCAGCACACGCACAAAGTGCTGGCGGATCTGGACAGATTGCTCGCGATGCAGGAGGACAAACGCGTTGCGTTGGGTGGCGGGATGATCCGCAGCTTCGACTCGCTCAAGTTCTTCGTTCTGTACATGGGTGTCGCCTTGATCTTTGTGGGGGCCGTTGCCGCCTTCCTTATCATCCGGGGTATCGTTACCCCGGTGCAGCGCCTTCGCGGTGTGTTGTTGAGCCTTGGGCGTGGCGTGTTCCCACGGACCAAGGTGCGCACCACCAACGACGAGATCGGCGACATGAGCAAAGCGCTCACTTCACTGGTGGAGGGTCTGCGCCGCACTACCGACTTCTCCCATGCCGTAGCGGCCGGTAATTTCGAGGCCGAGTACCAACCCCTGAGCGAAGAGGACATGTTGGGCCACGCGTTGCTGAAGATGCGCGACGAGCTGGGCCAACGTGAGCGTATCCTGGAAATGAAGGTGGTGGAACGCACCGAGGAGGTGGTGCGTCAAAAGGAAGAGGTGGAGCGCCAGAGCCGCAAGGTGGTGGAGCTGTACAAGAACGTGACGGACAGTATCCGCTACGCGAAACGATTGCAGGAATCCATCCTGCCGCCCGAACGGCGCATGCGCGAGCTATTGCCGGAATCATTCGTCTTCTACCGACCCAAAGATATCGTCAGTGGGGATTTCTACTGGGCCGAACGCGTGGATGATAAGATCGCCTTTGCGGCGGTGGACTGTACCGGCCACGGTGTTCCCGGTGCATTCATGAGCTTGATCGGCCACAACGGACTCAATCAAGCCATGAAGGAGCAAGGCCGGTCGCGTCCATCGGAAGTACTTAAGGTCCTCAACAAACTGGCGTTCGATGCCTTGCACAAGGACCGCGAGGAATTCTTGGTGCGCGACGGTATGGACATGGCTTTGTGCAACTACGATCCGGCCCGTATGGTGTTGGAATATGCCGGCGCTAACTCACCGCTCTATGTGGTGCGTGGCGACGAGGTGCTGCAGTTCCCACCGGACAAACGACCGATCGGCAGTTTCGATCTAATGGGCCAGAGCTTTACGGACCACCGCATAAAGCTGGAGCAGGGCGATATGGTCTACGTGTTCTCCGACGGATATGCCGACCAGTTCGGTGGACCCAAGGGAAAGAAGTTCCTCTACCGTCGCTTCCGCGAACTCTTGTTGGAGATCAGCAAGTATCCGACCGAGCGTCAACGCAGCATGCTCGATGAGGCATTCCGCGGGTGGCGCGGTGCACATGAGCAGGTCGACGATATCCTCGTCATCGGTATGCGGGCTTAACCCTGCATCGTCCACCCTCCGCCAACACCGGTCTCCACTGGGTTCATGCAGATCACCGGGATCATGGCTTCGTTGGCGATCAACTCTTGTTCATAGGGCACGCCCAGCACGCCGAATATGTTTCCTTCGGTGAGGTTCATGATCGCTATCAGGTCGGCATCGATGGAGATGGCGTGCTTGATCACCGCTTTTACGAAATCGCCACTGTCCTCTTTGGCGATGGTGGCCACGTGTTCGATATTCCGCTCGTTAAGGTATTGGTCGGCGAACTTGAGGCTGTTCAGTAGTTGCTTGTGCAGGAACTCATCGTCCTCCCGGGGTGTGATCAGGTGGACTTTGCTTCCGAAGGTCTTCGCCATTTCGGCCACGATGGTGAGCTTCTGACGGGTCTCCTTGTGAAGGTCCAGCGGCACCACGATATTGCGGTACCCGGCATCTTTGATCATGCGCTCCTGAACCACCACGAATGGTACATTGGACGACGTGATCACGCGCAGGGCACGGCTTCCGGTAATGAACTGCATCCCGCGCATCCCATGGGTTCCCATGATGATGAGTCCTGCGCCTACTTCCGCAGCAGCATCACCGATATCATCATAGATAGAGCCTACCCGCACCAAAGGCGTTACGGTCACCTTTTCGTTCCATTTGCGTGCACGCCCGGCCTCGATCTCCAGTTTCTGCCGCGCCTCCTCCGCATGGGCCTGTTTATCCACCACGTGCAATAGGTAAACCGATGCTCCTGTGCGTCCGGCCACGGTCATCGCATGGTTGATCGCACAGTCGGCCACCTTCGTGAAGTCGGTAGGCACAAGGATCTTGCTGGTCTTTTGGCTCATTGGTATCGGGTTCCTTGCAGGAAATAACCCTTGATATTCGGGCGGCTAAAGATAGGGATCAGAGCCACCGATGCACACCAAGAGCCGTTCGACAAACGACAGCGAACACTTATAAACGCCTGTAAATGACAGTCGACCGGATCAGCGATGACTGCCGCCCCTGCTTTGCCCTCGGTCATCAACAACACTAAACACAGACCCCTATGAACACCTCAATGAAGAACAAAGTGCAGCTGATCGGCAACCTGGGCAACGAGCCTGAGCTTAAGAACCTCGCCGGTGGACAAGCCATGCTGCGTCTACGATTGGCCACGAACGAGAAGTACAAGGCCGCTGATGGCGAATGGAAGGAGATGACCCAGTGGCACCCGGTGGTAGCGTGGGGCAAACAGGCCGAGGTGCTTGCCTCCTTGGTGCGGAAAGGCAGCGGCTTGGTCGTCGAAGGTCGACTGGTGCAGCGCTCTTATGAGAGCAAGGAAGGCGAGAAGCGCTACAGCACGGAAGTCGTCCTCAGCGAATTCCAGCTCCTTGGGGGCAAGGCGGAAAAGTCCTGATCGGCTTCGGTATTGTGCGGACGCCCGTTGATCGATCAGCGGGCGTTCGTCATTCCGGGCCCTTGATGACCGGCACTCGACGGCGCACGTTCCCCGTGGCGACCTCAAGGATGTAGGACCCCGCTTGTAGATCCGCCGCATCGATCCGAACGGTTCCCACCGCGTTGCTCCGCTGCTGGAGGACCATACGGCCCAGCGCGTCGTACAGTGCGGTGGTGATCGATCCGATAAGCTCAGGTGCCGAGACGTTCACCTGCGAAACGAACGGATTGGGCCAAACGGAGATCTCGGAGGTGACCATATCCTCGAGGCCTGCGGCGGGCACCAATTCCGAGGTGTGGCAAACCAACGAGAAGCAGGAGTCCTGATCCACCAACCCCATCGCACCTACCAGCAAACAGGTTTGGTAGCTTCCGGGTGTTGTGTAGAAATGATCAGCAAAGACCGTGGTATCCACTTCACCATCCCCAAAGGACCAGATCGAAACGAATGGCAGAACGGAGGTTGTTGAGACACTCGGCTCGAAGAACACCTGTAGATCGATGACACTCGGGGTGAAATCAACGAACAGGTCCTGACCGCACGTGCTGGCGTTACCGTCCACTTCGACCCATTCTCCGTAGGTCGCGGTACACTCGCCAAGTGTATGGGTCAGCGTAACGAAATGCGGACCCGGCAGAGCCCATGTATGGTCGGGAGCCATCGCGTCGCTCGTGGTGCCATCGCCGAATTCCCATAAACGCACACCGGTGAATGCCACGACCGACGCATCGGTGATCGCGGCGGCATTCAGCCCCGCTTGCTGCCAAACGAAATGGGCATCCAAAGCACCACCACAATCATCGACCGGTACCGTGACCTCCCGGCAGTAGGTGCTTGCGCAGGCGACCGCGGTGGCCGTCAGGGTCAGGCACACCTCATACGTGCCGGGTTCTGCATAGGTGTGTGGTGCTGTAAGGCCCTCGCCAGTACCATCGCCGAAATCCCACGACGCGGTAGCCAAAAGGCCGTAGGTGGTGGAGCTGTCGGACACGATCAAGACCAACCCATCGGTGGAATAATGGAAGGCCGGGCGCAGAAGCACATCACATAGCGCTTGCCCCTGCCCGGCCATCGACCCGCCACAAAGCAAGCCAAGGGCGAGCATATGCGCCCGTTCAACGACTCTTGGAACGAAGCTCATATTGGATGCGGAACTGAAGGATAGGACGGGTCAACCAAGGGGTATTGCCACCATCGAAGGACAACAATGGAGCGGAGATCATCGGTTCGGCATACGCGCTTAGCTGCTCGGTGATCGTGTACCCCACACTGAGGCCGGCCGTCCCGTGGAGCTGCGTGCGGAAACGGTCGTTCACTGTTGGATCCTGCAGTGCGAGGGTCATGGGTGGCGTGTCCTGTTGCGAACGCACCAGCGTGAGGCCTTTGCGGTGCGTAGGGATCCACGCGGTAACACCGCCGAAGGCACCGTATCGAAACCGTCGTGCATCAGCGTGCCAAGACAAAAGGACCGGTATTTGAACAGCCGTATAGAGGTTGCGCGCGTCCTTTCGCACCGATGCACTGGGTCTCTCCTCTAGGAGCGAGTCGATCTGCCAGGAGTACAGGATGTCGCCACTGGTGTAAATGGTCGGGGTCCAAGTGGTATCAACATTCAACACAGAGGACCATCCCGTGGCATTATCGTGATGGAAAGTGCTTCGTACACGCGCCACGCCCAAGCCCGCGGAGACACCCCAGCCACTGCGCCATTCGCGGCCGACAAGCAAGCCGCCTTGTGCTGTTGATCGCCACTGCTCAGCCTCCTGCAACGCAGCGGCATCAGCGCCTTTCCACACACCTTGTACCGTTCCGATTCCCACATAAGGACCGACCCACCAAGTGCCCGATGGCAATACGTAGCTAGGTGGAAGGGCCCTGTTCCTAGGTGTGCAGATCGCGACGTGCGCATGCGGTGCAATGGGCAATGGGTCCATCATGGTCGAGCGCAGATCGAGCGCAGTCTTCCATGGATCGGATAAGGTCGCCGGTGCGAATGGTTCCGTACGAATGTCCGTTGATCCTGGAGCAGATCCTTCGGACTTCGTTGCCGAAGGGAGCGCTTGATTGTCTTGGCCTTTCAAAGCAGCCGGTCTCGTTCCTCTTCCACCGGACGTTAACGCCCTCTCGCCGTTCGGCTTTGCTTGTTGTGTATTTCCTTGAGAGGGAGGCGCTGAGGCTTTGGCTCCAGCAGCTACTGCGGTGCCGGATGGGGTGCTTGTGGATCCTGACGCGGTTTTGGTCCGGGCTGCAGGTGGCGCGGAAAGGGTTCCTTCCGATCTCCTTTCCGTTGAAGTGCTCCGTTGTTCGATCGAGGCATTGAAGGCGCTTGAACTAGAGGCAGCTTGTTGATCCACGGGTGTTGTTGGACCCGCCGTGCTCGAAGGCGTGACCACTTTTTCATCGGGCGTTGGTGCAGTGCTGGTCACGATCTGTCGTTCGGCAACAGATCGCTCATCGGGTAGAGCCATTTGGCCTGGTCGATCCTGCCAAGCCCAGAGCGCAGCGCCTGTGCTGATAACCCCCACGGCGACGATCACCATCGGCCACCAATACCCGCCTGTTTGTGGCGTATTGCTCCAGCCCAAATGTTTGGCCACGGCAGCATGCACCGCTTCGGGCGGATCGGCCTCCCCGTGGTACACGGCCTGTCGGAAGCGTTCGTCAATGGGATGCTTTTCCCGCATGGTGTATAACGTCTTTTCGTTCGATGCGCGCTTGGAGGAAGCTCCGCGCTTTGGATAATTGACTGCGGGACGTGCTTTCGCCGCACCCCAGCATGCTCGCGATCTCGGCATGGTCGAAGCCCTCGATCGCATAGAGGTTGAATACGTGCCGGTAGCCGTCGGGCAATTCGGCGATCAGTGCCAACAATTCCTTCTCGCCGAGGTTGTCCAACGCCATGGCGGATACCGGCTCTTCGGGCAAATGCTCCAAGCCGAAACGCTCCATCTGGAACGCCTTCTTGCGGTAATGATTGATCGCGGTGTGTACCATGATGCGCCTGACCCAACCCTCCAAAGACCCTTCCATGCGGAACGCCGACAGCTTTTCGTACACCCTGATGAAACCCTCTTGCATAAGGTCTTGGGCTTCGAGCTGGTGGCGGGCATAGCGCAGGCACACAGCGTACATGCGCCGTGCGTACCGCGTGTACAGGGATTCCTGACACCGCCGGTCCCCGACCAAGCAACCTTGGACGAGCTCGCGTTCCGTTAATTCTGACAACCTGGAAAGGCCTTTCCGACCACAAGACAGTACCACCGCGTGGAACGCTGCCTGAAGAACGGGCACCACCAAGATACGCGGAACCTCTTGCGGAACGGGTGGTTTGGACTCGTATCTCCCCCGTCCAACAAACGACAGCGGGGCTTGGCAAACGCCTATGAACGACTACAACCGGTTATCGGCCGACTAAGCTTTCCGACCCGGTGAATGTTTGCATCGTCGTTCGGTAGCAGCATCGAAACGGCGTAACGAAAAGTAAAAACCTAAAACCCAAGTCCCATGAACACGCTGAAGAACACCGTACACCTGATCGGCAACCTCGGATTCGATCCTGAAGTGCGGGAGATCGCCAAAGGGCGCAAAGTGGCCCGCATCTCCGTGGCTACCAACGATAGCTACCGCAATGCCAGCGGCGAGCGCGTTACCGATACCCAATGGCACACCGTTGTGGCGTGGGGCACCACCGCCGAAGCCGTGGAAAAGATGCTTCGTAAAGGATCGCCCGTGGCCCTCGAAGGTCGCTTGGTACACCGTAGCTACGAGACCAAGGATGGCACCAAGCGTTACATCACAGAGGTGGTGATGAACGACTTCCAACTGCTGCCCGGCAAAACGGAAGAAGCAGCCGCGTAGGCGACGAACGACACTGCGAATAGGAAGCGGTCCCGATCTGTCGGGGCCGCTTCGTGTTTTCCGGTAGCCCGAGCAAACCACCCATGAGCGAGATATCCGCCAGGCCCAGCCGCTGGAAACGCCGCTGATCATCTGGGGAAGTGCGCTCGTCGTGCTCCTTCTGTTGGTCGCCTTCCTGCTGCCGTATTTCCTGAAGCGCTACATCGAAACACACAGCGAGGAATGGATCGAACGCAAGATCACCATCGACCACATCATCCTCAACCCGTTCACCTTCCGCTATGCCGTTGCTGGCGTTACCGGCTACGAGCCCAAGGGCGATGTGGTCTACGTTTCTTGGAAGGATATCCATGGTCAACGAAGAAGCGCCCTGCGGACCATCCCGCAAGGCGCTTCGTTGAGATCGGTCGTCCGTGTTACTCCACCACCACCCTCTTGTACATCGCCCGCTCACCAGCATCAATACGCAGCACATAGGCTCCGCTAGCCAGTCCAGCTACGTGCACCTGATGCGTGGTCGCGGTGGTGCGCTCGGTCAATACCAACCGTCCATCGGCGGCGAACATGCGCAGTGTTGCACCGGCAGACAACCCTGACACGGTGAGCACATCGCTCGCGGGTACAGGGAACACGTTGATCCCTTCTGTGCCGATGTCCGGGATGCCAGTTGTGAATGGGTTCACGAGTTGGCAACTGGTGGCCCAGCACGTGTCCTGTGTAAGTTCGTTCCAATACCAGGTGGAGAGGCACACCTCATACGGACCGGGTGGCACGAAGAGTTGGGTGTGGATAGGCTCGTACGCCTGGCTTCCGTCGGGGAAGGTCCAGACCACGCCCAGTGTGGGGGTGATGAAGTTGGCCACGAAGATCACCGTATTGTTCTGCACCTGATAGGTGAAGCTGGCGGTATAGTCGGGGTCGCAGCCCTCTCCAGCACCATTGGCCGTCACCATCATACAGAACTCATCCACGCAGGTGATGAGCCCTCCGTTCTGGCCTTCATAGATGCTCGTCGCCACTAAACATACATTATACGTTCCAGGAAGCTGGTAGGTGTGGAAGGGCTGCGGATCGTTGCTCGAACCGCCATCGCCGAAGGTCCAGGCGAAAGTGGTCTGGAAACCGGTGCCGGATGTGGTGTTGGAGAACTGGATGCCGTTCGGCGAAAGGAAGGTAGTGAAGCCAGCATTGAAGTTGGCGCATGGGTCACCAGGGCCGATCACGGTGATGGTAGTGCAGGTCTCATCTATACAATCGCCGTGTGTCACTGTTAAGCAAACAGTGTATGTGCCGGGTGCAAAAACGTGATCAGGTTGTGTGTTGTCGCTGGTGCTGCCATCGCCGAGATCCCACAGGTAGTAGGCGGGAATGTCGATCGGGAGCAACTGCGAGCAGTTCTCGAACAAGTAGGCCCCATTCTCGAATGGCTGCGGTTCGAAGCATGCGACCAGGTCGTCGCAGAAGCCACCCGCATCACTCACCACCACGTCGACGCAGGTGCTGTCCGAACAGTTGCCGTAGTAAGCGTTGAGACACACCGTGTAGGTGCCGTTCGCCTGGTATACATGCTCTGCATTCGTTACTGTGCTACCCGCGCCATCGCCGAAGTCCCAAACCATCTGCGTGCCGTTGGGTGCTTGCGAACAGTTGTCGAAGAAGAATGCACCGGGTTGTGGTAGGTCGTTCGTCACGAAGCACGCTTCGAGCCCTGTGCAAGGGTCTTCGCCCACAGCAAGTACGCTGCATGCCTCATCAATGCAGCCATTGGGCCATGTGGTGATCAGGCATACGTTGTAGAATCCCGCCTCTGCGAAGGTGTGTATCGGCGAGAATTCGGTTGACGTGGTGCCATCGTTGAAGAGCCATACGAAGGTTGAATTGAGCGAAGGCGAGGAGCAATTGTCGAAGAAGAAGCCGGTGGAGGACAATTGCGAAGCTTCGAAACAGGCCTCCAGCTCGGCACAGGGTTCGACATTGCCGACGGTGATCAACTCACAATCCTCCGTCCAGCAGGTGTCTTGTGTGGACTCGTTGTAGTACCACCCCGAAACACACGCATAGTAGCTGCCATCCTGGGCGTAATGGTGCTCAGTCGTTGGCCCAGCGCCTTCGGTGTTGTCGCCATAATACCAGATAAAGTTGGTGCCTGCGATGTTGGATGTGGCGATGAAGTACACGTTCCCATCGGCTCCGGCGTTCCATGCCATTTCAACATCGAAGTCACTGCTGCACGGGCCACTACCGCCGATGACCACCTCCATGCACTGTTCATCCGTACACGTGATCGTTCCCCCGTTCACTCCGGTGTAGGTGCTGGTCACCAAGAGGCAAGCCGTGTACGTGCCTAGTCCCGGGTAGACATGGCCACCGGATGTGAATGTGCCGGTAGTTCCATCTCCAAAGTCCCAGAAGTAACTCGTATTGCTACCCACGCCCGTTGTGGTGTTGATGAACACAACGTCCAGAGGCGAAGGGTTCACAGTGAAAGAAGCGTTGAGCGTTCCGCAACTGGTCGCACCAAAGGCGATCACCGATGTACAGTAGGTGTCCTGGCAGGTGATGGCTTGTCCGTTGGGATCGAATACAATGGTGAATACGGTGAGGCACACTTCGTACGACCCCGATGTCGCGTAAGTGTGGTCGGGATATTCTTCGCTGCTCGTGCCGCCATCGCCGAATGCCCAGGAATATG
>Ga0335397_10006402_pt1 | contig 15183 bp, 16 predicted proteins | sample MAT04_FD_205740 | JGI IMG/M metagenome (GOLD analysis project Ga0335397, IMG submission 205740) | Freshwater microbial communities from Lake Fryxell liftoff mats and glacier meltwater in Antarctica - MAT-04 (spades assembly) (version 2) ...
TTGGACAGGCGGTCGGGTAAGACGTCGGTCATGGAGGGGTCTTCTCGCGGTGATCCCGCGAGGTGTAGCCGCCCAGCGCCCAGATTCCAACGGGCGCTATCCCTGAAGGTGCGAGACAAGCTTAGCCGTAGACTCAGGCGCTTGCTGATCAGTGACGCCGGCTGTGATGCGTTAATCCTCCCTTCAAATCATGGGAATATTGTCGCATCTGCAGAATGTTAGGATTGGCTCGAATGGCCATCGGAGGACAAATACTGGCCATGGCTGCGCAGCGCGCCTGTGCCCAAGATTCTATACTTGCCGCCGGGGTGATCGAGGCCCGCGGCCAATGACTATCCTTGCCGCCGTCTGGTCCATTCCGCTTCGCTCGGGCGCTCGGGCGCTGCGCCGGATAGCCAGTCTCCCCGCGGACCGCTCGGGAGGCGTTGCGGTCGTCGCCGCCGTCGTGGTGCCGGCGATCATGATGCTGGCCGTCGGCGGAATCGAGCTGAGCTTTCTGATGCGCGACCGCAGCTTCACCCAATCGGTCGCCGACGCCGCAGCCCTGATGGGGGTGCGCGAGATGTCCGTCGCCCGCACCGGCGCGGAGAACCGCACGCAAAGCTATGCCGAGGCCCAACTGAAAGGACTCAAGGAACGCGCGACGGTCACGGTGACCGTCACCGTTCCGGACGAGAACAGCCTGAAGGTCTCGATCAAGACCCACCGGATGTCCTTCTTCGGCAACCTGCTGCCGCCCGGCGGCTTCACCACCCGCGCCGAAGCGGTCGCCACATCCATGCGCCAGGCGCCCCTGTGCGTCATCACCACCGGGGGCACCAGCAACGACACGCTCAAGCTGGCCGGCAGCTCAAAGCTGACCGCCGACTGCCTCGTTCACGGCGACGACAAGCTGGAGGTGGACGGCAGCGCAGTTTTGACCGGCAAGGTGGTGGAGTCGGTGGGAACCGCTACAGGACCAATAAACCCCGCCGCCCTGGTCGGCGCGGCCAAGGTGGGCGACCCGTTCAGCAGCCTGAACCTCAATCCGCCGTCGACCTGCCTGATCTCCATCGGCGACGTCGACGTGACCAACAACATGACGATTTCGCCGGGGGTTCACTGCCTCAAATACTCGGTCAAGAACGGCTCGACTCTGACCCTAGCCGCCGGCGTGCACTATTTCTTCGGCGACGTGATTCTGAAGAACAATTCCAAGCTGGCCGGGACCAACGTCACTCTGGTGTTCCTCAAGGACGTGAAACTCGACACCAAGGACGGGGCCGACGTCAGCCTGACCGGCAGCGCCAGCGGGGCCCTGGCGGGCTTCGTCATGGCCACGGCGCGCAACTACACCGCCGACTTCCACCTCGACAGCGATCCGTTCAGCAAGATCACCGGCGCGATCTATGTGCCTTCGGCGCGGTTGAAGGTCGAAGGTTCGGCCAATGCGGCGGCCTCGTCCGACTGGACCGTCATCGCCGCCAAGTCGATGGAGCTGATCGGCTCGCCCAATCTGATCGTCAACGCCAACTACGCCGGCTCCCCCGTGCCTGTGCCCAAAGGGGTGGGCCCCAACGCGGGGTCCCGCCTGCAGAACTAGCGCCGCCTCAGGACTTGCGACGGAACAGAGCCTCCTGGCACGTCGAGGCGGCCAGGGCGCCCGAGCGGGTGAACAGCTGGCCGCGGGTGAAGCCCCGCCCGCTCTGGGCCGACGGACTGTCGGTTTCATACAGCAGCCAGTCGTCGGGCCGGGCCGGGCGGTGGAACCACATGGCGTGGTCGATGCTGGCCAGGCGCACGACCCCGAACACTTCGCGGTAGGGCCGCTGGGCCGCCGCAGCCCCGGCCAGCCAGTAGTCCGACAGATAAGCCAGGCCGCAGAGCTGCATCAGCGGGTCGTCGCCGACCTTCGGCCGCAGCCGCACCCAGCAGCGGCGACCGTCCAGCCGCGCGCGACCGCTCATCCACGCGGCGGGGTCGATCGGCCGCACCTCGATATGGCGGAAGGCCCCCAGCCGGGCGGCGAACTCGCCCTCCAGACCGTCACCGAGCTGCTCGGCGATCTGGCGCAGGTTCGGCAGGTCGTCCGGTGGCGGAAGATCGGTCGGCGCGGCCATCTGATGCTCCAGGAGCGCCGGCTCCTCGCGGTGGAACGAACACTCCATGTGGAAGATCGGCTCGCCCTTCTGGCGGGCGGTGACGCGGCGGGTGGTGAAGGCGCCGCCGTCGCGGGTGCGCTCGACCTCGTAGATCACCGGGTGGCGGCCGTCGCCCGGCCGCAAAAAATAGGCGTGCAGCGAGTGGGCCGCCCGCTCGCCCTCCACCGTCCGCGCCGCGCTCATCAGCGACTGGGCCAGCACCTCGCCTCCGAACAGGAGCGGGCCGAGGGTGATCTCATGGGTGCGGCTGCGGAACAGGTCGCGGTCCAGCGCCTCCACATCGAGCAGTTCGCGAAAATCGGCGTCCAGGGTGTCCATTCGGCTCCGCCAGGAGATTGCACCCAAGGCTTAGCCTCCCAGGCCTCGCATCAGAAGCGGCAACCGCGGCCCCGCGGCATATGGCGTCTGCCCGCTTCTCGTCGGGGCGGCTGGGGGGGGGGCACGCAAATTCCCACGGCGCAGCTTGATTTTGTGCCACAGTCGCCGTCGCTTCGTCTTCTACACCGACGAGGCCCTCAAGAACGACGCCTTCAGCTGCGCTTCCACCTACGGGGACTTTGCCCTGGTGATCAAACCGAAGCCGTAGGGGCAGCCGGGATTACGCAGGCGCGCCCTCCAGCCTTACGTCTGCGGCCTGACCTGGCTTGCCCGATAGGCTTCGACCGGCAGCCCGCCGATGCCCCAGTCGTCCAGCCCCACCTCATCGATCACAACGAGGGTCGTGGCGGGGTTCTTGTCCAGAACCTCGACAAGAAGGTCGGTCACGCCCCGGATCAACCGCGCCTTCTGCTCGGCGGTGACGCCTTCGCGGGTGATCTTGATGTTGACGTACGGCATCAGCTTTCTCCGTTGCGAGGCGCATCGACGGCCCGGGTCACAGCACCCGGTAGGTCGCGAGCAGAATCCATACCCCGATGAGGGCGAAGATGATCGCCGCCCCCATGCGCACGTATTTGAGCGGCACGATCCGGGTCACAGCTTCGCCGAGGAAAACGGCGGGCACGTTAGCCAGCATCATTCCCAGCGTCGTGCCGACGGTCACAAGGGCGATGTCCTGGAACCGCGCGGCCAGCAGCGAGGTGGCGATCTGGGTCTTGTCCCCCATCTCCACCAAGAAGAAGGCTGCCGCCGTGGTCAGGAAAACCCCGTATCGGCCCATTTTCTCGCCCGCCCCCTCGTCGGCCTTGTCCGGGATCAGCGCCCAAGCGGCCATGACGATGAAGGCCAAGCCCACCACGGTCTGAAAGACCGTCCCGGTCAGCCATTGAGCGACGAAGTAACCGACCGCGGCGGCGCCGGCGTGATTGAGCAGGGTGGCCACCAGGATGCCGAGGATGATCGGCACGGGCTGGCGAAACTTCGCCGCCAGGATGATCGCCAAAAGCTGCGTCTTGTCGCCAATCTCCGCGACCGCCACGAGCCCCATCGAAACGAGCACAGATTCCATAGGGCGACACCTGGGGCCATGGGAACGCGCCCACCCATGGTTCATACCGCGAATGTCGTGGGTAATAAGGATAGCCGCTCAATATTGCGGCGAGAGCCGGCTCGTGAGCAGCGGGGCTGGCGAGAAGAAATGGCGCGCCCGGAACGATTCGAACGTCCGACCCTCAGATTCGTAGTCTGATGCTCTATCCAGCTGAGCTACGGGCGCATGCCTTGCGGCAAGGGCGCGGAACCTAGCGGCTAGCGCCGAGGCGTGCAAGCGGGCCGCGGCGCGATTTTGGGGCCGGCGGGCAAATAATGGCTGGACCGCGGGGCGGCAGGGCGACACACCCTTTGCGGATCATGCGCCCCTCCTCGCTTCTCCGCTCGCCGCGCCTGCTGGCGCCCCTTCTCGCCGCCGCTTTGGCCGCTTGCGCATCACGCGCGCCGCCGCCCGCGGCCACAGGCGCAGCCGCGGGGCCGCAGGTGATGGTGGCCGCCGCCAATCCCCTGGCCGCCGAGGCGGGGCTGAAGGTGCTGCGCGCCGGCGGCTCGGCGATGGACGCCGCCGTGGCGGTCCAGGCGGTGCTGGGCCTGGTGGAGCCGCAAAGCTCGGGTCTCGGAGGCGGCGCCTTCCTGACCTTTTACGATTCACGCAGCCGCAAGGTCACCGCCTATGACGGCCGCGAGACGGCGCCGTCGGGCGCGGCGCCGTCCATGTTCCTGGGCCCGGACGGCAAGCCGCTGTCCATGATGCAGGCCGTCCCCAGCGGGCGCTCGACCGGGGCGCCGGGGGTGGTGGCGATGCTGGCCCGGGCGCACAAGGACCACGGCGTGCGGCCCTGGAGCGGTCTGTTCGAGGATGCGGCCCGCATGGCCGCCGACGGATTCTCCGTGTCGCCGCGCCTGGCTGGCATGATCGCCCTGGAGTTCCCGTCCACGCGCACCCCGGACTTGAACGCCTATTTCGCCGCGCCCGGCGGCGGGCGGCTGAAGGCCGGCGACACCTTGCGCAATCCCGCCTACGCCGCCGTCCTGCGCCGACTGGCCGCCGAGGGCCCGTCCGCGTTCTATTCGGGCGCGATCCCCGAGGCGATCGCCGCAAAGGTACAATCGCCGCCCCTTCCGGGAACCCTGACGGCGGCGGACATCGGCGCGTACCGGGCCAAGAAGGCGGCTGCGATTTGCCGCCCGTACCGCGTCTATGTGGTCTGCGCGCCGCCGCCGCCGTCCAGCGGGGCCGCCATCCTCCAAGGTCTGATGATCCTGGAGCACACCGACATCGCCTCGCGCGGCCCGGCCGATCCCCAGGCCTGGTCGCTGTTCGTCCAGGCCAGCCGGCTGATGTACGCCGATCGCGATCGCTATTTCGCCGATCCGGCCTTTGTTTCCGTTCCGGTCGAAGGCCTGCTTGATCCCGCCTATGTCGCCTCGCGGGCGGCCCTGATCACGCCGGTCGCCGGGCCGCCGCCTCCGCCCGGCTCGCCCAAGGGCGCCGGGCCCCGCGCGCCGGACGCCACCCAGGAACCTGGGGGCACCTCGCATTTCGTCATCGTCGACGCCCGCGGCGACGTGGTCTCCATGACCACCACGGTGGAGAGCATTTTCGGCTCGGGCCGGATGGTGCAGGGGTTCGTCCTCAACAACCAGCTGACCGACTTCTCGTTCGCGCCCAAGGAAAGCGACGGGGCGCCCGCCGCCAACGCCGTCGCGCCGGGCAAGCGGCCGCGCTCGTCGATGTCGCCGATAGTGGTGCTCGACCGCAAAGGACGGCTGGTGGCGGCGCTGGGCTCTCCCGGGGGCAATTCCATACCCGCCTTTAATCTGAAGGCCCTGGTGGGGGTCCTGGACTGGAACCTGTCCATGCAGGAGGCGGCCGCCCTGCCCAACATCGTCGCCCGAGGGCCGTCGATCGTCGGAGAGGCCGGCAAGCTCTTGCCCGGCGTCTCCGAGGGGCTGGCCGCGCGGGGGATCGTGGTCACCCCCGGCCGGGGTGAAGGATCGGGCGTCCACGGGGTGCTGGTGCGCGGCGGGGTCCTGACCGGCGGCGCTGATCCGCGCCGCGAGGGCGTGGCGATCGGCTTCTAGTCGGGCAGGCGCAGGTCGAAGACGGCGCCGTCCGGCCCGGTGCCGCCCAGGGCCAGTTCGCCGCCGTGGCCGACCGCAAGTTCGTGGGCGATCGCCAGGCCCAGCCCGGCCCCGTCCGGCCGGCCGGACCCTGCGAAGGGCTGGAACAACCTGCCGACGGCGCGCTCGGGCAGGCCGGGGCCGTTGTCAGCCACCCTAATCCGCCAGCCATTGTCGGCGCGCTCGGCTGTCACCCGCACCAGGCCGGGCTCGCTGCGGCCGGACTGGCCCTCGATCGCTTCGCGGCCATTGCGCAGCAGGTTGAGCAGGATGCGGTGCAGCTGTTCGGGGTCGGCCGTGACCGTGTCATCGGGCGCTATATCGGTGTCCAGCCGCACGCCGTCGTTCGACAGGCCGGCGTCCTCGGCGGCCGCCTCTACTGCGGCGCGCAGCGGGACGGCGGCGGTCTGGGGCGCAAGCTCCTGGCTCTTGCCGTAGTCGAGCACGTTGGTGGCCAGGGCCACGGCGCGGTCCAGGGCGCGCTCCAATCGGGGCATGGCCCGCGCCACGCCGGGGTCTCCCGACAGAGCCAGACGCTCGGAGGCCACCTGGGCGCTGGTGAGCATGTTGCGCAGGTCGTGGTTGATCTTGGCCACCGCCTCACCCAGGGCCGCCAGCCGGGCGCGAGACGCCAGGGCCGTCTTGAGGTCGGCCTGCATCCGGTCAAGTTCCGCTTCGGCGCGGCCGATCTCGTCGCGGCGCCCGGACAGGTCGACCCGCGCCTCTGGATCGGAGGGGTCGGCGCGGAACCGCTCCATGGCCAGGGTGATCTTGCGGATCGGCTGCACCAGAAAGAAATTGAGGGTCAGATAGACTAGGCCGCCGGCCACAGCCGAGACGAAGGCGGTCACGCCCAAGAGGCCCATCAGGTTGGCCATCAGTTCGGCGCGCAGGGGCGCGTTGGGCACGACGATCTCGACGAAGTCGCCGTCGCGAAACCGGGGCGCGGCGACGACACGAACCATTCGGTCGGGGCGGCTGAACATGGCGCGGAAGGGTTCGGCCAGCCAGGCGGCGGGATTGCGGCGTCGCAGGTCGACCAGGTCCGGGGTGCGGGCCATGCGAGGACCCTGCAACAGCAGGCGACGGATGCCGTCGCTCTGCACCGCCACCGACACCACCCCGGCGCCGTTGAGCAACTGGCCCGACATGCTTTCGGTGACCATCTGGTCGGGGGCGGCCTCGACGGCCAGGGAGGCCAGTTCGGCGGCGCGCACCCGGTCGAGCAGCCGGCCCTCCTGGAAAGAGGCCAGCGACGGGCCGAGGATCAGCATCTGGGCCAGCACCACGAACAGCACGGTCAGGACCAGCAGGCGCCCCGACAGCCCCACCGGCCAGACATAGCGTCCCGCCTGGGGGGGCGCCTGGGGCCCCGTCGCGGGGGCTGTCTCCCCCTGCAGCGCCGGGGCCGGCTCAGCCTCGCTCATCAGCTTTGGTTACTTCAGGCGAGACCAATGGGCAATCAAAGCCCCTGGGCGGATTCCGCCGGGGCCTCGGACCGCGGCCGCACTTTGCGCCAGGCCAGCGAGCCGGCGGCGAGCAGAACCAGAGCGACCAGAGGCGCCAGAACCTCGGGGCGCCGCAGCATGTCCAGCGACGGCTCAGTCCCAGAGTCGAACAGCCGTCCCAGCCCCGAACCTAATGAGGCGTATATGAACGAGCTGGGGACGACGCCCAAGGCGGTGCCGGTCAGGAAGGTCCGCAGCGGCATCCCCATGACCGCCGCCCCGACATTGATCACCCAGAACGGCATCATCGGGATCAGGCGGAGAGTCAGGATCAGAGACAGGGAGTCCTTCTGGACGCCCAGCTGCATCTTCTGCACCCGCGGACCGGCGAAGCGGCGCAGGAGGTCGCCAGCGGCCGTTCGCGAGATCAGAAAGATCACCACCCCCCCTATCGTCGAGCTTACAGCCGCGAGCACGCCGCCCTCGGCCGGGCCGAACAGGAAGCCCCCGGCCATCGTCAGGACCAGAGCAATAGGCAGGGACAGGGTCACGCCGATAGCGAAGATCAGGACATAAATCGCCGCACTGAGCAGCGGCTCCAGGGCGACATAAGCCTCCAACGGCGCGCGGCGCACCCCCAGCTCCGCCAGGGTCAGATGGTGCAGCAGGCCGCTGGCGTAGGCCGCAATGGCCAGGGCGGCGACAAGCACAAGCGGGCCGAAGCGGACGGCCAGCTTGCCGGCGCTCAGGCGGGGACGGGGCGAGGCAGGACCGGTCATCGGGGAACGGCGATCTGGGGCATAGAGCCTAAACCCTCAAGGCGCGGCCGGGTTCTCATTGAGCGCCCACCGCATCGGCGACCCGCTCGAAACCGTCGGCCCTGAGCCGCTGCGCCAGATCGCGCTTGATGCGCGTGACCAGGCCGGGCCCGGCGAACACCAGGGCGGAATACAACTGGACCGCCCCCGCCCCGGCGCGAATCTTCGCATAGGCGTCGGCCCCGTTGGCTATGCCGCCCGCCCCGATCAAAGCGATCCGTCCGCCGCAGACCTGATGGAACTGGCCCAGGATCCGCGTGGACAGGGCGGTCAACGGCGCGCCGGAAAGCCCCCCTGCCTCGCCCGCCTGTTCGGCGCGAAGCGTGGCTGGCCGGGACAGGGTGGTATTGCCGACGATCAGGGCGTCGAGGCCATGGCGGATCGCAGCCTCGGCGATCTGCTCAATCTCCCCCAGCTCCAGATCAGGCGCCGTCTTGAGGAACACCGGACGCGGCCCCTCCAGGCGTGCGCGCGCCGCTGCAATACGGCCCAGCAGGTCTTCGAGGGCGGCGGCTGACTGCAGCGCTCGCAGGCCGGGCGTATTGGGCGAGGAGATGTTGACGGTGAAGTAGTTCGCGTCTGCCCAGAGCCGCTCCAGCACGGTCACATAGTCGGCCGCACGGTCGGCCGCGTCCTTGTTGGCGCCGATATTGACCCCGACGATGCCGCCCTCGGCCCGGCCCCGCAGGCGCGCGGCGAAGACGTCCAGCCCCTGATTGTTGAACCCCATCCGGTTGATGACGCCCTGATCGGCGCTGAGACGGAACAGGCGGGGACGCGGATTGCCGGTTTGAGGCAGGGGGGTGACAGCGCCGCATTCGACAAAGCCGAAGCCGGCCCGCAGCATCGCCCCGGGGACCTCGGCGTTCTTGTCGAATCCCGCCGCCAGCCCAACGCAGTTGGGCAGGTCCAGCCCGGCGATGCGGGTGGCGAGAATGGGGTCGTCGGGCGGCCCGCAAGGGCCAAGGCCTGCCTTCAGCGCCGCGACGGCCACGCCGTGCGCGTCCTCGGGGTCGAGAACATGCAGGGCGCGCGCGGCCAGATCGTGCAACAGGCTCAAGGTGCAAGATCCCCCAGAATAGGGGCGCCCGAGGCGTCGAGGGCCAGCGCGCGAACCTCCGTCGCCAGGTCGGCCGCAAGCGGGCCGTAGAGGTGGGGGAACAGATCGCCGCCCCGCGAGGGCTCCCAGCGCAGGGTCTCGCCCAGGGCCTCGGCCTCGATCCTTAGGAGCACCAGCCCTTCGTGGCCGCTGAAGTGAAGGCGCGCGGTTTGCGGAGCCTGCTTGGCCGTGGACAGATGGATATAGCCATCGGCCAGGTCCACCGCCGATCCGGCGAACACGCCGGCCGCGCGGGCCTGCGCCCATTCGCCGGCGTCCAGGAGCTTATAGACCGCCGTCATGCTCGGTCCGCCCGGGGGAGGTGCAGCGCCTCAAGCCTCGGCCCGCCCTCGGCGCTGAAGCCAAACACCGCCGCCGCCGCCGTCGGGAACTTCTGTTCCAGCACGCCGAGGTCGGCGCCCGAACCCGAACCCTCGCGCGCCAGGGCCAGGGCCAGTTCATGGATGCCGGGATTGTGGGCCACCACCATCAGGCTCGCCACCCCCTCGGCCGCCGCCTCTCTTACGGCGGTCATCAGCTCGCGGGCGCTGGCGAGGTAGAGGGTGCGGGAGGTCCGAGCTGCGGCGCGGGGGAACAGGAACCGGATCGCCTCGAAGGTCTGGACGGTGCGCACCGCCGAGGAAACCAGGGCCAGGTCCGGCGCGGCCCCGCTTACGGCCAGCAGCCGCGCCGTCGCCGCCGACTCGGCGCGGCCTTGAGCGTTCAAGGGGCGATCGAAGTCGTCGCCGCTGGCGGCGTCGTGCTCGGCTTCTCCGTGCCGAAAGAGGATCAACCGGTCCATGCGCCCCGCCCCAGCCGTCGCAGACCGCGGCCGCCTCCTCATAGCCCTCGCTTGGCCCTGCGAAAAGCGCCTGTCCGCCGCGGCGCCTGCGCGAAGACCGCGCACGTTGACAGGGGCGGGGCGAAGCGTTCCAAGAGTTGCATGGGAGACACCGCCGCCGGAATACTGGGCACGGACGAGGGGATCGAGGGGATCGAGGGCGTCGAACGCTTTGGGCCCGACCGTCCCCTGCGCCTGGACTCCGGCGCCGCCCTGACCTGCTTCGAGGTGGCGTACCGGACCTACGGCGTGCTCAACGCCGACCGCTCCAACGCCATACTGATCTGCCACGCCCTGACCGGCGATCAGCACGTCGCCTCGCGCCATCCCATCACCGGCAAACCGGGATGGTGGAGCCAGATGGTCGGCCCCGGCCTGCCGATCGATCCCCAGCGCCACTTCGTCATCTGTTCCAATGTCCTTGGCGGGTGCATGGGCACCACCGGACCCTCGTCGACCAACCCGGCGACAGGCGAGCCCTGGGGACTGGCGTTCCCGGTGATCTCCATCGCCGACATGGTGCGGGCGCAGGCGATGCTGCTCGACGCCCTGGGGGTGCGGACCCTGTTCGCCGTCGTCGGGGGATCGATGGGGGGCATGCAGGTGCTGCAATGGGCGGCCGACTACCCCGAACGGCTGTTCTCGGCCGTCATCATCGCCGCGGCTGCGCGCCATTCGGCTCAGAACATCGCCTTCCACGAAGTCGGCCGCCAGGCGATCATGGCCGATCCCGATTGGCTGGGAGGCGAATACGCCGCCAAGGGCCCCCGCCCGGAAAAGGGCCTCGCGGTGGCGCGGATGGCGGCGCACATCACCTATCTTTCCGAGGCCGCCCTCCAGCGGAAGTTCGGCCGCGAGCTGCAGCGCGACGGACTGTCGTGGGGCTTTGACGCTGACTTCCAGGTCGAAAGCTATCTGCGCCACCAGGGCCGCACCTTCGTCGATCGCTTCGACGCCAATTCCTACCTCTACATCACCCGGGCGATGGACTATTTCGACATGAGCGCGGCGCACGGCGGGGTGCTGGCGGAAGCCTTCCGCACCGCGCGCGAAACCCGATTCTGCGTGCTGTCGATCAGCTCGGACTGGCTCTACCCCACGGCGGAGGGGCGAGCCGTTGTGCGTGCCCTGAACGCCGCCGGCGCCCGCGCCAGCTTTGTCGAGATCGAGAGCGACAAGGGCCACGACGCCTTCCTGCTGGACGAGCCGGTGATGCGCGCGGCGGTTCAGGGATTCATGGATTCGGCAGCCGTGGCGCGGGGGTTGGCATGAGCGTCGCCGCTTTGGAGACCGCCGCGGAGGCGGCCGCTCAGGCTGCCCGGCCGCTGGGCGCCCAGCGGGAAGACTTCCGCGAGATCCTGCGCCTTGTGCGGCCCGGCTCGCGGGTGCTCGACGTCGGCTGCGGCGAAGGGCTGCTGCTGGAGATGATGACCCGCGAGAAGGACATCGACGGCCGGGGCCTGGAAATCCGCCCTGACAACGTCGCCGCCTGCATGGCGCGGGGCTTGGCCGTGGTCCAGGGGGACGCCGACCGCGATCTGGACCATTTCCCCGCGCGGGCCTTCGACTATGCGGTGCTGTCCTACACCCTGCAGCAGGCCCGCGACCCCCGTCACGTGCTGGGCGAGATGCTGCGAATCGCCGACCAGGCCATCGTCTCCCTGCCCAATATGGGCCACTGGCGGGTGCGGCTGTCGCTGCTGCTCGGCGGCCGGATGCCGGTGACCAAGACCCTGCCCGATCCTTGGTGGGCGACCGGCAACATCCACCTGTGCTCGCTGCGTGATTTCACCGACCTTTGCGACGAACTGGACCTGCGCATCGACGCGGCGGCTGCCCTGTCGGGCGGCAAGCCGGCGCGGGCCATGGACGCCCGCACCCAGGCGGCCAATCTGATGTCGGAGTCCGCGCTGTTTCTGCTCAGCCGCCGCGAACGACCGCCGCCCAGCCCTCAGCCGCTTGCGGGCGACAGGGGCGACCTGTTCGGCTGACCGGCGCCGCTAGCCCGTGATCGCCGCCGCGTCGCGCTCGCCGGTGCGGATGCGCAAGGCGCCTTCCAGATCAAGGACGAAAATCTTGCCGTCGCCGATCTTGCCGGTGTTGGCGGTGCGCTGGATAGCGTCGACCACCGCATCGACCACGTCGGTTGGGACAGCGACCTCGAGCTTGACCTTGGGCAGCAGCTTCACCTCGTATTCGGCGCCGCGGTAGACCTCGGTCTTGCCCTTCTGGCGGCCATAGCCCCTCACCTCGGTCACGGTCAGGCCGGACGCGCCCGCCTCGGTGACGGCGTCGAGAACGGCGTCGAGGCGGCTTGGCTTGATTACCGCAGTGATCATCTTCATGACGCGTCTCCACAAAGGCCCAGACAATCAAGCTAAGGCGTTTGCATCCCGCCTCCAAGGCCCTGCGAGGGCTCTCGGGACGCAGAGTCCGATTTCAACACCCGGCCGGCGGGCGCGGGACTGGCGGCGCCAGGGATCAGCACACGGGCCGGAGCGGCCAGACCGCGCGGCTTGACCGCGAAGGTCTGCTTGACCGCCTCCAGCAGGATCAGGCCGGCGAATCCCGGCCACAGGCGTGCGCCCAGCTGTTCGAACAGACCCGCCCGGCGCGTCAGCCATGCAGCCGGCGGAGCGTAGAGGGCCCGCGACCAGGCCATCGGCTCCAGCTCTGCGTCGCGCACCAACTGCTCCAGCTGCCGCCGGGTGAAAGGACGGCCGTGGCCGAACGGCGTCGTTTCGGCGTTCGCCCACAGCCCGTTGCGGGCTGCCGCGGCGATGATCACCCGACCGCTGGGCGCCAGGACACGGTGCGCTTCGCGAAGGAACCCCACGGGGCTGTCTGCCTCTTCCAGGCCGTGAACGATGAGGATGCGGTCGAACAGGGCGTTGGGAAACGGCAGCGAGCCTTCATCGGCAAGGCAGGCCAGATTGTGACCCCCCGCCGGCCACGCCTCGACCCCCTGGGCCCCTGGCATGGCCGCCACCACCCGGCGCGCATAGGTTTGGCCCTGGCCCAGAAACGGCGTCGCGTAGCCGAGGGCCAAAACATCCAGGCCGTGCAGATCGCCCCACGCCTGCAGCACCTTGCGACCGATCATCTCCCGGGCCGCCGCTCCGAGGGGGCCGGCATAGAAGCTCCGGAGTTCGCCTACCTCGCGCCGCATCGCCGCCCCTTGCCCCCTTCCGCAACGGGGTTGGAAGGATGATATAGGCGATCTGGGCGGCTGACGCCCCTTCTGTGACAAGGACTTCGGCCATGGCCCTGGAGGTTCTCCAGATTCCCTGCCTCACGGACAATTACGGCTATCTGGCGCGTGATACGGCGTCCGGGCTCGTGGCCTGCATCGACACCCCCGAGGTCGCCCCGATCCTGGCGGCCCTGGAGACCCTGGGGGGGCGCCTGGCCTTCATCCTGAACACCCACTGGCATCCCGATCATGCGGGCGGCAATGCGGCGGTCCAGGCGGCGACGGGCGCGGTCATCGTCTCCCCCGCCGAGGTGGCGCGTATTTCGCCGATCGACCGGGTGGTGCGCGGCGGCGACGCCGTCGACCTGGGCGCAACCCGGTTCGAGATCATCGAGACGGGGGGGCATACCCTCGGGCACATCAGCTATTACGACCCTCAAGACCGGATCGCTTTCGTCGGCGACACTCTGTTCGCCCTAGGGTGCGGGCGGCTGTTCGAAGGGACGGCGGAGCAGATGTGGACCAGCCTGAGCCGGCTGGCCCAGCTGCCGGACGACACTCTGGTCTATTGCGCGCACGAATACACCGCCGCCAACGCCCGTTTCGCCCTCAGCCTCGACCCCGATCCGGTGGTCGGCAAGCGGGCTCAGGCGGTGTTCGCGGCGCGGGCGCAGGGCGAGCCCACGGTCCCCACCACCATCGGCCTGGAGAAGGCCACCAATCCATTCCTGCGCGCGCCGCTCCTGGCGCCGGCAATGGGCCTCGGCGGGCGCCCCGACCACGAGGCCTTCGCCGCCGTCCGCGCGGCCAAGGACGCTTTCAAGGGCTAGCGGCGGGCGGCCCTCAAGGACCAGCGGTCCGGGCGACGGTGATGATACGGCCCGACGACGGCCGGCCGGCCAGCCCCAGGCTCGGGTTGAGCACGATGATCATGACCCCGGCATTGATGGTGACGGATGGCTTGCGGCCAGGAGCCAGGCGCACTTTGCGGAACCGCGTCAGGGCAGGCCGCCCTTCGGTACGACGGCTCATGCGGATGATGCCGTCAGCGGCTATCGACGCCGCGTCGGCGTACAGAGGCTCGGCCCCCGGGGTCACCCCGTTGGCCTCGAAGGGAATCAGCCGCTGGGCGGCGCGCGACGCGCGCACGCTGGCCTGGGCGAGCCGCTGCAGCAGGCCTTCGGCGCTGAGCCCGACGACCGGCTTCAGACTCTCGGCATCGCCGGCCAAGGCCGCCGGGGCGCCGCTGGGCCGCGCCTCGGTGAACAGAGTCAGGCCGCCCAGCTTGGTCGCCCGAAGCACTGTGTCGCCGACGTCGTTGCGGTAGATGACGTCCCCGCGGGGGGCCGCCGAGGGGTAGAGAACCCAGATTTCCTGGCTTTGTTCGAACCGGAGCAGCGGCGTGCTGCGGGAACGGTCGAGGATGAAGGTAGCCCCGTCGCCGGATACATAGCGAGCGACCGGCGGGGCGGCGGCCCGGCGCTCATCCTGAAACTCCAGGACATCGCGCAAAGAGGCCGGACCGGCCAGGGCGGGCGGCCCCGCGCCCAGCAGCGCCGCCGCGATCAACAGGATCGCCGTCTTCAATCTCATCCCCGTCCTGGTGCGCTTTGATCACGGCGCTTTTTGGACGTTAGTAAGATGGAAGCCCCCCTTCGCGCCAGTCCTGAGGCGATCAGACAGCGCGCGGCAGGGCCCCGCTCAGAGAGCCTCGACGCACATGGCCACGCCCATCCCGCCGCCAATGCACAAAGTGGCCAGGCCCTTGGTCTTGCCCGACCGCTTCAGCTCATAGACCAGGGTGGTGAGGATGCGAGCGCCCGAGGCGCCAATCGGGTGACCGATGGCGATGGCGCCGCCGTTGACGTTGAGTTTGGCCGGGTCCAGGCCCAGCTCCTGCCCGACGCAAAGCGCCTGGGCGGCGAAGGCCTCGTTGGCTTCGATCAGGTCCAGATCGGCTACGGTCCAGCCGGCCTTCTCCAGGGCCTTGCGCGAAGCGGGGATCGGGCCGGTGCCCATGATCTCGGGCTCGACCCCGGCGTGGGCCCACGAGACGATGCGGGCCAGGGGTTTTAGGCCGCGCCGGGCCGC
>Ga0335397_10006404_pt1 | contig 15182 bp, 13 predicted proteins | sample MAT04_FD_205740 | JGI IMG/M metagenome (GOLD analysis project Ga0335397, IMG submission 205740) | Freshwater microbial communities from Lake Fryxell liftoff mats and glacier meltwater in Antarctica - MAT-04 (spades assembly) (version 2) ...
AGACCGAGCGCCTCGAGCACCGGAGGCACATACATCCCGAACCTCCCCCGGAGTCCCTCTTTCAGGCCGTAAAGCCTTTGACCGCGGTGAAGACGACGAATCCATCGCACGTCGGTCTCCGCGTGTCCCTCGTGCGTGCCGTGCGAGGAGCTGAGGCACGCGCCGTCGAGGCCGGCCGCCACGAGCGCGTCGAGCACCGGCGGCCAGATCTGTCGAAGCGCGGCGCTTTGTCTCGCTTCGCGCGGGGCCGATACGCGCATCCCGGTTCGGCACGGGTGGCACGACGACTGCTCGAAAGACGTGGATGAGCAACGAGATGACCGACAACAACCCTGCATTCGATGGCCCCGTGCCGATGGAGGCCAACGATCGCTCCACACAGCGCGGCGACCAGTCGAAGGGCGGCCAGCAAGGCGGCAAAGGTCACGAGACCCGTCGCCAGAATTCCGGCGGCGACAACGGACAACACGAGGTGCAGCGCAAGAAGCACGAGGCCGAGCGTCAGTCGGGCGAGCGCCCCAAGGACAAGGAGAGCTTGCCGGGCATCAGGCCGGACAAGCAGGGCTGATCTCGAAACTGATCGTGTGGAGCGCTGCCCGAAGGCAAGTCACCGACCTTCGCCGCGCGGTGCAGGTGCTGTTTTCTCACGCCAGCGCCTCGATCGAGGCTCTCAGCGGCCTGATCACCGGCGGGTTGACCGAATCGAGCTCGCACGCGAGCGGGAGCGAGATCGAGAACTGGGTCCCGGTGCCGAGCTTCGTCTCCACTTCGAGCCGTCCGCCCATGCCCTCGATCAGCTTCGCCGAGATCCGCAGCCCGAAACCCGTCCCTTCGCCTTTCGCCTTGGTCGTCACGTAATCGCGGAAGAGGCGCGCCACGATAGTGTCGGGGATGCCGGGACCGTCGTCGATGACGCGCAGCCAGGCCCGCCCATCGCTGGTCCCGTGCTCGAAGCGTATCGTCCCGTGCTTGCCTGCGGCGGTCAGCGCTTGCGCGGCGTTGACGACGAGGTTCAGGACCACCTGGGTGAGGTGTCCCTGGTCGACCATCACCCACGGGCCAGGCGCGTCCGGGCGCACGACCTCGTGCTGGCGGACCAGCGCTCCGGCGAGCGACAGCGCTGCGTCGATCGCGTCCGTCAGCCGGTTGAGGGTCGGGCCCGACTGACCCATGTGCGCGAAGCGACGGACATCCGAAACGATCGAAGCGATACGGCGGACCCCGTCGAAGCAGTCAGCCGCCATCGACTCGAGCTCGGCCAGATCAGGACGGACCGCGAGCTCCTCCTTGAGCATCTTGGTGTTGACCAGAAGATACGAGAGCGGGTTGCCGATCTCGTGGTTGATCGCGGCCGCGAGCTCGCCGAGCGTCGCAAGCTTCTCGCTGCGCAGCGCCCGCTCCCGCAACTCGTGCTCCTCGGTGAGGTCTTGGACGACGGCGACGAAGCCGGTCGCGTGGCTGTAGCCCTCCTGGCGCACGGCCGAGAGCGCGACGCGGGTCGGACGGCGATCCTGGCCCGGGGTGGTGCGCGGCAGATCTCCGGTGTAGCTCGAGTCGACGTCGAGGCGCTCGTCGAACATCGGCCGCGCGCCAGACCCATCCGAGATCCCCGGGCCATGGAGCTCGGCGAAGCTGCGCCCGATCATCTCGGACATCTCGCACCCGTACAACACACCCGCGGCTGCGTTGGCGAACGTGATCAAGCCGACCCGGTCGGTCATGACGACGCCGTCCTTGGTCCCCTCGATCGCCGCGGCGAGCATCTCGCGCTGCCGGGCCACCTCGCGCTCCTTGGTGATGTCTTCCACCAGCAGCACGATCGTGTCGGGCGCGCCGCTGGCCCGGCGATGGAGCGTCGCGTGGACGCGCGCGAAGAACACCGACTCGTCTGCCCGGCGCATCTCGAGGAGCCGCGGCCTGCGGTCTCCCGTGAACGCCGCGTCCCGGAGGCTCAGGGCGGTGCTGCCGGGATGGGTCACGACGAGCTGCTCCAGGACGATCTCGCGAGCCCCTGCTTCGTCGAGACGAAACGCATCGAGGAACGCTTGGTTCACGAGGGTCACCCGATTGTTCGCCGTCTGGACGGCCACCACAGCGATGGGGAGCGCGTCGACGAGGTGCTCGAGGCGGCGCGATTGATCCGCTGCCTCCGCCGGACCGCTCACGTCGCGCAGGAGGAAGCCGACCGTATCGAGCATCGGCAGCGCGGTGACCTTGAGCCGCGTGCCGAGAGAAGAAGGTCCGGTCGTCGCGATGCACATGCGCCGGGTCTGCTGGCTGAGCTCGATCGGGCCCGGCTCGGGCGGCTCGCCTCTGCGGCGGAGGCGCTGTGCGAGGTCGATCGTGCCCAGAGCCCCCGGCTCGATCTGAGCGCGCTCGATAAAGGCGCGGTTGGCCCGCAGCACACGTCCGCTCGCGTCCACAATCCCCATCAGATCCTCGGAGGCGTCGGCGAGCGTTCGCCAATCATCCTGCTCGACCCTCGATGGACTGCGCGGCTTGGGCGCCCCCCGCTCGTGGCGCTTACGCTTGCGAACCTCGAGGGCACGTCCCAGCACCATACCCAGCCCGACGCCGAGGGCGCAGACGCTCCATACGAACAGATCGCCGAAGAACGGTTCCATCCTCGACCGTCTTGTATCGGTTGCGGTGTAGCGATCTGGCGGGGCGTCTCAAACCGAGAACACCAAGGCGCGCGCCGAATCCGATCGCGATCACCGCCGCGGCGCCTTCGTCGAGCGCGTCAGGTACGCCTCCATTGCGCGCTGCGTCGCGGGCGTATCGAGGTACTCACCGCGCGTCTCGGTCGCGAGCAGTACGCCCGTCTTCAACCAGCGCTGGAGCATGCTGTGCGGGATGCCGAGCGCGACGAGATCACGGGCGCGGTGTCGCATCGGCTCGTGGATCAGCGTGGTGCGCTTCGGCGCTTTTGCCGCGCGCTTCGGGGCCGCGGGAGGCGCCGCGGCTTCCCCGTCGTCGATCTCGATCCCGAATATCCCCGCCAGATCCGCCCCCGCCAGCGCCCCATCGTCGCTCTTGCGCACGAGCGCGGCCGAACCCGCCGACGATACCAGCTCGAGCGGATCGAGCCCGCGCAGCCGAAACAGCAGGTCCGGCACCGTGTCGAGCCGCGATCCCACGCCGTACAGCGTCGCGGCCACGTGCTTGCACATGCGCGCCACGTCGGGGCACGAGCACGCGAGCGTGATCTCCGCCGGCGCTGGGAACAGGCCGCCGGGGCGGCGCGTCATCACGGTCATCACCGCTTCCGACAGCCGCCCGCCGAGCAGCTCCACGAGCGAGTCGATCTTCCCCGCGCACTCGGCCTTGATCCCCTTCCAGCGCGCGGAAGGGAGCGCACCGATCTCGACCTTCACCGTGTAGAGCTGGGTCCCGCTGACCTTCGCGTGGATCACGCGATCGCCGATCGTCAGATCCACTACCGATCCGTTGCGCACGTAAGTCCGCCCGCGCGGCATCCGGTTCGCGTAGTCGCTGTACGCCTCGAGGTTGTCGCACCACGACTGGCCCCAGAACGTGCGCGTGATCTTCCGGCCCTCGATGCGAACTGGAGATGCCACGACGCCACGCTTCGCGAGCACCTTCTGCGCGCGCGCCTTGCGCACCGCGACCGGGACATAAGGCTCCCATTCATAGCCGAAGCCACCCATTCGATCTCCTCTACGCCTCGGCCATCGCCGCGGCGACGTCGAGCTGTACCATCGCCATGATCTCGCTGTCGCTCATCTCGGTGAGCGATATCTCCGATCCGCCTTCGAGGACCTCCTTCGAGAGGCCTCGTTTGGCGGCGATCATCGCGTCGACTTTCTCCTCGATCGTCCCCCGGCAGACGAGCTTGTGGACCAGCACGTTCCGCTTCTGGCCGATGCGGTAGGCGCGATCCGTCGCTTGATCTTCGACCGACGGGTTCCACCATCGATCGAAGTGGATGACGTGGCTCGCGGCGGTGAGGTTGAGGCCCGTGCCGCCGGCCTTGAGCGAGAGCACGAAGAACGGCGGCCCGCGCTCGTCCTGGAACGCGTCGACCAGCGCCTTTCGCTTCTTCACCGGCACGTCGCCATGGAGGACGAGCCCGGGCCGGCCGAAGATGCCTTCCAGGAAGCGCGCGAGCGGCTCGGTCATCTCGCGGAACTGGCTGAACACCAGCACCTTCTCCTGGCGAGCGGCGATCTCCTCGGCGAGCGCCGCGAGACGCGTGAGCTTGCCGCTGTGCTCGGGCGCGTAGACGCCGTCGCCGAGCCACTGCGAGGGATGATTGCAGATCTGCTTCATCCGGAGGATCGAGCTCAAGATCACGCCGCGGCGGCGGATGCCGTCCACCGAGCTCAGCTGCTCCGCGAGCGCGGTCACCGCGTCCTGATAGTGTACCGCCTGGATCTTGCTGAGCCCGCAGAACGCGGCGACCTCGGTCTTCTCCGGGAGATCCTGGATGACGGTCTTGTCGCTCTTCAGGCGGCGCAAGATGTAAGGGCGCACCGCGTCACGGAGCGGGCCGAAGCCGCCCGGACCGCGATCGCCGAGCCTCTTCGTGAGCGCTGTGAAGGCCTTCGACGTCCCGAGGAAACCGGGCGCGAGAAAGTCGAACAGCGACCACAGATCACCGAGGCTGTTCTCGATCGGCGTGCCGGTGACCGCGATCCGCGTGCGCGCCTCGAGCGCCTTGGCTGCGCGCGCCTGCCGGGTACCCGGGTTCTTGATCGCCTGTGCTTCATCGAGGATCACGGCGTCCCACCGGGTGGTGGCGATCCAGGGGAGCCGGTGCAGCGTGCCGTAGCTCGTGATGACGAGATCGAGCGCCTCGAGGTCCGGCTGCTCGGCGCCGCGCGCGACCGAGGGGTGCGCCACGAAGACGCGCAGCGTGGGGGCGAAGCGCGCGATCTCGGCGATCCAGTTCGCGATCAACGACGCCGGCAACACCAGCAAGCTCGCGCGCCGGCCGGGCTCGCGGCGCTTGAGGAGCAAGAGCGCGATCAGCTGGATCGTCTTGCCGAGACCCATGTCGTCCGCGAGGCAGCCGCCGAGGCCGAGGCGATCCAGCAGCCAGAGCCAGCGTAGCCCCGCGCGCTGGTACGGGCGCAGCGTCGCGCGCAGCTCGCTCCCCGGATCGACGGCGCCGAGCCCCTCGGGGCTCCTCAGCCCGGCCAGCGCGCCCGCCAGCCAGTCTCCCGCGATGACGCGCGACCAACCGGCGGCGCGCTCGGGCAGCGCGGCTTCGCCCTTCGATTCGAGGCTCACGCCAGCGAGCATGCGCATGCCGTCGTGGAAGCTGACGCCATCGTCGCGCGCCTTGCGAGCCGCCGTTCGCCAGTGTCCGAGCACCTCCTCCAGGGTCTCGCGATCGACCTCCACCCATTGGCCGCGTAGCTTCGCGAGACCGGACGTCGACGCACGGAGGGCCCGCCACTCTTCGTCAGAGAACGGCGCGCCGTCGATCGTCAGCGCGACATCGAAGTCGAGCATCGCCTGGGCGCCGATCCCGCCCGGGGGCCGACCGCCGACGGTGATCGTCACTTCGAGCCGCGCAGCGCGCTTCTTCCACCAATCCGGGACGCGCACCACGACGCCGCTCTCTTCGAGGAGCGCGACCTCGCGCAGGAGCTCATGCGCTTGTTCGGGGGTCCATGCGAGCGCACGGAATACGTCGCCCGAGTCGACCAGGCGCCGTACGCACGCGCTCTTCGTCGCGGCCCGCTGCACCGGAACGAGGAGGGCGAGGAGCTGATCCTTCGCGCCGGCCGATCGTTCCAGCGCGCGGCCGAGCGGGACGTGCTGGATCTTGGCGCCCTCCGACACGCGACTCGCGTACGTCGCGAGGAAAGCGAAGGGTGTATCGGCGCTCGCCTTGTTCTCCGCGAGGTGAAAGCAGACTCGCCCCACGACGCTCCAGATCGGGCTGCGCTCGGCGAGCCACGCCTCCACGGTCCCGGCAAAAACCGCCAACGATTCACGCAACGCGGACTCCAGGCGGGTCCACCACTCGGCGAGCACGGGGCGGCTCAGGTACTCGCCACCGATCATCGGAGGCGCTGTGAGGAGCATGGTGTCGAGCTCCGTGCTCGGCGCGGGCAGCACGAGGGTCGCGCGGGCGCGCTCGAGATCGGGGATCTTGCACGCGGTCGAGACGAGGAGCCGCGCGAGGTCGCGCCCGAACGCGAGCGACGCAGGGAGGGCGGTCTCGGGCTCACGCGCGCCGAGATCGAGCAGCGCGGTGAATGGCGCCTCCACGAAGTCGCGCTCGACACGCGCACGGAGCGCGGCTGCGACCGGGACGTCCGTGGGTACGAGGTGCGGGTGGCCCGCGGGCGAGACGGCCAACGCGATCCCTGATGCCTCCCGCATTTATTGGACGAGCTATCGTGGGGGGCGCCGCAAGACAACCTTCTCACTCCACGTTGGGCTACTGGCACGGTCGACAAGACACCCGCGCGACGGGACATCAAGGCCCTCCAGCGGGGCCTTCCGGCCGGCGTGCACCTGTGGATCGGGGGCTCGCCAGGATCACCAGGTCTACGAGATCTCTTCCGGCGTACTTCACACGTAGACGAAGATCCTCGATGACGTCGATCAGCTCCGGCTTGAAGTTTATTGTCGTCGCGCCCGCCAACGCGAACCCCGCGTCCATCGCCGCGCTGGCGTTTCTCGTGAGATAGGTCTCGAGATCCGAGTCCCGCGTTGCCGCGCTCGCGACCGCGAGCTCGGCGTTGCCGTTCTGAATCGCGTTCGAGAGCAGGTCGCGCATCTTGGCCACCAGCCCGTGTAGCTCGCTCGGCTTTCTGCCCACCGAATGCGCCTCGATCTGCGCCTCCAGGGGAAGCCGGATCTCGCAGCGGCGACTCGCGCCTGCATCCCGCAATTGCGCGGCGCGGCGGTGGAATTGATCGTGAGGAAACGCGAGGGCGACCAGCCAGTTCGTCTCTACGTAGACGATCGGAACGGGGTCACTGGGCACGACGGCTTCGTGCTGGCGAGCGCGTCTCGCACCACGACCGTTTGCTCCGGCGTCATGAGCACGCCCACGCATCGGCTGCGCGATCGAGCCGCCGGCGTGTGTGCCGTTGGTGGGGGTCTGCTTGGGGCTGGGGGCGGTGCTGGTCTTCATGAGTGTTGTCCTTGCGGGCTGAGGCGCTTCTCGACGTAGAGCTCGCCGGCTCGATACGACGAGCGAACGAGCGGGCCCGACGCGACGTAGCCGAAGCCCATCTCTCTTGCGCGCTCGGCGTAGCGATCGAAGGTCTCGGGCGGCACGTAACTGGCGACCGGGAGGTGCTTCATCGAGGGGCGCAGGTACTGGCCGAGCGTGACGATGTCGACGCCGACGGCGCGCAGATCCGCGAGCGTGCGCACGACCTCGGCCTCGGTCTCGCCGAGCCCGACCATGATCGAGCTTCGGGTGAATGGCTCCTGCGCCTTCAGCCTACTGTTCCGGCAAACGCGACCAGGACGGCGGCTGGAGATCGCCACCAGGCGGCGTATAGGCGAACAGATCCGAATAGAGCTTCCCGCTCGCATCGCCGTCGATCAGCGCCGCCTGGCCGCTGTTGCGGTTGGGATAGTAGCGATCCTCGACGATGACCCGCACGGTGTCCGTGGCGGTGAGGCCGCTACCGTCGGTCACGGTGAGCTCGATGTCGTGGATCCCGAGCGCGAGCGCCGCCGTCACGCCCATCGCAGAGCCGCCCGAACCGAGCAGCTGGCCGCTCTCGCGCCAGGCGTAGGTCACGATGCCGCTGTCGTCGGTCGACGCGCTGCCGTCGAAGGTCACCGACTCGGTGCCGGGGACCTGCGTGTCGGTCACGACCTGGTCGCGCCCCGCGTTCGCCACCGGCGGCAGATTCATGGTCGTCTGCCAGCTCTCGATCACGACGAGCGTGGGGTTGATGAGGTTCTCGCGCGACGCGACCTGGAGGCCGTTCATGCAGGCCTCACGGTTCGACATGAAGATGCTCCACTCGCGATTGCTGTCGAAGGCACCGACGTTGCTCACGTCGAGGTTGGCCTCGATCCACCCGGGACAGTCGCTGCCCGGGCCGTCGGGCGGGCTCGGGTCGACGAATCCGTGGCGCCACACGCAGGCGTCGTGGGTATAGGTGCCGATCATCTGCTGCGGCTGCAGGTTGGACGCGAGGCCGCGGGTCACGGACTGGTTGTTGTACGTCACGGTCGCCTCCCAGTCGGTCGAGGCGTTGGCGCCGTTCCAGTCATCCTGCGCGTCGCTCGACAAATAGAAGTCGTGGTGCACGGCCGTGTTCGGAGTGGCCTCCGCGCGGGGCAGTCGCAGTCGAGCAGCAGTGATCGAGCCGGGCACGCCCCGGACATCGAATCGGAAGTAGCCGCGGGAGTACGCGCCGCCGTTGCACTGTCCAGAGGCATTGACCCAGGGGCCAGCGTTCTCGATGACACCCATCGCCACGTTCGGCTGGCCGCTCCCCACCATTGCGTCGTGGGTCGCGCCGAGAGTGTGCGTGTTCACCCAGACATCGACGTCGTCGCTGCTGGTCAACCCGCCCGCGTCGGTGGCGGTCACGCGGAAGGTATAGATGCCCGCGCGGTCGAAGGTGACCGCGGTCTGCGCGCTCGCCGGCGACGCGATCATCGCGGTGAGGCCGCTTGGGAACGAGCTGACCTGCTGCCAGGCGACCGTCGGCGCGTTGCCGCTCTCGTCGTCGACGACCGCCGTCAACATGGTCGACGACTCGCTCGGGGTCACGGACGGCATGAGCCGCTGATCGACGCCAGCCCGGGCCCCCGGGGGCTGGTTCGCAGCCGGGACGGTGTAGTTGATCGTCACGTTGTTGAACGGCACGGAGCTGCCGAGCGAAGCGTTGGTCTGCGACATCCGACCCTTCGTGAAATTGAAGGTCGCGTCGGGCCCCGCAAACGTCTGCACGCCCGCCCGAAACTCGCCGGCCAGCTCGCACTGCGTGGACTCGATGCGGATGCGGTAGGCGCCGTCCGGCAGCCAGGATATGTCGTGGACGCCGGTGGTGAAGCTGTGAAAGACCTGCGCCGGCGTGTTGCCGTTGCTGGTCGGGGTCGCGCTGGTCAGGCCGTCGACCTTCATGTCCGAGGCGACGGCCCACTTCGTCAGGTTGTAGGCATAAGTTCGTCCCCAGCGATGGAGGGTCGTGACGTATTCTCCGTTCGCGTCCTCGATCCACACCACCGTCACGTGGACATAGTTCTGGCGCGAGCCGGGAGGCGTGGAAGTACATCCGCGGGAGAAGCTGCGCGAGCCGAGGTCGGTGTACTGCGCGAGATCGAAGGTGACCTCCAGCTCCTCGGGGGCAGCGGCGGCCGGGCCGGCAGCAGCGACGAGAGCGAAGATCATGAATTGGGCGCGCATCGGGGCGCATGCACTCAAAGATCGGCCGCTAATGCACCTCTGGCTCGCGCGGATCTTTGAGCGTCGCCAGATAGTGTCGCTGGGTCGCCGGATCGCGGGCGTACTCGGTATAGCCGACCGCTGCGCGCCGCAGGAACAGCGCGAGATCTTCGGGGCCGATCATCCCCTCGAGCCGCGCCAGCGGGCGGCCGAGGTGATCAAGGAGCAGCATCGCGGGGAGGTTCTTCGCCTCGTAGGGCAGCTTGGCGTCTGGGTTCGCGCCGAGATCCATCCGCGCGAACAGGATGCCCAGGCCCGACTCCGCGACCGCGGGCGCGCGCAAAGTGGTGGCCTCCAGCAGGCGGCACGGCTCGCACCATCCCGCGGTCAGCTCGAGGAACACGGGCCGTTTCTCCGTCCGCGCCCGCGCCTGGGCGATCTCCAGCGAGCTCCAGGCGATCTCCAGCCGGGGCCCCATCCCGTTGCTCGCCGTCGCCTTCATCGCCTCGTCGATGAACAGCACGTCGAGGCCTTCCTTCTCGGCGACCTTCATCCCCGCCTCGACGCCCATGATGAAGAGGCCGGTGTCGAAGCCGTCGCTGATCAGGCCACTTTTGGCGATCACGGTGACCGAAGCGAGGCCTTGGCCGGCATACCGCTCTTCGGATCGAGGATGTGGTGGTAGCGCTTGCCGTCCTTGATGAAATACCGCTCGTAGTTTCCGCTGGTGGAGATCGCCTCGTCGCTCAGGCTGACGGTGGCCACGATCCCGTCGGATCGCGGATCGCGGATCCCGATCTTCCAGCGCTCCGCTCCCTTCATCCCGGCCGCCACCATGTCGCCGCCGGCGCTCACGAGGTGGTTCGGGAAGCCGCGCGCGCGCAGGACGGCGCTGACCCGGTCCATGATGTAGCCCTTCGCGATGCCGCCGATCCCGACCTCGAGCGCAAGGCTCACTACCGGCCGGGCGGGCTCCCTGACCGGACGGGTTTCGCACCCGCTGGACGACAAACGAAGTTTCATGAAGTCATCGCATCGCTTCCTTCCTCTCCGACCAGCCGTGCCTGGTCGCACTGTTCGTCCTATCCGTCGAGGATGACCTTGACCTGCTCCTCGAGCGTGAACCGATAGGTCTTCGCTGGAACGGAGAAGCCAAATCCCGGCAGCTCGATCGCGATCGCGCGACGCCGGCGAGACAGAGTCGAAAGTGGCTGCAAGTAGTGCTCGAGCACCACCGGCGCGTCGGCGGCGAAAAGGACAGGCGTGCCGCATTTTTCGCCCGAATCGAGGATTCGGATCCGATGTCCGAGGACCGAGAGCCGCTGCATCCTTGGATCGGTGCGCCACGCCGATTCGGGTGTCCTACGGCCCGAGAGGCGCCACGCGTCGATTGCCGGACCTATCATCACTAGGCACCCATTAGAGCCCATTAGAGCAGAATCAGAGCACCGGACGCGAGCGGACCTGCAGACGGGTGAGACCAGGGAGGTGCTCGGCGCGGGCCACGGGGACATATCGGCTGGTTTTGTGGGCCGTCCACGTGATCCGGACGCGGTCGCGGCTCTGCGAGCTTTCGTGCTACCGATCGAGGCGGTGCGCGCGCTCCTGCTCACGGCCTCGTGCCTGGTCGCGTGCGCTGGCGATGGCTTCGCGGCGCTGCCGGCGCTCGACGGCTTCCAGACGGTGCTCGCGAGCGCGCGCGACGGCTCGGAGCTGGTCGTGGCGGAGCTGCCGCAGGCCGGCTTGCGCTTCGATTTCCCGAGGATCGCGACCGATGGCGCGCACGGCGATCTGCTGCTCTACCCGGAGAAGCTGTCCGATCTGCGGCTGCCGGTGGCGAACGGACGGCTGGCCCTCAGCGAGGAGCGTACCGCCGATCACCTGCCGCGCCCTTCGCGCGTGCTCGCGTTGACCGAGGCCCTGGCTTGGCGCGACGACGACCCGGCGCCGTGGACCGAGCTTCGCATGGTGTCGCCAGCGTGCCTCGAGCTCGACCAGACCGTGGTGGATCTGGGGCCGCACGGCGAGGTGCTGCGGATGCTGCCGTGGATCGACGACAGCGTGATGGTCTTGAGCCAGATCCGCGGCCAGGAGAACACGCTCTCGGTGGTCACGCGCGACGGCGCGCGCACGATCCCCGCGCCGGTTCCGCCCGAGATCGAAAACTTCGCGATGACCGCCGATGAGGTGGGTCACCTGTGGTTCGCGTACGATCAGCTCGGGCTCATCTGGATCGCGGCTTGGGCCGAGCGCTCCGGTCCGATCATCGGGTGATCCAAGCGTTCTTGGTTGGATCAGCTCCGGCAGATGACGAGCTCGATCTCGTGGAAAAGATACAGGGCGAGCTTACCTGGAAGATGGAATACAGTCCGTCGCGCCCGGCTCCGAAGCAAAGAGCGTCGTCAACGCGCTCGAGGAGCTCGACCAGCGCACGCATGAACAGAGGTGCGCGCCGATCAGCGGTTGAACATCACGCCGCACGTCGTCTGGCCTTCGGGCGCGTCGCGAACCTGGACGCGCAGGTGGTGGCGGCCGGTCGCCAGGACGTTCGAGGCGACGCCGTACGACGCGCCGCAGGAGGTCCGCCGCCGTCCCGATCCACGCGCAGCGATACGTAGTGGCGCCCCGGCGACGAGGCCGACGCGTCCAGCGGAATCACGCCGTCGCAGGCCACGGACATCTCGGCTCTGTCGACGACGAGCGTGCACGCGCAGCCGTTGCACGTGACCGGTCCGGTCCACCGCGCGCCCGTCCCGTCGACCCCGACGGAGCACGCCGCCGGGCCCGCCGGACACGGTGCGCTCGCAGCGCCTGGCGCGTTGAAAATCGCCGAGCCAGTGTCGCCGATCTGCGCGCGATAGTCCCCGAGCGCATACGCCATCCCGGGCTCACGGTGGGCGAACTGCAGCGCGTCGGTGTCGGGGCTCGCGACGACCGGGAAGCCGGACGCAGCGCAGAACACGTTGGCTCGAGACGTCATCCCGTGCGCAACCGGCCCCATCGGATGCACGTCGCGCATGTACATGATCATGAGCGGGGTGCCTCGGGGCAACATCGTCTTTCCGCGGATGAAGTTTCGCTCGAGGCGAACGTCTCGGCTCGGCTGGAGCATGGGATTGTGCGGCGAGCAGCGCGGTCCAGGGCACTCGTCGTCCATGAAGAACCCGAAGCCGTCGTCCAGATCGATCACGTTGCCCGCGTAGAGGCAGTCGTCGCAGTGAAACGCGAAGAGCCCGCGGCGCGCATCCTCGGGTGCGCCCGCGCCCGGCTCGATCGCGACGTTGTTCTCGACGATCGCCGACCGCATCTCCCAGCGCTGATAGCACCCGAACATGTCGCTGATGCACGAGCCGGCGCCGCCTCCCATCCCGTAACCGCCGCCGCGAACCGACCAGTTGTTGCGCACGACCGAGTCGCTCGATCCGTTCTTGAAGCCGATCCCGCCCCCGTCAAACGCAATGAACGCGTTGCCGCCGATCTTCGCGTCGTGGATCCAGCTGTCCTCGATGAGCCAGGCGTGCACGCCGGTCGCGTCCACCGCCTGCGACGCCGTCGCGAAGAGCTCGTTGCCGATGATGTGCACCGGTCCCCACACCGGGCCTCCGTCGATCGGCCCTGGTCCTTCGCGCAGCCCCTTGATGTTCTCGTTGAGGTCGCAGCCCCTCGATCGCGTTGTTGGCGATGTAGAGGTGCCGGTTCGGAACGAGCATGGACGGATTGCCGGCCGACACCAGCGAGACGCGGATGTTGTCCTCGAAGCACCCGACCATGCGAAAGCCTTCGATGCGAACCCATTGTCCTTGCGTCGTCACGAGCTGATCGACGTTCGGTGTGGGCACCGCGCATCCGGACGGCACGAACGCGTGGGCACGCACAGCGGGCTGGCGTCGCAGGTCCGGCACTCGCGCGCGCAGCACGGCGTGAGCGTGACGGGGCCGGTCGGACCCTGGATAGTGCAGCTCGCCGGGCAGCTCCCGTCGATCGTGACGTCCTCCGCGCGCCACGTGGTGAAGATGACGGCCTCGGACGCATCGGCCCCGTCGCCGCGCACGCTCAGTGCGAAGGGCGCGACGGGATAGCTTCCACCGCCGACGAAGATCGTCTTCTTGGACGAGCGCCCCGTCGGTGGGTTGAGCACGTCGCGGATCGGACCCGTCAGCGTCGCGAACGGGCAGTTCCGCTTGCCCGTCGTGTCCATCGTACCGAGGTCGGCAGGATGACGGCCGTTGCACGCGGTGTCGCTCGATCCATTCACGCGCTGCATGACGAACCAGCACTCGCGCGTCGCGCAATATGATGTCTGCCAGTCGAGGTCGGGAGCAGCGGCGGCATCCGCTGACGGGCCGGCGTCAGGACGGGCGCCCACGTCCGCGAGCGAGCTGGCGTCGGGCTGAGTGATCTCACCGCTGGAGCACGCGGCGAGCGCGATCAGGGCGAGGAGGATCGTGTCGTGTCCCATGACGTGCTCCTACTACTGGAGCTTGCACGGCGGCCAGATCGCGATCAGCCGCGAGCGGCTTCGCGAACGCGGCCTCGACCGGTGCGCACACGCGCGCTGCTCGCGCTCAGCATGAGCTCACCGACCTTGGTCTTGCTGCCGCGGTCCAGGATCGATTTTCCCGTCGCACACACCATGTTCCGCTTCTTGAGTTCCCCACATGGTGTGAATCGAGATGCGCTAGATAACCACAAAGCGCGCTCGATTTCGAGAGGCGGGGCGATCCCCACGCCGAGACGCGCTACCGTACGTCCATGTTCGAGGGGACGAGCCGCTATCAGATCCGGCGCAAGCTCGGCGCTGGCGGGATGGGCGTCGTCTACGAGACGGATGACCTGCTCACGGGGCTGGTGGTCGCGCTCAAGACGCTGCGCGGCGAGAGCACGGGCGAGCGGATCGCGCGGCTGAAGGCGGAGTTCAGGTCGCTCGCCGATGTCTTGCATCCGAACCTGGTCGCGCTCTACGAGCTCGAGCGCACGGGGGATGCGTGGTTCTTCACGATGGAGCTGGTGCGGGGCGTGTCGATGTCGCGCATGCTCCTCGGGAACGTCAGCGCGCACGCGACCCTCTCGGGAGACGACTTCGCGCCGACCGAGGAGATGGGCGCCACCCCGAGCGAGCTGAAGGTCGGCGTGGGGCTCGATCCGGCATCGATCGGGCCGATCTTTGCCCAGATCGCGCGCGGCGTCGCGGCGCTGCATGCGCGGAGCAAGCTGCATCGAGATCTGAAGCCGTCCAACGTGCTCCTCGAGCCGGGAGGGAGAGCCGTCATCCTCGACTTCGGCCTCGTGTCCGAGATCCGTGACACCGGCACCGGAACGATCATGGGCACGCCTGCGTACATGGCGCCCGAGCAGGTCCGCGGGGATAAGCTCACGGAGGCGTGCGATTGGTACGGCTTCGGCACGATGCTGTATCAGGCGCTCCTCGGTGAGCTCCCCTTCGGAAAAGGCGGAGGCGCGTTCGAGCTGAAGCTGCTCCGCCCCGCGCCCTCGATCGTGCCGCGACTCCCGAGCATGCCCGAGCTCGCGCGCCTGGTGGACGAGCTGCTGCGTCAGGATCCGAGCGAGAGGCCCGTCGGGCGCGACATCCTCACTCGCCTGCAGAAATGGAACGGGCACACGCCGGTGCTGAGCGCGACGCCGGGGCCACGGCGCGCAGGCGTCGGGCCGATCGGGCGCGACGGCGAGGTCCAGGCGCTCGAGAGCGCGTTTCGTCACGCCGAGAACGGGCGCCTCGCGCTCACGCTCGTCTCGGGCCCGTCGGGGATCGGTAAGTCGGAGGTGCTGTCCTTCTTCGTGCGCCGCTGCGCCGAGCGCGGGGCGATGGTCCTCACCGGGC
>Ga0335397_10006406_pt1 | contig 15178 bp, 10 predicted proteins | sample MAT04_FD_205740 | JGI IMG/M metagenome (GOLD analysis project Ga0335397, IMG submission 205740) | Freshwater microbial communities from Lake Fryxell liftoff mats and glacier meltwater in Antarctica - MAT-04 (spades assembly) (version 2) ...
GCATGACGCCGGGGGCTTTGCCTTGATGCCGATCGACGAGAACTTGTCACGCGCAGCCATCGTGCGTCAGGCCTCCCGGGTTTCTGCGTTTGCCATCTCCGCCAGTTTCGGTGTGCGCAACCCGGCACACGAATTGCAGTTGCGCGCGATGGTCGAGTCCTTGTGCGACAAGCCCGTTACCTGCGGTCATGAACTGGCATCGAGCCTGGGCGCACCACGGCGCGCACTGACGGTGGCGCTCAATGCACGCATGGTGTCGCACGTGACCGCGCTGATCGCGGCGGTGCGCCAGACCTTGAAGCAGCACCACATCGAGGCGCCGCTGATGATGGTGCAGGGCGACGGCACGTTGGTCAATGTCGCTCTTGCGCTCAAACGCCCGGTGGGTACCGTGTTGTCCGGCCCAGCAGCCAGTGTGCTCGGTGCCTGCGCGCTCAGCGGGCGGTTTGATGCGATCGTCGCCGATATGGGTGGGACCACCACCGACATCGCCGTGGTGCGCGGCGGCCAGCCCGAGCTGAGCAGTGACGGCGCGATGGTCGGGCAGTGGCGACCGATGGTCGAGGCGGTGAAGGTCTATGCGATCGGATTGGGCGGTGACAGCGAAGTGCGCTTCGGTGGTGGTGAAGGCCTGGTGATCGGTCCGCGCCGGGTGGTGCCGCTGAGCCTGCTCGCCCATGCCCACCCGTGGGTGTTGCAGGTGCTTGAGCGCCAGCAGAACGAGTCGCCGCATGCCAGCCAGATCCGGTTTGCGCAGCGTCTGCAGTCGGATCCGGCGATGGTGGAGCGCCTGACCGACGATGAACATGCCGCATGGCAGCGCCTGGCGAGCGGGCCGGTGGACGTGGAGCGCGCCAATATCGAGGATCGCGCTCTGTCCAAGGCCATCGCCCGACTGGAGCGCAAGGGACTGGCCATCTACAGCGGATTCACGCCCAGCGATGCGGCGCATGTGTTGGGTCTGTCGGCCCACTGGAGTGTGGACGCGGCGATTTTTGGCGCGCGTATCTGGGCGCGCCAGATGCGCCATCTGTATGGGCTCGGCACCTGGAGCCTGGGCGACGCGATCGCGCCGTCACGAGATGTGGTCGACAAGGTGATGGCAACGATCAGCCAGAAACTGATCGAAGCGGGGCTGAATGACGCGGGCCAGATGAACGAGGCCAATGCCGTCAAGGTGGCAGGTCTGCTCACGGCCATGGCCGTGCAGGGCGGAAAAGACGGGCAGATAGGTGCTGCCAGCGCGCCGTCGGTGTTCAGCCTGCGCTTTGCGCCGCAGTTGCCGCTGGTCGCGGTGGGCGCGCCGGCCGCCATCTATTACCCGCAGGTGGCAGATGTTCTTGGCATGGCGCTGGTGTTGCCGCCGTATGCCGAGGTGGCCAATGCCGTGGGCGCGGTGCTCGGCCAGGTGTCGCAGCGGGTGCATTTGACGATCTCGCAGCCGGTGCGCGGCGTTTTCCGTGTCTTCACCAGCGACGGTCCGCGCGACTTCGATACGCTGTTGCCGGCCATCACACTGGCCCAGGAGCTCGCCAGTGCCGAGGCCCTTGAGCGCGCGCTCGACGCCGGAGCCGCAAGTGCCACCGTGGTACTCAGCCGCTGGAACAACCAGGTGAACAACGATATCGACGGCAACATGTTCTTCGAAGCCCGGGTCACGGCCACCGCGTCCGGCCCGCCACTGACACTCTCGGATCTGCGCCAACGTGCGCATGCAGCCCATGATGACGGGCTCGCGCAAGTGGCTTGAGGTGGCGCTGGCGCGCCACGGTCTGCGCCTGCTTGGCGGCTGGATCCCACAGCCACCGGACGGCCTGGCCAGTCTGGCAGCGGGGCCGGTGGCGGTGGTCTGGATGGTCGGACAGGCCGGCTCCGAATGTTGGCCCGCGTTCGCCGCCTCGCAATTCGCCGCCGACGGATTGCCGGACCCGCTGGATCGCTGGAGTCAGGATATCGGCGACAAACTGGCGCGGGCGTGTGGCGGCCGGGCGATCTATCCGTCCGACGGTCCGCCCTACGCGCCCTTCCAGCAATGGGCGCGCCGCGCTGAGCTTTTGGGTACCAGCCCCTTGATGCTGCAGATCCACCCGCAATACGGTTTGTGGCACGCCTACCGGTTTGCGCTCGGCTTGGCCGTGCTCGATGCGCAGGACGCTGCGGCACTGCTGCAGACTGGCGCGCGACCAGTGGTCGACCTGTGCTTAGCATGTGATGGGCAGCCCTGCCTGTCCGCCTGTCCTGTGGACGCCTTCACGCCGGGCGCCTACGACCTCGACCGGTGTGCCGGACATCTGCATGCGCAGGCAGGCTCGGATTGCATGGCGACTGGTTGCCTGGCGCGGCGCGCCTGTCCGATCGGGAGCGCATTGCGTTATGTGCCGGCACATGCGACGTTCCACATGCATGCGTTTGCCGACCGCCGCCAGCCGATCATTTCGCCACCCGAGCCGAATTGATCGGCTGGCCGCAAGGGCCAACAGGGACAGAAACGCCCGGGCGTGTGGCGTTCGTCCCGAATCATGTCAGCGTGAACCTGCGTTCAGGCGGTTTGCGGCCCAGGAAAGAAGAGAGCCTCAGGACCGGCCATAGTCGTCCTGCATGCGCGCGATATCGTCTTCGCCCAGGTAGGTGCCGAATTGCACTTCGACGATTTCTACCGGGTCGTTGGTCAGGTTGGTGAGGCGGTGCACCGCACCAAGCGGGATGTCGATATGTTCGCCCTGCGCCAGGTCCAGCTCGCGGCCACCCACATGGACCCGCGCCGTGCCCAGCACCACCACCCAGTGCTCTGCGCGCTGGTAGTGTTTCTGCAGGCTGAGCCGCTGACCCGGCAACACGCGGATACGCTTGACCTTGGTGCCCGGCATCTCGGACACCGTCTCATACCAACCCCAGGGGCGATGGGTGCGCTCAATCGTTTCAGTTCGGGTGGTGCTGTTCATGCGATGCTCCGGCGGCGTGTCGGTCGGGTGTTGCGCGAAGAGATGGAGAGGGCTTTGGGATCTGAAGGCGGCTGGCTGAAACGGATTCAAGGTTTCTTGCAGCGGTGCATTCGAATGGCATCGACCGTCGTTCGATGTCGGCAGGATGTCTTCCCTTGGCCTCAACGAATTGTTCCCATCATGAAGGGTAAGGGCTAAGTGCCCAGGCGTTTCCCTCGCCCTGCATCAAAGAGATGCACCGAATCTACCCTTGGCCGCAGATGTACGGTGCTGCCTGGCGTCAGCGCCACCCGTTCGCGCAACATACATACCACGCGCGTCCCGCCCAGTTGGACCGTAACCTGTGTCTCGGAACCCATGGGCTCGACCAACCGCACTTCGGCGGGGACACCCCCGTCGGTGGACAGGGCCAGATGCTCGGGCCGTACGCCATATATCGCCGGTCCTTGGGGGAAGCGGTGTGCGTTCTGCGGCAGTGGCAGCAAGGCGCCTGTCGAAGTGGCAAACCGGTCGGCCGTGATGGCCCCCGCAATGAAATTCATCGCCGGAGAACCGATGAAACCCGCCACAAACTGGTTGGCAGGATGGTCGTACAACTCCAGCGGCGGGCCGGCCTGTTCGACGCGGCCGGCGTTGAGCACGACGACGGTATCGGCCATGGTCATGGCCTCTACCTGGTCGTGGGTGACGTAGATCGTGGTGGTTTTCAGCTTTTGATGCAGGGCCTTGATCTCGCCGCGCATGACGATGCGCAGTTGAGCGTCCAGGTTGGACAATGGCTCGTCGAACAGAAACACCTGCGGGTCGCGCACGATGGCGCGCCCCATCGCCACGCGCTGGCGCTGGCCGCCTGAGAGTTCACGCGGGTAGCGCTCCAGCAGTTTGTCCAGGCCCAGGATGCCAGCGGCCCAGCGTACTCGCTCTGCCACCTGGGTTTCGGAGCCGCCACGGTGCTCCAGCGAGAAGCCCATATTGGTCGCCACCGTCATGTGCGGGTAAAGGGCGTAGTTCTGGAACACCATGGCGATGTCGCGTTCCTTGGGGTCCAGGTCGGTCACCACGCGCCCGCCTATGGAGATATCGCCAAGGGTAATGGCCTCCAGGCCAGCCACCATCCGCAGCAGCGTGGATTTTCCGCAGCCCGAGGGGCCGACCAGCGCCACGAAATCGCCGTCGCGGATGGTCAGGTCGATGCCATGGATCACGTCCGTGCGGCCATAACTTTTGCGGACATTGGAGAGAACGACTTCAGCCATGGGTCATTTCTTGTTTGCAGTTCGTATGGATCATCATTTGAGCCCGGTATGCGCCAGTCCTTCGATAAACTGCTTTTGCGCTACGACGAAGACAATCAGCACCGGTAACGCCGTCAGCGTGGCGGCGGCCAGCTGCACGTTCCACAGCGGCCCGCCATAGGCGTCGGTGAAATGCGTCAGCGCCTGCGGCAGCGTGAACATGTGGGCGCTGGATAAAAAGACGATGGGCTCCAGGTAGAGGTTCCAGCTGTGCAGAAAGGTGAAGATCGCGACCGAGGCCAGGGCAGGGCGGGCTAGCGGCAACGCGATCTTGCGAAAGATGGTGAAGCGGCCCAGACCATCCACGCGCGCCGCCTCTTCCAATTCCGCGGGCAGCGCAATGAAGAACTGGCGCATCACGAAGGTGGCAAACACGCTGGGCGCGCCGAAGATGGGGATCAGGATCAGCGGCCAATGTGTGTTGACCATGCCCAGGCGGCGGAACACCTGGAACAGCGGCACGATGGTCACCTCGGCCGGTATCAGCAAGCCCAGCAGCACCACCATGAACAAGGCGTTCGCACCAGGGAAACGCACGCGCGCAAAGGCATAGCCGGCCAGTGACGACACCGCCATGGTGCCCACCGTTACGAGAGCCGCTATGTAGGCCGAGTTCCAGTACTGCTGGCCGAATGGCTGCAGCTTGAACACCTGGGCGTAGGTGCTCCAGTCAGTGTGAGTCGGCAGCAACTGCGGCGGAAAGGCGAAGATGTCGCTGGCCGGCTTGATGGACGAAGTCACCATCCACCAGGTGGGGAAGACGAAGGGAATCAACAAAACGCACATGCCACCGTAGATCAGCAGCCGGGCGCGCGCAGAGGAGATTGCCCCCAGCCCAGCCGCGTCGCGTCTGGCCCCCCGTGGGGGTGCAAGAAAACTTGGGGCGGCCCGGCGTTTGCTTTCACCGTTCTTCATGGAACACCACCTTGCGGCGCAGCGACCACTGCGCAAAAGTCAGCACCAGCACGATGACAAACAGCAGCATGGCCAGCGAGGAGCCGTAGCCGAACATGTTGAACTGGAAGGTCTGCTGGTACAGGTAATACACCAGCACCGTGGTCGAGATACCGGGGCCGCCCTGCGTCAGCACGGCGATCTGCGCGAACACCTGCAGCGAGCCCACCACGGTGATGATGGAGGTCAGCATGATGGTGGGGCTGATCAGCGGCAGCGTGATGCGGCGAAACTGCTTGAAACGCGGCACACCGTCGATGCGCGCGGCTTCATACAGTTCGCCCGGAACGCCTTGCAGCGCCGCCAGGAACAGCACCATGTTGAGCCCCACGTTCTTGAACACCTGTACCACGATGACCGAGGCCATGGCCGTGCCCGGTGAACGCAGCCAGTTGGGCCCCTCGATGCCCAGGGCCAGTAGCGCGCCGTTGACGCCGCCGTTCTTCTGCAGCAAAAAACCCCAGACGATGGTCCAGGCCACCAGCGACACCACCACGGGCGAGAAGAACAACGTGCGGAACACCGTGATGCCAGCCAGTTTCTGGTTCAGCAACACGGCCAGCAGCAACGCCAGGCTCAGGTTGAACACCACCAACCCGGCCGAGAACAGGGCCGACGCACCGAGCACACCAGGCAGGTTGGGATCTGCCAGCAATTGCTGGTAATTGCGTGCGCCGACAAAGTTGAAGGTATTGGCCAGCACGTTCCACTCGTGCAGCGAGAACCAGGCAACCAGGGCCAGCGGCAGCAGCACGAAGATGGCGATGCCGGCCAGCTGCGGCGCGACGAACAACCAGCCGGCCAGCGCATCGCGCCGCGCGATGGTCCAGTAAGGCCGCTGGCGCGGCGCCGGCGTCGACGCAAGTGAGGTGCTGGCAGCGGTCACGACATGTTTCCGAGGGGTCAGTTCTGCAGCAGCGGTGTGATCTGGGTGCAGATCGACTGCATTGCCGCCGGGATGTTGGCCTGCGGCGTCCACACCGTGTCCAGGCCCGCGCGCACGGTCTGCTGAATGCGTGCAAAGCCGCTGTGGCCAGGCATCACCTTGCCGGTGGAGATGCCGGACACTACCACCTTGTCGAGCTGGGACGAACTCAGCAGCGCGTTGGTCTTCTTCAGCACGTCGGCATTGAGCAGCGACTTGCGTGCCGAGGGGAAGAACTGTGTCAGCTTGGCCGAGTTGTCCGGGTTGGTCAGGAAGGCCACGAACGCGGCTGCCTCGGCGGCGTTCTTGCCGGCGCTGAATACGCCTATGCCGGCCTGCCCGATCAGCGCGTAATCTCCGACCGGGCCCCTGGGCAGCGGCACCAGGTCCCAGGCAAAGGGTTTGTCCTTGGGCAGCAGCGACGCACGGCTGATCTGCGTGATGGTCATGGCGGCGTCGCCGGCGAAGAAGTCCACGCTCTGGCCCGGGCCTGGCATGGCTTTCTTGGTGAAGATGGCGTCGTGGATGAAGGACAAGGCGTCCACCATCGGCTTGTCGGTCAGCGTGCAGCGTTTGCCGTCGGCGCTCCAGGGCGAGGCCCCCCAACCGTTCCAGACCGAGGCCAGGTACTGCCAGTCCTGGTAGTTGAAGTCGCGCACGATCAGGCCGGCCTTGCCCGACTTGGCCACGGCTTCTGAGCTGGCAATGGCATTGGCCCAGGTCCACTGGCCGGCGGCGATCAGTTCTTCGGGCGTCTTCGCGCCAGCCTTCTTGATCAGGTCGTTGTTGACGAACATCGCAAACGGCGAGGTCGAGAACGGGTAGGCGTAGAGCATGCCGTCCTTGGTCCAGCGCTCGGTCGCGCCGGCACTGACCTCGGCCAGGTTATAGCCCGGCGCGGCGGCCAGCGTGCGGCCAAGCGGGAACAGGGCGCCGGAGTTGACGAAGTCCTGCGCCGTGGTCTCGAAGATCCAGGCCATGTCGGGTGCGTTTCCGCCCGCGATCTGCGTGGTCAGCGCCGTGGTATAGGTCGGGAAGGGCAGGGACTCGAAGACAACGCTGACGTCGGGCTTGATGCGTTTGTAATCATCGGCGATGCCATTGAACAGCTTGAGGTGCGCTTCGTTGGCACTCCAGATGGTCATGCGCAGCTTGGTCTGGGCCTGCGCGGGCGCGTGGGCCATCAGACCCAGCGAAAGCGCAAGGCTGCCCAGCAGGCCGCGGATCAGGGGGTGTCGTGGTGTGGTCATGGTTGTCTTCCTTCTTGGCGGGGTCGGTTGGTTGGTTGGTTGGTCGGTCAATATGCGCGTATGTCGGGCCAGCGGATTTCCACGCCCGCACCTGCCAGCTGGGCCTGGAACGCTGCGAGTTGCGTGTCATCCTGCTGCACCTGGTGTGGTGTGGCACCCGTGTTGAGACAGAAGGCGGCCAGCATGCCGGCGACCTCGCCCACGTTCCACTCCACCGGGTGCAGCCGGTAGCAGCCGTTGGTGATGTGTGTGGTGCCTATGTTCTTGCCGCCGGCCAGCAGATTGCGCATGCGCCGGGGTAGCAGCGCGCCCAGCGGTATTTCGAAAGGACAGGAAGGCACATCGATGTAGTTGTCGCCGCCGGTGGACGGGTGCAGGTCGATGCGGTACATGCCCACGCCCACGCTGTCGCGGTAATGCAGCGCGCCGTGGTCGCCGCGCACCAGGTACGACAGGTCCTGCTCCACCACGCGCGTTACGGGCAGGATGCGCCGCCCTTCGCGGATGTACGGTGCCATGGCCAGGCCGTGGGTCGTGCCAGTTACGTCTCCGCGCAGGCGCAGGCCGCGAAAACCCTGGCCGCCGTCTTCGCGCGGCGCCTCGGTCTGCAGCCAGTAGAAGACGGCATACGCCAGGTCAGCCGCAGCCTTCAGATGGCGCGCGCGCTCGGCATCGGGCACGTCGAGGATCGAGCCTTCGAGGTAGTCGATCATCGGCCAGTTGGCCAGGCAGATATCCGAGCGGTAAGCGCCGGGCACGAAGTTGCGCCGCGCGGCAATGCGCCGGAAAGTCCACAGATTCATGTCGCCGCCGCCCTTGCGCTGGTCGGCGTCCACCAGCAGCGGGTCGTCGTCCGGGTTGGGGGTGAACGAACGCTCTACGGTCTCCAGCGTGCGCGGATGCGGCGCCTTGAAGCCCAGCATGGGCCCGCCCCAGAAATGCGGCTGGTAACTGCGCCAGTAGTCGTAGCTGTGCGGCTTGTCGATGGTCTGGTCGCCATCCACGTGGTCCATGGCAAAGCAGATCGACAGGGCTTGCACATTGTCGGGATTGGCCACTGCCTGCGCACTCGGCTCGCCGGTGTCGGCCTGGCTTTCGAAGCCAATCGTGTATTCGGTGTCTGTCAGCGGCAGCAGGTCGCCCAGTTCGGTGGCGTCGACCACGTAGGTGGCGACAACCGTCAGTTCATCCGCGCTGTCGCGATGGCGCAGCGTGACGGAGCGCACAGCGTCACCCTGCGTGTCGGCGGCCACCGGACGATATGGCTGCAACACCGTCAGCTGGCCGCCCGCGCGCCATGGCAGCAACATGGCCTCGAGCACCGCCAAGCCGACACGCGGCTCGGCGCAGATGCGGCTGACCCAGCCGCCACCGGGATTGAGGTCGCCCCAGGCGCGCGCACCTTCGGTCAGCGGGTAGTGGTCGCGGTAGAACTGGCGAATGCGATTGCGCAGCGCACGGTAGGAGCGCGTCACGCCAAAATTTTCGACCCAGCTGTGTTCGTCGGGCGGCACGGCCTGGCTGGTGAGCTGGCCGCCGATCCAGTCGTACTCCTCGCTCATCACTACGCTGCGCCCGCCGCGCAACGCGCCCAGCGCTGCGGCGATGCCGCCCAGGCCGCCGCCGACCACCAATACGTCGGTTTTCAACTCTTTCATGGTTTCTTTCTGGATAGTGGTTGGGCTGCGCCGGCCCGGCCCGCTCTCGCCACGGCGGGCTTGCCGCGGACTACAGTCTTGACCGGCCCCAGGGTCTCACCCTGGATCGGTTCGCAGGGCAGCAGGATCTGCTGCACGCCTTCTTCCAGGCCCTCGACGCGGCGCACCAGCATGGCAGTCGCTTGGCGACCCATCTCGGCGCGAGGAATGTCGTAGGAGGCGAAACGCGTATTGCTGCTCTCGGCGCGCAGGTGCGAGCCCAGCACCACCACCGAGAGGTCGTGCGGAAAACGCAGGTTGCGCACATGGGCCTCGCTCTCGAAGCGTACGGCGTCGGCCAGCTCGATGAAAAACACCGCAGTCGCTCCGTGTTCCAGCACCGCGTCCATCAGCGCGGCGGGGGACTGCTGCGGCCGCGGCACGTGCAAGGCCAGCTCCACGCCCTTGCCCATTGCGCCGGTAAACCCCTTCCAGCGGTCGGCAATGGATTCGGCTGGCCCCGCAGGCCCGATATAGGCCAGGCGCCGGTGGCGGAACGCGCGCGCCTGTTCCACCATCGTGGCCGTGGCACGAACGTAGTCGCCGCCCACGTACGGTACCGGGCCGCCCGCGTCATCGCGCCGGCCGATTGCCACAAAGGGAAAGTCGCCTTTCACCAGCTGCGCCAGTTCGGCAGGGTCGAAGGCCTTGCCCAGCACAATGCAGCCGTCCGCGATGCGCAGGCGGTTGCCGTCTGCGAAAAGCTTGCGCTGCCCGGCGGTGCCATTGCCAGTGAGCAGCAGCAGGTCGTAGTTGCGCGCCTGCGCTTCTTCCTCAATGCCGAACAGGAAAGGGGTGAAGAAGTCGGCATGCGCGACAGGGAACGCCGGCTCATAGGTGAACACACCCAGGATGCGGTTGAAGCCCTTGGCCATGCGCCGCGCGATCGGATCGGCCACATAACCGGTGTCGCGTATCGCCTGCTGCACGCGTGCCCGTGTCTCGGCCGGAATGCGGGCCCCGGTCTCCGCGCCATTCAGCACCAGCGACACCGTGGCCTGGCTCACGCCGGCCAATTTGGCGATGTCGTGCTGCGTCAGGCGCTTGTTTCCTTGCAAGAGTCGTCTCCCTAAGTTAATACGTATTACTGATGCGTATTATCAGTATGCAAAAAGAATTGTCAAGCGGGGTTTTTGCGGGGTGCGATTGTGCCGAGGATCCGGGCTTCAGCCTGCTCGCGTAAGCGCGCTGTACGGCCCACGAGCGCCGGAGGCGGCTGGAGCCGATGTGCCGACCATCACCCGCGTGGGGCTGGCAAACGAACGCTGCAATGCAGAGCGTCCGGGCAGGTGGTTCTCAATCTCAAGTTACCTTGGCGCGAGGGCACCACCCGCATCGTGATGGCGACCGACCTGTGCCTGCTAGGTGGGGCGTACATTTTTCGGCCGCCGCCGCCGGCGGAGCCGATACCTGAACTGGATTGATCGAGCCGGCCGACGGCTGGCGTTGAACAAAGTGAAACGCCCGGCCTAGCCGGGCATTCGTGTTTCTTTCCCATGCAGCGGCGCGCGGGCGCCGCCGATGTTCAGAACGAGTGGCGCATGCCGAACCCGTACTTGGTGTTGCCGCTGGTCTTGACGCCAGCGGTCTTGCCGTCCCAGTCGGTCAGGCCGGCATAGACGTCGGTGCGCTTGGACAGCACGTACATCGCACCCAGCGTGTATCCCTTGCGTTTTTCGCCGCCCTGGGCGGTGTTGTCTTTCGAGTAGCCGTAGCCAGCCGAGAGCATCAACGCGCTGCTGAGCGGGACGTCCACACCCAGCGAGTACTCGTTGGTCTTGGCGGTACCCGGGAACTTGACGTTGCCGTACAAGCCCTTGATGACGGCCACGCCGAGGTCGTACGAGCCGCTCACGCGGGTGTACTTTCGGTTCGTGCCGCCAAGTTCCTCGACCTGGTAACCGACGCCCGCCATGATCGGACCGTCAGCGAACGCGCCGCTGACAGAGGTGACGCTGGTGTCGGTGTTGCGTACTTCGTCCAGCGAGTAACTGACAGCGCCGGAGAAGCCGCCGAAGCTTGGCGTCGAATAGCGCACGGTGTTGGCAGGGTTGGCGCTGTAGCCGGTACTGTTGAAGAAGTTGTTCTCGACCGAGAAGCCGGAGTCGAACATCGCGTTGATCGCGCCGCTGACGTCGTCATATGCGGTCCAGGGCTTGCCGACGCGGATTTCGCCGAAACCACCGGACAGGCCGACCCAGGACTGGCGGCTGAACTCATTTCCAGCGACTGACTGGGCGCCGGTATCTGCGGCGAAACCCTGCTCAAGGGTGAAGTTGACCTTGAGGCCACCGCCCAGATCTTCCGAGCCCGTCAAGCCCCAACGGCTGCCAGAGACTGTGCCGGACTCGATAGTCAATTGACTGCCAGCTCCAAATACGTTGTTGTGCATCAGCGATACGTCGATCCTGCCGTATAGCGTGACAGAGGACTGCGCTTGCGCGCCGCCCATCATCGTGCTCATAACAGCCAATGCGATCAGTGACCTTTTCATGCCAGTTTCCTTAGTTGATAGCCATTTTTAAAGTGACGGGCCTTTGCCCGGACGATCGGACATTGCAAGTAGCGTGCCCGCGCTGAAACGAAGGTCGATCGCGGCGACAACTATAGGCGCTTCCGGGAGCGGGCGGGGGCGCGACAGCGGGCAAGGCCGCGTGGCCCGCTGCGCACGAAACTGGCGCATGCATTCGACCGGCGGAGCCCTCTAACGGGGAGTTGGCTGTCGGAGTGCGTCGTTTTGGTGCGTCGACGCTCGCATGGCGGCCTGATCTCTTACATTTACTCGGGAAATCTTCCGGTAGCCTGGCCAAACATGCCCGTCCAGAATCGGCCAACGCTTCATATTCAAGGAAAACGCCATGATCCAACCCACATTCCACCCCACCCGCAAGCTGGTTTTGGCGCTTAGTGCCGCCGCACTGTTACTGGGCGGTTGCGCCGACATGAACCTGAGCAAGACCCAACGCGACTCCGCCATCGGGGCGGGCGTGGGCGCAGTGGCTGGTGCGGTCATCGGCGGTGGTGCGAAGGGCGCCGTCATCGGTGGCGCGCTGGGCGGTGCAGGCGGTTACGTCTGGTCCAAGCACATGGCCGACAAGAAAGTCGCCATGGAGCGCGCTACCCAGGGCACTGGCGTGGCGGTGACGCAAACGGCCGACAACCAGCTCAAACTCGAAATCCCCAGCGATATCTCGTTTGACACCGGCCGCGCTGACATCAAACCTGAACTGCGCCCGATCCTGGATCAGTTTGCCTCGGGCCTGACCAACCAGCCCAACAGTGAGGTGCGCATCATCGGCCATACCGACAACGTTGGCTCTGACGCCGTCAACGAGCCGCTGTCTCGCCAGCGCGCGCAGGCTGCGCGTGACTACCTGGCCTCGCGTGGCGTCAACGCCAGCCGCATCAGGACCGAAGGCCGAGGGGAGCGTGAGCCGGTTGCAACCAACGCGTCGGCAGAGGGTCGTGCCCTCAATCGGCGTGTGGAGATCTTCCTGGCCGAGCGGGCGTAACCGGGCCGAGACATAGCCGCAAACGGTATGACGGCTGAAAGCCGCGGCGGGGGCCTATACCCCTGCCGCGGCTTTTCGCATTGTGTGTTGGAAGATGCCGGTTTTTGCTCAGACACGGGGTCGTCAGTCAATTGTGGTCAAGGCACTGGTGATTGATGGCGAGATCATGCCAGGTCGCCGGCACGCCTGAGTCCTTCGCGGGGCGCTCCCGGTTTGTGACGCGCCCACGCCAGCCACGGTCGCAATTGGAGCCGTAGTGGCATGGGGCCTGAATACACTTTGCCCCTGCCGACTATCGCGGTGGGTGTGCACATGTTCGGCACGCTGCCCCAGTGCGATCCAATTTTCTTAGGAGCTAGCGTCAATGGCCTCATTCCCAGCGCGAGCCAAGCTTGTCATCATTGGCCAGGGGGGCATCGTGGGTGCCTCTGTGGCGCACCACCTGATCGAGCGCGGCTGGGACAAAATCGTCGGCATCGATAAATCCGCCATCCCCACGGATGTAGGCTCCACCGCACACGCGTCTGACTTCTGCTTCAACACGATGCACGATCAGATGACGGTCTTCACGACCAAATACAGCATCGACTTCTACGACAGACTAGGCCGCTACGAGCGCATCGGAGGCCTGGAGGTGGCGCGTGTCGGTGATGACGAGCGCATGCAGGAACTCAAGCGCCGCGTGACCTCGGGCAAGGCCTTCGGCAACCGGGTAGAGATGATCACCCCGGGTGAAGCCAAGGCCCGATTCCCGCTGCTCGAGGAAAGCATGATCCAGGGAGCCCTTTGGGATCCGGATGCCGGCCTGGTCAAGCCGCGTTCGCAGATGGTGGCGGGCGAACTGGTGGACGCCGCAGTGGCCTCTGGCCGGCTGCTGTCGTTTGCCAACACGGCGTGTACCGGGCTGCGTATCGAGAACGGCCGTATCCGGGGGGTGGAGACCACCAAAGGTTTTATTGCCGCCGACCATGTGGTGGTGTGCGCCGGATTGTGGGGGCGTCTGATTGCGGGCATGGCCGGTGAAGACCTGCCCATCATGCCGGTGGACCACCCGCTCACGTTCTTCAAACCCTATCTGGAATTTGCCGGTACCGGCAAGGATATTGGCTACCCGCTCTTGCGCGACCAGGGCAATTCAGCCTACCTGCGCGACACCGGGGACCCCAGGACGCCCGAGGGCGGTCAGATCGAATGGGGCTACTACGAAGAAAAAAACCCGCGCATGTGCCACCCGCGCGACTTGTTGGAGAAGGAACAGGCCAGGTTGTCGCCTTCGCAGCGCGACCTGGAGCTGGAGCAAATCATGGCGCCGCTGGAGCGGGCCATCGAACTGACGCCCATGCTGGCCGAACTGGGCTACGACGAGAAGCATTCCTTCAACGGCTTGTTGCAGGTCACCACCGATGGCAACCCCTCGATCGGCGAGTCGTCCAAGGTGCGCGGCCTGTGGTACGCCGAAGCCGTGTGGGTGAAGGACGCACCCGGCGTGGGCAAGCTGGTCGCCGACTGGATGACCGATGGCTACACCCATCTGGACCATGCCGGCATCGACGTGGCGCGCACCTATCCGTTCCAGCAAGACGAGAAATACATCCACGACCGCTGCTTTGAGGCCGCCTTCAAGATCTACAACCCGCCGGTGCACAACCGCGAGCCCTACAGCGCTGCGCGCGGCATCTACAAGAGCCCGTTCCACGCGCGCGAAAAGGCACTCGGAGCCTATTTCATGGAACTCTCCGGCTGGGAGCGCGCACATGGCTATGCCAGCAACGAGCATCTGCTGGACGTCTATGGCGACAAGGTGCCGGTGCGTGCCAACGAGTGGGACAACCGCCACTTCTGGCGCGTCTCGAACGCCGAGCATCTCAAGATGTCGGAAGACGTGGGCATGATCAATATCTCGCACTTTGCCGAGTTTGACGTGCAAGGCCCGGACGCAGCCGACCTGCTGGAGTACATCTGCGTGGCCAAGGTGGGTGGTGACACGCCGGTGGGCAAGGGCATTTACACCCACTTCCTGGACGCCAAGGGCGGCGTGCGCGCCGACCTGACGGTGCTGCGTCTGGGCCAGGACCACTACCGCGTGATCGACGGCGCGGATGCCGGCCACCGCGACCTGGTGTGGGTGCGCCGCATGGCCCAGGACCGGGGCGCCAACGTCACCGTGATTGACACCACCACGCTGTACGGCTGCCTGGGCGTGTGGGGGCCCAATGCCCGCACCACGATCCAGAAAATTGCCGACGAGCCTAAAGGCTGGACGCATGAGAATTTCCCGTTTGCGGCCCTGCGCGAACTCAAGATCAAGGGCGTGCCGGTGCTGGCTTTCCGCATCTCGTATGTGGGCGAGCAAGGTTGGGAGTTGCACTTCAAGTACGACGACGGCCTGGCCCTGTGGGATGCCTTGCATGCCTTGGGCGTTACCCCCGTGGGCGTGGAAACCTACGCCAACAGCCGGCGTATGGAAAAGAGCCTGCGCCTGCAAAACGCCGACCTGCGTACCGAATACAACCTGTTCGAATGCGACCTGGCCCGCCCCAAGGTGAAGGCGGCTGATTTCCACGGCAAAGAGGCGCACCTGAAGTTTCGCGAGCGCGAACATC
>Ga0335397_10006408_pt1 | contig 15176 bp, 12 predicted proteins | sample MAT04_FD_205740 | JGI IMG/M metagenome (GOLD analysis project Ga0335397, IMG submission 205740) | Freshwater microbial communities from Lake Fryxell liftoff mats and glacier meltwater in Antarctica - MAT-04 (spades assembly) (version 2) ...
CCAACTCCGGCAACGACTCCAACTCCGGCAACGACTCCAACTCCGGCACCGGGGACAACTCCGAGTCCGACTCCATCACCATCACCGGGGACATTGCCGACACAGGTTCCGAGTCCGACTCCGACTCCGACTGCGGGCGGGACAACTCCGAGTCCGAGTCCTTCGATCGTCCCGACTCCCACGGCAGCGCCCCCAACTTCTCCACCTTTCGGCGGGGGGCCGGTGCCGCCGAGTTTCACATCTCCGACTCCTAATGAGCCGCCGCTCGTAGAAACTGGCAAGACGCTGACTGGTTTCCAGAATTTGCCTTTGTCTCTGAGCATTTCTGCGCCCAGTGACCCGGAGGGCCAAGCGCTGGCGATCGGCTTACTTGGACTTCCCAATCCGACTTTCGGCGAAGTAGTTGTCGGTACGAGTCCGCTGGCTATCAACCAAAAATTGACGGTTCAGGAATTGCTGGGCTTGCAGTTCCAACCTAAAGCTGATGCGATCGGGCAAGCGGGCTCTTTCAGCTACAGCGTAGCTGACGACCAAGGCGACACGGCTGCTGCCTCAGTCGCGATTAACATCAATTCTTTCGATACCTCGGTAACTGTTCCAACTACCCTGTCGCCGATTGTTGGCGATGACGGCATCGTGTTTACGAGTACGAATAATTTGCTGCCCACTTTCATCGATGTGCTCGCCAACGATTCGAGCCCGCAAAAAGGGCCGCTGAGTATTATCAATGTCGGTACGCCAACACAGGGCATAGCTGTCAATCTGGGCGATCGAGTGCAGTTCATCGCCGGCAACGTAGCGGGTACAACTACTTTCACCTACAGCGTCAGCGACGGATTCGGGACACTTCCGGGCGTAGGTACTGTCACCGTTTCCATCTTGCCGGCCGATACGGGCCCCAACAAATTGATTGGAGGCTCATTGCCGGACAATTTGAACGGTTTGCTTGGCAGCGATACTGTTGACGGGCAAGGCGGCAACGATACGATTAATGGCGGTTTGGATAACGACGTGTTGATAGGAGGCCTGGGGGCAGATACCATGATCGGAGGTGGCGGCAGCAATCAATTCCGGTATACTAGCCCAGCAGAGGGTGGGCCGGCGTTTGATGCGGCTTCTTCGGAGGCAATCGATGCTGCGATCGCCGCAGGCGGATACGATGTGATTACTGATTTTAGCGGTCTCGGTGTGCCGATCGAGGATCAGTTTAATTTTGCCCCAGGATTCCCGAATCTCAGCAGTGGCACCCAAGTTCTACTGAATGTGCAGAAAACTGTTTCTGCAAATATTCTGGGAGGAACTGCTTTCTTGTTTGCCTACGATTCCGGTGGCAATACTTACATCATTTATGACGGCAATGGTAATAACGTCACCGGCAACGATTCTCAGATTTTGGCGAAGTTAAATGGTGTAACTGGAGTTACTTCTCTTTCGGCATTTGACTTCACCTTTATCTAGGAATAGATAGCAAAAAAACGCAGAAGACTGGGCGGTTGAAACCGCGTCGATACAAACAAAACCCACCTCCGTGGGTTGAAGAGTAGAACAGCGGGCGGTTGAAATTACGTTATTTTCTTCAGTCCGCGGAGGCGGACTTTGTTTGTGTAGACGCGGTTTCAACCGCCGTCTTTGTTTGTGTAGACGCGGTTTCAACCGCCGTCTTATCTAAATTTTATCTTCCTCAGAAAACAATCCCAATAAAGGGCCGAGAATAGCACCGAAAACAAAGCCACCGGCGTGAGCCCAGTAAGCAACTCCCCCGGATTCCATGCCGACACTTGCCGGCGCATTTAACGAAGCCAGGCCGCTCAATGCTTGCTGTGCAAACCAAAATCCTAGAAAGAAGAAAGCGGGGATTCTCACGGTGGTAATAAAGATTCCCAAGGGCAGCAATGTCAAAACTTTGGCTTGGGGATATCTGAGAATGTATGCTCCCATCACGCCTGCGATCGCGCCGCTAGCACCCAGGGATGGAATGGCGGATGCTGAGGAAAAATACCACTGAGTTAGTGATGCTAAAACACCGCACGTAAGGTAAAATATTATAAATTTGACGTGTCCTAAACGGTCTTCTACGTTGTTGCCAAAAATCCACAAAAATAACATATTTCCGGCAATGTGGAGAAAGCCTGCGTGCAGGAATTGGGAGCTAATTAGCGTCGTCCATTCGGGAAATGACGAAACTGGCAGAGACACTCGACATACATTGCTTAACTGGCAAGGAACTACCGCCCAAGAGTAGAAAAATTGCGTTAATTGGCGATCGCTCAAACTGAGTTCGTAAAAAAATACTAATACGTTTGCAGCAATCAGCCCGTAGGTGACGTAGGGGGTGATACTGATGGGATTTTCATCGCGTAAGGGAACCACGGCTTTTTTTCCTCAACATCAAAATATGGGGAATAGGATAGCGCATTTATACCCAATGTGTCTCCTATCTAGAGGAAGAGAGAAGAAGTCATTAGTCATTAGTCCAACGTCATTGGTAGGGGCGGGTTTAGCTAAGGATATATGATACAAATGACTAAAAAAAGGACAAAACCCGCCCTCTCCGTCATTAGTCCAACGTCATTGGTAGGGGCGGGTTTAGCTAAGGATATATGATACAAATGACTAAAAAAAGGACAAAACCCGCCCTCTCTCCGTCATTAATCAGCTTATTGCAGAAATCTTTGATTGATATGTCAACCGCAGATGAAAAGCAGATGCAGCGCAGATGCAACGCAGATAATTTTAAGATTTTTTGGGAATGATTGCAATGCAAAGTCTAAACAATTAACGTAATTCTCCCCTTTCTAATTTTCCTAGTACAATTAAACTTTCTAAGTCTTCTACCGCATCAGGAAGGTAAGTTTTTACTATCTTTCTTACTAATTCTAAGGCAGTTTCATCAGCCCCTCCTAACATCCGTGTCAAGTCGCCAATATCTATACCGCGACTGGCTTGTAATTTCATTAATATCAAATAATGTAATCTGATAATTGGTAAATTATCGGGGGCAATGTTGGGATTTGCGATCGCTTCTCTAACCCAAGGTTGTTGTGATTCAAGAACATCCAGAATACTACCATCTGGTAGTTGCCAACTACTACCACCTATGCTGAGTTCTCCAACTTTTATGCTGCCAGTAGCCACTAATTCTTGATATAAATTTTCAGCATCATCAGTCAATACTAAAATATCTATATCGTCAGTCATGCGTTCTGGCATATAAAGCCTGGTAGCAATTCCTCCTACAACAACAAACAGAGTTTGTTTGATAATAGCCTTAATGTTAGTCACGGGAGTATTCCAAGTTTTTTTGCTGAGAAATTCTAAGGTACTGCCACTACCAGGACGGCATCTGCGTAGGGCAATTTCAATGTAAATTTTTCGTCTTTGTTCGGGAAGTCTCAGGTTTTGCATATTCTTGTTTACCTTACATTTATATTTTATTCGCCTATTTCTATGAAAACTCCTACACTTTCTACAGCCATGATACTCACCGCACACAAAGCGTAAATTCCCGTTCCTACCACGACTTCTACTGTGTCTGCATTGATAATTTTGATGAGCTTCCAGCTATCGCCATTCTTTTGATAAAGCGTCCAGGAACGAATGTTTTTATCGGCGGGATTTTTCCACTGCAAAATGTTGCTGTTGCCAACTTTTTGGACTACGGCTGATGCGGGAGGGGCTGGCCGCGTTCCATTTTGCCAAGGCATCACGGGAACGAGTGCGGGTTGCGTGTATGTAGTGGATTTGAAATTATCGTATATTTTATGGCGATTGTCGCTAAATGCTTTCATGCTGAAGAAAACATTGCCTAAAGCTAAGTTTTGTTTGGAGTTGCGCGTCATCTCAATTTGATTGTTGATTTCGTCTACAGTCCACTTCTGACCGTCAAGTTTTCCTAAGTTATTTCCCACGTAAATATGTCGGTTTTTGGGGTTGTTTTCTAACCACCATTGCAGCAAAACTGGATAGCTTTGAGCTGTTTGGTCGATGCGCCAGTAAAGTTGCGGATTTAGATAATCTACCCAACCTGATACTAACCATTTTTTGGCATCGGCGTAAAGTGTTTCGTAAGCATCTAAACCGCGACTTTGGGGCGGCTGGCCGGGGCGATATATGCCGAAGGGACTGATGCCGAATTTAACGTTGGGTTTGGCTGCTCGAATTCCTTCTCCTAGTCTTTTAACTAGCTTGTTAACATTTTCGCGCCGCCAATCTCCTAAACTCATTTTTCCGCCTCGGGAAACATAACTATTGTAAATCTTGCTGTCGGGAAATTCTTGGCCGGTAATCGGGTAAGGATAGAAATAATCGTCGAAGTGAACGCCGTCTATATCGTAGCGCTTTACTACGTCTAAAATGACGTTGTAAGTTTTTTCTAGCACTAAATCAATTCCCGGATCCATCCACCAGTCGTCGCCCCACGGATAAACGCATTCGGGATTGGTAACAGAGATGTGCGGGCTGACGTTGGGAGGGGTTTGGGTATAAGAAACTTTGGCGCGGTAGGGATTGAACCAAGCGTGAACTTCGATGTTGCGTTTGTGGCTTTCTGCAACGGCAAATGTTAAAGGGTCATAATAAGGTTCTGGTGGCTTTCCTTGAGTTCCTGTCAGCCATGAACTCCAAGGTTCTAATTGTGAGGCGTAAAGGGCATCGCCTGCTGCTCTAATTTGGAGGATAATTGCATTGAAATTCATTTCTTGCAGCCTGTCAAGAATTTTTAGCAGTTCGGCTTTTTGCTGTTCTGTTGAGAGTTTGTTGCTCAAGGGCCAGTCAATATTCCACACTGATGTTATCCAAACTCCGCGAAATTCTCGCTGGTGGTTGACGTAAACTTGGGGTCGGGGAACTTTGCTGAGAGCGATAATATATTGATTGTATATTGCTGGCGCTTTTTTGAGGTGTACTAATGCTTGATAAACCCAGGCTGCAATATCGGATCTGGTGGCGCTTCCGGCGGGATTTAATAAGTTTAAATTGGGATAGTTGACGACTATTTCGGATTGGGTGGCTATGACGATCGCATTTTTGGCATAGTTGGGAATTTCTGTGCTGTCTAGGTAGATGTTTGATAGGATAAGATTGCTTGTTGGTACACTATTTGACCCAAAAATTCCGCTGACTAAGGCAACTAATGCCTCGGCTCTGGTAATCCTGTTTTCGGGTTTGAACAGGTTGTTGGGATAGCCGGAGATAAACCCTCTTTTATATGCTGTTTGAATGGCGGCGGCGGCCGAGTGAGTGGCGGGAACGTCGATAAAGGGAATGTAGGGCCGTTTGTCGGGTATGGGAAAGGCTTTGCTGACGATGGCGGCAAATTGGGCGCGGGTTAGGTTGCTGTTGGGGCGAAAAGTGCGATCGGGAAATCCGCTAATTACTGACCGTTCTACTAAGCCGTCAATAAATATTTTTGCCCAATTATTTTGAATGTCGGAAAATTGGATGTTGCTGGAAACCATAGTGATAAGAAGAAGGAAGAAGGAAGAAGGAAGAAGGAAGAAGGAAGAAGGAAGAAAGCTTGTGTTTTATCGTTACCAAGCTATTGCTTGTAACGGCAAATCAAAAGAATATTATGAGTGGGAAGAATAACCAGCCCAAGTAGTTAAATAAAAATGCAGAACAGCTAACTAATCATAGGTGCGTCAGGGGAATTTTTCTTTATTTTTGGTCGCCACATTCAGCCCTGACGCACCCTACAATAGCTTTTGATTTAAATGCAGATAAGTTTATAATAAACCTGCATTTTCGTACAAAAGCCGGATGATATTAATGATTTTTGATCCGTATAAGGGGTCAGAACTCCAGCGACCGGCAAGTTCGTTGACGGTGGGGGCGACTCCGCGCTTGACAAAGCGAAAGCGCACGTTTTCTTTAACTAAAGGTTGGTCGAGCGGTTCGATGCTGCCGTAAGCTTTTAGGTGCTGAATTTGCGCTCTAATTCCTGTCCGGACGTCGGGAAATGAGAGGCCGGAATTTGTGGGGCTGATGACTCCCATGTCGGCAAAGTTAAATTGTTCTGGTTTGACTGCAATGCCAAATTTGACATAGTTTGTTTCTAAACACATTTGGCAAAAAGCTACGTCGTGGTTGACACCTTCTGCGGCTGCTTCTTGCACGTAAATTTGAGGTAAATTCGGAAAGTCTGCTGGGGCTTTGCTGTTATTTTTGGTGAGAAATGCTGTCATTTGTTGGGCGGTAGTTAGATCGCGATCCATGATTTTTCCTACGCCTGAGAGGATATCGCGGCGCGATCGCAGCAATACTGATGTTGTAGACTGATCCCATGCTACGGAGATATCCCGATCGCGCAAGTTGATCGCCCGCACGAACACTACTCCATTGTACGTTACCCGGCGATCGACTGCCTCTGGTTTGACGTTTAGAAGGTCTAGAACTTCGGAAGGGACAAAGGCATTTCCGTTCACCAAAATGCCTTGATCTTCGTGCGGCCCACCGTTGATTTGGATATTAATTAACGGATAAACTATAGGTTTGGGTGCGGGTGTTGGTGCGGGAGTCGGCGCGGGTGTTGGTGCGGGTGTTGGTGCGGGTGTTGGTGTTGGCAAGGGTTTCAAATTCGTATTTTTTAACCAAGCTTCGAGTCCGTCAGCGAGTCCGAGGGCGACATCGCGGCGACGAGTTTGAATAATTCGCAAGTCATCGGGACTGGTCAAAAAACCGAGTTCAATCAGTAGCGAAGGAATGTTGATGCGCCGACAAAATGCGAGGCTACCAACACCGGCTTCAGTATCTGGTTTTGCGCCGCGGTTGGGTATTTCTCGGCACCTGCGTAAATAGCCGTTTAAGATTAAATCCGCATCCGCTTTTCGCTTGGGGTTGCTGCCAATATAAAACGCGGTGGCACCGCGAACTTGGGGATTAGAAAAAGCGTCTACGTGCATTTCTACTGCTACATCTCCCGCGAGGCTGCGGTTGTTGATCCAAGCGATAGTTTCTACCAAACTCAGAGTATCGGGCACCGAGAAAGTTTCTATGCCTCGCTGCCGCAATTCGGCTACTAATAAGTCGCGAGTTAGGATCATTTCCTGGGCTTCGGTGGTGCCAAGTGCGATCGCCCCCTGATCCCACAAGCTGCCTTCAAACCCGCCGTGTCCCGCTGAAACAAAAATAGAAGCCATTTAATAAAACTCTCCACGTTGCAGTTAATTTAGCGTCTGCTTTTTTGTCTTGGAATTTATTTTACAGCAAAGGCGTATATTTTGTTATTGCATAGCAAATTTGTAGTTGCGCTCTCGATGGGGGTTTTAACCCCTGGGCACAACTACAAATTTATTGATCCGCCAGCTAGTTACATCGTAACAGCGGGGCTAGTCGAAGGTTTTGGCGGCTTAATATCCTGGGAAACTGCACGGGCGCGGAAGAGTTTAGCAACGGCTTGCTCGCACTTAGACAAATCCGCTTCTATCTCCGTAAAAATGTCAGTTGATACCGGATCTGTGAACTGGGCCCGCAGGTTGTTGATATCGACAACACCAGTTTGCAAATCGCCGAGAGTGCTCCGCAACAAGAACGTTTCATCGGTTCCTTGTAGCGAGGCTTTAAATTTAGCGTATTTGTCAGCAATTTGGGCGGGAATTGAGGGTTTTTCGCCGAAATCGTTGAGGCGGTTTTCGAGAGCGAGGATGTGTTTCTGTTTATTTTGGATCATTTCCGTCAGGAGCGATCGCAAATCGCTATTTCCAGTTTTTTCCGCATAATGCTCAAACGCTTCGCAAGCATAACGTTCCCCTGCGAGGGCGGTATTCAAACCTTTAACAATGTCGCCTTGTGTGGAGCCGCCCCAACCATTCGCTAGTTTCCACCATTCTGCACTGGTGTCAGTTTCTTCGGGTAAACCTACTGCTTTGCCGCCGTAACCGAGGCGAGCCAGAATTGCCGTGGCAAATATTGCTAAATCCCCCGGTTGGCGGGAAGTAATTAAATTGCCGTCAACTACTAAAGGTTCGTTGATGTAGTTAGCTCCGGCATTAATCATGTCGGTTTTTATTGCTAAAAATCCAGTCGCATTTTTGCCTTTTAGCAAGTCGGCTTCAATCAAAACTTGCGGCCCGTGACAAACAGCAGCGACTATTTTTCCTTGCTCAAAAGCTTCTTTGACAAACCGCACTGTATTGGGATTAGTCCGCATGGTATCGGGAGCCATACCGCCGGGAATTATCACTGCATCGAATTCTGCGGGGACTGCTTCTGTGGTAGTTCCGTCAGCTTGCTGGGAAACTTTACCATTTTTTCCGGCATATTTTTCGTTTGTCCGCGAACCGAGGACAACTACGTCAAATCCTGCTTGTTTTAAGGCGTTGTAAGGAACTAAAAATTCCGAATCTTCAACTCCATTTTCGATGAGGATAGCAACTCGTTTGCCTTTGGTTGCGTTATCTGCTGTCATAATCAGTTTCCTTTAAGTTAGCATTTTGTTTTAATTTAATTCATTTATTAGTGTTGTCGCGTCTGGCTAAGGTTATAAGTTGCTTGGTAGAAAAATAGGGGATGTGAGTCTTTGGAGGTAGGCTTTTCTGTATAAATACCATGCGTGCAAAATAAGAACCCCCCCCCAACCCCCCCCTTATTAAGGGGGGGGCTAGAACTTCATCTATAGCAAGTATTTATTAAATTGGTATAAAGAGGGCAACCACGGGGGGTTGCCCCTACAAGAATTAAACTGATGAACGGACTGCTATAGTCTCGATAATGATTTAGGATTGCTATAGACGCAGATAATTTCAATAAAAGCGAGCTTGGGAGTGCAATTACAGTTTAGCATTAATGCACGTAAGAGGCTCCGTTAATGTCGATCGTTGTCCCGGTAGCGTGCTGGGCCAAACCAGAGGCTAAAAAAGCAATAACATTGGCGACATCTTGAGGAGGAGCGATTTTGCCGATCGGGATATCGCGCACAATCTCAGCTTCACCACACTCCCGAATAAACTTATCTGCCATTTCCGTACTGACAAATCCCGGCGCAACAGTAAAAGCCAAAATATTCTCAGCCGCAAAACCTCTAGCAATGCTGCGAGTTAAAGCAACAATCGCACCTTTTGAGGCGGCGTAGTGCAGGTAATTCGGGTCATCGCCGCGAAAAGCAGCGCGACTTGCTATATTAATAATTGTACCACCACTGCGAGTTTTGAAATGTAGAATTGCTTCCCGGCACAAGTCGGCAACTGCAACTAAATTAACTTGTAGAGTTTGCTGCCAAACCGACGACCAAATATCGAATTCGTCCTCAATACCCGCCGACTGCATAATTCCAGCATTGTTAACTATAATATCAATATGACCGCGCCATTTTACCGCATCTCGCCACAAACTCGCCGCCGCATTTTCCAGCATTAAATCTGCCGACAATAAATAACAGCGATCGCCCGCCACACTTGCTGCTACCGACTCCGCCGCTTGCTGACTGCGACAGTAATGCAAAATCACCTCGGCCCCAGCATTAACCAAAGTCCGAACCGTCGCTGCACCAATGCCTTTCGAGCCGCCGGTTACTAAAATTACCTTGCCTGTTAAATCAATCATTTCTGCCTCTCTTTTCTCTTTCTCTGTGACCTCTGCGCCCTCTGCGGTTAATAAAAAAATATTGTTCACAAACGAAATAGAATTGCTATGATAATTGTACAGGATTGAGTGTTCTATTGAAAATAGACCGGAAAATTTGCCATGAAAGCAGTTGCGTTCGATCGCTACGGTTCCGCCGAGGAATTGCAGTACCGAGAATTGTCCAAGCCGATCGCCAAATCCCACGAATTGCTAGTCAGAGTTCGCGCTAGCAGCGTCAATCCCGTAGACTGGAAAATCCGGCAAGGACACCTGCAACTATTGACAGGATTTAACTTTCCTCGAATTGTCGGTTCAGATATATCAGGAGTTGTCGTAGAAGTCGGATCGGAAGTTACCCAATTTCAACCGGGAGACGAAGTTTATACATTCTTAAATCCGATCGCTGGCGGTGCTTGTGCCGAATACGCTGCGGTACCAGAATCGAGTGCCGCCTTTAAGCCGAAAAACATCACCCATGCCGAAGCAGCAGCAGTACCGATCGCAGGTTTAACTGCTTTGCAAGCGTTGAGAGATTTGGGTGAAATTAAAGCAGGATACAAGGTATTGATTAACGGCGCTTCCGGCGGAGTCGGGATTTTTGCGGTGCAAGTTGCCAAAGCAATGAATGCGGAAGTAACCGGAGTTTGCAGCGCCAAAAATAGAGATTTTGTTAAGAATTTGGGAGCAGATTTTGTTCTGGATTATGCAGAAGTTGACTTTACTAAACAACCCCAAAAATATGATATGATATTGGATGCTGTAGGTAAAAAAACATTTGCTGAATGCGAAAAAGTGCTGCAATCGGAGGGAGTTTATATCTCGACTTTACCGAGTTTGGAGAACTTCGTACCGATGTTGACGAGCGGGTTTTTATCGGGTAAAAAAGCTAAATTAATTGTTGCTAACCCCAATCCGGGCGATTTAGGGATTTTGCGGGAGTTAATCGAATCCGAGCAAGTGGAGCCGATTGTCGATCGCACTTACAGCTTAGCAGAAGTAGCAGCAGCCCACGTTTATAGCGAAACTGGCCGGGCTGTCGGCAAAATTGCGATCGCCATTGACGGTTAAAAAAACTATGTTTGACGAACACGACTCAGACATTATATATCTTACGTGGCAAGGGTTAGCCCAAAATTGCGCGGTTGGAGTTACAGTAAAAAGGGCGATCGACCTTAACCCATCAACGGGTTTTTGATTCTACCTGCATCCAAGACTAATAAATGTAAAACCTAAATAAAATCACAAATACCTATGACTGTGCCCTCAGACTTGGAGAGATCCGAACAAGATTCCGACAACAACCTCGAACAAGTTAGCGGGGAAAATAGCATTACACCAATCGCCGATGATTCTGTAGATGTCAGCAACTTAGAAGGTGAAGAAGTTAGCCCGGAAAATAGCATTGCACCAATCGCCGATGATTTTATAGGTGTCAGCAACTTAGAAGACGAACAAGTTAGCGGGGAAAATAGCATTGCACCAATCGCCGATGATTCTGTAGATGTCAGCAACTTAGAAGGTGAAGAAGTTAGCCCGGAAAATAGCATTGCACCAATCGCCGATGATTTCACGGATGTCAGCAACTTAGAAGACGAAAACTTAGAAGACGAACAAGTTAACGAGGAAAATAGCATTGCACCAATCGCCGACGATAACTTAGAAGACGAAAAAGTTATCCCGGAAAATATCATTGCATCAATCGCAGACAGTTTCATGGGTTCCCGCAAGCTAGAAAACGAATTTTTAGACGAACTTCCCGACGAAGTTGAGATGTCTTTGTTCGACCATTTAGAAGAATTGCGGCAGCGACTTTTCTACTCGGTAATTGCAGTAGCAATCGGTGTAGTTGGTTGCTTTTTAACAGTTAAGCCGATCGTACAATTGTTAGAAGTACCCGCCGGGCCTGTCAAGTTTTTGCAACTAGCTCCGGGCGAGTATTTCTTTGTTTCGATTGAAGTAGCGGGATACTGCGGTTTGCTAATTGCAAGTCCGTTTATTTTTTACCAAATAGCGCTATTTGTGCTACCCGGTTTGACTCGCAAAGAACGCGGGTTGCTGGGCCCAGTGTTTTTTGGTTCGAGTTTCCTCTTTTTGGGCGGGCTGGTATTTGCTTACATTGCTCTGATTCCGGCGGCGCTGAACTTCTTTGTTACCTACGGGGCGGATGTTGTAGAGCAGTTGTGGTCGATCGACAAATACTTTAAATTTGTGCTGTTGTTAATGTTCAGCACCGGCTTAGCTTTTCAAATCCCGATCTTCCTAGTATTGCTCGGCGTTTTTGGCATCTTTTCGTCGAACCAAATGCTATCTGGCTGGCGTTATGTCGTCGTGGGAGCCGCAGTTTTGGGAGCGGTTTTAACGCCTTCTACTGACCCTTTAACGCAAAGTCTTTTAGGAGGTGCGGTGCTCGCTCTTTACTTTGGTGGCGTTGGTTTAGTGAAGCTTTTGGGGCGGTGAGAATTAGAAAGAAAGATCGCCTCGCCGCCAAAAAATAAATATAGAGATGCGATCGCCCGCGCCTCTATAATTTACTAAAAGTTAAAATTCCACACCAAAGTTTGGTCAAAACTGGGACTACATTCGGAACTGTTCGACTTCAGGTGTGTAGCCGATCGGCAAAATGTAATCGAGATTCTCGTGAGGACGAGCAATGATGTGATACGATAGCAACTTTCCGCCATCAACCTTTTTAACTGATTCAATTCCAGCAGCAACGGCTGCTTGCACTTCAGAGATATCTCCTCGAACTATAATTGTCCAGTAGGCACGGGTTATCTTTTCATAGCGAACTAAAGTAACTCGGGCTGCTTTCACCATTGAGTCTGCAACTTCAACGGCAGCGGGAAATCCTAAGACTTCAACCATTCCAACTGCAACACCCATTATAATATTCTCCTAAGTTTCACAAGATATCTGAGACTCATTGTAGGTGAAAGTGTTGACAGAAATTGGTTCGGTTGATTTTGGTCAGCTAGAAACCAGGCTCGCGCTTGAGCCGAAGGTTGCCAGCTTTTAAGCTCGCACTGAAATATAATTCAAATGTCAAGTGCTGCGGTTTCGCACAGCGATCGCCCGCAGGGTGCTCTTCTTGCAGCGAGGGGGACGATCGCACGGTATCATTCGGATTTAACTCGGGAGCATCAAGCGTGCCAGATCTTGAAGCGATCGCACTACAAAAAAATGATTTTTACAAAAATAAAAATGAGAGGCTCCCTGTAACTGGATTTGAGATGACTAATCACTAATGGCTGAGCACTGATGGCTGATGACTAATGACTAATGACTAATGACTAATGACTGATGACTAATGAGTCAAAACTCGTCAAGCAACCACTCCGAGGCTCTTTCGCCCAAATCGAGGGGAACGCTGACAGCTTTGCCCAAGCGCGGGCGATCGCGAGTAGTTACAATATACTCTCTCACCTGTGCCGTACTGCCCCAGCCGTTGAGGTAATTCGCCACCGCGTCCAAATGCTCAAAATAATCAGCCTCAGTCATCGGAAAAGACGCTTGTTCCAAATATTTCCACATCACCTGCACAAAAATCTTGCCCCGCGTCCGCCGCAATCTGATATCGTAAGACTTTCCCCATTTTTCTAGGAGTAGCTGGTGTAAATCCTTGCCCGTCATGGTTGCTCCTGAGTGAATCTCTTAAACAATAAAAGACAAAGTTCAAAAAATGTAATAATACTCTAATAAAGGCTGGAAGGTGCATTCTTAAACGAATTTTCGCTGCCTAAAGTTGGTGCGAGCAGATTGGCTGCGACTACGCCAGTTGTCTGCACCTACAAATTCCCTAACAAACAAACGTAACTTAAAACCGTAAAGGCAGGTCATGGCTCAATCTTCTGCTGGAAATCCCGATGTTCCCGATATGGGGCGTCGCCAATTTATGAATTTGCTGACGTTCGGTACAGTCACAGGTGTGGCACTGGGCGCACTCTATCCCGTTGTCCAATATTTTGTTCCTCCGTCGAGTGGGGCTGCCGGTGGCGGTGTCACGGCTAAAGATGCCTTGGGTAACGACATCATCGTTAGCGAATATTTGGCTTCGCACCCGGCGGGCGATCGTACTTTGGCCCAAGGTCTCAAAGGCGACCCCACTTATCTGGTGGTGGAAAAAGACGAATCTCTCTCCGATTACGGCATCAATGCAGTCTGCACTCACTTGGGTTGCGTCGTGCCTTGGAATGCTAGTGAAAACAAGTTTATCTGTCCTTGCCACGGTTCTCAATACAACAGTGAGGGCAAAGTGGTGCGCGGCCCCGCGCCTTTGTCTCTGGCCCTGGCCCACGCCACTGTCGCCGATGACAAGATTGCTTTTACCACTTGGACAGAAACTGATTTCCGCAACGGCGAAGCACCTTGGTGGTCTTAGTTGTGAGTCATTAGTCATTAGTTAGCAGTTAGCAGTTAGTAGTTAGTAGTTAGTAGTTAGTAGTTAGTAGTTAGCAGTTAGCAGTTAGTTTCAATAACCAATAACCAACAACTAATAACCAATAACCAATAACCAATAACCAATAACCAATAACTAATGACCAATGACCAATGACCAATGACCAATGACCAATGACCAATCACTAAATTGTCTGACCTTTGAGATTGAATACTCTAATGCCACAAACTAATTTATCTGCGATATTTCGCCGCAGTGTCGAGACGATCGCCAAAACTGCCTTAATTGCGATCGCTGCCGCCGCATTTTTCCTCACCAGCGACATCGCACTTCCCCAAGCAGCATTTGCTTACCCTTTCTGGGCCCAGCAAACAGCACCCGCTACTCCCCGCGAAGCCACCGGTCGCATTGTTTGCGCTAACTGTCACCTCGGTGCAAAACCGACAGAAGTTGAAGTACCGCAATCTGTTTTACCTGACACAGTTTTTGAAGCTATTGTCAAAGTTCCCTACGATACTAACGTGCAGCAAGTTGTCGGCGACGGCAGCAAAGGCGGCTTGAACGTAGGTGCAGTTGTGATGTTGCCCGAAGGTTTCAAGATTGCTCCCGCTGACAGAATTCCCGAAGAAATGAAGGAAAAAGTCGGCGGTCTTTACTTCCAACCTTACAGCGAAACCCAAGAAAATATTGTTTTAGTGGGCCCGCTGCCTGGTGAACAATACAAAGAATTGGTATTCCCTATTTTGTCGCCAAATCCTGAAACTGACAAGTCAGTTCACTACGGCAAATATCTAATTTATGTGGGCGGCAACCGCGGTCGCGGTCAGCTTTATCCTACAGGCGCTAAGAGCAACAATGCTGTTTATAATGCTTCGGTAGCTGGCAGCATTTCTAAGATTGCCACACCTGAAGATGGCGGTTATGAAGTGACAATCCAACCAGCGGGCGGTGCAGCGGTTGTTGATACGATTCCTGCTGGCCCAGAACTGATTGTTACCGAAGGACAAACAGTGGCAGCCGGCGAACTTTTGACGAACAATCCTAATGTGGGCGGTTTCGGTCAAAAAGATGTAGAAATTGTGCTACAAAGTGCCAATAGAGTTACAGGATTGATGGCTTTCGTGGCTTTGACCATGTTGGCTCAAATCATGCTGGTTCTCAAGAAGAAACAGGTCGAAAAAGTTCAAGCTGCTGAAATGAATTTCTAAGCGCGGCTGCAATT
>Ga0335397_10006410_pt1 | contig 15174 bp, 12 predicted proteins | sample MAT04_FD_205740 | JGI IMG/M metagenome (GOLD analysis project Ga0335397, IMG submission 205740) | Freshwater microbial communities from Lake Fryxell liftoff mats and glacier meltwater in Antarctica - MAT-04 (spades assembly) (version 2) ...
CGCGCTGATCGCCCTCGAGATCGTGCTCGGTGTCGACAACGTGATCTTCATCTCGATCCTGGCGTCGAAACTGCCAACGCATCAACAAGATCGGGCCCGCAAGGTCGGTCTGTTGGCGGCCGGCGGCATGCGGATCGTGCTGCTGTTGTTCATCGGATTGATCCTGAGACTCAAAACCGAGCTGTTCTCGATCGGCAGCCTCGGCTTCAGCGGCAAGGATCTGATCTTGTTGGCTGGCGGCTTGTTCCTGATTGCCAAGGCGACCAAGGAGATCCACCACAAGCTCGAAGGCGAAGCCGATCACCAGTCGGGCAAAGCTGCTCCCACATTCGCGGCAGTCATCGGTCAGGTCCTGTTGTTGGACATGGTCTTCTCGGTCGACTCGGTGTTGACCGCTGTCGGCATGACGACGTACGTGCCGATCATGGTCATCGCCGTGCTGTTCTCGATCGTGGTGATGCTCGGTGCGTCCGGCCCGATCTACCGGTTCGTCAACAAGCACCCATCAGTCAAGATCCTGGCGTTGGCGTTCCTGTTGCTGATCGGCACCACGCTCATCGCCGAGGGCATGGGCCAGAAGATCCCGAAGGGCTACATCTACGCGGCCATGACCTTCTCGGTTCTCGTCGAGATGCTCAACATCGGCGCCCACAAGAACAAGAAACCCCAGGAACCGGTGCATCTCTACGAACGGGTGACAACGGACGACCCGGCAGGCCACGATCCGGCCGCCTCGGCGTCGGGCGGGTAGCACGCAACGCCGTCGATGTTGGTCGTCGATGCTGGCCGTCGATTCCCACATGGCCCGCAACGCCTCCTCCGGAGGGGCCACCTTCCACGCTCGGGGCGGCAAGTTCGGAGCAGTCACGAGCACACCAAGCGTGTGGTCGCCGTGAGCGTCACGGGGCTCCCAGTGGTGGCGACCGTCGTGCTGGCGTCGGTCCACGACAACGGGGCGACCGCAGCGGTGCTTTCCGAAGCTGGGTGTCGCGGTACGACGGAGCGGCTCGAAATGGTGTCCGTCGACCGTGGCATCACGGAGCGGGGGCGCAGCAGATCGGCCAACAGGCCGGGGGCATTCGACAGGTGGGTTCGGATGAGGCGCAGCTCGACGAGGACGGACGCCGGGTGTTCCGCCCGATCCGCCACGTGTGGCGCGTCGAGGTCGCGCACGGTCGCATCGGCACCGCCGAAGACGCCCTCGACCGCTGCCTCTACCTCACCTTCGATACACCGACGATCTAACGCGAGGGACCACGAGTGGGCGCCTGCGCGCCTGGTCGAGTCGTTACTGACCCCTGACCGACCTGGCCGAGGTCAACCCGCTGCCGCTCGTGGTCTACGAAGTCTGGCTGACCGGGTTTTGCGGCGGCGGGCGCGGCGCTGCGTGCTGTCCTGGCTGCCATCGTGGTACCGGCCGTCATCGTGGCGGCGCCCCTCTCCCAGGCCTGGCGTGCCAGCTCCGCGGCCGTCTGGAACTGCCAGGAGTTGAACGCGATCTTGGCTCCCTTGAGCAGGCGGCGCTGCGCAAAAGTTTGCTGGCTTGCTGGCTCGGTGTTGGCGAGGTAGCCGGCGTAGACGTTGCGAGCGATATTGTCCTTGTCGAAGACGCTGAACTGCTGGGCCATCCCGTAGGCGTAGCTCATCAGGGTTTCCGACTGGTCGCCGATCCAGCTGAAGAACGTTCCGCCGGTTGCTTGGTAGGGGCACCCACAGGTCGGGTCGAACCCGTCGTGCGGGTGGGCCGCGCCGAGCAGGTGGCCGACCTCATGGCTGGTGTTCAGCGTGTTCCCAAGGCCGTAGGCCAGGATGTCAGGCCACAAGAACTGGTAGGCGGCTGCCGGTTTGCCGTCCACCAGGTTGTCGACGGCGAGGCCCACGATCTGGCCGAATTCATCCTGTTTGTGGGTGAAGGTGTAGCTCGGGATCAGCATGTCGTTGCCGACCTGGGGCAGGTAAGTCGGCTGCTGCTCTTGGAGCGTGCAGATGAGCTGTGCAGCGGGGAAGCCGTAGTCCTGCCAACAGCCCGGAGGTTGCGGTGTCCCGAACTGGAAGCTCTGGACTGCGGAGGTCAGAGCGGCCGGCGTGGGAGTGACGTCCTTGCTGCTCGACTTCACCCTCAGCCAGGGCTTGAGAGTTTTCAGGATGGCCGCGGCAGCCGGCGTGTTGGTGAGGGCGTCGCCATCGATCTCCGGATTGCCTTCGAAGATCGTGGTGTGCAGTTGCAAAGCCTGGCGGGCGGCCGGCTCGTAGGCCATCGGGTCGAAGCCTGGCGACGTCGTGAAGAGCAGGTTCACCGCAACGAACCGCACAATGGCGCCGAGATCGCCCGCCAGATAATCGGGCGGTCGGAACCCATTCTCGGCGTACTCCCACACCGGGGGGATCCGGTAGTCGAAGTACCCGGCTGGGCGAGTCGGACAGATCTCCTCGGCTCAATAATGACGTTAGCTCACGGAGCGGCGCCCACGACACCCCCAAAATGCAATGAGAAGCGGTCCGGGTTGGCAGAGCTGAGCCCGAGTCCGCCGGCGGAGACGGGGTCAACCAGTTCGGGCGAGTGCTGAATGACGGTCGACGTGTCCGCTGCGGGGCAGCGACCGGGATGAACAAGAATTGGCAGCGATAGGGCTACTCGTTGGTGCTGTCGAGCTCTTGTGCGAGCGCCGGCACGCTGACCGTCGCAATCGTCCAGATCTGGTCACTGTCGACTCGGTGGTAGTGGTGGGCCAGCAGATGGCGCAGGTTCACCACATGACGCCACGGTACGTCCGGGTGACCGACTTTGAACTCGTCAGAGATGGCGTTCGATGCTTCGCCGACTATTTCGAGCAGACGTTCAGCGGCCCGCTGCCGTATCCAGTCGCTGTCGAACGCCTCACGTCCTTCGGCGACCAGCGCTGCAAGCTGCCCAGCGGCCTCGAGGACATCGGCGATCCGTAGGTCATCCGGACGGCTCAAATCGGCACAGCTTCTCGGCGGATGTGGTCGTCGCGTTCCTTGAGCCCACCCATCGAGACAACGTCGACGGAGACTCCCAAAAGCCGCTGGAGCTCTTCCTGTAGATCCATCAAATCAAAAAGCGAGCTGCCCGGCTCGAACTCGACGAGAAAGTCGATGTCGCTCTCAGCCGTGTCGTCGCCTCTGGCGACCGAACCGAACAACGCCGCAGTCCGGCCATGATGCTGCCGGACGAGATCGTTGATCTCCTCCCGCTTCGATTCGACAATCGCTCGGTGCGCGGCCACCTCCTCACCCTACCGTCGGAACCTGTCCAACCTCAGGCTGCAGGAACCAAACTGGGATACGCATAACCCGCCGTCCATCGCGGTTGCCATGCCCGAGAGCATGCTTCGTCAGCCAGTCCAGTTGTGGGACTAACGGAACGATCGAGGGAAGAGCGTTGCCGCCTGCTCGTCGAATTGTCGACCGCGGATGATCCGGCGGTCTCGAGGCTCAGCATTCCGGCCGTGAGGTCGACTATCGGGTCAGCGGCCAGAGCACCACGGCGAGGCCGAGCGCGGAACACCTCGAACTCGACGTGTTAGACAAGGCACTCTCCGCCGCACCGAAATCCGCAGAACCCCCGCCAAGGCAGGGGCTCTATGGTGGTCGGGCTGAGAGGATTCGACCGGTGCGACGGCGTAGGTGCCGTTCTGTTCGCCCGATACGCGCGGCGGTCAAGCGCTCGGGTGGGGACGACCTGGTCAGCTCCAGGGATTGATGACGTCGAGGTCGTCGAAACGCTGGAAGTCCTTGAGGTCTCGGGTCACGACAGCCATGTCGTGGACCAAGGCAGTCGCCCCAATGAGGGCATCGCGGAACGGCGCCGGATCCGGCACGTGCAACGCAGCCGCGCGACGCGCGACCCGCTCGTCCACCGGGAGCACCCGACTCTTGAACGCAGCGACCACGCTGTTGTCGAGCCATGCACGGAGCAGTCCGCCCTGCGCAGAATCGGAACGCTCCATGAGCAACACGCCGTGCTCGAGTTCGTGGATCGTGATCGCCGAGATGAACAGCTGGGTCGACGAGACCTGCTCGGCCCACGAGGCAACCCCAGGGTTCGCTTTTCCGCTGCGCACCTTGCGAAGTTCGGACACGACGTTCGTGTCCAATACGAACATCACTCGAACGTCGCCGGGTGCGCCACGTCGGTGTTCTTCGGGATCACGAACGCGACGTCTGCGACTCCTGTCGGCTCAGCGAGCAGATCGAGTGCCCGCTGTGATCCAACGAGTTCCTCATAGGCGTCGAAGGTCAACAGCACGTGGGCCGGTCGGCCCCGATCAGTGATGTAGACCGGGCCGTTCTCGGCAGCCTTCTTGGCGCCGCTGGTGTCCTGATTGAATTCTCGGCTGCTCATCTGCGTCGTCATCGGACCCCCATGTAGTTACATCTCTACAATAGGCGTGAGGATCGTGAGTGACAACCCACCGGATGTTTCGACAGCTGGCGTCAGGTCGGGGTCGAAGCCGTCGCGAACATCTCGTCGATCAGCTCGCCCGCGCGTCGATGTTGCTCGTCCACGACGTGGGTGTACGTGCCGAGTGTGATCTCGACATCGCTGTGGCCGAGTCGTTCCTGCATGACCTTGTCGTCTCCAACAACAACTCGCCCGACCGACCGAGCTGTGTGGCGCAACCCCTTGGGCGTGATCGCCGGCACCCCCGTGTTGGAGATGAGTTCGCGCATCAGTCGCGAGAAGTTGTTCGGATCGGTCAGCCCACCGAGCGTCGTCGTGAACACCAGCCCGGAGTTCTCCCGCGCCCCGCCGGCGATCGTCGCCTCTGCCGACTGGGCAGCACGGTGGTCCTCAAGCATCTTTACTGTCGCCCGTCTGATCGGCACGACGCAATGGCTCGACTCGGTCTTCAGCTCCGTGATCACCGGAGCGCCGCGTTCGACTGCCAACTGCTGGACGACAGCTACCTGACCGAGATCGATGTCAACGTGATCCCACCGCAGTCCGAGCAGCTCACCACGACGTAGGCCCGTGACCAAAGCGAGGTGGAAGGCCGGGTGCATGCGGTGCTCGGAGATGCCCGCCAGAATCGCCACGGCCGCTGCATACATTTTGCATACATTGGCGTGTGCGGTGATCTCGGATCGCTCCAAAACCCTTGTTTTATTGGTCGGGCTGAGAGGATTCGAACCTCCGACCTCTTGACCCCCAGTCAAGCGCGCTAACCAAACTGCGCTACAGCCCGTGAGCCGAAGACTCTAGCCGTCAGAGCTGGTGGATCAGCCAACTGATCCCTTGGACCGCTCGCCAGCCCAAGTAGATCGTCAACGCGATGATCAACACCCAGAAGTGCCACGGGATCTTCGACTTCTCCGACGGCGGCTCTGCGTCCGCGACGTGGTGACCCTCAGGGCAATCACCCTGATCGTCGAGCGTGTTGGGATTGTAGAAACGAGCGCAAGGCTCACACCACGGCACGCTGCAGTCTGACGCGACTTTCCGCACGAATCGAAACGAGCCCCCACCCTCACTTGGGCCGCCGAAGACTCGATCATCGCTGAGCTTGCTCCCACGCAAAAATCTCGGTACCCATAGGTGGTCATGAACCCATTTCGACGCATCTTGGCACTGTTCGTTCTGGTGGCACTGACGGCCACTGGATGTGTGACGGGTGTGAAAGCCGGAGCGAAATGCCGGAGCGCGGACTGGGGCGACGATGGAACGTTCGTTCTCAAGTGCGAGAGGAACCGGTGGGTCCGCAAGGCAACGAAGGTGCAGGTGACACAGCTCGTGGTCGCTCTCCTGAAGTCACAAACGACGACCACCGCCCCGCGACCACTCTCGACCGCCGTGGGCGTCGTGGCGAACCCCCCTGTCCCCACTGTCCCGCCCATCACCACCACGGCGATTGGCGGCGGCGATGCCCACGCCTGCGCCGTTCGTAGCACTGGCAACGTCGCGTGTTGGGGGTCGAACATCGTCGGAGAGTTGGGCGCCAACACCGCACTGGGAGCGGGCGCACATTCGACGGTCCCCCTCTCGACCTCATTGAGCGCCGCGCGCTCGCTGAGCAGCGCCGCTGACCACACCTGTGCCGTCACCACCGACGATATCGTGTGGTGCTGGGGCGACAACGACGGTTCCCAACTCGGGAATGGTCTCACCACACCGTCATCGAGCCCCATCGCGGTCGCCGGCGGAACCAGCGCGGCAGGCGTCGCCACTGGGAACGCGCACACGTGCATCCTCTTCCGATCGGGCCTGGTCCGATGCTGGGGGCTCGGCGCCAACTACGTACTCGGCAACGGATCCACGAACAACCTTGCGGGCATCACCTCACCCGTGTCCGGGGTGGCGGGCGCAAGTTCAGTCGTCGCCGGTTCAAACCACACATGCGCGCTCTCCTCTGGGACGCTGAAGTGCTGGGGACTCAACTCGAGCGGCCAGCTCGGCAGCGGCACGCTCACCCAACAGGCGTACCCCGTGGTCTTCGGCAACGGCGCCATCACCAACGTCGTAGCGGCTTCCGCTGGGCCCACCCACACGTGCGCTGTCCTCGCCACCGGTACCGCCGTGTGCGCTGGCTCGAACGCATCCGGCCAGCTCGGCAACAGCACCACCGTCGACTCCGCTGCACCCGTGCCCGTCAGCGGATTGAGCGGCGTCACCGCCATTTCCGCCTCCCGCCGCCACACCTGCGCTGCACTGGACACTGGAGCCGTGCGCTGCTGGGGCGCCAACACCATGGGTCAACTCGGCAACGGAACCCGCCTGGGATCCACGACACCCGTCACGGCCAACCAATCCGGCGTCGTGACGCTGACCTCTGGCCTGGAGCACACCTGCGCCCTCACCACGTCGGGCAGCGTCTCGTGTTGGGGTTCCAACTGGATCGGTCAGCTCGGTCGGTCGCCGATCGACACCCCCACCACTCCCCGATCGATGCCGGTGCCATCTGCGGCCACGATCGGCACCGGCGCCTATCACGCCTGCTCCATCGACCAATCGGGTGCTGCCGTGCGCTGTTGGGGAACGGGCAATTCGGGCCAGCTCGGCAACGGTGCCTTCGCCGACTCTGTCGCCCCAGTTGCCATCGCTGGGTTGTCCGCACAGTCCGTCGCGGCCGGCCGGGCCCACACCTGCGCTGCGCTCGTCGATGGAACCGCCCGCTGTTGGGGCGCTGGAAGTTTCGGCCAGCTCGGGAACTCGTCGACGGCTCCCTCGGCCTTGCCGGTGACCGTGACCGGCATCATCGCGGCGGCGACCGTCACCGCTGGAGACAACCACGCGTGCGCGCTGATCACCGTCGGCACCGTGAGCTGCTGGGGTTCGAACACTGCTGGCCAACTCGGCGATGGCACAACCACGGACCGCACCACTCCCGTCGTCGTCAGCGGAGTCACCTCCGCAATCGCTATCGACGCTGGCGGGAACACCACATGCGCCCTGCTCGCCTCGGGCGGCGTGGTTTGCTGGGGGGCCAACAGCTACGGCCAGCTCGGGATCAACTCGACCGCCAACTCCTCGGTACCTCAATCAGTCCAGGACGCAGCAACGTCAGCCGCGCTCGCCTCGGCAACAGCGATCACCGTTGGGAACTCGACGGCCTGCGCGATCGCATCATCGGTTGCAAAATGCTGGGGTCGAAATCACCGAGGCCAGCTCGGCGATGGCACCACGACCGATCGCGCCCGCGCTACATCCATGGTCGGCATCAGCGGAACCCCGACCCAGATCTCGTCGGGCGATGTGTCGAGTTGCGTCGTGACCGCGACGGGCAACGCCTACTGCTCAGGCAACAACTACTACGGCCAACTCGGCGCGGGGACCCACAGCGACTCATCGACTCCCCTGCTCGTATCGGGCGCCGGCTTCACGAACATCTCCGTCGGACTGAGCTACGCCATTGGACGGGCGGCCGATGGGACCCTGCGCGGATGGGGCATCGCGCAGTTCGGCGAGTTGGCCTTCGGCGGCAGCGACGTTCCCGCGCCCGTCTCGTTCGGCTAGCAACCGCACGATCGTCCCAGCCCCATCGACACGATCGTCCCAGCGAAGGACGCCGCTCAGACGGGCGGGACGCCGTGGCGCTTGTCGGAGAAATGGCGCGTCTTGCCTGCCGCACGAGTCAGTCGCCGCAGGATCTCACTGCGAAGATCGCCCCAATCGATCACTGCATCGACGACGAGCTCCGAGGCCAACCGCAACAGGTCGACGTCCTCTTCATAGATGCGACGTTGCTCGGCCACGAAAGCTTCCCGCTCCGCATCGTCGGTGATCGCCGCGATTTTGTTGGCGAACACCGCGTTGACCGCCGCCTCGGGCCCCATCACTGCGATCTTGGCGGTCGGCAAGGCAATCGTCGCCTCCGGCTCGAATGCCGGGCCAGACATGGCATAGAGACCCGCCCCGTATGCCTTGCGGACAATCACCGAGATCTTGGGAACCGTTGCCTCGGACACCGCCGTGATCATCTTGGCACCATGGCGGATGATGCCTTCGCGCTCCACGTGCTTGCCGATCATGAAACCCGGAACATCGGCCAAGAAGACGAGCGGAATGTTGAACGCATCACAGCACCAGATGAACCGGGCCGCTTTGTCGGCCGTATCAGTGAAGAGCACTCCGCCTTTCACCGCCGGATTGTTGGCGACGAACCCCACTGGTGACCCATCCATCAATCCGAACCCGACGATCATCTCGGGCGCAAACAGCGGCTTGACCTCGAAGAAGCTCTCGGCGTCGATGAGGCACTCGATCAGGTCGTGCATGTCGTAACCCTGCGCGTCGTTCGCTGGCACCACATCCGCCGTCAGCGCCCGAACCGGAGCGATGGGTTCATACGTCGGGGGTTGCTCGGTCCAACGCGTCGGGAAGTACGTCAGATAAGCCCGCGCCTGATCAATTGCATCGGCGTCGTCGACCGCGAGGTTGTCGCCGCATCCCGACACGGTGGCGTGCATTCGTGCACCGCCGGTCTCCTCGAGCGTCGCGATCTCACCGATGACCATCTCGGCCATCCGCGGCGAACCGAGGTACATCGATGCGTTCCCCTCAACCATGATGACAATGTCGCAGAACGCCGGAATGTACGCGCCGCCTGCGGCCGAGGGCCCGAACAGGCAACACACCTGGGGCACCTTTCCCGACAGCCGCACCTGGTTGTAGAAGATGCGTCCGGCGCCGCGGCGACCGGGGAACAACTCGACCTGATCGGTGATCCGCGCCCCCGCACTGTCGACCAACCACACCACCGGCAGCGAATCACGAAGGGCGATGTCGGTCAGCCGCACGATCTTCTCGACCGTCCTGGCCCCCCACGACCCGGCCTTCACCGTCGGGTCGTTGGCCATCACCATGACGGGACGGCCATCGATCTCCCCCATGCCCGTGATGACACCATCAGCAGGAAGATCGCTTGCTGACGCGTTGGCCAGCCGGCCATCCTCGATGAACGAGCCGGGATCGCACAACAGATCGATCCGGTCCCGAACGAAAAGTTTGCCCTGCGCCTCGAGCTTGGCGGCTTCCTTGTGGAGATTGCCACGACCGGCCCGCTCCATGGCCTCGGTCAAGCGTTTCGCGGCGTCATCGATCTCGATGTTGGCTGAAGATGTTGCTGAATCCACGACCCAGTGTTACACGGCGGCGGGGGCGGCCCTGCGAACCACGAGGAGCGACACGTCGTCGGTCAGGGGACCGTCAGCGAAGTCGACAGCAGCGTCGATGACCGTCTTGCACAGGACCTGCGGTGCCACATCAGCGTCACGTCGGAGCAGCCCGGCCACCCGTTCCTCACCGAAGAAGTTCTCGCCAGATCGCGCTTCGGTCAGCCCATCGGTGGCGACCAACAACACGTCACCAATGCCGAAGGGACGCTCCGCCGACAGATACGTCGAGCTCTGATCCATCATCAACAGCGGTCCAGTGGCGCGCAGTGCCGAGGGGCTCCGGTCCGAACACCACCAGCCAGGCGGATGGCCGGCCGACGCGTAGCGGAACGTTCCCGCCGCACTATCGAAGATCGCCACGAACAGCGAGATGAACTCCTCTGGTCGTTCGAGGTCGATCAGCTGGGCGTTCAGTTCCTCGAGGGCCTGCCCGGGATCACGGAACCGTCGCAGATACGAGCGCAGGAGAAACTTGGTCTGTAGCGCCGTGATCGATGCCTCGACGTCGTGGCCGCTCACATCGCCGACCACACATCCAAGGCGCCCCGACGGAAGGTGGAAGATGTCCATCAGATCGCCCGACATGAGCCCTTCGCCAGCTTGGTGGGCGGTGGCGATCTCGTAGCCGTCCGCATCGGGCAACACCGAGGGCGCCAGTCGCTCTGCCCAGCGACGCGGCGCCGAATCCTCCTGGGTCAGCACCGCCTGAGCCCGCTGCTCCAGTTCGAGCCGCACGTTCGACAACCGAGCATCCCGACGTGCGTAACGCGACATCCAAATGGTCGCCGCCGCCGGGACAGCCACCAAGGCCAAGAACAGCTCGGCGTACTCCGGTTTCCACGCTGCGGCAGCCGAACAAGCAACGGCGATCACGCCATAGAGCCCGGCCGCATGGACGTCTCGCGCCAGCGCCCCGGCGGCCAACATCCGAACCTCAGGCTCGACGGACTGTCGATCGATGCGGCGAAGGAACCGCAGCCGAAACAAGGCGCTCCGGCCCCACAACGCGCCGGCCAGAGCTGCTACCACAGCGATTCCGATCAGCAGAATGTCCACGACCCAACGATAGCGATGGGAACCAGCCATCGGGCTGCGAACCGCCCGGCCGCCCGCAGGAGAGGCATGAAAGAACAGCTCATGGCACGAAGCGGCACCGACAATCGCTGGTGATTGCGGCGATAGCACTCAGCGCGTTACTCGGTCCGGCGCCGAACCCGCATCTTGATGGGCGTCGCGCCCAAGTCGAACTCCTCGCGGAGCTTGCGTTCGAGATAGCGCATGTAGTGCGGGGGGACATCTTTGTTGGTGAACAGGGTGAACGTCGGCGGGTCGGTTGCGCCCTGCGTCGCGTAGAGCACACGCACGCCGTGAGGACCGGGTTGCGCCTGCTGCGCCGCACGAATGACCTCGTTCACCTTTCTCGTCGGCACCCGTCGGTGGTACTGCTCCACAGCGCCCTCGAGCGCTGGCAGCAACTTGTGGACGCCCTTCCCGCTCAATGCCGAGACCTTGAAGACTGCCGACTCGCCGAGGAAGTAGAGCTTCTGGCCCATCTGGTAGAGGACGTCGGCTCGTGCCTCGGCATCGAGAAGTTCCCACTTGTTGAGGAGCACCACCACCGGGCAACCTGCGGCATCGATGCGTTCGGCGAGCCGCTGATCCTGATGGGTGATGCCCTCGGTGGCATCGATGACCAGCACCGCAGTGTCGGCTCGATCGACCGCCTGCAGAGCTCGGACCATCGAAAAATACTCAGTGCCCTCGTCGATGCGTGACTTGCGCCGCATTCCGGCGGTGTCGATAAAACGCACCGGCCCGAAGTCAGTGTCGACCACGGTGTCGATGGCGTCGCGAGTGGTGCCCGCCATGTCGTGGACGACTGCCCGGTCCTCGCCGATGAGGTGATTGAACAGCGTTGACTTGCCGACGTTCGGGCGCCCGACCAGCGCCACCGAGAACAGTGCTCGGCCGTGCTCGTCGCGTTCGACGTCGACCTCGACGCGTTCGGGTTCCGGCGGGAAGTGCGACACCACCAGATCCAACAGGTCGCCGGTACCGCGACCATGCAGGGCCGAAATCGGAATCGGCTCACCCAGACCGAGCGCCATCAGATCCCAGATGGCCGCCTCGTGGCGAGCGTCATCGACCTTGTTGGCGATCAGGAGCACCGGCGTGGTCTTACGACGAAGCAGATCCGCCACCGCCGCGTCATCGGTCGTGACACCAACGGTCGCGTCGACCACGAACAGGATGACGCTGGCTTCGTTGAGTGCCGCTTCGGCCTGCTTCGAGACCTTCTGGTCAAGATCGGATCCACCGAGCATCCAGCCGCCGGTGTCGACGACGATGAAGTCTCGTCCCTGCCAATCAGCGTCGATGTTCTTGCGATCACGGGTGACGCCCGGCTTCTCTTCGACGATGGCCTCCCGTCGTCCGACGATCCGGTTCACGAGGGTCGACTTCCCGACATTGGGACGACCGACGATCGCCACCATCGGCAGCGGCGCTGGCGCGGCTGGCGGAACACGTTTCGACGGCGACACGGCGTTCGAGTCGACCTCGTCCTCGGGGCCGGAATCGGCGGTATCAACAAGGGGGGTGTTCATGGGGCTCGAGTCACTGATGCAAGGGCATCGCGGAGTGCGACGCCGTCGGTGGGAATGATCTCAACCGGTCGTGGAAGCTGATCGGGGGTCATCCCATCGAGGAAACGCCCACCGGACAAGCAGACGTCAGGAAGAAGATACCGGTCCCCGACCGGTTCGAGCGAGAGCACCCTGGCAAGGTCCTCACCAACCATGAGCCCGGTGACCCCGATATTGCCGCCGAAGAAGTCGTTGGCGACCGCAATGACCCGAACGTCAGCGCGCCCCAGACTCCTCACGAACGGTTCGATGACTCGGGCGCCCAAGGTGCCGGTGAGGACTCCAATGGCCCGATCCACTCGAAGCGTCAGCGCGGGCCCGGCCGTCTCGGGCCGACGCCCGATGGAGACGGGTGTCGCGATGACCTCGACCAGCGGCGTCGGCGAGGGCAAGTCGGTGGTCGGTTCGCCGCGTGGCGCTCGGTAGCCCTCGGCCGGAGCGCCGTCGACCCACGCAAAGAACCCAGGCTGAACACCAATGGCATCGCCATCGGTGGTCCCATTGAACTCCGCCTCGAATGCCCGGGCCATGCCGATGCCGTCCTCGTGCATCTCGAACTCCCCGTAGACCGAGGCATCGGGGAACGGCCGCTCGGCGAGCAAGTAGTACTCGTCGGCTGCAAAAACCATCGGATGCCCGAGCACCTCGGTGAAGATCGGCTGCCACCGTTCGATGATGTCGACGACCGCTTGCGCCTCGTCGATGGTGTGGGGCCGCATCCGATCCTCGGAGTTGTAGCGACTCACGCCAAGTGGCACCACGGCGACGTCGGTCAGCTCCGGGTACTCGTCGAGCACACCGATGAGCGTGCGTTCGAGATGCTCTCCGTCGTTCAATCCGGGACACACGACCACCTGCCCGTGGATCTCCACCCCGTGGTCCAGCAGTGCCCGAAGCCACCGGAGACTCATCCCGCCGCGCCGGTTCCGGAGCATGTCGCATCGAAGGTCGCGGTCGGTCGAGTGGATCGACACGAACAACGGCGACAACCCCTCGGTGATCACCCGTTCGAGATCGTGCTCGGTGAACCGAGTCAGCGTGGTGAAGTTTCCGTACAGGAACGAGAGCCGATAGTCGTCGTCTTTCAACGACAGGCTGGTGCGCATCCCCGGCGGCAACTGGTGGATGAAACAGAACTCGCAGTGGTTGTCACAAGTGCGCACCTCGTCGAAGACTGCGCTCCCGATCTCGATGCCCAGCGGCTGCCCGAGCGGCTTCGTGAGCTCCACCGTCACCGTCTCGGCGCCGCGGAGCAGGCTCAGGTGTACCTCAGGTTCATCGGTCAGCACCCGGTACTGGATGACGTCGCGCACCGGTTGGCCATTGACGGCGAGCACCAGATCACCAGCGACCACCCCCGCTAGATCGGCAGGAGACACCGGGGTCACCGAGATCACACGAGCATCGTTCACGTCCACATCGTAGGGACCGCGGCAGGGCAGATCCCCTTCGGGCGTGGCAAACTGAGCGCCGGTGAAGCACCCGGGCGAGCGGAGGAACTGAAATGGCCACGAATCGATGGGCGACGCAACGACACAGGTCGAACCCGCGTGGGACATTGGCAGTCCGCACCGTGGCGGTGGCGATGCTGGCCGTGGTGGCCCTCGGTTGCTCCACGATGGCTCCTCCCTTTCCCCCGCTGAACACCACTGGCGTGAACCCGGACACGGCGCCGCTCGCCAACAGCGCTGCCTACACCGACAAAGGCCCCTACGACGTCGGGGTCATCACCGTCGAGATCGAACCTGGCCGCAAGGCCGAGGTCTGGTATCCCGCACCGGGTGGCGCCGCCATCGGTCAGACCACCGAGACCTACCACATTCGAGATTTCCTCCCCGACCTGTTGCTCAATGCCCTCCCGCCAACCGTCGATCCGCCCTTTGCGACCTACGCCGTTCGCGGCCTCGGCGTTGCCGCAGGGGGCCCGTTCCCCCTTGTGCTGTTCAGCCACGGCGCCACCTCCTATCGGCTCCAGTCGACGTTCTTGACGACGCACCTCGCCAGTTGGGGCTTCGTGGTCGTTTCCCCCGACTATTTCGAGCGTGGAATCCAATCGCTCGGCGGCACCCCGCCAGCACCTACCCGACCCGACGATGCGGTCGCACAGCTCGCTGTCGACGCAGTCGTCGGGCTCAACACGGGTGCCGGTCCGCTCAGCGGCAAGATCGACACGACCAGGCTCTTCCCCATTGGCCATTCTGCTGGTGGTGGTACGTCGGTGAGACTGGCCGGGTCCCGCACCGACGTGCAGTCGTGGATCTCGATGTCATCGGGCGTGTCCACCACCCCCACCATCTTCAATCCCAACCCGACGATCCCCGCGGTACTGGCCAATCCGGACAAAGACGTCATGTGGATCACCGGCGCCAACGACAACGTGGCGCAACTCGGTGGCGTCGTGAACGCCTACAACTACTCGGCTGGCGAGAAGAAGCTGGTCGTCGTTCCGTTGTCGGGTCACAACAACGCCATGACCGACATCTGCGAGATCGGCCGTGCCGACGGTGGCCTCACTGGGCTCGCATACTCCGCTGGCCTCACGTTGCCGGACTTCGTGATCAACCTGGCACGCGACGGCTGCCTGCCCCCCAACTACGAGGGTCCGCAGGTGTGGCCGATCGTTCGCCATTTCATCACCGCTGAGCTCCGCTATCGCTCCGGGCTCGACGCTCAGCCGGTCGGCCTCGGCTCCGGTATCACGTCGCAGTTCGGATCGATCACCCCGACCTACCAGCACGCACCGTGACCCAGCCGTGACGCCCGAACCGGCGACGCAACGGCGGCCCAGCCAGGTCGAACACGTGCTCCTGGCGGCGCCGCGAGGGTTCTGCGCAGGGGTCGAGATGGCGATCAAGGCCTTGGCCTGGATGGTTCGCACCTTCGAAGCTCCCGT
>Ga0335397_10006411_pt1 | contig 15174 bp, 21 predicted proteins | sample MAT04_FD_205740 | JGI IMG/M metagenome (GOLD analysis project Ga0335397, IMG submission 205740) | Freshwater microbial communities from Lake Fryxell liftoff mats and glacier meltwater in Antarctica - MAT-04 (spades assembly) (version 2) ...
TTGGGCATATTTATTTCTGCCTGGAGAAGATATGTCTCTAGCAAAAATATTTCTTTGGCATTTCTTTATACAGATGTACTATTACTTTGTTTGGGTAGTTTTTTTATAATCTCGCGTTTAGCAGGATTACTTTATAGCTCTACTTATATTGGTAAAGTAGGTTGGTCTTTTATATTTGCCAGCCAAGTAAACGACGAAGTAGTGTGGTTTTCTCAATTTCCTTGGCTATTTTTAAAAGTTACAGATGGTCATCTTTTCTTTTTGGAAGCTATTAGTGGAGTGCTGTTAGGACTGTTCCTGCACACTATATTGTCTAAATATAGCCACGAGCTAGATAAAACTATCGTAATGCAGAATAGAATTCAGGCAATTATTTCCTACTTTATTCTGCTGTTACCATTAAGTATTGCAGCCACAGTAAATGGTCATTTGGGCCAAATTGGGGTAATGGGCGTAAACTTACCGGCAGGAATTTTATTTGTGTTGGCCAATATTATTGGAATAATAATTTGTGGCATTAATAAAAATGCCAACTTAAACTTTAAACTATTGCTATTAATAGGCTTACAAATTGGGGCTTATATTTTGTTTACCTTGTTAAGAACTGGCAGCGGCAATTTGGTAGGAGCAGCTGTAGCAGGATTATTGCTCTCTTTGGTGGGGTTAGGTTTATTTGTTTATAGTCAGGTACTAGATGAAAAACGAGCGCAAGCCGAACAACAAGAAGCAGAATCTAAAGCTAAGTCCAGATAAAGCAAATATTGGCAAAAGGCTAGATTTATACCTTGCATTCGCAGTGCCAGAACTTTCTAGAAGCTTTTTAAAGCGCATTATTCAAACCGAACAGGTAAAAGTAAACGGTGTTGTAGAATTTCATCCTCAGTATAGAGTGCAAGCAAAAGACCAAATAGAGCTAGAATATACGCCAGAAATTTCCGATGCCAGCATTTTGCCTAACGAAGAAGTTGCGTTTGAAATTGTCTATGAAGATAAAGATATTTTGGCAATTAATAAGCCCATTGGCCTTGTTGTGCACCCTGCAGCTGGTCATCTAGACGATACTTTGGCAAACGGCATAAAAAGTTATTTGCAAAGTAAAGGCGAAGATAACTTTGGCACCGAGCGTGCCGGAATTGTGCACAGATTAGATAAAGAGACATCTGGGTTACTATTGGTAGCAAAATCTCCTACCGCGCTATGGCAGCTATCTAAGCTGTTTGCAGAAAGAGAGATGAAAAAGATTTATCTGGCCGCTGTAACAATTAACCAGCCAGGATTAGTGCCAGTAAAGTTAGAAGAAGGGGCAGAGTTTACAATAGATTCTGCACTTGGAAGGTCTAAATTTAACCGTCAGAAATTTTCTAGCAATACAGATAAAGCCAGACAAGCAACAACTATTTTTAAAGTATTAGCTGTGGCGGGCAAATCTGCACTTATTGCTGCTTATCCGCGTACTGGTAGAACTCACCAAATAAGAGTGCACTTGGCAGAGAATGGTATGCCAATTGTAGGAGATATAAAGTATGGCGGCGCGCCAGCAGGAAGGCTTATGCTACATGCTTTTAGATTACAATTTGAATTTGCAAATTCTGGTGCTGCTACAGAAGAGATTAAAGCCTTTAAGCTAAGCGCGCCTCCAGAAGCATTATTCTTGCAAACACTTGCTACGCTAAAGCTATCTCTGCCCAAAGACATACGCAATGCAGAAGTTTTCTAAGTCTATTCGTACTGTTGTAATAGTGCTGCTACTGCTGGCTTTGGCAGCTGGGGTTGTTGCTAGTGGAATAAAGGTGCGCGACCTAAAGCTAAGTAACTTATATGGTCAAAATTTTCGTAAAAGTTCTACCTATTCTTGGAAAGAAACAAGTGATTTAACAACTTTGCTGGTGGTGTTAGACGACACAGCAGTAGAAAATAGAGAACTAAAGTATTTAGATGTGTTGGTTATGCTTAATTATCAGCCAGTAAACAAGAAAGTAACACTATTTGCTTTCGACCCCACAATAAATGTAACTCTAGATGGAGTTAACTATCAGTTCCGCGAGGTTTATAACTATTACGTTGTAAAAAAACAACTAACAGGCGCGTCGTTCGACCCTTGGGAAGAAAGCGTCTATACAATAGAAACAGAGCTTGGAATTCGCTTTAACCGTTATTTGGCAGTAAATAAATCGGACTTAGACAATGTGCTTAGCCCCTTGGCACCAAATGAAGAAGAACTGTTTCAGGCAAGAGACAGTAGTTTAACTATAGAGAAGAGGCTAAAAGCTCAGACAGACCTAATTGAAAAATATGGAATAGAAAGCAAAAGCTTGTTTACTGTGGTACGTGGGCTAGTAAGTCTATGGTCGGAAGGCAATATTGGCAATTTAGTACAGACAGACTTCTCTGTGCCAGAACTTAGTAATTTGTACTTTGCTTTGCGAGACTTAAACCCAGAGAATTATCGCAAGGTAGCTATGAAAAGCACCAGCGAAGAAGTTGAGCTTCGTAACGGAGCGAAATTTCTGCGCTACACCTATATAGACAGGCAATTTGCCGACCTTTTAAACAATAAGGACAGAAAAATAGAGCAGGCCAGAATAGATATTGTAAATGCCTCTAGTAGGCAGGGGTTGGCCAGTAAAACCGCCAGATTGCTTAGGAATCATGGCCTAGATGTAGTTAAACTTTCTAATGCCACAGATGTTTATATAAATCATACTGTTTATGTTGCTGCGCCAGAGAAGTACCCTCTAACCTTGGCATTGTTAAAAGAATTGTTCCCAGATTTAAAGGTAATAGCTCAGGAGTTTCCGTTCCGTCCTTCCGGAGAGTTAGTGTTGGTGGTAATTTAGGTTCTAGTGCTACAATAAAAAGTTATGTCAGGACATTCAAAATGGGCCAAAATTAAACGTGCAAAGGGTGTAACAGACGCCAAGCGTGGTGCGTTGTTTACCAAATTGGGTAGACAAATTACAATGACTGCACAGGAAGGCGGAGGAGACATTACCATGAACTTCGCCCTACGTCTTGCTGTAGAAAAAGCCAAGTTGGGCAATATGCCCAGCGACACTATTGAACGTGCAATTAAAAAAGGCACAGGCGAAATAGAGTCTGTAGCTGTAAAAGGTGTTACCTACGAAGCAATGACTCCATCTGGAGTTGGAATATTAATAGACTGCACCACCGATAATACTAATCGTTCACTTTCTGCAGTGCGCAGTGCCGCAGAAGGTTTGGGCTGTAAAATGGGTGCAATTGGTAGTGTGTCTTGGCAATTTGTGCAAAAAGGAGCAATAGAAGTTGCTGCTGCCAAAGTAAAGAAAAGCGAGAAATTTGGCGTTGCAGATGAATATATTCCTGTAAAAGAGGCTTCCGAACTAGAAGAAGCACTATTAGAGTTACCAGACGTACTAGATTATGCCGAATCTTCTTCAGAAGAGCATGAAGATAGGACCGTTTATACAGTAATGATAGAAAAAAGCGCGCTAAAACACGCCACCGCTGCACTTAGCGATATGGGTTGGCAGATATTAGACTCGCAAATTATTCAGCATCCAAACGACACTGTAGAGGTAGCTGCCGAAAATGAAGAAAAATTACAAAACATACTAGAAGCATTAGAAGATTTAGACGACGTAGATAATGTCTGGACTAATGCCAAAGGCTACTAGTACCACACAAAAGAACGCTTCCGGTTTTATTAACATCTTGGGTATAGATTGTGGAACAGCAATTACTGGCTGGGCTATCTTAGAGCTAGACATTCGCAAGAAGCAGCCAAAGCTATTAAACTTTGGCACAATTACTACCCATAAATTTACACCCGAACCAATGCGCTTGGTTGAACTTCATGATCACCTAGAAGAAATTCTAGAAGAATATAAACCTAGCGAGTTGGCTATAGAAGAAATCTTTTTTAGTAAAAATGTTAAAACGGCCATAAAAGTTGCACAAGCACGCGGTGTGGTTCTTGCCTGCTGTGCAAAAGATGGTATCAATTGCGAAGGATACACTCCAAATACTATAAAAGAAGTGATCACTGGCCACGGAGCTGCAGAGAAAAGCCAGATACAATTCGTGCTTAGCAAGGTGTTTAAGCTTTCTTCAGAAAAATTTCAGGACGACGCAGCCGATGCAATTGCAGTAGCATACTGTCATTATCTGCGTAAAATTCAGAATAAATAATTTATACATAACCTTCATAATGATTGGCTACTTAAAAGGTAAGATTTTGTACAATAATTCAACTAGTCACTTTATCTTGCTAGTAGGTGGGGTAGGTTATAGGGTAGAAACAATGCTTCCGGAAAAATTTGGGTTGGAAGGGATGGAGACCGAGGCTTTCATTTACACTCATGTAAGTGAGAATGATTTGCGTTTGTTCGGTTTTTCTAGCACTCTAGAGCAAGAACTGTTTGAAAAGCTCATAAGCGTTTCTGGAGTAGGTCCTAAAACTGGCCTACAAATTATTGGCAATTATTCGCCCGCACAACTAGTGGCAGCTATTAAAAGTGGTGCTGCAGACAGCATAAAAGTGAAGGGCGTTGGTGCCAAGACAGTGGCCAAAATAATAATCGAGCTTAAAGGCCGTTTAGACGAGTTGGAATTAAAGCATAAGGAGCTAAGAGGTGATTCTGCAGATTTAAGCGCAGATGCACGCACAAATAGTTCTACTGCCAATATGTTCGCACAGAGCGAGTTAGAAAGTGCGCTTACTAATTTGGGCTTTTCTCCGAATGATATTAAAAAAGTGATTCCACAGGTGCCACTAAATTTAGCTTTTGCGGACCAGTTAAGGAAGGCATTAAGTTTGATTAGATCTATCTAGAGTGTATCCTTCGTGTAAACACGCGAGATTTTTTGTTGTTTTTAAGCAATGTGAAGGTTTTAAGACTTGAAGTATGTATCTTATAGTGTTATGATCCATACGTCGACAAAAGTTGATGTTTAGTGAATTATAGGGAGAAAAATGACATACGAAAATTTCAAATCGGTAATGGCAGTATTGGGTGCAACTGGTGAGCCAGTAAATAGTGGCGGTAAGTTCTCACTTGCAGGTAGTGGCCCTTTTGATCTGGTCACCAACAGGAATAACTTTAACGGTTATTCATCGGCCAATACGCCAAAGCCCTCTGGTCCATTTAGCCTGGTGGGAGCGTTTCAAGGTATTCGGATTGCTGCTGAGGGACTTAGCTCGGATGATGCATTGATGTATGATCCAGATCGGAAGGAGTTTACACACCTAGGTCAAGTTTATCCAGGATGCTCAATCTACCGTAAACTCTGGCTAAATGGTGGCAACATCATGACGGTGGGGCAGAATAAGGCAACACTCTTTATTTTCTTTATCGAAGAGTGGGAATAGTTTTCAGGGTCTCGCCCGGTGGCAAGTTGCACCGGGTCTTTTTTTGTCTTAATGCAATCTGCAAGCTATGCTATTATCCGCTAAGGTGTTCGCATTTGTGTGAACATATTCGTTTAGAAATAAAAAGAGGTGAATGAAATGATGACCCATATTGGTTTTCAAGAGTCTATGAAGAATCTGGGTTTGCAGACAACTGGTCAGGAAGAATACGTAGGTGTCGCGCCAGGTTTTCTGAAACAGGTGCAGACAATTGCATCGCCGAAATTTTGCATTGACTTCAACTTCAGCAATGACTTTGACATAGTTGAGATTGAAGATCCAACACTTACTTGCTATGCATGTACGCTGCAAGACGGAGTGTTGGTCTGTTGCGATTCTGGCACTGGCATTGAAGTTAAGCGGTTTGAGGGCGTTACATTGCGCCGGACCGAAGACTACTTCGTAGCGGCCTTTAGTCAAGAGACAGGGCAGATTGTGGCCTGGTTCTACTACGATCAGTAAGAATCACATTAGTTTTAGGAGGAAATCATGTCTTTAGGAGAAGCAGATAAGGAGAAGATTTGTAGAGTATTTCAATTAGGAAACGATTCGTCTGAGGATACTATCTATGCCATTTTTTTGGCGAAGACGACTAGGCTGAGGTTCACTCAATTCCTGGGTGGGTTTGAGAATATTCCCATGTTTGTTTTTCGAGAGAGAAACATAGAGAAAAGTGTAGTCTCGTTTAGCTTGGTAATCTTGGAGATCTCACAAGAGTCATTTCACTTCGCTGAACTGTATGCGGCTACTGTTGAAAACGGTTTGTGGTATCGAGTCTTTGTTCAGGGGCAACTGGTGGCAACATTGTTTGCACCCAATGATTAATAAATTTCTGATGAATTGTCCCGCTGGCAAGTTGCAGCGGGATTTTTGTTTAAAAAAACTTACAGAAATCCTATTGTATATTTCTTCCTCTGGCAGTATTATCTGCTTTGCTTTTTTATAAAAGCGGGCGTTGATAAGGAAAAGGAGACTGTAAAATAATGGGAATTCGAACAAACGGAACAGCTAAAATGCTTGCATTACCAGAAGTAATTAACATGGTGCAGTATACATATACTGGGCCTACAGTTGCGATTGGGAATAATCCATCGCAGATGCAGCAAGAGGGTGGGTCAGTATCTGAGGAATCTGCAGAAGCGTACTTTTCAACACCAGGTAAGCTAGCTTTGAAAGATTCATTTCAGATTGAAACTTACAACAGTGAGCTTGCTAAAAAGCTCCTTCAAAAGGGTTTTAAAGTTACCTTGAAGAGTTAGTTTCTGGCAGGTTCGTTTCAAAAATGAAGCGAACCTGCCAACAATCCCCTTAATAATAAAGTTGTGTTATTATCTCTTCGTGTTTGCAAGTAGCAAATGAGCTTTGATTTCAGGAGTTTCTAATGACAAAAAAAGTTAAGCCGGTAAAACCAGCGTTTAGGACAACTGCTGCTAAGTTTTTGAATTCCGCGAATAGACTGGGCATGAACGCCACAGCTCCTTCGTTGGAAGAGAATGGAGCCTTTAGTCTTAAGGGTGATGCGGCTTTTGTGCAGGCGAATACTCGTTTTGATGCAGGGGGAGTAAAGCCAGTTATTCGCTTCATGCGCTTGCCAAATGGCGAAATGATGGAGTTAACTTCCACTGGTGTGCGGCTTGTTAGGATGAGCATTCTTACGAATCCTTTTACTGGCGGTATTCTTACCTGCTATAAGGATGGTGAGCGCATGCAGTATGCTGCCATACTGGTTAAGGTTGAGAAGTTCTACTTCATCGTCGATTATCGTGGTGAGACTATCGGAGTCTTTTGTCGACCCTAGGATCTAACTTTGTTTGTTTCTAAAGCCAGGTTGCAAGTTGCAATCTGGCTTTTTTACGCCTTTAGATAATTATGTTACTATCCGAATGTTGTTTTGATAACAAGCAAAACTTTATGTTCTTTGGAGGAAAAATGTACAGAAAAGATTTTGAAGGAGCCGCGCAAGAGATTGGCACCAAAGGCGAAGTAAAGGCAGTTCCGGGGGATGGCTTTCGAATTGACGACAATGTCTTGTGGATACGTATTATCCGCTCGGGGTTGCTGTCGAAGATGCAGCCATTTACCGGCACTTTGCTGCCAACACCAGACAACGATGGCTACACAGAGGCTATCTTGATTAGCATGTTTGGAATAAGTAGTACACAAGGGTTGAGGATCGATGAAGATAACTACCTTGCCTACATTTCGACAGAACTCATGGTGTACACGTTGAAAGTGAAAGACAAGTTTCTGGCGGTTTACGTTGGTCAAGAACTGCAGGCGTTATTTTGGGTGCCTAGTCTGGAAGCTTAGAGCTAATCGCAACTGCTAATCTATAGGAGGAAGTCAAATGGATTACGAAGCATTTCTAGCGTTTGTTAAAAATGAGCTAGGTGTTACAGGTACCCTGAAGTATGCTCGCGACGGTGTGGGTATTTTTGACAGCAATGTTTACAAAGTTGCCTTAGCAAAGGAGGAAATTGCCAATATGGTAGTCACTACAGAACTTCCTGTTGCTTCTGGCGACATGGCCTCGGGCGGTTTCTTTAAGTGCTACTGGGTTAGCCAGTCTGGAATCTCTTTTGTGGGGACATTTAAATATGACCCAGCAAAAAGCATCTTGTATTATGCTGGCTCGCAGATCTCGGGTTGCGAATTGCGCAAGAACGGTAATTGGTATGGCGCATTTAAAGGCGAAGACTTGAAAGTGCTTTTTTATGTTCCTTAAGAATGGCATAAGCAATTGCTTTGCCAAGTGAATAGAGGCTCGCATCAAAACGCGAGCCTTTTCTTTTGTGCTTAATAATTGTTGTGTTAAGATCCTCACTAGATATCTGCATAGGGCAGATGCTGTTATTCTTTGGAGGCATAGAAATGGATTCAGCAGTTTTTGATACCGCGAAATTGGCTCTGCAAGTTACGTCGGATACGCAAGGATCGAATGGCATATGGTGGGCTTCCGATCCCAGTGTTTGGGAAAGATGGGTCAATGGTAATGCAATGAAGGGTTTTTTGCCTTGCGATCAGCCAGCTGCCTCGGGCCCAAATGAAGGTCTGGGTATGTTCGAAGGAATTTGGATCGGCGCCGATGGAATTTCGGTATACCAGGAGTTCTGGTATGAGGCTGATGAACAGTATTTTCATTACGGCGGTAACGGAAAGGCAGACTGTGTACTAAAGCAAAAGGGCAATTTAATTGCCGTAATACGTGGACAGAGTGTCATCATGCTCATTTGGGTGCCTTAATAGTGTCTGGCTTTTTTGAAAAAGTGGGCCGAGTTTTCAACTCGGCCCACACAAACTTCAGAGATATTTCCCCGATGTACTACAATATAGATATATGCCGCTTACCCGTTTTATGGATGCCACAGATGAAGAAGTAGAAATTGTAGACGAACGCTTCGAAAATGAGCTACGCCCACATTCTTTCGATGAAGTTGTTGGTCGTGAACGTGAAAAAGAAACCCTGCTAATAATGATCTCTGCTGCCAAGCAGAAAGATAGTGCGTTAGATCACATACTTTTTCATGGTCCCCCGGGTTTGGGTAAGACCTCCTTGGCGCAAGTTGTTGCCAAAGAAATGGGCACAAGTTTGCACGTAACTTCTGGCCCGGCTGTTAGTAAGCAAGGAGATTTAGCTGCCTTATTAACTAGTCTGCCAAAAGGTGCAGTGTTATTTATAGATGAAATTCACAGGTTGCAAAAGAGTATTGAAGAAATGCTTTACCCAGCAATGGAAGATAGGGTTTTGGATGTTGTAATAGGCAAAGGGGTAGGAGCAAAATCGGTTCGATTAGATTTAGAGCCGTTCACTATTATAGGAGCTACAACTAGAGTGGGTTTGCTTAGTAAACCACTTGTAGACCGTTTTGGAGTAGATTTTAGGCTAGATTATTACGAGCTAGAAGAGATGGAAGAACTCATTCGCCGCAAGGCGAAGGCATTGAAGATGGAAATTACCCCAGACGCTGTAAAAATGGTGGCTCATAGGTCGCGCCGCACCCCAAGAATTGCTGTAAAAATCTTAAAAAGACTTCACGATAATATGCTGTCTAGGCATGTAACATTGGTAGACGAAAAGTTGGCTTTAAACATGCTAAATCTTTTAAACATAGACACAGAAGGTTTAGATTATCTAGACAAAAAAATCTTAAAAACCATTATAGAGAATTTTAGTGGTGGGCCAGTAGGGCTAAATACTTTGGCCGCTGCAGTGAGCGAAGAAATAGATACGCTAAGCGAGATCTACGAACCTTACTTATTAAGGTCGGGCTTCCTAGAGCGCACCACACGCGGCAGAAAAGCTACTCTAAAAGCTTTGGCTCATCTGGGCTATAATTAACGGCAATGAATACTCGACTTCGAATAGTGTTATCTGCAATTGGCATCTCATTGCTGTATGTAGCTGCGGCTTCCTTGGGCAGCGACATTGCCAAGGGTAACGAGCTCATTCACTCTGCAATTGAATTGTTGGTGGTAGGAATAGCCGAGGCTATTTTTGTAGCCTGGATTTGTAACTGGCAGATAAAAGGGGAAAGAGTCTTAACAATTTTGGTGCATCCAATTCTTGTAATTGCCACTACTATTTTGTTCTTTAACCTTGCTTTACCACTGGCCGGAGCAGGCTTCTTTGAGCGCCTAAACTTCTTTATTACCAATGCCTTTATATTATTGGTGCTAACTTATGTGTTACACGCTAGCGTAAACGTTTTAAACCTTTCTAGTATTCAGAATATTCCTTTGGCTCAGGCCGGAAAATCTGCCAACTATATTATTACGCTTATTATTAGTTATCTTGGTTTGGCTGTAACAATAAACTCGTCTTTTAGCATTATTTTGCAAGGAATTCTTGTGTTTTTTATGATTGGTCTTTTTACTAATACTGCGCTCTGGACAATTAACCTAGAAAAAGAGCAGAGGCTTACAGCGACGCTTGGGGTTAGTTTGATTGTGCTGCTGGCGTTCTTTATTTTGTCTTTGTGGCCAATTGAAACTTTCTATTTGTCGCTTATTATGGCCCTTATTTACTATATGATTCTTGGTATTGCATTAGAAGTGCGCGAGGTTTTACCTAGATGGATTTGGCTGGAATATGGTGCAATTTTCTCTGTTATTGTCTTAATTCTGTTGCTAATTGGCAACTGGGGAATAAACGGCACTATCTTCTAACCCGCAGGCGCTTTTTTAAATACTCGTCTTATTCCTTGGTATTATTGTAGTTTACACTTTCTGAGTACTTGAAAAATATCCTATAGTATGATAAAATATCGCGTGAAATCAAAAATGTGTGCAAACACGTTTTATGATCGTTGAAAATTAACCACAGTTTATAAGTATCTTTACGATTCAGTAAAGGTGCAAAAAGGAGATAAGAAATGCCTCGATCATTTGCCCGTGAACCAATTCCTCAGTATCCGTTCGAAATCAAAGAAACACAACAGGCTTCGCAATCTTTAAACAGTGGTTAATTATTTGCAGTGAATCGCAAGATTCCTGCATGTGTTAAAAGGCTTATGCGTTCGCGCATAAGCCTTTTTTATTGTCTGTAAACTTTGATCTAGATATAATTGGATGTTAAGATGGCGCCAAGAAGAAGGCTTCATTACCAGTAAATAGGGGGTGTTTTTATGTTGTTTGGTTCTAAATTGCATTTCAAAATTGAATACGACGCAAACAAAGGACCGGTTCTTTTGCAAAAGGCGTGGGGGAAAGTGCGTAAGGAGTGGGATTGTTTTAACTACGACACTTTGCCATGTTTCTCTGGAGTTCGTTGGCAGTGGTTTATGCTTGCTATTGCCCGGTGGGAAGCTGCACATGGAGTTAAGAATGAACTCAGCAACTTTCCTCTTAAGGTAGATTACAGATGGCTTTCTAAGCCTCTGTGAAATATAACCGCATGGACAATACATGCGGTTTTTTCTTGGTTTAAAACTTTCTAGGAAGATTGCAATGGGCTTACATAAGTAGGAGAGAGGAGAGGGGAGTTTGATTACAAAGGCTAACCTTAAAATACTCAAATAATATCCTATAGTATTTTTACCTAAAATACTTAAATAGCAGAAATAGCGATACAAAAATGATATGTAACATTTAGTTGTGGATAAGTTAGGGTAGTACTCGCAGCGAAGCTAGTTAAGTGCTAATTGGCTGATTTGGTGAAAACCTGCGTTTGCCGGGTGAGTGCCTAAAATTACCAATAAATGAGTATAAATTCAAAAATAAAAGCGTAGGAAGCCTGAATTAAATTAATTAATTGCAATATTACCCTGTTAATAAAGGTCTGGCTAAACATATATAAACTGGTTGGAGGTATGTATAATTCGTCTATGTAGTTAACTGGGTATAATCAACCTTACACTCAGTTAATATAACAAACTGAAAAGGAGAGCACTCCTCATTAAAATTTAATCAACTTTCAAAACTCGCCTCTTTATTCTGAATATTCCTTTAATAAAATTTAATTCCCAGTTAGTTCTGGTTTATATTCTTTTTTGGAAAATCCTAATTTATGACCCTTATTTACCAAGGCTTTTCGGTCTCCTCCCCTAGCGTTTTTTGCTTACTAAAGAGTGAGGTGAATAAATGGCCTTATTGGAGGTCTCTCAGGATAAAGTTTTAGCTTTTCGAAGAGGGTGATTACGGATAGTATTGCTGTATAAGGCTTTATGCAGGAATCGCGTTTAAATGCGTTTAGAGGCCAGTGTGAATTACGAGGGCTATGATTAGAGGTCTAAGATATAAGGGTTTGGGTGGTTGAGTGGTAAAACGGTAAAAAATGGCACAGAAAATATAAGGATTAGTCAAAAGCAAATTTCGTAGGGGAGTAGCTGCTCTGTTTTTTTTGTACTCCTCTACTTTTGTAACAATCCTTGACTATCTAAACTTGTCCTAAAGTAACTGGTGATTGTGTCATCTGTGATTGGTTTTAATTGACCAGTATCAATCACTAACCTTAAATGTGCAAGGAATTGATTACAAGCTTGCTGCGCATCATTAAATGACATAGTTTTCGATGCAAAGTCATAGTTAACGTCATTCGCCTCCAAGGTGGTAGTTTCGCTTGGCAATTGCAAACGCTTACCAATGGGTTTCGTAGCGTATAGCTTGTACTTTCTATTCGATTCCAGTACTGCAATCTGCACAGTGATTTCTCGAAGAGATCGAAGGTATGCGTTCAGGTTGAATGTCCAGTCGGTAAATTGTACGCCCATTTTTGATTTCCTTTTGTATCCTGCTAGAAAGAATAAATCAATGCGGGAGCATTGAAACTGTTCATTTTACTATATGAAGTAAAGTGCCGGACTTATTTGTAATAAATCCGGCACAGATAAAATTTGATATCAGGTACTAAGAAAGTTTGTTAACTGCAACGTTGGCTAGCAATCCACAGATCTTTGAGGTTTGTCTCTGTAACGCAAGCAGTTTTATTCTGGTTAAGTTGCTCGTTAAGGTACAGTTGGAATTTTTCGAGAGCAACTGTAAGCTGCCCGTAGAAAACTTCTTTCAGAAGAACCGATCCTTCTGGCGCCCAATGAAAGGAGTCATCTTGTGGTTGTGTTGTAAGTGCATAGACCTGTTGAATGCCCGGTTGATGAGCACTATAACAGTGTAGTCTTGCTACTTGTGATTGTTCTGAAACAACTGACACTGCGAAAAGTCTAGAGACAAGGTCGTTAAGCTGGTTAACTTGCGGAATTTCGTCATAATTTGCCATGCTATCCTCTACTTATTAATAAAGATGTTGTTTCTTTCCCCAATCTAGAAAGTCATTTCTAAATTGGTCGGATGTAATTGTCTTTCTGTTCGTTAGTTTTCTAAGCCATGCCATTATAGAAAGAGCCCATGAATCACAATGCTGTAGGGTTAAAATAGTACGCGAAAGTGTTCCCTGGTTTATCTTGTCTACCGTTAGTGTTTCGCTCGGTTTTGTTTGTTTCAGCGATAATGCATGTGTAAAGCAAAATTGCCATATACCATTGTTATTGTAGGCGGCAAACCTAATTTTAACGCCTGGAAAATCCTTCTGTAAGCAATCGTTAAGTTGACGCGTAAAGCTGGTAAATTCGTATTTGGGGGTACTCATAATTCTTCCTAGTTGTGTCCTGATATCAAAGATCTTCCGTTAGCATTTGCTAACAGGCTTTAGAGATTCTATCATCTTTGTACACTATGGGATTGTTTAATGAAGGGTGGAAAGTATTTTTTGTTCACCACCCTTCTAATTAATAGCTATTACTTTTGCTTTGAAAGATTTTCAGATTCTCTCGAATTTTGTAAAATTTGAGCAACCATTGGACTAAACCACGCCACGAACTGATTGTAGCCGGATAACTCCGTAACTTGAAATTTAAGGAGTGCCGCATATAGCAGCCATTCGACATAGCATGCGTCTGAATTTCCACCCAGAAAATCTGATAATGTTGAGGGATTCATATCGTTGGGGGTTAGTTCTGTTGGTGTATCAATAACTTTTTCGTCTGAGAGCAATTTTGCTCTATACCCTGCCATATCATCTGCACCCAATTGATTTGTCAAAGCAAATTGGAAAGATCTCCCGTTATTTGTTATGACAACCAATACCAATGCATTTAAGCATTGAAGTTTCTTTTCCAGATATCTGTTTATGGGCGTGACGATAGAATTAAAACTATAACCATTAGAGCTCATCATTATCTCCTGAAAAATTAATAACTATTAAGATCGCCCTAGCAACTTTAATAGTTAGCTAGTATTCCGGGATTCTACACCTATATTCTTGCTTGTACAATGAGATTTTACGCTAAATTTACAAAACTATAGGATAAATAACACTATATTTCCTAAATAGGATTACTATAGGGGATTGTTTGGAATTCTGTTGATAATCCCTGTTACTGTTGGTTATTGCCAATAAAAAAGGTAGTGACCATTTGTGTGGGGACTACCTTTAATTCACTGAATCTCATTGCAGGCTTGGATAAACCAAGCTTTAAAAGCTGCATTATCAAAATCCTTGAGATGGATGTGTTTCATTTTGTAGAAAAGGGCAATGCAGAAGCCCGGGAACTCCTGAATGTCGCTTGTTTGATTGGCCATGTATTCGTGAGGTGTTAATCCGACGCGGCTGGCTGGATATTTGCTCCAGGTAACCACTCGAACAGTAACGTTTGGTCTGGGCAAACACACCAGGATTGTAGCACTAAAGCGAAAAAGTGTTATGAAGCAAAAAAGACCGTGTAGATTTTTCTACACGGTCTTGAGTACACAGGGCACGCTTACCAAAGTTCAAGCGTGCCAATTGCCTCCTGGGTCCAGGTTACGCCATTAGTACGACCGTACCGGGAGAGGTACAACACCTTCATGGTTTTTGTACCTTCGGCGATGAACCCGAAGGTTGCATCGCCGACCGGAATGACAGTGTACTTTACCCCATCCTCTGGATCGGTCCAGAGAATGAAGTACGTTGACTGGGGGTCTTCCCCAGTCAGGAGCTGCGCCAAAGATCGGACAGGATTCATCCTGTCCGTGGGGAACAGGACTTCTCCTGTCCACCCCGGGAAGTAGGAGGCTGAGTGCCTCTCTTCTTGGCGCAGGATTGTAACATGGCCCTCGGGCATGCTCCATTGATATCGGCTTTTGTTTTCATCAATTTTCATATTTCTCCTGCTCATTTTATTGTCTGAGCGAGACATAACTTCACAAAATCACAATACATAGTAATATACTATGGGCTATTTGTCAAGATTGTATTCACTTGTTGCTATACTTTATTAATATGCCCGACATAGACTTAAATCAGTTTGCCCTGC